>SMVB01327413.1_pt1 | contig 15216 bp, 13 predicted proteins | sample 2456461 | NCBI WGS metagenome assembly SMVB01 (sample SAMN11095934, study PRJNA526329) | marine sediment metagenome | biome: Marine sediment; feature: Surficial sediment; material: Deep marine sediment; isolation source: Hadal surficial sediment | place: Pacific Ocean | collected 2014-05 | depth... | reverse complement strand
CTTTGACAAGCTGGTTGCGAGCGTCAAGCAGGCTGGCAAAATCAAGCGAGGCAAATCGAAAGCCTCGCGTAGTTTTGATTTCAAACCTGCGGACATCAAGAGAATCCGAGAACGTCTCGACGTTTCGCAATCGGAGTTCGCGTTAATGATCGGCGTAAGTGTCTCGACCCTCCAGAACTGGGAACAAGGTCGGCGTCAGCCTGACGGCCCTGCGCGCGCATTGCTGAAGGTCGCGGCGGAGAACCCGGAGGCCGTTGCCGAAGCTCTGAGCGCATGACGCACTTGGCTGGGGAACCGGATAACATTTCGTTGCAGCGGACGGCGCCAAGCCGTCGTGGTAGTCTGCGGCGAATTGGTGGGCTTCTAGTTTCGGCGAACGCATCACTGCGCCGCCGCTCAACTCAACGTTATAGTCCTCATTGCTCTTTCCATGCGGTTGTGTTGTAGTTACGATGTAGTTATAATAGCGGCGTGGGTCAGCTGCGATTCTCGTGGGACACACGGAAGGCTCGTTCCAATGAGCGGAAGCATGGCGTGTCTTTTGAGGAAGCCGAAACCGTCTTTCTTGACGACAACGCGTTGTTGCTCGACGATCCAGACCATTCGTGGGACGAGAAACGATTTGTGTTGCTAGGTTTAAGCTCGTCGCTGCGAGTGTTGCTCGTCTGTCATTGTTTCCTAGACGAAGACACCGTTCGTCTCATCAGCGCGCGGCGAGCGTCAAAACAGGAGCGGCGACAGTACGCCGAGAGATTTGAAGAATGAGAAAAGAATACGACTTTTCCAAAGCGAGAAAGAATCCATACGCAAAGCGCCTGAAGAAACAGATCACCATTCGGCTGGACGAGCCGACGATCGGTTATTTCAAGAATCTTTCTGAAGAGCTTGGCATTCCGTATCAAACGCTAATCAATCTCTATCTTCGCGACTGTGCATCAAAGAAGCGAAAACTTTCAATGAACTGGAGAGCGTCTGCTTGAGGTCGGCCTATAACCTACGGTTGCAGCGGACGAGGCCCTCTTCGGGAAGCTGCGGCGCCTGGCCAGATGTAGTAGCCTCCGGGAAGCGGCGTCGCAAGGCCAGACGCTGGCCTCGCCGCTGAACCGAACGTTAGGTTTCTCCGAGGTGATACCTACGCTCTAGTTCATCGTGCGCTACAATTTTGATTGGGACCCATCGAAGGCAGAAAGCAACGCCACGAAACATGGTGTCGCGTTCGAGCGGGCGGCCACGGTCTTTCGAGACCCGAATGCGCTGTCAGTGTTTGACGAAGAGCATAGCGATGAGGAAGAGCGTTGGCTTACGCTCGGAATCGATGGTAGTGGCACACTGTTGGTCGTACATCACACGTTCACGAATCTCGACAAAGAGAATTGTTCGATTCGCATTTTCTCTGCACGCAAGGCGAACGGGCGTGAGACGCAGCAGTATGAAACGAGAGAATCATGAAAGAAGACTACGATTTCTCACAAGGTGAGCGAGGTAAATTCTTCCGGCCTGACGTGGAACTTCGGATTCCTGTCTACCTCCGGAAGGACATCTCGGAGTTCATGCAAAAGTTGGCGGAGGAGAAGGGAACCAATGTCGAGACCCTGGTCAACGATTGGCTCCGTCGCAACATCAGCCTCGTTGAAACCACGAAATAGCGTCGCGACAAGATCGAAACCTACTCAGAATTTGAGCGGACGGCGCACAGCCTTCGGGAAGGCATGGAAGAACGAGACGAGCCTTGTTGAGGAGTGGAATGAGTATTTCAGAACCTAGAGCTGGGGAGAAAGTTCAGGACGTTCGGTTTGCCGACGATCTGCTGATTGTTGATTTGATCGACGGACGTACGATCTCGGTACCCGTAGTGTGGTATCCGCGGCTTCTTCACGCCACGTCGGAACAGCGAAACAATTGGCAAGTCGCCGGAGGTGGTTTCGGAATCCACTGGCCAGACGTGGATGAAGACCTGAGCACCGAGGGTCTCCTCCGGGGCGCTCCCGCTCCTCGCAGATCTGTCACGGTTGGATAGCCAGCTGACGCTGAACTCGAGCGGACGGCACGGAGCCTTCGTGAAGAAGTGAGATACTTTGGTATTGCATCGGCTTCGGCAGCGCTTTCGTCGTGCTCCCAGTGCGTCGCAAGGTTGGCGACGAGCCATTTCATCGGAGCGGTAACGTTTGAAAGCTAGTCTGCTGCAGTACTGGCAGTGGGGCAGGGTCCGATGTTCTCGGCAACAGGGATAGAGGCGTGGTCGCGGAAAACATCGTAGCACTCGACCTTAGACTGTCGGACGCCGTCCGAGGAATCTGGGATTCGTACGACCTCAAAACTTCGGATGGCATCGCGGTCGAGGCGAAGTCAGCGGCGAACGTACAGACTTGGTGGTAACGGCCACATTCTCGGCTCAGTTTTGGGATCAGGCCCACAGTCGCGTGGGATCCTGAGACGGACGAATGGGATAGCGACAAAATCACGAGAGTCGCCGGGCAAGCTGACGCTGGTATGGTGTAGCCATCTAACAATGAATTCGAGCGGACGGCACCAAGCCTTCGTCCAGAGATGAGATACTTGGACAAAGTGGCGGCTCCGGCAATTAGCTCAGTCATGAATTTACGGCCTGAGCCCGCCCAATCACCCAAACTTGGGCGGACGTCAGCGTGCGGTCCTACGGAACGTAGAGGAGCGGGAAGAATCTTCCACGGAGCCGCTCGCCTTTCGGGATCACCGGAATGCCTTCGAGGAGTGGCTCGTCGGTGTTGCTCTTGGTACCGTCGAGACAAAAGTTCAGCGCAATCGCGCGTCGCCGCCGCTCGGATTTGTTGGGCGGCGAGCCGTGGATCGTGAGCGGATGGTGGAACGACGCCTCGCCTTTCCGGAGCGTCATCGGAACGGGCGTGAAGGCTTCGAGCTGTTCGGTGGTCAATACCTTGCTGATTGCGTTCATATCCCCGGCGAGACCCGTGATCGGAAGGCGATCCCACAGATGGCTCTTCGGGACATAGTGCACGGTCCCGCTCGCTTCATCGACGTCGTCGAGCGGGATCCAGCAGGTCAAATGCGCCATCGGCTGGGTCCTCGTCCAATACGAGTAGTCTTGATGCCAGGCGCCCGATCCTCCGCGCGTGTCTGGCTTGACGAAAAGCTGGTCATGCCAGAAGCGGACGGCGCCACCGAGAAGCTGGCTCGCCGGTGCGGTGATGGCGAGGTTCCAGAGTAGGTCGTGAAAGGCGGGCGCGATGCGCCAGGCTCCGAGCGCGTGCATCAGGACCTGGTCGGGGTTTTCGGACTCGTTCGTGTGGAACTCGTGAAAGAGCTCGTGCCCGGGATGCCCGGGGTCGAGAAGCGGCTCGAGCTCGAGGCGAAGCTGCTCGACCTGTTCATCGGTGAGCACGCGAATGCCGGCGCAGAAGCCTAGCTCGTGAAAAGATCTGACGTGGGCATCGGAAAGGGGGGAAAGGCTTTCGCTGCGAGAAGAAGCGAACAGGTCGGTCACTGGAGAAGAGTGATACGAGAGGTCGTTGGTCGCCATGGTCGGCGCTATTTTACCCTGCCGCCGGACGTGGCATAATTCGCAGATGCAGCCATCGCGAATCTCCATGGTCGTGCTGCTCGCCCTTGTCGGGGGAGTGCTGTCGGGCCTTCTTCTTTTCGATCATCACGGGGTCGGTGCCGCCGGTGCCGCTGTCGATGCCTTGTGCGGGGCGAGCGAACAGAGCGGTTGTGAGACCGTGTCCACGAGCCGCTACTCGTCGATCGGGAACACTTCGGTGGCGGCGATAGGTCTCGTCTTCTATGGCTCGCTGGTCTTCCTCGCGTCGCTCGCGCTCGTTGCGGGTGAAACGGTGCGGAGCGCCGCCGCCGGTCTCGCGTTCGCTCTTGTCGCGGCGGGGGTGGTGACGGACCTCGGGCTCTTTGGGCTCCAAGCGTTCGCGATTGGCGCCTTCTGCAAGCTATGCCTTGCGACCTACGGTGTGAACCTTGCGCTCTTTGCGTTACTATGGCCCGCTATGCGACAGCTCGGTTCGGCATTTGCAACTCTTCTCGGCGGTGAAGGCCGCCGTGCGTTCGTCGTTTGGGCTCTCGGCAGCCTCGTGATGATGGTGGCCGTCGTGGCCGTCGAAAGCGCATTGGCCGGAAAGGCCGAGGCACAACAGCAGAACCTTCTCGGCGCGCCCGCTCCGCCGAGCTCCCGGGGTTCCGGCTCGGTCGCTTCGCTCGAGAAGGAGCTCGCGCGCGTTCGAGCGCAGCTGGGCGAGCTGCAAGAGACGCTGGACGATCCCGAGAAGTATCAGGAGTATCAGGAGACCAAAGCGTTGGCCCAGTTCGCCTCCGAACAAGTCCAGACGCTTGCGCTCGACGCCATTCCTTTCAAAGGCCCCGACGGCGCTCCGATCCGCATCGTGGAATACTCCGATTTTCTCTGCCCCTACTGCCGAAATCTCGCGACGGCTCTTTCGGACTATCTTCCGAAGTCAAGCGATCGGGTCGCTATCTACTACAAGAACTATCCTCTCGACACGGACTGCAACCCCGGTCTGTCCCGAACGCTCCACGAAGGCGCCTGCGAGCTTGCGCTCGGGGCCGTCTGCGCGTCCGAGCAAGACAAGTTCTGGCCTTATCACGATAAGATCTTCTCTCTGCAGCCGCACGCTCCAGAAATCGACGACGTCGTTCGGATCGCGGCTTCGGTAGGTCTTGAGGAAGGCCCGATGCGCTCGTGTATGGAGTCGAGCTCGGCCAAGGACGAGCTCGCTGCCCAGATCGCGGAAGCCAAGCGTCTCGAGGTCAACTCGACGCCGACCTTGTTCATCAACGGCAAGCGCTTGGCTCAGATAGGGAGCTTTCTCCAGGCCATCGAGTCGGAAGCGAAGCGCCTCGGCCTCGAATGACCCCGGATTATTGGACGGTCACTTGCGAGCCGCTCCAAGAGACAAGCCGCTCGAAGGATTGACCGTCGGCGCCAGTCCCGTAGGCCTTTCCTTGGAGTGCGCCATCGACGCGGACGAGCTCGACACTGAGCTCCCTCCACGAGCCTAGTTCTGAGCGGAGCGAGCCTTCGCGGAAGATGATTCTTGCGAGGCGTGGCGGTGCGGCCGGCGCTTCGACGATGTCGCGACGAAGCCGGATCGAAGCACCTCGAGCGTCGACGGTGATGTTTCCCAGGAGCGAAAAGCGCAAGCGCGCTTCGGGAAGACTCATTCGCCACGAACCGTTCTCCGACTCCGCCTCCACATCCTCGAGCACGAGCTCGCCCATCCACAGTCGGTAGTCGAGGCCCCCGACAAGAACGGTCGCGTGGAGCGCGGGCTCGAGCCACGCTTCGATGCGCGGCGTGAGCACGAAGCCCGCGATCTGCTTCGCGATGCGGCTATGAATCGCGACGGAGAGAATCGCGAAGCTTCCGATGAAGAAGATGAGAAGAATCTTCTTCCATCGCCGCACGTCTCAACTCGTCGTGCGTTCTCCGTTGAAATATTCCTTCGTGAGCTTCGCGACGACGCCGCCGAGCCCGATCAAGCCAATCAGATTGGGAAAGGCCATGAACCCGTTCAGGAGCGTTCCGATGGCCCATACGATCGGCACGGGAACCACCGCGCCCACGAGAATGAGGGCCGTATAGATGAAGCGATAGGGCACGATGCCTTTGGTTCCAAACATGAACTCGAAGCACTTCTCACCGTAGTAGCACCAACCGATGAGAGTCGAAAAGCCGAACAAGAAAGAACATAACGCCACGAGCAGGCTCGCGCCCGGCATCTGAGCATCGAGCGCGGCCGCTGTGAGGTCGCCGCTCGATTGCTGGAATTCCGCGAGCTGCCACATGCCGGACGAGATAATGATGAACGCCGTCATGCTGCACACCACGATCGTGTCCACGAAGACTTCGAAAACGCCGACCAAGCCTTGCTGGACCGGGTGGCTGACTTTTGCGATGCCATGTGCGATGGGAGCGCTCCCGAGGCCCGCTTCGTTCGACAGCACGCCGCGGCTGATGCCGGCGGCGATGGCTTGGCTGACCCCGGCGCCAACGAAACCGCCGACGGCGGCCATTGGCGTGAAGGCGTTCGAGAAGATGACGCCGAAGACGGCCGGGATCTCGCCCACATTCATGACCACGTAGACGAGGCCCATCAGCATATAAACGACGATCATCGACGGGACGAGTTTCTCGGATACCATCGCGATCCGCTTGATGCCGCCAAGGAGCACGAGGCCGCAGGCCACCGTGATGAGAAGCCCCGGAATCAGCGGGTGCACATCCAGGTCGAAGTTCTGCTGCGCCGCTTGGCGGAAGGTTTGCGCGATCGTGTTCGACTGCGCCATGTTTCCCGTGCCGAAAAGCGCCGTGGCCGCGCCGAAGACGCAGAACATGTAGGCGAGAGGTTTCGCGTAGGGCTTTTCTTTGAGCCCGTTGGTGATGTAGTACATCGGGCCGCTGGCAAACTCGCCACTTTCCGTCGTCACGCGATAGTGAACGCCAAGGACGGCTTCCGAATACTTGGTCGCCATCCCTACGGCTGCGGTCACCCACATCCAAAAAATGGCGCCCGGGCCGCCGACGATGATCGCAGTGGCGACGCCTCCGATATTGCCGTTACCCACGGTGGAAGCGAGCGCGGTCGTGAGGGCTTGGAACGAGGTGATGGTGCCTTCTCCCTTGCCTTCTTTGCCGGCGAACATCCCGCTGAGCGCTTCCTTCACGGCGGTTCCGAAGTGACGGATTTGAACGAATCCGGTTTGGTAGGTGAGGTAGGCCCCGGCGCCGACGAGAAGGGCGGGAAGAGCATAGGGCGCATAGAGGTAGCCCGAAAGTTGATTCAAAAGGTTTGTCAATTGTTCCATGGTTGATAGGTTCCCGGCTCAGCTGAAAAGAGGCCATATGGCAGACAAAAAGATGAGAAGGATGGCGGCGGGAGACACGGTCCGAATCAGAAAACCCCACAAACCTGTACTTGGAAACCACGCGTTTTCCGCGGTGAGCTCCTCGATGGCTTTAGGAAGTCCGAACCGATAGGCGACGAATATGGAAATCAGAAACCCGCCTATCGGAAGCGCATAGTTGTTCCACACGATCGCCATGAGCCCGAGAAAGTTCCCTCCGAGCGCCGCGGAGAAGTTACTCAAGCTTGCGACGGCGCCGTTACCGAGGGCCGAAGGTATCGAGAGGGTAAACGTTACGCCTATGAGCACGACAACAGCTTTTTTCCTCGTCCATTCGTACTCGTCGATGCAGTGCGCTACCGGGACCTCGAGCAACGAGATCGTCGACGTAAGCGCTGCCATCGCAAGGAGGACAAAAAAAGCAGATCCAAAGAGCGCGCCTCCGGGCAAAGTTGCGAACAACTGCGGCAAGACCGTGAAGATGAGCCCGGGTCCGCCTGTACTCGGGTCGAAGCCTTCGATCGAGAAACCCGTGGGAAAGATGATGAATCCCGCCAGAAGGGCGATCGCGGTATCGAGAAGAATGACCCAGAGAGCGGCGACGCCGAGGTTGTCCTTCGGGTTCAAATAGCTACCGTAAACGATGAGCGCGCCCATGCCGAGGCTCAAAGAGAAGAACGCTTGGCCGAGGGCCGCGGTCAGCACGTTCACGTCAAAGATCCGGCTGAAATCGGGGCGGAGGTAATACTTCAGTCCTTCGGCGGCGCCGGGTAGCGTAAGAGCACGCGCCGCGAGAATCAGAAGGAGTACAATCAAGAGCGGCATGAGCGTTTTAGTGACGCGCTCGATGCCTGCGCGAACACCGCCGAGAATGCAGGCCGCGGTTACGAGGAGGAACCCGAGGGTGAGGCCTACCGTCAAGGGGCCACTCGCGGTGAACGTGCCAAAAAAGGCGCTGACCTCGTCCGCGCTCGAGCCGAGCCCGCCCACGGCAGTGAAGTAGATATAGGCCACCGTCCAGCCCGCGATCACCGCGTAGAACGACAAGATGCCGACACCGCACATGACGCCGAGAGCACCGACCATCCACCACTTCGTTTTGGGCGCGAGCGCTGCGAACGCGCCGACGGCCCCTCTTTGCGTGCGCCTTCCGAGAATGAGCTCGGAGATGAAGATGGGAGCACAGACGAAGAAGACACAGAACAAGTAGACGAGGACGAAAACCGCGCCGCCACCCTGTCCGACTTGTGTCGGAAAGCCCCAGATATTGCCGAGCCCTACCGCGCTTCCCGCCGCCGCGAAGATGAACCCCATCCTCGAGCCCCACATGCCGCGTTCTGGTGATGCCATGCGTTATGCCTCCGAGCTTGTTGGGATGGATGAGGGCTCAGCGTTCACTGGCCTAGCTTGCTGAGCTCTCCTTTTGGAGTGATGAGAAAAATGGCTTTGGCGTGGGCGTCGGCGACGAGCAGATTGCCCTTCGCGTCGACGGCCAACCCTTGGGGGCTCACGAGCGGGTCTCCCTTCACGAACGACGTCACGGTTCCGTCGGGCGTGACTTTCCAAATCGCTCTCGCGTAGCCGTCGCTCACGTAGAAGTTGCCGTCAGGATGAAGCACGGCGTCGTGCGGGAACTCGAACGGCGGCGATTTGGCGATCGAGGTCGTGGTGCCGTCCTTGACACGAACGAGGTTCTTGTCGGTGAGCACGATGATGGCACCCTCTTTGTCGAACAAGATGGCGCGCGGCGCTCGAATCTCGGCGACATCCGAAACAGTACCGTCCGACTTCACGCGGCGAAGCCGGTGGGTAACACGATCGACGGCGAGAATGTCTCCGGATTTCTCGATTGCGATCCCCCACGGGGTCACGAAACGGTCGTCGTCGGCGACCGGCTCGATGTTGCCCGCGCCGTCGATCTTGTACAGCTTCATCGTGGCAGGGTCGCTCGCGAACACGTTGCCTTTGCCGTCGGGGGCGATGTGCCGGATGCCGTAGAGTGGGGTGCGGGGGAGGCCTTCACCCTTGGCCACGATCTCGAACCCGTTCTCGCCGAGCACGAGCAGGGCGTGGGCCTCGTGATCGGCGACATAGATCTTCTCGCCGGGGCCCACCGCGACATCGACGGGATAGATGAGCTCGTCGGCCCCGCTCAGACCCGAGAGGGTGAGAACGAGGCAGAGCGCTAAGTTAAAGTGTTTCAACATGTTATCACCAATAGCCGCTTCCGGGGCCTCCAACGTGACCAAGAGAATCCGGAAGATTCTATGCGGCGGGGGCCCGTAATTCAACGGTATAAATAACTTCGGACGTGCTCTCCTGTTTTTGCTAGAATCTCGGCTTTGTGCGTGGGGCGGACCGCCCCCCGGATCCTTTTCAATCTTGAATCCCAGGAGATAGCTCGTGGAAAGCGTCATTTACTTGCCGCCCATTTTCGGTGTGGCAGCGCTCTTGTTTGCGTGGTACAAGGCCGGCTTTGTTGCCCGCCAGGATGCCGGCACCGATCGAATGAAAGAGATTGCGGGCTTCATTCACGACGGCGCCATGGCCTTTCTGCGGCGGGAGTATGGCGTGATTGCGATTTTCGCCAGCGTCGTGACCGTGCTGCTCGTGATCACGAACTATTCCGCCGGCACGGCGCTCATCGGTCTGTCCTTCATCGTTGGCGCTGGGACCTCGGCGCTCGCGGGCTATTTCGGTATGCGCGTGGCGACGAAGGCGAACGTGCGTACGACGCACGCCGCGCGGGAGTCGATCTCGGGGGCTCTCACCGTCGCGTTCTCGGGCGGCTCAGTCATGGGCATGTCCGTCGTGGGGCTCGCGATACTCGGACTCTCGCTGCTTTGGCTCCTCTACACGAACATGTACGGCACCGACCTGTCCGTCATCCAGGGCCGGGTGTTGCAAATTTTGTCCGGGTTCAGTCTCGGTGCTTCGTCCATCGCGCTCTTCGCGCGTGTGGGCGGCGGCATCTTCACGAAATCCGCCGATGTCGGCGCGGACCTCGTCGGCAAAATCGAAGCCGGCATCCCAGAAGACGACCCGCGCAACCCCGCCGTCATCGCGGACAATGTGGGTGACAACGTGGGCGACGTCGCGGGTATGGGGGCGGATTTGTTCGAGTCTTATGTGGGCTCGATCATCGCCGGCATGGTGCTCGCCCTCGGTTTCGTGAACGGTCTCGAGGAAGTCGGGACGACGGTAGAAAGTCCGCTCAACTACGTCATCTTGCCGCTCGTGCTGGCGGGCTTTGGGATCTTTGCTTCGATCCTCGGGACCTTTGCGGTGCGCACGACGGAAGGCGGGAACCCGCAGGCGGCGCTCAACATGGGCACGATCGGTGCTGCGATTTTGATGATGCTCATCGCCTATCCCGTCATTCAGGCGATGGCGCCCGAGGCCGCGTTCAGCTTATACATTTCGATGGTCATCGGTCTCGCCACTGGCACCGCGATTGGCTTCATCACCGAGCACTACACGGCTGAGTCCAAAAAGCCCGTGCAGGAAGTGGCGGCGGCGTCTCAGACCGGGGCTGCGACGAACCTCATCGCCGGCCTCGCGCTCGGCATGAAATCGACGGCGTGGCCGGTCGCACTCATCGCCTTGGCTATTGTGGCGACCCATAGCTTCGCCGGACTCTACGGCATCGCGCTTGCCGGCCTCGGTATGCTGGCTACGGTCGGCATTCAGCTCGCCGTGGACGCTTACGGTCCGATCGCCGATAACGCCGGTGGGATCGCGGAGATGGCCGAGCTTCCGAGTGAAGTCCGCGCCCGTACCGACAAGCTCGACGCGGTCGGCAACACGACGGCCGCCATCGGCAAAGGCTTTGCCATTGGCTCGGCTGCTCTGGCCGCCATGGCGCTCATGGCCGCGTTCCAGCAGCAAGCGCAGCTCAGCAGGGAGGCTCTCTCGCTCGCCGAGCCCATCGTCCTAGCCGGTATTCTCATCGGGGCCATGGTGCCGTTTCTCTTCTCCTCTATGGCGATGAAGGCCGTCGGTGAAGCGGCGTTCGAGATGATCGAGGAAGTGCGGCGTCAGTTCAGAGAGATCCCGGGCCTTCTCGAAGGCAAGAAAGGCGTGGTCGCGGACAACGCGAAGTGCGTCGATATCGCGACTGCGGCGGCGCTCAAGCGCATGGTGGCCCCCGGTTTGATGGCGGTGCTCATCCCGGTCGTGGCCGGCTTCGCCGACAAACACTTTCTCGCGGGTCTGCTCGTCGGTACGCTCGCCTCGGGCGTGGTCCTGGCCATCTTCATGGCGAATGCGGGTGGTGCGTGGGACAACGCCAAGAAGTATATCGAAGCGGGCAACCTCGGTGGCAAGGGCAGTGAGACCCACAAAGCCGCTGTTGTCGGCGACACCGTGGGCGACCCTTTCAAGGATACGGCCGGTCCCGCTATCAATATCTTGATCAAGTTGATGGCGGTTGTCGCTTTGGTTATTGCGCCGCTTATTGTATAGATTCTCGAGGGCCTCTCCTCCCGCGCCTCCCGCGCCTCCCGCGTTGGAGGAGAGGCTGCTTCGAATCATCCCAAATGTGGCTCATCACATTCGCTCTCCTTGGTGCTGCCCTTGCGGCCCTACAGCCTAGCGAGCCTCCCTCCGTCGAGGAGCTCTTGGCTCGCGGCCAAGAGGCTTTCAAACTAGGCGAAAACGCCGCGGCGCTCGCGGATTTCGACCGCGTCGTCGAGCTCGCGCCTGAAATCGAGCCTCAACTCTGGCAGCGAGGCATCGCTCAGTATTACGCGGGTGCGTTCGAGGCCTGCGTGCAGCAGTTCGAGCTCCACCGCACGGTGAACCCCGACGATGTGGAAAACGCTGTCTGGCATTTCCTCTGCATGGCCCGAAAAGATGGTGTGGAGGCGGCCCGAGCCGCGCTCTTGCCGGTGGGCCCGGATGCCCGCGTCCCAATGCGCCAGATTTACGAGCTCTTCGAAGGCCGGACGGATACCGAGGCGGTCCTTGAAGCGGCAAAAACGGAAGGCCCCGCGAGCCGGCGGAGCCTCTGGATGTTCTACGCCGATCTCTATGTTGGCCTGTATCTCGAAGCGGTAGGTGATGTGGACGCCGCGCGAAAGCATCTCGACGCTGCGGCGAAAGCGAGTGTGGGCGGCTACATGGGTGACGTGGCTCGTGTCCACGCCACCCTAAGCCAGTAGCTCAGTTCTCCAGAATCTTGATCGAGCCGTTCACCGTCTCGATCTCGTAAGAGGCACCGCCCCCGCCTCCGAAGCTTCCTTTCAAGTGGCGCCGGCTCACCCGCGTGACCGTGGTGGGAAAGTCGGTGGTGATGCTACCGTTGACGGTCTGGGCGTCGAGCTCGCCACCGGCACCGGCGGGAAGATAGATGCGGACGGAGCCGTTCGTCGTGTGGAAGCTGTGCCGGCCGTCAGTGGCCTCCGTGTAGCGGGCGCGAATGCCACCATTCGTCGTTTTGGCCTCGATATCTCCGGCGATGTCTTCGAGCTTCAAGCTGCCATTGACGGATCGTACCTTGATATGGCCGTGAACGCCTTTGACGTTGACGGAGCCGTTAGCGGTTTCCGCGTCAACATTGGCCTCGACGGGAAGCGTAATCGTGTAGCTGACACCGCCACGGTTGCGTCGTCGATGGTGGACGGTCTCGACGCTCACGGAGTCGCCCGAGCCCGTGACGACGATCTCGATATCCTTCAGGCCTTCCTGGTCCTTGGCGGTCTTCTCCGCCTCGATGCGAATGCTGTCTTCGTTCCAAGTCTTGATGGTGATGCTGCCGTTATCGTTCTTGATGGAGAATTGCCCCCCCGCGGAGAACGGGACGACTTTCTCGAAATCTTCGCGCGCTTTGGCCGAGGCGTCGGTCGCAAGCGTGACCGACGCACTAACGAGCGCCGCGGTCAACCATGTCGAGAGCTTCATGCAAAATCCCTCCAATTTCCTATTCTGATATCTTAGACGGAAGGGCGCACTGGAAGGTTCACAGCAAAAGCGAGAGGCTTTCGTCGGCCAGAATGGCCGCGAGCTTGCCGGGATCGATGCTGCCCCCAGTGACGATACAGACGGTCCGGCCGCGCTCGGCGGGGGTGTCAGCGAGGGCGGCGGCGAGGGCGAGCGCTCCCGAGCCCTCGACGACCAGCTTATTGTCGAGAGCGAGCGCTCGGATGACGGCCTTGACGCGCTCCTCGGAGACGAGCCGGGTTGCGTCGACGAGGGCACGGAGCCGCGGGAACATCTCGTCTGTTATATAAGGTACCGCGACCCCGTCGCAGAGGGTTTGGCAAGGAACGTTGACGGGACGGCCGGCTTTCAGGCTTTCGTGGAGAGCCGGACAGCCTTCCGGCTCGACCGCAAGGATGCGCAGCTCGGGCTTCCGCGCTTTGAGCGCGGCTCCAACGCCCGTGAGGAGCCCTCCGCCACCGACCGGAATGAAGACGGTGTCCACGTCGGGAAGGTCTTCGAGGATCTCGAGGCCGAGACTGCCATGGCCGGTCATGACATCCGTATTCGTCCAAGGATGGATGAACGCGTAAGGCTCGGACTCCCACCCGTGCTCTTTGAGAAAGCGAAAGACTTCGGCGACGGGGACGAGCACGGGCTCACCGCCGTAAGCGCGGACCGCGTCGATTTTGGTTTGGGGCGCGGTATCCGGCATCAAGCTTCGCGACGGGACGCCGAAGCGCGTTGCCACCCAGGCCAGCGCCTGCGCGGTGTTGCCCGCGCTCACGGTGCTCAGACCTTTGGCGCGCTCGGCATCGGATAGCACGGAGACGGCGTTCTCGATCCCTCGAATCTTGAACGAGCCGACCGGCTGAAGGGTCTCGAGCTTCAAGTAGACGTCGGGCGCGGCGAAGCGTTCATGCGCGGGCACGAGCGGCGTGTGGCGCACCACGCCCGAGATGCGTTGACGGGCCTCCTGAAACGCTTCCAGAGAGGGAAGGGAGAGCTCGCTCATGGGAGAAGATTCTATCCGATGCGGCCTCGAGTGCTATTACAATGAGAAGGTCGATGAGAAGCTTATCGAGGAGACCCATGAATCGTCGCGATTTCTTTAAGTTGGGCGCGGCCGCCGGCGCGGGAGCGGTTCTCAATATGCGCAATGCGGCCGGAAGTCCCATCATCGAGGCGGGCGCGGGCATTCCGCAGGGGGCGATGACGCTGCCGGAGAACCCGGGATTCAAGACCAAGCACCTGATCAATATTATTTACGGCAGCGGCGTTCGCAAGAAAGACGTCATCGACAATCCCGAATACTCGCCCTGTCAGTCCAAGATGATCCGTGAGGGAACCCTCTTCACCGAGGATTACGGCGAGACGGCCAACCTCCATGGCTATATGTATACAGAGGTTCTGACCGGACGCGACGCGCCGTCTCAGAGGCCGCTTTATCCGACGTGGAACGAGTACATTCGAAAGAAGAGCGCCGGTAAGGCAACCGATTATTGGATGATGCAAGGTGTTTCCTATTCCCGTGCCTGGACGTGGGATGTAAAGCACTTCAGCAGCCATCCCGAATACGGCGTCCGTTATGGTGCCACGGGCCTCACGATGAACAAGTTGTTCCTTCCGGGGAACAAGCGGTCGCCCGCGGAGATGATGGATCTCCATATCGAGAAGGGTCTCGGGCACAGCCCGGCCGAGCGCAAGCAGGTCGAGGAATGGCTCGCGGACGTCATAGCGTCCAAGAGATACGAGCTCCCTTCGACGAGAGAACCTGTCATCGAGCGGGAGCTTCAAATCGGGGACGCCATGTCGCTCCATCTGGCCGGGCAGGTCCTCAAAGAGTTCAAGCCGCGTGTTCTCACCATCCAGGTGCTCGCAATGGACGACGCCCATACGGATTTCGGCTTCCCGAGTTACAACACGGATTACGGGGAGTACATCAAGCACATCAAAACAACGGACGAGCTTATTGGAAAGCTTTGGGCTGATATCCAAGCTGACCCCTATTTCAGGGAGAACACGTCCCTCATCTTACGGCCCGAATGCGGTCGTGATGACGAGGTCAATATCTACGGTCAGCTCGGCCACAGCGCGGGCAACTACAACGCACACCATGTCTGGATGATGGCCCTCGGGCCGGACTTCAAGAAGGGACACGTCGTCGAGGAGCGCGTGCAGAGGCGCGATCTAGCGCCCACCATCACCTACTTGATGACCGGCGAGAACGCGGAATACGCTGACGGACACGTCCGGACGCAGCTCTTCAAAGACGCGTACCACATGCCTCAATATGTGCTCCCGCATACTGCTGACGTGCCGGGTGAAGGAGCCCTCGCGGTAGATTGGGAGAAGAAGGCGTAGCGCTTTCAACACGCTCTCACATTGCTGTCTATTTTCGCGGGCCGCTCGAACAAAGCGAATATT
>SMVB01307154.1_pt1 | contig 15219 bp, 11 predicted proteins | sample 2456461 | NCBI WGS metagenome assembly SMVB01 (sample SAMN11095934, study PRJNA526329) | marine sediment metagenome | biome: Marine sediment; feature: Surficial sediment; material: Deep marine sediment; isolation source: Hadal surficial sediment | place: Pacific Ocean | collected 2014-05 | depth... | reverse complement strand
TTGTGCATTACTGTGTTGCCAACATGCCGGGTGCCGTGCCGCGCACCTCGACTTTTGCGCTGAACAACGCCACCCTGCCATTCACGCTGGCACTGGCAGACAAAGGCGCAAAGCAAGCCATGCTTGACGATCCGCATTTACTGGCAGGTCTGAATGTTTATCGCGGCAACGTCACGTATAAAGACGTTGCCCGGGATCTCGGCCATGATTATGTCCCAGCTCGCGAGGCACTGACTCTGCAATGAATGACCAAATACTCCAGGAGCACGAAGCCTGGCCGGCCTCACTACGCTGGTTTCACTGGATCAATTTCACCTGTATTTCAGGCCTGATCATCATGGGCTTTATGATGTTGTACAAATCCAGCATCGGCATTTCCGGTAATGAAGCCAAAATCGGCCTGAAGGTCATTCATGTCCTCATTGGTTACGTGTTTGTGGCCAACCTGGCGATTCGCTTTGTGTTGGGGTTTGTCGGTCCCGCGAATATGCGCTGGTCGAAGGTCTTTCCGGGCAAGGGTTTTGCTGCGGAATCAAAACGTTTCAAAGCGGCAAGGGCAACGGGCAGAGGGCATGCCTGGCTCGGGCATAACCCGCTAGCGAAGCTCGTGCTCAGCGTCATGTACCTATTGATGTTTACCCAGGTAGTTACCGGCCTGGTGCGCGCCGGAACGGATATTTATTATCCGCCGTTTGGTGCTTACATAGCCGCGCAAGTGGCTGCAGAGGGTGTGGACCCCGCCAGCCTCGTTCCCTATGACAAAACGGGCATGGATTGGATGAAGACGCTGCCAGGGCGCTGGGTGATTTTAAGGGTCCATTTGGTCAGGTGCATCTTTATTCAGCCTATAGCTTGATGGCTTTGATATTGCTGCATATTTTTAGCGTGGTGTGGGTTGAAGTGCGGCATAAAGGAAGCCTGATTTCCTCTATTTTTTCCGGTCAAAAGATATTCACCGGTTCACCTGAAGATCAATAGGAACTCATAAGAATGAACGGGTGTGCAGTTGACGGGTGCCCCATTTTTTCTTGTGATCCCGCACAGCAGGATGATCGGTGAAAGAACGGTATTGACGATCAGTATGGCTGACTAATCGCAGCTTCCCGCTGACCATGCACACAGCATGCACATTCGTCTGAAAGATCCCACCTCAACAAATAAACAGATTCAGATACGGTTCATTGGAAAGCAGCTTGCACTCTAACAGTCCTATCGATAATGTGGCAAATGAACGGTTTAGAGATGGAATCCAGGAGATCTGCTGCACATGGTCCAGACCTTCGTATCAAAAAGCGCCCTGAACGAGGCCATTGCGTTGATCCATGCCAGCCAGATCGATAAGGCTGAGGAGATCTGCCGTGCGGGCGTTGTTCGCAATCCAGATGATGTCAACATGGTTGCCATGCTGGGCAAGGGGCAACAAGCAGACCAGGCGTTCGAAAAATCTTTTGAGCTGAACGCGGAACGAAAATTTCTTGCACTGACCGAGGTACTGGAATCGGTGTTGCCCCGCTACCAAAAGTACGAAACCATCAATCTTGACCGGTCATTGCAGTAAAAATGGACATCTATTCCGGCGCAGTACTGCTTAGCCTCATCGTCTACATCGCTGTCGGCAATTACGCGGGCCGACGGGTCAAGAAACTCGATGACTACTTTGTCGCGGGCCGCCGCGCGCCCACGCTGCTGATTGTCGGTACGCTGGTGGCCAGTGTGCTCAGCACCAACATTTTTCTTGGTGAAACCGGTTTCGTGTACGAGGGCCAGGCAGGCCCGTACTTGCTGTGGCCGCCGATTGGTGCGATGGGCTATATATTCGGCGCCCTGTTGTTCGGGCGCTACCTGCGGCGTAGCCGCGCCATTACCGTGGCGGACTATTTCGGCAAACGCTTCAATTCACAACGGGTCCAGACGGTAGCGGGGATAACCATTATTTTCGGTCTGGGTGGCTACCTGCTGGCAGTCACCCAGGGTACGGCTTTTTTGCTCACCCACATCACTGATTTCACCTTCACGCAGGGGCTGATTATCAGCTGGGTCAGCTACACGGCATTCACCATGTATTCCGGTACACGTGGCGTGATACTGACCGACACTATGATGTTCCTGCTTTTTACCTCGGTGGCCATCCTGGCCCTGATTTTCCTGGTACAGGATGCCGGGGGATGGGCTGCGTCCGTGCGGGAGTTGGCCACGCTGGCGGAAAAACCGGACCTGATGGCCTGGCACGGTATGGTCGGTGACGACACGCCGTTCAGTTCCGTGCTGCATTTCGCATTGTGGAACATCACGCTGGCGCTGGCCTGGGGCATGGTGTATGCGGTCAGCCCCTGGCAGTCCAGCCGCTACCTGATCGCCCGTGACGAGCACGTGGTGGTTCGCGCGGCCTGCATTGCGGCCATTTTTCTTATCCTGATGGAGCTGGTCCTGTACTTTGCCGGTGCCGTGGTCAACCTCAGCGATCCCGGCATTCAGCCGTCGGAAGAGGTGATCATTTATGCCGCCCTGAACCTGTTGCCGGAACTGTTGGGTGCCTTGTTGCTTGCCGGTATTATGGCCGCAGGATTGTCTTCGGCCTCGACATTTCTGTCACTGGTGGGATTCAGCGTCAGCAACGACCTGATCCGCCACGATGCTGTCGATGACAAGCGAATGCTGAAGTTCAGCCGGCTGATCATGCTTGTGATCGGAATCATCACGCTGGTGGTCGCCCTTTTCTCCCCGGTCGATATCTTCTGGCTGACCTATTTCGTCGGCACGCTGTTCGCTTCTTCCTGGGGTCCGGTGGCGTTGATGAGCGTGTGGAGCAAACGGATCACGGCTGATGCCGCGTTCTGGGGTATCGTCAGCGGGTTTGTATTCAATGCGCTGCCCAAAGCCATGGAGTACCTGGGGTGGGTCGAATTGCCTATCTGGCTGGATCCGATCCTGCTCGGGGGGCTTGTAAGCCTGGTGGTTGTGCTGGTGCTGTCCCACTTTGGCCGTGTCAGCCGCGAGGAACAGGTCTACCGCCTGCAATTGCACCGGGTTCCGAAACAGGAGGTAAGTTCCTCGAAATTGCGCTTAACATGCTATGCACCGCTGGTCCTGGCCATTTATAGTGTCGTCATATGCACCATTCTGCTGACGGTCTATGTGAAGCCCTACCAGGAAGCCACCGGAACCCTGATCGCGGGTGGCGGCCTGAACTGGTTGAGCGGCGAGTCATTGTTGGTGTTGGCCGGCCCGGTCGTGGTGCTACCGACGGCCTGGATTGCCTGGCGCATGATTCGCAAGTCTTATGGCTGATGTTTTCTGGATTCAGCAGGTAAAGCCCAAACCCAGCTTATCTAAAAACCTAAGCCATAGGCCGCGCTTGCCCTCGTTTTTGTCGGCCCTTATGAGCGCGTTTTGAGTAAACTTTACACCAAGCCAACGGAAAGGCTCCGGAGCCCAGGGCAGAGACTTCCTGGTTACAAACTTCATTTTAATCACGTCAGTTGGCTCATAACCCAACAACTCAATACCGATACGGGCGCCAAAACGTGAAGCGCTAACACCATGGCCCGTGTAACCAACCGACCAGGCCAAACGACCATCATATGCCACGCCGGGCACCATGCAGAAGCGTGTGGATGTCGCAATAATTCCACCCCACTGGTGAGAAAATTTTACATCATCCAATTGGGGGAACATTTCAAAAAATTCTTTAGCCAACTGCTCGTAGCGCGCCGGGGCATTCATGAACTTTTTGTCGATGCCATTATTGAAGTAATAGCGAACAGCGCCACCCCCACCCCAGGTAATCCGCTTGTCTTTTGTCAACCGGAAGTAATGAAACATATTGACGTAATCAGCCAGGGCATGGCGTGATGTTTTGCCCCAGCCGATTCGGTCCATCTGCTCATCCGTCAGTGGCTCCGTTGCGATTTGATAATCCCATACAGGGAGTACCGAACGTCGAATTCTGCCAATTTTGCTGGTGTAAGCATTCGTTGCCAACAAAATTTTATCGCTGTAAACCATACCGCCTTCGCAGTTGGCCCGCATTGCGCTTTTGCCATCCGGCTCAACGCTCAGCAGTCGGGTACCCTCGAAAATTCGCACCCCCATTTGACTGACCAGCACATCTTTCAGGCCCCAGCACAACCGGCCGGGGTCAAGGACACCATCCTGGCCACCGCGTTCCCACATGCCGGCAAAAAATGTTGGTGAGTTCACTTGTCGGCGCACAGCATCCTGATCAAACCAGACGACGTCTTCACCTGCGGCTTCTGCTTCCTGGTATTCCAAATACATCCTTTTTGCTGACTCGGGATTCAGAGCAACAAACATCTCGCCCGTTTTTTCATAACGGACATCGATACGGTAACGATCAAGAGTTTCCAGCAACTCGCGCAAATTTTGGGCACCCAGCTTCTGCAAACGCTCGGCCTCATCCGCGAAGCGATACTCGGTGTTGGTTTGGCCATGCGCCAAAGTCGTAGATAAAAAGCCACCACACCGTCCCGAAGCACCATCGCCAACAAAAGTTTGCTCGATAAGAATGATATCTGCATCGGGCTTGCGTTCTTTTGCCTGCATAGCAGCCCACAGGCCGGTGAAGCCGCCACCCACAATGAGCAACTCACATTTTTCATCCGAAGAGATTGCCGCCAGCGGCTCAGGCATGATATCCGGATCGTGCCAAAGCGGGCGGACTACAGCATTTTTTAAAGCTTCGAGGTGCTTTTCCATGAGTTCTTCTTTATCGGTGGTTCATGCCGTTATCAGATATTCCAGTCGGGTTCTCAATAGCCATCGCTTCCATCCATATTATGGGTGGACTCTGTGCTTGTCCCGCAGGGGGCGAGATATTCACAATACCCGTTTACACGATGCCGGTGTATTAAGTGGCCGCAGCAGGTACCGTCTTTCGTCTATGCATGTAAGCGAATATTCCCATGTACAGGAACATGGCGACCAGCGCCATGCTGCCGCTGACTTTAAACATGGTGCTGTACCCCAGGCCGGCGCCCAGCACCGAAGCGGCGATATTGGGGCCGACGAATTGTCCAAAACCCTGAACGCTGGGTAGCAGGGCGACCATCGTTCCGCTTCGATCCATGTGTGACAACATCGCCGATTGGTAGACATCGACAAATGTCCACAATGTCATGAAGGAAAACAAACTCACCAGAATGTTGATATTGGTGATGCCATTACTGAGCATGATGACAATAGCCGCCATGGCCAACAGCGATACAAAAAGGGGCTTAAACAACCCAAAGCGCGTGCATAGTAATGCAATGACGCAACCGACGATAGCAAATATGGATGACCACGTCAGCAAGGGACCGATCCAGTCTTTGGCGATGCCATCTGCATGTGCAGCCAGTTCAATGTAGGTGTAGTAACCGCCGATATTGATGTAGGTAAAGCCAACCGCGACGAGGCAAATAACAGGGAAGATTCGAGGAACATGCCAGTTTTCCACTTGATCTTCGCCCGTTTCCTGCCGAGCCAGTTCTTCGGCATTGAGGGGTCTGGTCGGAATCCAGCGAATAAACAGTGCACACACAGCAGCCAAAGCCATGAAAAACACGTAAATCTCAGTCATTGTCAGTTTGGGCAATAGATGCAGTTCCAGCGCCGTGGAAAAGGCGAAGCCAAATAACAGCATGTTGAATGCGCGCACCGGTTTTGTAGTGCCTCCCAGGGACACCACAGCAACCGCTGTGAAAATGCCGCTACCCATTCCAGCCGCGACACGAAGCCACAACACTTGCTCGTATTCGACAAACACGATGCACAAGGCATTGGCGCCAATGGATAAAATCACGCCTGCCAGCACCAGGTACCGCCGGTTAAGCCGGGCGACAAAGATTGCAGCCATCACGGCGCCAAGGGACAAGCCCCCCATATCAGCTCCCCAGACTCTGCCCACCTGCTCCTCGGTAAAACCCACCATCCCCACCAGGGCGGTACTGAGTACGGGAACACTAACCATCACTGTGTATCCGACCAGTGCCATGAATATAGCGATGGAAATGGATCGCCAGCCGTCGAATACATTGGAAGTGCCCGCAGTGGTGGCAGGGTCGTTAGTCATAGATCACCCTTGATGTGTTCGGGGAAGTTCCGGTCATTAATATTGCATCGCTTTCAGCTCACAATACTCGTTTAATCCCTCATCACCAAATTCTCTGCCATTTCCGGACTCTTTGTAGCCGCCAAAAGGCGCCTCATGATTCGCATCAGCACCATTAATGGCACATTGTCCCGCGCGAATTCTTCTGGCAATGACGGTCGCTTTGTCCTTGTCTCCCGCCCATACTGCTGAGGCCAGCCCATAAGGTGTATCGTTTGCAATATCAATCGCCTGTTCAATTGTTGAATATTTGATCATCACCAATACCGGCCCAAAGACTTCTTCCTGCGCTATTTTCATGTCATTGGTAACATCGGCAAAAACTGTTGGTAAAACATAATTTCCGGTAGTCAAACCTGCCGGCATGTCCGTTCCACCCGTCACCAAACGTGCCCCATCAGTGACAGCATGATTGATGTGATCGAGCACCTGTTGTTTTTGTCCGGCAGACGACATAGGCCCCACAAAAACACCGGGGTCGGTCGGATCACCAACGACTAAAGCTTCCGCTTTGGACTTCGCAAGTACGACCGCCTCTTCATACTTCGACTCGTGAACAATCATTCTGGTCAGCGCATCACAGGTCTGACCGGTATTGACCATTACATGATTGATTCCAAAATCTATCGCGGCATCCAAATCCGCCTCTTCGGTAATGATAAAGGGCGATTTGCCGCCCAATTCAAGACATACCCTTTTGACATCAGGTGCCGCTTTATTTGATACTTGAATTCCTGCCGCAGTTGATCCTGTAAACGTCACCATATCAACATCCGGATGTGAACTCAGGGCCCCGCCAATTTCTTTGCCGCTGCCATGAACGATATTGAAGACACCCGGCGGCAATCCAACGGCATCACATATTTCCGCGAAAATAAATAAGTGGCTCGGAGTCTGGCTCGCCGCTTTGACCACCATGGTGCACCCTGCTGCAATTGCCGGAGCCACTTTTCCAATCATCTGCCAAATAGGATAGTTCCAGGGGTTGATCATTGAACAGACTCCTATCGGTTCCTTGACGATAATGGAGTTGCCGACTTCCTTGAATTCTTCCATTTGCCTGGCCTTATCAGCAAAAGACTCACAAATAATGGCCAATGGATCTACCTGGTAATCCGCTGCAAGTTGAACCGGCATCCCCAGTTCATCAATGATGGTCTGGATCAAATCAGCGCTTCTTTTTTCACCTTCCACCGCTATTTTTCTCAAAAACCCCGCCCTTTCGGCTGCTGAAGTTTGCGACCAGGAATCAAAGGCGTTTTTCGCCGCCTTTACCGCAGCATCTACATCTTCAGCATTACCATAAGGCACAGTGGCTGATATTTCGCCAGTGGCCGGATTGATAACTTCGCTCGTTCCCTTCCCGATGGGCTCTACCCACTGTCCGTTGATGTAGAATTTGTCGTAAGTTCTCATAATTTGTCCTTTCTGATATTTCAATCATTGAACAGCCCAAAACCTTATACCAGGAGCAATTTCAAATCTGATTTCTAAATCAAAAATCGAAATCAATAGTTCAGCATAAAAGTGAATTCAAGTCCTGTATATACATTAGTGTAGTGTCAAGCCTGAACCCATCAGTTCAGACTTGACACTACACTAGCAGACTCTGGCAACAAGGTTGTTTCTGCCTATACGCAGGAACACGCAAGCGGGTTGTATTTGTTAGGATGAACGGCTCTGAATTCGTTCGTGCCATGAGAATGGCATCATCAAAATTCTAAGGAGAGCCACCTAAAATGACCCGCGATCCGCGCTATGACATCCTGTTTGAACCTGTGCGCATTGGGCCCGTAGTGGCACCGAATCGTTTTTACCAGGTGCCCCACTGCACCGGAATGGGATTTCTGCGTCCCCGCATGGTGGCTGCTATGCGGGGGATCAAGGCTGAAGGCGGCTGGGGAGTGGTGTGTACAGAGTATTGTTCGATTCACCCCAGTTCAGACGACTTGCCTCACGTCTATGCCAGTTTGTGGGACCAGGCTGACATTAAGGCTCATGCATTGATGACCGAAAAAGTGCATGAATTCGGCGCTTTGGCGGGAGTGGAGTTATGGGCCGGCGGCGCTGGCAGTGCGAACCTGATGACTCGAGAAGTAGCGTTGGGTGTTGATAGCACGCCAAACCGGGCGGGCCATCCATTTCAGACCCGGCGCATGGATTTGAAGGACATCCGAGATCTTCGCCGCTGGCATAGAGCGGCAGCATTGCGTGCCCGGGATGCGGGTTTTGACATCGTCTACATCTATGCCACGCATAAGTATCTCCTCTCCCAGTTTCTTTCTCCCGTGAACAATCAACGGACCGACGAATACGGTGGATCACTGGAAAATCGCGTTCGCCTGGTGCGCGAACTGATTGAAGAAACGAAAGACGCGATCGGTGATACCTGTGCGGTTGCGGTACGCATGTCAGCCGATGACGGCATCGGCACGCCTGGGCAGCCGGTTACAGATGATCGCCGGGAGATGTTTGAAATGCTGGCTGAATTGCCGGATCTCTGGGATATAAACGTATACGACTACGAGCACGAAATGGGCGTGTCACGTTTCGTTCGTGAAGGATCCCTGGAAAAAACGATGCGCTACGTCAAGTCCATCACCAGCAAACCGGTCGTAAGCGTGGGGCGCTTTACTTCTCCTGACACCATGGTCTCCCAGGTGCGCCGGGGAATCGTGGATTTCATAGGCGCGGCCCGTCCTTCCATTGCCGATCCGTTCTTGCCGCGCAAGATTGAAGAAGGCCGCCCGGATGAGATAAGAGAGTGTATCGGATGCAATATCTGCTACTCGGGCGATAGCCTGAGTGTACCCATTCGTTGTACACAGAACCCGACCATGGGTGAGGAATGGCGCCGTGGATGGCATCCGGAACGCATCCCGCCCGGGAACAGCGACGCCACCGTCCTGGTAGTCGGGGCAGGTCCATCAGGTCTTGAGGCTGCCCGGGCGCTTGGTCAGCGTGGTTATAATGTCATGCTGGCCGAGGCTTCAAAGGTGCTAGGGGGGCGTGTCACCGATGAATGCCAATTGCCGGGTCTGGCTGAATGGGGGCGCGTAAGGGACTATCGAGTGCATCAGATTCAGACCATGCCGAATGTTGATGTTTTTCTGGACAATCATTTGAATGCAGACGACGCGCTGAGTATCGGTGCAGAGCATATTGTCGTCGCAACCGGATCCCAGTGGCGAGCCGATGGCTTTGGTCGCTACCACGAAAAGCCTTGTTTGGACCTGGGGCCGAAGGAGCAGGTTTTCACACCCAATGACATCTTTTCTGGTCGGTTGCCGCAGGGGAGGGCAGTGATATTTGACGATGACCACTATTACATGGGTAGCGTCCTGGCTGAGGCACTGGTGGCACATGGCGTTGAAGTGTGTTTCGTCACGCCGGAAAACATGGTGTCCGCATGGGGAGTGATGACGGATGAACAATTTCAGACCCAACAACGCCTTATTCAATTGGGCGTACAGATTATCACCGCTCATGGACTGGACGAATTCGATGGTTCCAATGTCCGTTTGAGCTGCGTATATACCGCACAAACCCGTGTGGTTTCGGCAGACGCCGTGGTACTGGTTACTGCACGAATCCCGGTGGATGGCCTCTACAAGGAAATTGCCGAGAAGATCGGGTCAGGCGCCTCAGAATCTGTCCCCGCCCCTACGCTGGCCAAAATAGGTGACTGCGATGCGCCCGCCATCATCGCCGCCGCCATTTACGCGGGGCATCGTTACGCGCGGGAATTGGGAAGTGATGTGGAGCACAGTGCTGTTGTGAGCCAGGACAGGTTATTTGATCCGGATTGAAGGGGTGCTAGCTAGTCCCTCATACGACTGCCTGAAGGGTCATAGTGGGCCCTTAATGAGGCCTGTGCGCTGAAGCGTTCTTTGGCAACCTCAATCTCAAAATCTGCTTCCTTGATGCGGTCTGCGTTTAACCCGGGCACCGTGACATACCCCATCCCGATTGCTGCCCCCACGCTATGTCCGTACATCCCGGAGGTCAGGTAACCCACCGTACGTCCGTCCATGAAAATCGGTTCGTTGTGGTAGAGCAAGGGATTCGGGTCATCCAGTTTGAATTGAACCAGTCGCCGATCGGGCAGGCCGGCAGCTTTTTCCTGCAAAAAAGCATCGCGTCCGATAAAATCACCGGCATCGGGTTTGGCTGCAAAACTGAGTCCGGCCTGGAACAAATTATCCTCGGAACCTATATCGTGGCCCCAGTGACGGAATCCTTTTTCCAGGCGCAGGCTGTTGACTGCGTGCAGGCCAACATTACGTATATCAAATGCCGCACCAGCCTGTTGCAGTTCAGCAAAAACTTTAGTTGTATCCGAAGCAGGCACAAAGATTTCCCAGCCCAGTTCACCTACGTAGGAAAGACGCTGTAACCACACCGCTACACCGCAAACGCTGGCGTGCCGGCCGTGACCAAAAGCAAAGGACTCGGCACTGATATCGGTTTCGGTCAGCATTTCCAGCACGGCTCGAGCATGCGGCCCCTGAAGCGCAAGACAGGCGTAATCGGCGCTGATATCACGTAGCTGTAAGTCCCCCCGCAAGTGTTTTTTCAGGTGCCACCAATCCTTATAAAAAGATCCAATCGCCGTGGTAATCATAAAGCGATCCGGGTCGGTTCTGGAGACGGTTACATCGGCCTCGATTCCACCACGCTCGTTCAGCCATTGGGTATAGACAAGCCTGCCGGGCTCCACTTGAACATCTCCGGCACAAATCCACTGCAACGCTTTTTCAGCATCCGGCCCGGAAACCTCAAATTTACCAAAAGAGGAAATATCGTAGATACCCACGCTCTCCCGCACCGCCCTGTGCTCTTCGGCGTAAAATTCAAACCAGTCCTGGCGTTTGTAGCTGTAATGGTATTCGGCCCTGGCGCCGCTGCGTGCAAACCAGTTGGGGCGCTCGAAACCAGCCACTTCACCAAAGCAGGCTCCCTGCTCACTGAGGATGTGGTGCAGTGGAGATTGGATTCGATTACGGGCGGACTTGTACTGATAGAAGGGCCAGTGCATGGCGTAGGTGTGACCCAGCGCCTCGGGAATACGCTCCTCAATATAGTCTTGCTCGCGTTGTACCGGATGATGACGGCGCACATCGCACTCCCAGATATCACCCGGCGGGTAGCCGTCGATAACCCAGTCCGCCATCAATTTCCCAATACCGCCTCCGGCGGCAAGGCCCTTGGAATTGAGACCACAGGCAACAAAAAAGTTATCCACCTCGGGCGTTGGTCCCAGCAGATGCAGATTGTCGGGGGTGAAGCTCTCAGGACCATTGAAGAAAAGGCGTATACCCGTGTCCTCAAGGGCAGGAAGTGTCTCCATACCCCGCAACATGTACTCTTCCATGTGCTCAAGATCGCAGGGAAATTCGTCGAAACAAAAATCTTCGCCAATGCGATCCATGGGGCAGCCGCGGGCATTGTGTTCGAACCAGCCCATCAGAATCTTGCCTGATTCTTCCTTGAAATAGACGCCCTTGTCGAAGTCGCGCAGCACCGGTCGTTTGGTCATGCCGTCCATATTTTCGGTAACCACGTAATAATGTTCACAGGCGTAGAGAGGCAGATCAACACCTATTTTTGCAGCAATATCCCTTGACCAGAGCCCTCCGGCCAAGACCACATTATCGGCGTTAATTACACCCTGCATGGTCTTCACGCCCACCGCTTTACCATCTTCCACCAGGATATCTTCCACCTTGATATTCTCAATTATCCTGGCTCCGTGCATGCGGGCCCCCTTGGCCAGGGCCATGGTGGTATCTATCGCGTTGGTCTGACCGTCTTTCTCTATATAAAGCGCCCCCAAAATACCGTCGAGGTTGATGCCCGGGTAAAACTCGGCCAGGCGTTGCTTGTCGACCATTTCAGATTCAACTCCGAAAACACTGGCCATGGAGGAGGTCCGAAGCAATTCTTCCATGCGCTCCGGCGTGCGGGCCAACGAGAGACTGCCAATGCGGCGGTAACCCGTGGCTTGCCCGGTCTCTTCTTCCAGGGAAGCGTATAGTTCATGACAATACTTGGCGAGTTTGGTCAGATAGGGGGTGGGCCAGAGCATGCTGACCAGACCGGCCGCATGCCAGGTGGTGCCGCAAGTGAGTTGCTTACGCTCCAGCAATACCACATCACTGACACCACGTTTTGCCAGGTGATAGGCAATGGAACAACCGACGATGCCACCGCCAATAATAACGATCCGGGCCCTGGACGGGAGCTTTCCTTTATCTGCCATGTCGGTCTTTCCTTTGAGTTTTTGCGGTCACTGATTTGCATCAATGCCTGCGGTATTCCAGTCAATAGCCATCGCAGCCCGGTCCTGATTGAGATCAATCAGGTAAACACGACCATGGCTCTCGCCCTGACTGTTGCCCCGAATTACCGATATGGTGATCAATGTGGTCACTCATCACCCAAAAATTTATTACCGTAATCGCGAATGATGCAATAGATTTGGCGTCATGAAAAGAGATTGTTAATTAAAATCAACACTCCCTATGTGGGCAATGTGTTCCATGAATATGGAAAGAACCTTTATATAGGGCATTGGATCAAGACACGGTAGACGGATGTCCGTCAGTGTACATTTGGAATCAATTACAGATACACTAGGAACTCAACCCTAGCGGCAACATCATCGACCACGGTAGTGTTGCGGTTTGACTGTAATTTCTTATGACCACTGAAGGGATCCGTTACTGGTGAATATAGATGGCCTTATCCGCGAATTGGGACCGCTCGACTGCACCGCGCTGAGCGAATCCATCCTGGCCCAGGAAGAAGCTGCCTGGCATGAGGACAGTTACCGCCAGGAAACCTATGATGTCCACCGGCAAACTGAGTCCATTGTTATGGTTTTTACTTTGCTGGATAACTGGCCGGAGATCGATGTTCGCAAGGAGCCCGGCTGGGACCGCCTGGTCGATGTGGCCATGCCGGTGATGCACGGTATTATCGAGAGGCATTATCCGCCGGGTGGCTCCATCATTCGTGCTATGGCGGCCAGGCTGGTGGCGGGTGGCAAGATAAAGCCGCATGTGGATTCACACCCTTCATTCGCACGAGGGCATCGAATCCACGTTCCGATTACGACCAATTCCCGGGTTCGCTTCATGATCGACGGCCGGCCTCACCAGCTGCAAGTCGGCCAGGCCTATGAAATCAATAACCAGAAAAGCCACAGCGTGATGAACAAGGGCAAAGAGGGACGAATCACGTTTATATTCGATTACGTGCCGCCACGGGAGCTGGGCCGGGCCAGCTGAATTGCGGCAAGTATGGTTTCCGGATTGCCGGGCCAGGTTTCATTTGGCAGTAAGAATAAATTTTCGCTTCTGAAGTGCTTCAGTGAACGTCATCATTCGATGCAAATCAAACGCCTGTACGGCGGCGGCACATTTCGGTATGGTGTCTATTTTAATTGACAGGTTTGACTATGAGCCTCGAAGTCGGACAACAATTGCGCTCCGTGCGCACCGCATTCGGCCTGAGCCAGCGTGAACTGGCCAAACGTGCCGGGGTTACAAACGGAATGGTATCGCTGATCGAGCAGGACCGGGTCAGCCCTTCCGTGGGTTCATTGCAGAAAATCCTGTCCGCTTTTCCGATGACGATGGCAGAGTTTTTTACTCGTGACATGCAGGACAGGGAGGATGTTGTATTCCGGGCAGATGAGTTACCGGATGTTGGAACCAAGGATATTCAATACAGGTTGGTTGCTGCATCGAGGCATGAACGCAAGATGTCCATCCTGTGGGAATCCTATGCACCCGGCGCGGACACCGGTGAGGATTTGCTTACCCATTCAGGCGAAGAAGGAGGTGTGATCATTGATGGTGAACTTGAGTTGACCGTGGCTGGTGAAACTCACTTGCTGGGGCCGGGCGATGCTTATTATTTTGACAGCAGCTTGCCGCACCGCTTCAGAAACACCGGTCAAGTGACGGTGCGTATCGTCAGCGCCAATTCCCCGCCAACTTTCTGATCCAGCTGCTGGCACTGTTCCATTTCGGGGCAGCCGCCCCGTTCATGCACCTGTTTGGGTTTCGAAAACTCATGCAGATATCTGGAGAATGGAGTTATCTTCTTGTTTTTAGAGGCTTTTGAAAAGTGGCACGTAAGTTGCATCTGAGAGTGTGAGGCCCATCACTACTTCAAGTCAGGAATTTCCTGCCCCTGGGTAGCGACACTTTAGAAGCGGAGAAGAAATGAAGCGAGGAACACTAGCCACAGTTGCAGCACTTACCTTGATTGCAGGCAATGCCAATGCAGCTTTTTCAGGCACATTTTCACTAAGCAGTGATTGCGATTACCGCGGATTTTCGCAGTCAGCCGAAGATTTTGCTGTCCAGGGAAGCCTGGAATACGGGCACGACAGTGGATTTTATGCCTGCGCATGGGGTTCAACGCTGGACTGGGGCCAGGCCAGTGATGCCGACATCGAGATTGACTACTTTGTTGGCTTCAGCCGCGAGTTCGGGGGTTCTGGTATCTCATGGGATGTCGGATACCTGGCTTATACCTATCCCGGGCTCAGTAGCGCCAACTTCGGTGAATTCTATGGAGGATTCAGTTGGGATGCATTCAGCCTCAAATTGTCATACTCGGATGATTTTGCAGGTGTCGGCCAAAGCGCCTGGTACATTGACGGCGGATATAAATACAAGTGGGTAAGTGGCTGGAGGGTTTTCGTGTACGGAGGTTATAGCTTCGGTAACGCTTTCGATCGTGACAACGGCATGGCCTTTGGTTTTCCGGAATTGTGGAATTATGGGGTCGGAGCAGGATATGCAATTCACAAGCTGTATTTTGAGGCAAAAGTTGTCGGCACAGACCTGAACGCCCCATTCAAGATCGACGACGGTGTGTTTGCCAATGATTTTCGCGCCGTTTTCTCGGTGGCGCTGTCACTCCCCTAGCCTGCATATTTCACCAAGGATCCGGAGTTTGCGCTGTAGCTGGCGAAGCAGTTTGGTCGCTCCCGCACATCCATGTGCTCCGCGACACCTGGACTCCTGTCCAATGGCCGCTCCCGCACATCCATGTGCTCCGCGACACCGGGACTCCTGTCCAATGGTAAATCG
>SMVB01146894.1_pt1 | contig 15222 bp, 14 predicted proteins | sample 2456461 | NCBI WGS metagenome assembly SMVB01 (sample SAMN11095934, study PRJNA526329) | marine sediment metagenome | biome: Marine sediment; feature: Surficial sediment; material: Deep marine sediment; isolation source: Hadal surficial sediment | place: Pacific Ocean | collected 2014-05 | depth... | reverse complement strand
TGAACCTCCGTTATCGCGGCTCCGACGGGAAGACCGTGTTCTGCCACTCGCTGAACAACACGGTCATCGCCGGGCCGCGCATCCTGATCCCGATACTCGAGCTGTACCAGAACCAGGACGGATCGGTCACGGTTCCCCAGGCGCTTCGTCCGTACATGAACGGCAAGGAGCGTATCGGCTAGCAGTGCCATGCTTCGCATCCGCCTGCGGCGGATCCTCGGCCGGGAGAAGCGTGCGTCTTGTACGTCGCAGCAGGCACGCCTCTCCCGCCTTCGGCGTGCGAGGCATGGCACGTCGCTCATATCGACGCCGTTGGAGCTTCCAGACGGATTTCGCCGGCGGTCACGACGACTCTCAGGTTCCCCGGCCAGTCGAAGCGCCGCGGTCGGCGGTCGGCGTCGGCGATCGCCTCGGCGACCACACCGAGGACCGACTGGCCCAGGTCGTCGGCGACCGCAGGATCAGCTTCCAGGGCGGCGCGGCGCAGCCCGGCTGCGATGACGACCGGCGACAGGGCCCGCAGCGCGTCGCGGTCCCACCGCCGGACCGATGCCGCACCGAACGTCCGGTCCAACTGCTCATCGAGCGCGACCCGGGCCGCCGCGATGACGTCGGCGGTCCCCGTCGCCCGCGTGGCCGCATCGGGCCACAACGATTCAAGCACACCGACGACGTCGCGACGCAACCGGCCGCGCACGGTCGACGGGTCGGTGTTGGTGGGGTCCACGCGCCACGAAACACCCGCGGCGCGACAGAGGTCCTCGCAGTCCGCCTTGCGCACCGCCAGCAACGGCCGGACCAGCGTGAGCCCGTCGCCCGCCGGCCGTGCCCACCGCATCCCGGACAGGCCGTCGAGTCCGGCGCCGCGGCCCAGCGCCATGATCATTGTCTCGAGCTGATCGTCGGCGTGGTGGGCCACGGCGACGAACCCCGCGCCGGCGGACCGGGCCGACCCCGCGAGCGCCTGGTACCGAAGCGACCGGGCGTTCGCCTGGAGGTTGCCGGGTCGGCCGTCGGGGTGGACGTGCCGCACGTGCACATCGAGGCCGAACCGCCGGCACAGCTCGACCACGAATGCTTCGTCCTCGGATGCGGCGGCACGCAGGTGGTGGTTGACGTGGACCACGACCGGTGTCACGGCCGGAAGGTCGCGTCGGGCGAGCACCGCGGCCGCCAGCAGTAGTGCGACCGAGTCCGGGCCCCCACTGACGCCGATCACCAGCGTCGCCCCGGCGGGCACGCCGCACCGGCCGGCCAGTCGCCGCTGCACCTCGGCGACGAGCCTGTGGCGTCGCGCGGCCAGAGGGATCGCACTGGGCCCGCTGATCGGGCGGGATGCTGTTTGCGCAGGGCCGGCCATCGCCAGATACTATGGGCGCGCGGCACTCGCATGGAGTCCATCGTGCTCGGAATGGCGCCCTCGCTCACGCAAATCCCGGCGGACCAGCCGCTCGGCCCGCTCCCTGCAGTCGTGATGGTCGTCGTGATGGTCGGCTTCGCGATCTTCATGACGTTTTCCATCCGCGGCAAGATCGCGAGGCGCAACGCGGCCCGGCCTTCGGCCCGCGAACTGGTGCAGCAGATGAAGAACCACCCGCGGGTCGTCGCCGGCGACGCCCAGGTCCACGTGGCCGAACTGCACGACACCGCGCGACAGCTCAGCGCCCAGCTGGACAACAAGGCGCGGCGGCTGGAGAAGCTCATCGAAGATGCCGACCAGCGGATCGCGGCGCTCGGGCTGAGCGCGGCAGCGGTCCCGGCCGTGGCCGCCACGCCGGCACCGGCGCCGTCCAACGGCGAGCAGCGGAAGGATCCGCTCACCGAGGAAATCTACGAACTGGCTGATGCGGGCCGCACCTCGGTCGAGATCGCCCAGCATCTCGACGAACAGGTCGGCAAGGTCGAGCTCATCCTCGCGTTACGCGCGTAACTTGTCTGAGCGCTCCGTACGGCCCTCCGGGGACTCGCTCTCGTACGACCAGCCGAATTCATCGGGTGGCACGGTTGTCGTCGCGAAGCGACGTCGGCCGTGTCTTCGGGCCGTGTCTTCTCGCCGTGTCTTCGGGCCGTGTCTTCTCGCCGTGTCTTCTCGCCGTGGCTGGACCTGCCAAGACACGGCCGAGCGAGCTTTGCTCGCTCAACCGTGCCACCCGCCACCCAGGCGCGGCGGGTCTGCGCGGCCGCCCAGGGACGTCTACGACCCCGAAATCGTGAACCGGATCCGCCCGTTGGACGTGTCCAGGCGCGACGCCTCGCCGCCCTCCCCGACAACGATGCGGCCGTGGGACTTGGAGATCGTCTGGCTCGTGATACGCCCGATGTGATCGCGGACGGTAATGGAACCGTTGGACGTGTCGAGCGTCACCGTGCCCGCGAAACCCGCCCCGACGCGGACGGTGATCGAACCGTTGCTCGTGTCGAGGTTGATCGGCCCGGCCTGGTCGCCGTGCAGGGTAAGCACGATCGACCCGTTCGACGTGTCCGCGACGACGGGACCGTTGAGGCCGTTGACGCGGATCGAGCCGTTGGAGGTGTTGGCGGACAACGCCCCGACGTGACCCTCCACCGTGATGGAGCCATTGGAGGTGTCCACGGCAGCATCGCCCTGGTGGCCCATGACGGTGACGGAACCGTTGGAGGTATCGACGATGAGCGTGCCCGTCAGCCCGTCGGTATGTACCGAGCCGTTTGAGGTGCGGAGCGTGGCGCCGTTCGCGTCGGGCAACTCGATCAGGATGCTCGCACCGTCACCGCCCCGGACCGGCTCGGGGAACTTCGGCTCGACCAGCAGCGCGCCGTCGCTGGTGCGGCTGATCAGCACGGTCGCCGCTGCCAGACGCTCTTCGGCCTCGGCCATCGTGGCTCCCCGCACGTAGATCTTCACGGTGATGGCGACGTCGGTGCGGTTCGGTACCGCCACGACCTCGATGCGGCCGTTGCGGCTTCGCACCTCGACGCCGGCCCCGGCGACGTGTTCCGAGGTCAGGTTCATCGTCCTCTGCGAGCGGTATCCGCCCGAGAACGAGCATGACGCCAGCGACATGACGACCAGCAGCACGAACGCGGTGCAGGTGAACTTCCTCATGATGGTCTGGTCTCCGATGGGTCGCGCGGCCGGTGACTGGAACGACACGACCGGTTTTATTCGCCGTTCACGTCCCCGCGTTTCACGAATTCGCCCATCGCGGTCATGCCGAGGCCCGGACCGCTGCCAGGGAAAGGATCTCGAAGATGACATGGGCCGCCAGCAGGCTGGTCATGCCGGTGGGGTCGAGCGCCGGCAGCACCTCAACGACGTCCGCGCCCACGAGGTTGATCCCCGCGAACCGCCGCAGCAGACCGAAGGCTTCCGCCGAACTGAAACCGCCGCAGACCGGGGTTCCGGTGCCGGGGGCAAAGGCCGGGTCGATACTGTCGATGTCGAACGAGATGTAGACCTCGTCGTCGCCCAGCCGCTTTCGGAAGGCGTCGAGCCGTGCTTCGGCGTCGCCGCTGCGCCACTGTTCGAACGTGACCACATCGATGCCGAGCCTCGCCGCGACGTCGAAGTCGGCCAGGTCGTTGCCGGGGCCCCGGATACCGATGGTCAGCATGCGGGATGTATCGATGAATTTCTGCTCGGCGGCGCGCAGGAAGGGCGACGCGTGCCCCCACTTCTCGTCCCAGACCTCGTCGACGGTGTCCAGGTGCGCGTCGATGTGCAGGACGGCCAGGCCCGGGGCCGGCCGGCCGCGTCGGGCCCACGTCGCGGCGATGTTGGCCAGCGCAATGGAATGGTCGCCGCCGACGGCCAGCAGCCTGGTGTGCGCGGGGTCGCCGATCCCGGTGGCGAACTCGCGCGCCGCGTCAAACGTGTCCTTGCACGAGTACGGCTTGACGGGGGCGTCGCCGGCGTCGGCGATCGACAACACCTCGGCGATATTGATCTTGTGCTCCAGGTGCACCGGCCGCGTGAACATCGACGCGTCGCGGATGGCGCGCGGGCCGAACCGCGCACCGGGCCTGTAGGTCACGCCGCCGTCGAACGGGATGCCGTAGATCGCCCAGTCAACCGGCAGACAGTCCTGCCCGACGGCGTCAATCAGCGGCACGCGGCAGAACGTCGAGACGCCGCCGAAGCGCGGCAGGACGCGGGCGTCGGGCAGGACGGTTCGGGCCATGGGTGCATACTACATGACAGCGGGTGGCACGGCCGAGCGAGTCCGCCGGGGCGGACTCGCTCGACCGTGCCACCCGGCAACTGCCTAGAGCCAATCGTCCTGCCAGTGCATCCCTGTCGGGATCGCGACGTCGGAACTTTCCTCGACCATGTTCGCGACCGCGTGAGCGCAGTAGTCCACGCTGAAGGCGGCCGCGGGCCGGAGGTTGCCGCTGTGACCGAGGCCGCCGAAGGGGAGTTTGCTGCTCGCGCCGGCGGTGCCGGTGTTGCGGTTGATGCAGCCTGCGTTGACTTTCCGGAAGAACGAGCCCCACGCGTTGTCGTCGGCGGTAAAGATCGCGGCGACAAGACCGTAGCGGCTCGTGTTCGCTTCGGCGATCGCCTGGTCCAGGTCGTCGACGACGGTGATTTGTACCAGCGGCCCGAAGACCTCGTCGTCGCGGTCCAGGCTGTACCCGTCGACCTCGATCACCGACGGCGTCACGAAGTGACCCGGCCGATCGACGCGCGACGCTTCGAGCAGCACGCGTCCGCCGTCGTCGGCAAGCCGCTTCTCGAAATCGAACACGTCCTGCACCGCCTCGTCACTGACGACCGGGCCCATGAACACGGGCACTTCCGATCGGCCGGGTCCGATGATCAGATTCGACGCGACCTTGCAGAACGCGGGGATGAAGGCGTCGGCGACGCCGCGCTGCACGATGACCCGGCGCGTGCAGGTGCAGCGCTGGCCGGTCGTCGCGAATCCGGCCCGGACGCATTCCACGACCGCCTGCTTGAGGTCGCAGTCGTCCATCACGACCGCGGGGTTGTTGCCGCCCATCTCGAGGGCCATGATGCGGCCCGGCCTGTCGAGGTTCGCTTCCATGATCCTGCGTCCCACCGGCCAGGACCCGGTCAGCAGGATCCCGTCGATGTCGTCGTGATCGACCAGGTGCGGCGCGACGCCGCGGCCGCCGTGGATCATGTTGAACACGCCCGGCGGCACGCCCGCCTCGTCCATCATCTCGGCGAGGATCTGCCCGACCGCCGGGGTTCGCTTCGACGGCTTGAACACGACCGTGTTGCCGGTGAGCAGGGCCGGCACGAAGTGACCGTTCGGGAGGTGCGCCGGGAAGTTGAACGGGCCGAGCACCGCCATCACGCCATAGGGTTTGAAACGGCAGTAGCCGGCGCGCGACGCCGACACTTCCACGCGGTATTCCTCGATGCGGCGCATGCTGTACTCGCCGAGGGTGATCCCGACCTTGGCGCCCAGCAGGTTCGCCTCGGCGCGTGATTCGGCAAGCGTCTTGCCCATCTCGTCGGTGATCACGCCGGCGATGCGCTCGGCGTGCTCGGTGACGACGGCCTGCCAGCGATTCAGGACTGCAATGCGATCGTCCATCGGTCGCGCCGACCAGTCCTCGGCAGCGCCTCGGGCTGCGGCGATCGCTTGGTCCACGTGATCCACCGACGGCGATCCCTGCCAGATCACCCTTGTCGGATCGGACGGATCGCGCGTCGTGAGATCGTCGCCGGGTATCGGCACGAACCGGCCGTTGATGTAGCTTGACGGTGGGTGCCGCAGGGCGTCGATCATGAGACGGCCTCGGGCGGCTGCGCGGTCGCCCGGCCCTTGGTCGTCTTCTTCGCGGCCGGCTTCGTGGCCTTGCCCGGCAGCGGCGTCACCGCCAGTTCGTCACCCGGTTCGACCTTCAGCACCTCGGCGACATCGTCGGGCACGCTGATCGCGTCGCCGACGTCGGCGTACGCCGTGCGTATCCCGCGGAAGTCCGCCTTGTGGTGCACGCTCACGAAACCGGTGAGCGGGAACTTGTCCGCGCACTTGGCGAGCGTGGTCATCCGCGTGGTGCGCACCAGGGCGATGTCGTCGAGCTTCGCCTCGAGGTACGGTCCGCCGTCGAAGGGATCGACTTGCCCCTTGTACTCGAAGCCGAGGCTCTCGAGGAGTCTTCGCGCCGGCTCCGTCTCGACGCCGACCTTGCCGATGAGGTGTCGCGCCACCGCCGGCAACAGTGAGACGTAGATCTCACCCGGCGGGAACAGCGACGTGATGAACTCCTTGGACCGCTGGCAGAAGAGGTCGGCCTCGGCGAAACTGAGATTGATGAATCGCCGCCCGACCGCCTCCCAGAAAAGGTTCCGGCTGTCCGCGGTCAGCGGCCCCATCATCTCGGCGAGGATCGAGTCGGAGAACCATTCGCGGTGCCGCCCGATGAAGTGGAAGCGGATCAGGCTCAGCACCATGCCGAGTTTCTGCTCGTGACCGCGGTACGACGGCCCCACGACGAGCCCACCGACTTCGCTGATGCCGGACGACTCGTCGGTGCACAGTTGCACCGTCACGTGCACCTGACCGGTCTGCAGGTCCGCGCTGTACAGCTCGCGGCGGCGGACCTGGAGATAGGTGTGCGGATGGCCCGGCCAACAGAGGCACCCGATGACCGATGACGTCCCGATCACGTTGCCCGTAACGGTGTCTTCGATGACGAAGACGAAGTCTCGCTCCTGCGGGCTGGCGGGCTCGCCGGCGAAGCTCTTGCGCGACCGCACGATCTTGTCGCGGATGATCTCCGGGTCGGCCGGGAGGTTGATGAAGTGCACCGTCTTCGCCAGCTTGAGCAGCGTCGATGCGTCTTCGAGGGTGGCGGGTCGGACGAGGAACATGGATCAGTTGTCCCGGGCAGCCTGGGCCAGGGCGGTCGCCAGGATTGTAAAGACATCGTCGAAATGCCGTGGCTCCATCACGCCCACCGGCGGCAGGAAACGAACGTGGAACGGGTCGCGGCCGCAATAGAAGCCGATGATGCCGGCCTCGAACATGCAGCGGAGCGTGGCCAGCACCTTCTGCTTGACGCCGCCGAACGGCGTGAACCGCATCATGCCCCCGACGCCGTCGTACAGCCGCGTCGATGTGCGGCCGTCGGGCAGCGCGATCGGCCCGAACCATTCGGGGTGATCCTTTATGAGCGCGTCCATCTTTGTCCGGAAGGCCGCGTGCAGCTGCGCGATGCGACCGTCGGGCCCCCAGTAGCCGCCGTCACGCAGGCGCTCGATCATCCGGCGGCCGACCTGCAGCGCGACCGTCGAACCGACGAACGTCGCGCTGAGCAGCCCCGGCTGCGGTGCGTAGTTCGCCGTGAACAGACACGCGCACACCTGGCTCATCTTGCCGATCGTAACCACGTCGACGTAGGCGCCGAGGTCGAGCTGCTGGAAGTAAAACATCTCGCCGCAGCGGCCGAACGTCTGGATCTCGTCGACCCAAACACCGATGCCGTGCTCGCGGCAACGCTGCATCAGGGCCTCCAGGAACTCGCGCGGCGCGACGTTGAAGCCGCCCTCGCCCTGGACGAGTTCCATGGCGAAGCACGCGTACCGGCCGGGGTACCGCGCGACGGCCTCGTCCATGGCCCGCAGCGCGTCGGCCGTCGATGCCTCGGGCCGGTCCGCGTCGTAGAACGGGACGTAATCGACCTGGAGCGTGTTGGGCAGGCCGACCCGGCCCGCCGCCGAATCGCCGACCTGGATCATCGCCATCGTGCGGCCCGCGAACGCGCCGGCGAAGGTCAGGACACGGTCGGCCGGGGCGTTCTTCTGGCAGCAGATCTTCAGGGCCGACTCGTTGGCGAGCGCGCCGGAGTTGATCGTGAAGCAGTGCTTGATCCCGGAGCTTTTTCCGGCCTGTTCGATGAGCAGTTCCGCGAATTCGATCACGTCGGCGTTGAACTGGAGGTTGCCCTGCATCACCGTGTCGCCGAGCGATGCCCGCAAGGCCGTCGCGACCAGGTCGGGGTCGCCGTGGCCAAACATGTGCACACCGATGCCGTTGATAAGGTCCCACTTCACCGAACCGTCGGCGAGCTGGACGAGCGGCCCGTTGCCGAGGCCCGATCCGACGTACCGGTACAGCGGGGGACGCCCCTTTGCGGCGCCCTGGCGTGCGAGGAAGCGTTCGTACGACTCCGCCAAGTCGGGCGACGCCGGCCGCACCGCGGTGATCGACGACTGCGCCAGGGTGAGTTCACCGATGATCGTGTCGATGGCACCGGCCACCACGGGAGTCTCCGCCAGGGCTCGTGCACTCAGGATGTCGGTGGCTTCGGTGGTCATGTGGTGATCATCGGGTGGTCATCCTAGCGTGGCGACGCCGGCGGCGAATCGGTGCAACAACACCGCCAGCAGCCGGCACCGTCCCACGAGGCTCTCGACTTCGACGAACTCGTCGGTGCGGTGGAGGTTGCCGCCACAGACGCCCAGCGTATCCAGCGTGGGCAGCCCCGCCGCCTGCAGGATGTTGCCGTCGCAGACACCGCCGGTCCAAGACAGCGGCAGCGTACCGCCGAGGTCCCCGGCGATCGTCTGGGCCGTCGCCGCGAGCCAGCGGACCTCCGGGCTGGCCGGCTTCGCCGGGCGGCTCCACTGCCGGTGGACGACCACGCGCGGCACCGTGCCCTCGTCGCCGGTTGCCATTGCGTCGATCGCGGCGCCGAGTTGCCGGGCACGCGCGTCGTCCTTGAAACGCACGTTGCCCCAGCACGCGGCGTAGTCGGGGACGGTGTTGGTCACGAGACCGCCCTGCAGCGGCCCGACGTTGACGACCGTTCCGGCGTCGGGCTCGCTCAGTGCCGCGAGCCGGCCGATCACGCCGGCGAGCACGACGACGGCGCTGACGCCCTTGGCGAACTCGCGACCGGCGTGGGCGGACCGGCCGAAGGCCTCAATCTTGAACTGCCCGGCGCCGCCGCGCTCCAGTGCAAGCTCGCCGCCGGGCAGTGCCGGTTCAAGCACGATCCCGATGTCGTGCCGCGCGGCTTCGGCCGCCAGCGCGGCGTCGCTGTGGAACGATCCGGTCTCTTCGTCGGAGTTGAGGACGAACGTCCAACCCAGGTCGAGCCCCGTGTCGTCGGCGGCCTCGGCGAGGATCTCCAACGCGTTGATCGCGACGACGATGCCGCCCTTCATGTCCACGGCGCCCGGCCCGACAACGGTGCGCCCGTCCGGCGACGGCGTCAATTCCCGAAAATCCCCGTCCGGGTCGTGGACCGTGTCGAGGTGGCCGACGATCAGGATCCGCGGCAGCCCGTCCGCGCCGGTTTTCTGCGCCACCAGCGTCGGCGGAACGTCCGGCGAACGCGTCGCGCCCGGCAGGTCGAGCCAGTCCGGTCGGGGTTCGCCGTCGACCAGCGTCAGTGCCGCGCCGAGCGCTTCCAGTCGGGCCCCAAGTATGCGGCGTAACTCGTCGAGACCCGGCGCGTGACCGTGGCCCGTGGGGATCGCAACGTAACTGGCGAGCTGCGCAAGCATGTCGTCCCGCCTCGCGGCGACACGATCACAGAGGTGGGTTTCGATGTCGGTGAGGGGCATGAGGTTCTACAATCTATCGGATGACAACGGCCGCCACGCCACCAACGGAACCGCCGAGTCGGCGTATCGCGTTCGAGGCGTTCCAGCAAGAACGAGACGAGCAGCACCTCAGGACGCTGGTCGTCTTCTACTGCGTCCTGGCAGCCATGACACTGGTGTTCGGCTGCCTCGGCGTCTACACGTTCGTCATACTCACGCGGCCCGACGTCATCGAGCGGTTTGGAGGCCGCAACCGATCGGCCATCGGCCGGTGAAGACCTCGACGGCCGGGCCCGTCATCAGGACGTGATCGGTGGACGTGCTCCACTCCAGCTGGAGGTCGCCACCGGGCAGGTGCGCCAGCAGCGATCGCTCGGTCCTTCCCGCCAGGACGCCCGCGACGCACACCGCGCACGCACCGGAGCCGCAGGCGCCGGTGATCCCGCTGCCGCGTTCCCAAGTCCGCATGACGACCTCGTTGGGGTCGATGACCTCGACGAAGTGGGCGTTCATGCGATCCGGGAATGCCCGGTGTCGTTCGATGCCCGGACCGATCGACGCGAGGTCGATCCCCTGCGCGTCGTCGACGTATATGACCACGTGGGGGTTGCCCATGGAGACGAAGACGGCCTCGTAAAGAACACCGCCGGCTTCGACTTCGAAGATCGGGCCGTCGCCGCCGGCCAGCTCATCGCGCCGGACCCCGACACCCTCCAAGTCGATGACCGGCCGCCCCATGTCCACGATCACCGAGACCACGCCGTCGGCGGCCTCGGCGCCCCACCTGCACGTGGCTCGCAAGAGGCCGGCACCGGTCTGGATGAGCACCAGCCCGTCATCGTCCGGCGTGACCAGTTCGCGATCGACCACGTACTTGGCGACACACCGCAGGCCGTTGCCGCACATCGCAGACTCGGTGCCGTCGGCGTTGAACATCCGCATCCGCGCCGCCCCGCGGGCGGGCAGGTCGAGACCCGGCTCCGGGGCGCTGATGACGATCAGCCCGTCGGCGCCGATCCCGAACCGGCGGTCGCACATCGCGGCGGCGAGCCGGTCGAGGTCGTCGCGACCGGCAAGTTCTGGATCGGCAAAGGCATCGACACAGACGAAGTCGTTGCCGGCACCGTGCATCTTGGTAAACGTGATGGTCACGCCCTAAATGTATGGTGGCAGGGGCAGCTTGTCTGCCCCTGTGGTCTGCCCCTGTGATCGTGCATTGACTCACAAGGCACAGGGGCGGGCAAGCCGCCCCTGCCACGGGTCACGACTCAAAAATCGCCGATCACAGCCGCGATCACGCCTGCGGCCACGATCAGCGCGGCCGAAATCTTGATCCAACGGATCTGCCGGTCCAGGGCCAACCCGGCGGACGCGCGGCCCGCGATCGATCGGAGGTACGCCTGACGCCACGCGATTGACCCGTGTCGCCAGCTCGAACGCGTCGCCGCGACCGAGTTGAGCGATGCGATCCGCGCCAGCGTCTCGCAAGTCGCTTCGACGGCGCCGTCGGTGAAGACCTCTGAGCTGCCGTCCACCGCGCCCAGATGCGCCACGGCGAACACGTCCGCCTGCCGTTCGAAGCGCCGGGACACCCAGCCAAACACGATCAGCCCGGCAATACCGCCGGCCACGGCGCCCCCGGTCACCCAGCCAGGACCGGGTTCGGCCGCCTCGAGCGCCGCCAGGAGAGCCTGCGTCGCCAGCAGCGGCAGCATGCCGAGCGTGATCGCCGCCAGCAACGACACGACCAGCCACGGCATGTGGTGCCGCCGGACATGGCCGATCTCGTGGGCCATCACGACCTCGACCTGCCGCGGGGTCATCGACTCCAGCAGCGCATCGGTGAGCAGCACGTAGCGGATCCGGCCGATCATTCCGAGCACCGCCGCATTGATCATCGACCCGTGCGTGTTCCAGATCAACAGCTCGCGGACGGTGACGCGGTGCCGGCGGCAGACGTCCTGGAGCACGTCCCGTTGCGGGCCCGCGGCGAGCGGCTCGACGTCGAGCACCACCCGCGACAGCAACGGCGCCGCGATCACGACCGCGACCGCCGCGAGCAGGGCGCCGACCTCGCCCAACGAGGCTGCCCACGAGTACTCGTCGAGCATCCCCATCGCCGCATCGATGACCTCGGCGAGCGTGAAGATCAGCAGCATCGGGACCAGCAGGAACAACAGGTGCGTGCGCAGCTGCGTCAGCACCCACACACCGCGATCCGGCAACCCGAAGACCGGGCGGCCTTCGTCGAGCTGCCGGATAAGCAGCGCCTCACGCACCCGCCGTTCGAGCGGGTAGAAAAGCCACCATGTCGCCGCGACACCGGCGATCGTGGGCAGCATCGCGATGATTTCATCGACCGCGATCAGGTCGCCGGTCAGCGAGCGAACCGTCTCCAGCCACCCAAGCCACAGCACCACGAACCCGAAGTGCACGAGCAGCGCGGCCCGTGCGACCTGCACGATCCTTGCGGCGGTGACGACGGCGGTCGGATCGCGCCGCCGATCCAGCCGCCGCCGGCACCGCGCCACCGCCGCGGCCGTGACCGCAAGCACAAACAGCACACCGCCGACCGCGACGCCGAATGCGGCGCCGGGGCCGAGCCGGGGACCGCCGGCGGCAAATCCGAACCCGCCGTCGGCCAGGAGCAGCACGGCGATCAGGACTATCGGGTACAGCTGCACCGGAGAGGGCCTATGGCCGGGCGATCTCGCCGAGGTCGACGATCACGCGCGAATGCCGGTAGAAGTCCATCGCCAGCGTGTCCTTGTCGATGAACGTGAACACCAGGCAGTTGGCGCGAAGGTTCTCGGCGTAGTTGAGGTCGCCGATGCCGGGGGCGCTGAAACGCCCGTTGCGGTACTTCTGCGCGTGGAAGTGAAAATGGAAGACGGCCGTGTACGCGGCGTCCAACATCCGCTGCGAGGCGACGAAGCGGTTGTCCGCGGTGCGGAACCTCGGCAGGAACTCCAGCACCTCGAATCGACCCTGCCGGTCGAGGCTGATGACGCCGCCGTACTCGGTCGTCTCATCGAGGCGGTCTCGCTCGGCGTAGTCGAACAGGTGCGCGGCGACCTCGGGCACGTTCGCCGCCCGCATCGCCAGCGTCATCGCGGCCAGGTCACCCCACGTCAGCGTCTCGCGGTGCGCGGCGAGAAACTGGTCGTACGAACCGGGGAACCCCTCGTACCGACGGGTGTCGATGTGCTTGGGTTTGCCCTTCAGCGACTCGGCAAGCCGTTCGTAGAGCACGTGCTTGTCCGCATCGAGCAGGTCGGGTTTGTTCACGAACGCCGCCACGACGATCGGCAGGTCGCGGAGTTCCAGCGAGAGCTTCAGCGACTGCGGTAGCGACTGCACGGCCATGGTCGCCTGCGACCAGAACTCCGCCCGTTGGGGCCCGCGCAACTTGCGAACCCACAGGATTTCCTCGCGGTTCCTCGGCACGACGCCGAGATCCAGCGCGGCCGCTCTCAGGTCGACGAGCATCAGGTCGTCCGGATCGACCGCTTCATCCCGCAGCAGCGTGAGAAGGCGCTCGCGATAGCCCAGCCGGTACAGCAGCCCCCAGCATCGGGTGCGCAGCGGCCCGCTGCGCGATTCCACCAGCAGGTCGTAGACGGCATCCACGACGCCCTGGCGGTTCCCGTAAAGCTCGACAAGCGACTCGTACTCGATGCGGTCGAAGTCGTCGATGAACGGAATCCGGCGCGCCCATGCGCTGACCAGCGCCGGGCTCAGGTCGATCCAGCCGTGTTCGACGATGAGCCCGCAGAGCCGCTCCTGCCAGAGGCGGGCCCCGAGGCTCGGCAGCCGCCGGCGGATCGTTTTCTTGAGGCCCACTTCGTCGTATTGCAACAGGCGGTCGAAGGCTGCCTGCCGCGAACCAACGGTATAGCCAGGTTTCCACATGATGTCGGTGAGGGCACCGAGGTACGCCTCGTCGGGAGCCCCGTCCAGCTCGACCATCGCCCCCAGGAGCTTGCGGGGCCCTTCCTGAGGCTGCCGGAGCGTCGCCATCGGGTCTTCCACGGCCTGCGGAGAAGTACAACCCGTGGCGATGGCACCGGCGATGACGACGACCGCGATCCGGTGGGAGGGGTTACGGGCCATGGCCGGCTGGTCGAATCGTGTGTCGAATCATGGTCGGTCGCGTAGTGTACACAGGGCGGGGGCTAGCACTACAGCGCCACATGGCTCTGCCACGGGGGGCGAGGCTCGAAGGCACGGAGGCACGGAGGCACGAAGTGAAGACGTGACGAGACAACGATTTACGCGCAATCTCAGCCTGGAAATGACTTGTGTGGGCAGCCTCGTTGACCCATTGCGACTCGCAGCTCGCCGCGCTGGCGTCAGTCGACTGCCCGTATTCCCCTCCACTTCGTGCCTTCGTGCCTCCGTGCCTCCGTGCCTCCGTGCCTCGGACCAGAATCAGACACCATGTGGCGCTGTAGTGCTAGCCAACCCTGGTCCCGGGTCCTACACTTGAACGGTTCTAAACGTCGACCATGCCGACACGGAGCGACCGCATGACATCCGAAGCGAACCAAGGGTCGGCGACCCTGGTGCGGGACCACGTCGAGCAGATCCTCAACATGATTCGACCGTCCGTACAGCAGGACGACGGCGACGTCGAACTGGTTGACGTCAGCCTCGACGGTGTCGTCCAGGTACGGTTCCTGGGAGCCTGCGTCGGGTGTCCCTCCAGTGCGATCACACTCCAGCAGGGCATCGAACGGACCCTCAAACAGCACGTCCCGGAGGTCACGGCCGTCCACGCCGTGGCATAATTCCCGCGGCCGGGGTGTCTTACAAGCGGCCGGACGCTGGGCGAAAGCTCAGAATCGGTGATTTTTCGTTTCGTCCACGGCTGATTTCGTGTACTCTATGGACCATTTGGTGGGCTAGCGCACGGCGCGCAATTTACGGGGCAGGAGGTCCTGCGATGCTAGTGATCACCCGACGTGAAGGGGAAGAGGTGGTCGTCGGCGATCCGGCCAATCCAATCGGAACGGTTCGGATTGCGTCTATCAGAGGCGACAGGGTTCGGCTGGCGTTCGAGTTTCCGCGCGAGATCGATGTCCACCGCCGCGAGGTGGCCGATCAGATCCTTGCGGCAAAGCCGCCGGTGGTCGCGACCATACGCCCGGCAGGTTCGGAAGCAACCTGACCGGAACCCTCGTCGCACAGATGTCTGGGGCGCTCGGCAGCGCCCCGAATGCCCGTAGCGTGCGGTGGGGTCACGCCACGGGCCAAACGGGAAGAGACGACGGCTCGCGTCAATAGACGCAAACCGTCTTGGCAGGAAAGCCTCCGGCCCGGCGAGGGGCCGGAGACGACAGATACAGTGGCGTGGCGGTCGTTGCCCAAGCCGCGCCGTGGTCGAATGGATCGGCTGTTCCGTGCCGAACTTGTCGACCTGACTCCGGGTCCTCCCTGACCCGTCCAGCCTCACGCACCGCAGCAGTGGTGGCCTGGTTCATCTCACCGTGAAGACGTTCAATCACGGCTCGCGCCGATCGTCGCGTTTCGCCCGGTGTTCCACGCCGCGCAGCCGCTGCGCGATCTCGGGACGCCGGGCCACTTTCTCCCGATGCTGCGCCGCCCAGGCATCCGGATCCCAGATCTCCAGGTGATGCCGGACGCCCACCAACAGCACTCTGCTGCCAAGACCTGCCTCCTCCAGCAGTTCCTGGGGCAGCCGGATCCGTCCG
>SMVB01252908.1_pt1 | contig 15224 bp, 15 predicted proteins | sample 2456461 | NCBI WGS metagenome assembly SMVB01 (sample SAMN11095934, study PRJNA526329) | marine sediment metagenome | biome: Marine sediment; feature: Surficial sediment; material: Deep marine sediment; isolation source: Hadal surficial sediment | place: Pacific Ocean | collected 2014-05 | depth... | reverse complement strand
GACACCTTCGACCAGATGCCCGCGGTGATCGCCGACGTGAACGAGCGCCTGGCCCGCGGCGAGCGCCCGTAAGCCGGGTCGCCGATGGTCCCAGCCGTCGCCCCCCTGTCACCCTCCCGTCCCTCTCGGGTCACGCCCGAGGGTGACAACCGTGACGCTGCGGGGTGGAGAACCGCATGACCGAAGACTTCGAGCGCGCCGGCCAGGGCTTCGACCCGGCGCTTTCCGAGGGCGAATCCAATCTCTCGGGACGGCGTGCGCGCTGGGCCGAGGAGAACCTGAACGGGGATGCGCGGGCGATGGTCGAGGCCGACGCCCGCGCTTTCCTGCATCAGTCGGTCTCGACCCCCTGTTTGAATGCGATCAAACGCGCCGAGGGCATCTGGATCGAGGACCTCCAGGGCCGCCGCTATCGGGACTTCCACGGCAACAACGTCCATCACATCGGCTATGGCCATCCGCGCCTGATCGCGGCGATCAAGGCGCAGCTCGATAGCCTCCCCTTCTCCCCGCGCCGCTACACCAACGAGGTGGCGGTGGAACTGGCCGAGAAGCTGGCCGCCATCGCGCCCGGCGGTCTCTCTAAAGTGCTGTTCACCACCGGCGGCTCCGACGCCATCGAGGTCGCGCTGAAGTTGGCGCGCGCGGCCACCGGGCGCTTCAAGACCGTGTCGTTCTGGGACGCCTTCCACGGCGCCGGCTTCGGGGCGTCGAGCGTCGGCGGCGAGCAGCTGTTCCACTCCGGCGCCATCGGCCCCCTGCTCACGGGTGCCGAGCACGTCGCGCCCTTCAACTGCAGCCGCTGCCCCTACGGCTACGAAGCGCCTGGCGGGAAACCCGACCTCGATCTCTGCCACATGACTTGCGCGAATATGGTCCGCTACGTGCTGGAGAAACAGGGCGACGTCGCCGCCGTGATCGCCGAGCCGATCCGCGCCGTGCCCAACCTGCCGCCGCCCGGCTTCTGGCGCGCGGTGCGCGAGGCCTGCGATGCCGCCGGCGCGCTGCTGATCTTCGACGAGATCCCCACCGGCCTGGGCCGAACCGGCCACATGTTCGCCAGCGAGCCGGAGGGCGTCACCCCGGACATCCTGGTGCTCGGCAAGGCCCTCGGCGGCGGTGTCCTGCCCATCGCCGCGGTGATCGCAAAGCCCGAGCTCGACGTCGCCGGCGCCTACGCCATCGGCCACTACACCCACGAAAAAAACCCGGTGACGGCAAGAGCGGCGCTGACCACGCTCCAGATCATCGAGGACGAAGGTTTGGCGGAACGTTCGGCGAGCCTCGGCGAGCGGGCCCTGGAACGCCTCCACGCCATGAAGGACAAACACAAAATCATCGGCGACGCCCGCGGCCGCGGGTTGTTACTGGGCGTGGAACTCGTCACCGACAGCGGGGAGCCAGCCACCGACGCCGCCGAAGAAATCTTCTACCGCGCGCTCGAAGCCGGCCTAAGCTTCAAAGTCACCATGGGCAACGTGCTGACCTTGACGCCACCGTTGACCATTGAGGAGGCAGAGTTGGAGAGTGCGCTGGATATTCTGGAGGGGTGTATCGGGGCTGCGGAGTAGGGAAAAAGGGGGACAGTTTACTATTTTCGCTTGAAAAAAGTAAACTGTCCCCCTTTTTCCCGTGCCCCATTTAATTTACCCACGGACACAGAATTAGCACCGATATCTCACGCCAATGCCCCCTCCCGGCTGCCATGTTCATGGCTGGCAACCAGTAGGACACAAGCGGATGATCAGAACACATAACGGCATACTGGCCCTCACCTATGTGATCGGCGCGGTCGGCTTCACCTACTACGACCTGCTGATCCGGGCCAACCCGAACCTCGAATCCGTAATCCAATACGGCGCCACCTGGCCCCTGCGCGTCTTCAGCCTGTCCTAAACCGACAGGCTGGCCTTGCCGGCCATTATCCCACCCCCGGCGCCGCATACCCGCGCTCAGATCGCCGCCTTAGCCGACCGCTTCGAAGGCCGCCGAGCGTTCCGCCGTGACCCAGCTCTCCAGCGCCCTAAACGCCGGCCCCGGCTCCAAAATCACCCTGGGTAACGTCCTCACACTAACCCCGCCACTGACGATTGTGGAGGCGGATTTCACGCGGGGGTTGGGGACTCTGGAGGGTAGTATTGGGGAGGTGAGGTAGGGGGTGGTCACGCTGTTCGGGTGGTCGGTCATCGCTGGGAGCAGTGATTGCCTAGATACGACACGAGCCAACTGACTGAACTAGCGATCAAGCTCTTCAAGCAAATTTTTTCCAAGCTCGTCAATTGTGTTGAAGTCGGCTAACAACTGTGCATGAAACACAACATTTTTCGCTTCTTCTTCGAACGAATGCGTCATATATGGCATGAAAGTAGCCAGCGCTTCTTGCTCTGTAGACAAGCGCTCATGCTCCGCAATATCCTGCCGATTGAAAGCTTCCGTCATTTGCTTACCAAGCTCTCGGTAAGCCGCTAACTTGTCCTCGGGAACCACATAAGGCGGGATATAGAGCGGAATTCTGTGAGCCAGGGCGTGGCGGAAATTCTCCAGGTTATCAAACCAACCGTTTAGCCCCTCCAGGTATACTTGAAATTTTGGCGAGAAAGTTCCACGAACATACTCGTTCTGCTTTCTGAGTCCGACCCAACTGCGGGGAATTGGTGAGCCGTCATTTTTCCTTAATCTCTTTTCTCGTACCCATATCCAAGCAAGATTGTCAGTACAGCCGAACACATTGATTACGAAAGCCTGAATGTTGATCGCGGCATCGGAGAGTTGCTCACTTGTCGGTAGCTCGATTCGATCAGGCGGCAATATTTCAAAAATCTTATCAATACACCGAACCAGCGTTTTCAGGCGTCGCGAAAACCCCTGTCTTGCAAATTCTTGCGCCCTGGAATTTCTGTAGTCTCGCGTCACATAGCTCGACATCAGTCTTTGACATTTTTCGAAAACCGCAAGATATTCCTCTTGCAATTTTTCGAGGTCATCTTGTGAAAAATTCATCGTTTCAATCGCTCCTAAGATAAGGAGTTCTGGGGATACAATGCTAGATTAGGCAGTTTAACGAATTAAGTAATGTGTCCCCATACGTGATAAGGCTCATTATGGATCAGATTGAAGAATTCGTCGATGAGCGGCAAAAGGCTTGGTGCATTCACTGCGGTGGATGGATTGTGGAGCTTGAGTCCAACCTTGACCACGTTCCTTCGAAAATCCTCTTGCAGAAGCCCTATCCGCCAAATCTACCAACCGTTCGGGTGTGTAAGATTTGCAATGAAGCATTTTCTCTAGATGAAGAATACCTGTTCTCTTTCTTGTCATCCGTTCTTACAGGGTCAACGAATCCAGATCGTCAGAGCAACCCCAAGGCTGAGCGTGCCCTTGGAAGGAATGCAGAACTCAGAGCGAGAATTGACGGTTCAAAAACACAGTATGAAACGATCGGCAGTGAAACGCGGATCATCTGGGTGCCTGAACAGGAGAGGATCAACCGCGTCGTTATCAAGAATGCACGCGGGCACGCATTCTTCGAATTCGGCGAGCCCATGCTGAGCGAACCCGAACATGTTTGGGCCGCGCCTTTGGAAACCCTCTCATCGGAGCAACGGTCGGAGTTCGAGAACATCGACATGGGATCGGGTTGGCCGGAAATCGGTAGCCGTATGATGACACGAGTAATCACCGGCCAAGACCTTTCGGGCGTCTGGGTTATCGTTCAGGACGGAGTCTACCGTTATGCTGTAGCCCAACAAGGCGGTATGCTTGTGCGGTCCGTGCTTTCTGAGTATCTCGCTACAGAGGTGTATTGGAGCGACTGAGTGCCTCCCCTACCGACCCCCATCGCGATAGAGCGCCCCGCGGTGGGCGCGGTATAAAACGGCATACCGTTTTCCCCCCACTCCCACGGTCCCCCCATGAAGATCACCATCCTGGACGACTACTTCGACACCCTGCGCACCTTGCCGTGTTTTGCCAAGCTGGCGGGGCAGGAGGTTGTGGTTTGGAACGATCATGTTCAGGATACCGACACCCTCGCCGAACGGCTGCGCGATACCGAGGTTTTGGTGTTGATCCGGGAGCGGACGCGGATTGAGGCGGGGCTGATCGCGCGGCTGCCGAAGTTGCGGCTGATCTCTCAGCGCAGTGTTTATCCTCATATCGATGTGCCGGCCTGCACGGCTGCGGGCGTGATCCTGTCGTCGAATCCCCACGCGGGGTTGCCGTCTTATGCCACTGCCGAATTGACTTGGGGCCTGATGCTCTCGGCCCTGCGCCAGATCCCCCAGCAGGTGGAGTCTCTGCGCCGTGGTGATTGGCAGATGGGCGTCGGCCGAATTCTGCGCGGCAAGACCCTCGGCATCTTCGGCTTCGGGCGCATCGGGCGGGCGGTGGCGGATATGGGCCGCGCCTTCGGCATGGAGGTTCTGATCTGGGCCAGCGCGGCTTCGCGCGAAGCTGCGGCCGCCGAGGGCTTCGCGGTGGCGGCGAGCAAAGAAACGTTCTTCGGGTCTAGCGACGTGCTCACGCTCCATCTGCGCCTCTACGACCCGACGCGGGCTATCGTGACCGCCGCCGATCTCGCGCGCATGAAGCCGGACGCACTCTTGGTCAATACCAGCCGCGCGGCGCTGATCGAACCCGGCGCCCTGGTGGCTGCGCTGCGCAATGGGCGGCCCGGCATGGCCGCGGTCGATGTCTACGAGGACGAGCCCCTGCGCGATCCCGGGCACCCGCTGCTCAAGCTGGACAACGCCCTCTGCACGCCCCACATCGGCTACGTCACCCAGGAGGAATACGAACTCCAGTTCAGCGATATCTTCGACCAGATCCTCGCCTACCGGGCCGGCGCCCCGATCCACGTCGTCAACCCGGAGGTGCTGGATAGGCAGGTTCAAGAAACGAAAAAATGATTCACCACAGAGGCACAGAGGACACAGAGAACCAACAAAGGAAGATTCGCCAGGAAGACACGAAGAAAGTTTTTCAGCGCGCAAAGCGCGCAACCAAAATAATTCTTTTCTCTTCGTGCCTTCTTCGTGTCTTTGGTCCGGAGTTGGCTTGGCCGGCCGGACCAACCCCAAGCCAGGTGCCTTCGTGGTAAAATCTTTCCGGTTCTCTGTGCCTCTGTGTCTCTGTGGTAAATCTTAGGTACGATTAGATGGTATCCGAATGCTAGAGGAGGAAACCGATAGAGATTGGCCGTTCGAGGTTCGTCCCCTGACGCTCGCGTTGGGCGCCGAGATTCTCGGCATCGACCTGGACCGGGCCGCGCGCCCGGAGATCTTTCCTTCGGTCCATGCCGCATGGCTGCGCTATCAGGTGCTGGTGTTTCGCGGGCACGAGGTCTCGCCGGCGGCCCAGGTCGCCTTCGCCGCCAAATTCGGCGAGGTCCAGGTCCATGTGATGGACCAGTATCACGGCGCTGGCGGCCATCCCGAGCTTTACGTGCTGAGCAATCTCGATGACCGCGGCAAGCCCTCGGGCCGGCATCCCGACCAAGGCACCCTGGTCTGGCACAGCGACGGGTCGTGGTCCGCGCGAACCGGGCATTCGACTTTCATCTACGCCGAACAGGCATCGAAGGCGGGCGGCGAAACCCAGTTCTGCGATATGTATGGGGCCTACGAGGGCTTGAGCGCCGCGTGGAAAGACCGGGTCGCGGGCCTGCGCGTGTTTCACAATCTCGACTTCTCCCGCACCCGCCGCCATGGCCACCAGCCGTTGAGCCCGGAGCAGAAGGCCGCGGTCCCTCCGGTTGCCTGGCCGGTGGTCCGGACCCATCCGGAGACCGGGCGCAAGGTGGTGTTCCTCGGCGATCACGCGGAATACGTCGAGGGCATGGACTACGAAGCGGGCCGCGCCTTGATCGAGGAAATGAACCGGATGTTCACGCCCGACCATCTGGTCTGTCGCCACAGCTACACCCGCGGCGATTTCGTGTTCTGGGACAACCGCTGCACCCTGCACCGGGCGACCGCCTTCGACACCGCCAACGACACCCGCGTCATGCGCCGCTGCACGGTTCTGGTCGATCGACCTTACTGAAAATCGGCCCTACTGAGAGATTGGCGCCCCAAACACGCCTCATCACATAGTCTTGAGTAGTGACGGTGGTCACAACGATCTCGACAAGTCCTCCCCAGATTCATGGTGAGCACCGGGACACCCCGTCCCGGATAGGGCGATCCAGAGTGAGGGATCCCAAGGAGGATGTCATGACGACCATGATACGCAGAGTTTCCATTCGTGCCGCGGCTTTGGTGGCCTTGGGACTGCTGGCCGCCGGCGTTCTGCCTCTCGGGTCCGGCCCGGCCTTCGGCCAGGGCGCGGCGCAGGTCTGTGCGGCGCGGGACGGCCTGTTGACCCAGCTCGAACGGAAATATGGCGAGGTCCCGGTGGCCATCGGCGTTGCCGACGGCCGGCTCGTCGAGTTGTTGACCGCCAAGGATGGCATGACCTGGACGATCATCCTGACCTCGCCCCAGGGCGTGTCCTGCCTGATCGCCAGCGGCGAGGGCTGGCAGCCGCTCGCGCCGGTGTCGACGGACCCCGCCGTCTGACCCGGGGCGCGCGGGGCGGCTACACCGGCCGCCCCCGCAGCAGCGGCCCCACCGCCAACCCCACCGCAAACAAGACCGTCGCCGCGACCACGATGGACGGGCCCGCCGGCGTGTCCCAGTGAAGCGAGGCTACGAGCCCGCCGAGGGCGGCGAGGGCGCCGACCGCCGCCGCGCCGAGGGCCATCTGCTCGGGGGTGCGGGCGAAGGGTCTTGCGGCGGCGGCAGGGATGATGAGCAGCGAGACGATGAGCAAGATGCCGACCACCTTCATGGCGATGGCGATGGTCACCGCGAGCGTCAGCATAAAGCCGAGTTGCACGGGCACGACGGCCACGCCCTCGGCGCGGGCCAGTTCCTCGTTCAGGGTCACCGCGAGCAAGGGACGCCACAGGAAGGCGAGGGCCGCGAGCACCGCAACCCCGCCGCCGCCGATCCAGAAGAGGTCCGCGCCGCTCACCGCGAGCACATCGCCGAACAGGGCGGCCATCAGGTCGATCCTCGGCCCTTCGACGAATGAGAGCGCGACCAGGCCGAGCGCGAGGCCCGCATGGGCCAGGATGCCGAGCAGGGTGTCGCGGCCGATCAGTTGCTGGCGCTCGAACAAGGTCACGATAAGCGCGATCGCGATCGCCGAGGCCGCAACACCGAGGGACGGGCTGACGCCGAGCAGGATGCCGAGCGCGATGCCGAGCAGCGCGGAGTGGGCGAGGGTCGCCCCGAAGTAGGCCATGCGCCGCCACACCACGAAGCAGCCCAAAGGCGCGGCCACCAGGGCGACGCCCAGCGCCGCGGCCAGCGCGCGCAGGAAGAACGCCTCGGTCACGGCCTGTCCTCCCCGGCCTCGTGTCGGGGCCCATGCTCGTGGCCGGCCGGCACCACCTCGCCCTTGAGGTCGTGCTCGTGGTCGTGGTGGTGGCTGTAGATCGCCAGGCCGCGCGCGGCGGCCGCGCCGAACAGTGCGGTGTATTCCGGGTTGCGGCTGACCGCCTCGGGCGCGCCCGAGCAACAGACGTGGCGGTTCAGGCAAACCACCCGGTCGGTCGCGGCCATCACCACGTGCAAATCGTGGGACACCATCAGCACGCCCAAATTTAGGGTCTCCCGCAACCGGCCGATCAGGTCGTAGAGCGCAATTTGGCCGGCGAAGTCGACGCCCTGGACCGGCTCGTCGAGCACCAGGAGTTCCGGCTCGCGCATCAGCGCCCGGGCGAGCAGCACGCGCTGGAACTCGCCGCCGGAGAGGTCGTGGATCGACTGCCCGATCAGCTCGGCCGCCGCGACCCGCTCCAGCGCCGTTGCAATTTCCTGCGCCGAACCGGGACGCGCGAGGGACAGGAAGCGCCCGACCGTAAGCGGCAGCACCGGGTCGATGGCCATGCGCTGCGGGACATAGCCGATGCGCAAATCCGGCCGGCGCCAGATGCGCCCGGCGCTGGGCGCGATCAGGCCGAGCACGGTGCGCACCAGGGTGGTTTTGCCGGCGCCGTTGGGCCCGATCAGAGTCACCACCTCGCCGGCCTCGACGATCATATCGACCTGAGTCAGCGCCAGTGTTGCGCCGTAACGCACTGCCAAGCCCTCGGCCGCGATCAAGGTTGCGGGTGTGCGGCCCGGCTCGGCGCTATCGGGCATGGTTCGGTTCCTGGCGGCGCTGGCAAGGCGGACAGATGCCCTCGACCTCGATGGTCTTGCGGTGCACCGCGAAGCCGAGTTCCTTGGCGCGGCGCGCGACCGCGGCGTCGATCCGGGGATCGTGGACCTCGGCCGCAGCGCCACAGTCGCTGCAGATCAGGAACTGGCCGCCGTGGGCGCCCTCGGGATGGATGCAGCCGACATAGGCATTCAGGCTCTCGATGCGGTGGATCAGGCCCTGGGCGAGCAGGAACGCCAGCGCCCGGTACACGGTCGGCGGGGCGGCCGGGCGCTCATTGTCCGACAGCCGGGACAGCAGATCGTAGGCCCGGACCGGTGCGTGGGTGCCCGGTGCGGGGTTGCGCCAAATCAGTTCCAGCACCCGGCGGCGCAGCGGCGTCAGGCGCGCGCCGCGCTTCGTACAGAGCCGCGCCGCGGTCGCCAGCGCTGTCTTGACGCAAACCCCGTGATCGTGATGGGTGCCGGCGAAAGAGGTGCTGGCGTTGTCGAAGGCGGACATGGCGAATCTCTCTTACGGCGCCGGGATATCACTGCGCGATCTCAAGCTTGACCCATTCTATAATGTTATAGCATAACATTTCTTTTTGTGAAGGCCACGCTTCGATCCCGCTTCCCTTCGCAACTCGGTCGACGGGGTCGAGTCTCTGGAGTAGCGCCTGTGGCAGGACCCGAACCAATGACCGAACGGCCTGCGATCGCCCGGCGCCGGCATATCGGAATGGCGCCCCACGAGCCAACGATCGACCGATCCGCTCGCCCCTGCCGCGCCCCCTGCCGCGCCCCCTGCCGCGCCCCCTGCCGCGCCCCCTGCTTTTGGGCGGGGATGGTGCTCGTCCTTTATTTAATCGCGGTTTCGCCGGCATCGGCCGCCTCCAGTCATATCGAGGCCCCAGGAGTACCAGGGGTCGTGGTCAGCATTCTGCCGCTGCATGGATTGGTCGCCGCGGTCATGGAGGGGCTTGGGACTCCGCACCTGCTGGTCCGCGGCGGCGCGTCGCCCCACAACGCCAGCCTGCGGCCGTCCGATGCCCGGGCCCTGAGCGCGGCCAAGCTGGTGGTCTGGGCCGGTCCCGGGCTCGAAACATTTCTGGTCAAGCCGTTGCGCGCGCTCGCCGGCGCGGCGCAGGTGCTGACCCTCACCGAGGCGCCGGAGATGGTTCGGCTGGGACAGCTCTCAAGGAGCGCTTTCGCGGCAGAGACGGCCGGTGAGGGGGAGGCGGGCGAGCGGGACGCAAGCGAACCGAACGAGGGGGCGATCAATCCGCACCTCTGGCTCGATCCCCGCAACGCCATGGAAATCGGCCGCCAAACAGCCGCGGCGCTGGCCAAGCTCGACCCTGGCAACGCCCCGCGCTACGCCGCCAATCTGGCGCGGCTTCTGGCCCGGCTCGAGGGGCTGGACCGCGAACTGGCGGCGCGGCTCGGCCCCGTGGCCGGCATCCCGTTTGCTGTATTCCACGACGCCTATCCCTACCTCGAAGCGCGCTACGCCTTGCGCACACTGGGCGCGCTCACGGCCGATCCGGCGGTACCGCCCGGCGCCAAAAGCCTGGCCGCGTTGCGCGCGCGCCTGCGCGAAGCCGGCGGGACTTGCGTCTTCGCCGAACCCCAGTTCCGCCCGGCCGCGGTCGCCGTGCTGGCCGAAGGCACCGGCGCGCGCACGGCCACACTCGACCCCCTGGGCGCCGGTCTGGAGCCGGGCCCGGAGGCCTACTTCGCCCTGATGCGCGCGCTGGTGGATGCGCTGGTGGGCTGCCTGGAAGGCGGCTAGTCCTGGAAAATCGACTTGTGACCGTAGTGATCGTGCCAGATCGGGGCGATCTTCGGCCGCTCGCGAACTCGCTCGACGAGCCGTTCGACCCTGGGGCGCCGCGTTGCCATCTTCGGATTGTCGAGTTGCCAACCGGCGATCATGGCGAGGTAGATGTCCGCGGCCGAGAAGCGTGTGCCGAGAAGGTAGGGGCCAGGATTGAGGGCGTCGTCGACCGTGCCCCAGCAGAGATCGATCGCCTTGGCCTTGGCGGCGGCTAGGCGTTTGTGGCAGTCATCGAGCCGCGCCGCCGATGCGCCCAGATACTGATGAAGCTCGACCTCGTAGAGATTGACCGCGCCGTAAACAATCCAACGGTTGCAAAGCCCCCGGGCGGTGTCGTCCGCTGGTGGCAACAATCCGGCTTCTGGGTGGCGGTCCGCCAAGGTAAGCACGATGGCGGCGGATTCCAGGACGACGGTTCCGTCCGGCAGTGCCAGCGCTGGCAGCTGGCCGCGCGGGTTAATCTTCAGATAATCCGGTGTTCGCGTGCCGCCGTTGCGCCAATCGACCTCGATGCGTTCGAAAGGCGCGGCGATTTCCGCCAAGACGGCTTCGGGGGCAAAAGCGCCGGTAGTGCGGCCCCAATACAATCGGTATCTCATTTCGCAGCGATGTCCTCTATGCTTCCGCCGCGCCAGCGGGAAGGGTGGCGACGGTGACCGAGGCAGACTCGGACAATGTCCTAGTGATACGCCCCCAGCCGCGTGATGTCGCGGATCAGGCGCCGTTGTTCGGGATAAACGGAGATGCCCGGCACCCGGTTCGCGTGCAGGTCGCGTTGCACGCCCTCCCAATAGTCCGAGCTCATAATATCAGCGCTCATTGGTATAACCGAAGCGCAGGTGGGGATGAAGACCCGGAGTCGATAAGATTTCGAATTCCGTATTTTATCGAAAATCAAACATTATTTATCATAAACACAGTAATGACACAGAATTAACCGATGATTATTTGGAAAAAGTTAAACTTGTTCATCCATCATGAAGATCGAGTCCGAGGTGGCACAAGACCGCCCTAAATTCCTGCGTAAAATGGAGACACCCGATGTGCGTTGGCAATCGAAATCGAGGGAGTTCCCGTCATGTCGGATCTCCATGACCTGCAGGCCCGGGCGGGCGACTTCGAGCGGGCGATCGCTGAAACCGAAGATCGGCATGGCAGCCTCCTGAGCGGTCTTGAAAACGGTCTGAACCAACTGCGCGAGCGGCTGGTCGGGGCCACCGCGGCCAACGACCGCCTGCGGCGCGAGAACACCGAACTCAAGGCGATCGTCGAGCAACTCCTGGGTGCGCTCGAGAACAAGCCGGCCGAAACCCTGCACGACAAGCTCGCGGCGTTGGACGGCCAGATTCATGGGCTGCTGGAACTCTCCGGCGTTCAAGCGCCCGTGAACGGAACCCCTGTGGCAGTCGGCGAGGATCGCGGCGCCTCTTCCAAGGGCCGCTCCGAGACCGATTCCGGCTCGGATTCGGGCGGCGGACCGTTCGAGGATATTCGCGATCGCATGCGCGCTCTTTCGAGCCAACTGCTGGCCCCGGCCCTGGATTCCGTTGCGGCCGAGGCCCCGGAATCGGCAGCGGATCGGAAACCTTCGCCGACTCCGGCGCCGTCCCTCGACGCCTTCCCCAATTCGCCGCCCGATCGCCGCGCGCGCCGCGAACCCGAACCGCCCGGCGTCTTCGACCGGCCGATCCGGGCGCTGGCCGAAAAGGCGCAGAGCGTGCTGCCCAAGGTGCGCCTGCGTTTCGACGCCGAGACCGACTACGCGCTCTCGATCCTGCGCCGGCTCCGGGGCGGCCGCCAGTGGTTCGGCATCGAGGAGGTGCGCGAGCTGATCAACGGCAAGTTCGGCCTCACCCTGACCGACTGCGACGACGCCCAGTTGTCCGCCAGCCTGGCCAATCAGGAAGGCCTCACCCGCGGCCCCAGCGGCGGTAATTCAAACAACGCCCCATCCTGGCGCTTCGAAACCGGCTGAGCCGGCGGCGCCGCCGCGCCTTCTGCGGGAACGCTTCGAGAGAAATTGCAACTCTCGGCTCGTGTGCTATGACTCCTCCGTGAACCAAGGTTAGACGGCGGGCCGAGAATCCGCCGGTCGGGAAAAATGGCCCGACAGGTGGATTGGTGGGGGCGCGGGCTGGTGACGGCGGGCAGGGACGATATCGAGGCATTCATCGAGCGCTGGAGTCCGTCGGGCGGCGGCGAGCGGTCGAACTGTCAGATGTTCCTGACCGAACTTTGTGCGCTGATTGAGGTCGCGCCGCCCGATCCGGCTGTCGCGGCCGAAAGCGAAAATGCCTACGTCTTCGAGCGCAAGGTTCCGGCCCGGCGCCTGGACGGTTCGAGCACGGCCAATTTCATCGATCTCTACAAGCGCGGCTGCTTCGTGCTCGAAGCCAAGCAAAGCGCCAAGCGCCAGAAGCAGCTCGCCGAGCTCAAGCAACTCGGCCTCGAGCTACCGGAGCTGCGGACCGGCTCGGGCCGGCGCGGCGGTGCCCAGTGGGACCGAATCATGCGCCAGGCGCGCGAGCAGGCCGAGACCTACGCCAAGCGCCTGCCGCCGGAGGAAGGCTGGCCGCCGTTCCTGGCCATCGTCGACATCGGCCACGTGATCGAGCTCTACGCGGACTTCTCCCTCCAGGGCAAACACTACGCCCAGTTCCCGGATCGCCAGTCTTACCGCATCTATCTGGAGGATCTGCGCGACGACGCCGTGCGCGAACGCCTTCGTCTGCTCTGGACCGACCCGCAGGCGCTCAACCCGGCGCGGCGCAGTGCCGAGGTCACTCGCGAGGTGGCCGCGCTCCTGGCCAAGCTCTCCCAGTCCCTGGAGACCCGTCTGATCCGCGCCCTGCCCGAGGACCGGCGAGCGGAACAGCTCACCATCGACCGGCACGCCATCGCCGAGAAAGTGGCGCTATTTCTGATGCGCTGCCTGTTCACCATGTTCGCCGAGGATGTCGGCCTGCTGGATCGCGCCAGTTTCACCGGCCTGCTGGAGGAATACAAAGGTCAGGCGGACAAACTGCACGTGCCCCTGGGCCGCCTGTTCGCCGACTTGAACAAGGGCGGCTACTCGCCGGAGCTGCGGAGCGACCTGCTGCGCTTCAACGGTGGCCTGTTCAAGGACTCGACCGCACTGGAGATCGACGAGGACGATCTCGCGCTTTTGACCATCGCCGCCCAGCGCGATTGGAAAGAGGTGGAGCCGGCGATCTTCGGCACGCTTTTGGAGCGTGCTCTCGATCCCCTGGAGCGCGCCAAGCTGGGCGCCCACTACACGCCGCGCGCCTACGTCGAGCGCCTGGTGGTCGCGACCGTCATCGAGCCATTGACGGCCGACTGGCGCAATATTCAGGCCGCCGCCGCGCAACTCCTGGAGGCCGGCGAGGAGAGCAAGGCGCGCGATACGGTGCGCGGCTTCCACCGGGAGCTATGCCGGGTCCGGGTGCTTGACCCGGCCTGCGGCAGCGGCAACTTTCTCTACGTCGCGTTGGAGCTGATGAAGCGCCTGGAGGGCGAGGTGCTGGAAACTCTCGCCGATCTGGGCGAGGACCAGTACCTGCTCGAACTCGACCGCCACACTGTGGACCCGCACCAGTTCCTGGGCTTGGAGATCAATCCGCGTGCGGTGCCGATTGCCGAGTTGGTGCTCTGGATCGGCTATCTGCAATGGCATTTCCGCACCCGTGGGCGCACTTTGCCAGCCGAGCCGGTCTTGAAGAACTTCGCCAACATCGTCGAGCAGGACGCGGTGCTCGCCTACGATAGTTGGGAGCTGCTGCGCGACGACAGCGGCCGGCCGGTCACCCGTTGGGATGGTGTCACATTCAAATTACACCCGATCACCGGCGAGGAGGTGCTCGACGAGGCGGCGACGATCGAGCTCAAGAGATATCTCAACCCGCGCCCCGCCACCTGGCCCGAAGCCGATTTCATCGTCGGAAATCCGCCGTTTATCGGCGGCAAGGACCTGCGTCAGGAGCTCGGCGACGGTTACGCCGAGGCTTGCTGGGCGGCACGCAAGCATATCCCCGGCGGCGCCGACTTCGTCATGCACTTCTGGGACAAGGCGGCCGAGACCCTGCGCGCGGGCAAGGCGCGGCGCTTCGGCCTGATCACCACCAACTCCATCACCCAGAAGTTCTCGCGGCGGGTCATCGAGCGCCACCTGGGCGCCAAGAAGCCGCTGTCGCTGGCCATGGCGATTCCCGATCACCCCTGGATGAAGTCGGCGGACAAAGCGGCGGTGCGCATCGCCATGACCGTAGGCGTGCCGGGCGTGCAGGACGGCGTGCTGAGAACCGTGGCCGCCGAATCCGAGCTCAACAGCGACGCGCCCAAGGTGGCCCTGTCGGAGCGATGGGGGAGGATACAGGCGGACCTGACGCTAGGCGCAGACGTAACCTCGGTCGTGCCGCTCAAGGCGAACGAGAAGCTATCCAGCCCGGGCGTCAAGCTTCACGGTTCTGGATTCATTGTGACACCGCAGGAGGCGGCCGCACTCGGCCTCGGCAAGGTCGAGGGCTTAGAGGAGCATATCCGACTCTACCGAAACGGCCGCGATCTGACCGCACGCCCGCGCGGCGTCCTGGTCATCGATCTCTTCCCCATGACCGAGGTCGAGGTCCGTGACCGCTTTCCGGCTGTGTATCAGTGGGTCGTCGACCGCGTGAAACCGGAGCGCGAACAAAATCGGGAGGATTTTCGAAGAAAGTATTGGTGGTGGTTTGGCAGGCGCCACACAGACTTAAGAAATTTCCTGCGTGAGCTACCCCGCTACATCGCGACCGTCGAAACATCGAAGCACCGCTTTTTCCAGTTCCTCGACGCCGCCATTCGGCCAGACAACAAGTTGGTGATTGTCGGTGTCCAGGGCGCCTTCTTTCTCGGCGTGCTATCGTCGCGCATTCATGTAGCTTGGGCGCTGGCGGCTGGCGGCCGATTGGGCCAAGGAAACGATGCGGTTTACGTCAAGTCGTCATGCTTCGACCCATTCCCCTTCCCGGATCCGCCCGCGGCGCTGCGAGCGCGCATACGGAAGCTGGGGGAGCGGCTGGACGGGCACCGCAAGGAAGTCCTGGACAAGCCATCCGCAGCTCACCATGACCGGGCTCTACAACGTACTTGTAAGGGTCCGGGCTGCCGAAAAATTGACCGAGGCCGAGAAGGACGTCTACGACGCCGGGCTGGTCGGTGTG
>SMVB01415975.1_pt1 | contig 15228 bp, 12 predicted proteins | sample 2456461 | NCBI WGS metagenome assembly SMVB01 (sample SAMN11095934, study PRJNA526329) | marine sediment metagenome | biome: Marine sediment; feature: Surficial sediment; material: Deep marine sediment; isolation source: Hadal surficial sediment | place: Pacific Ocean | collected 2014-05 | depth... | reverse complement strand
GCAAACCCTAATCCGCAATCTTGAGACTCTTTCTCGTCAGCCCACAACTCTGTATGATTTGCACCAAAAAGTAACCCGGTATTTGCACTGAAATAACGATCGAATCGCGCTCTTGTGTTCGCGGCGTAATCGGAAAACGGGTCGGCGCTAAGCAATCGGGTTCGCTCCTCCCGTACCATCTCCACCATGCCACCCAGAAAACCCTACCTCTCCAAATCCCGATTGATCTCGGCCTGGCAGTGTCTAAAGAAACTGCACCTGGAAAAACACCACCCCGAACTAGCCGAAGTCTCTGCCAAAACCGAATCCCTGTTCGCCACCGGCAACCAGGTTGGCGATATCGCTCAACAACTCTACGGCACAGCCGACTCGGTCGAGATCGCGTTCGACTTCAAAACGATGCTGGCAGAAACCAGGCAACTCATCGACGGAGGCGCCGACTTCCCGATCTTCGAGGCTACGTTTCGGTATGAGGGCGTGCTCATTCGTGCGGATGTACTAATTCCGGAAGGTGATGGCTGGCACCTTATTGAAGTGAAGGCCTCCACATCGGTTAAGGATTACCACGTGCTCGATTGCGCGATTCAGGATTGGGTGTTGCGTAATTCGGGTATCAACGTGCTTTCGATATCACTGGCGCACATCAATAACCAGTTCGTGTACGCGGGTGACGGGAATTACATCGGACTGTTGATCGAGAACGACCTGACCGAAGAGGCGCGCACCATGGAATACACCGTGTTAGAGCTCGTCGCGAAAGCGCGTGATGCGGTGACCGGCCCGATGCCACTGATCAATGTGGGAGCGCAATGCACCAAGCCCTACGATTGCCAGTTTCAGTCGCATTGCTGGCCGAGCGATACGGACTATCCGATCACGGGACTCGGTGGCAGCCGGGCGAAACTCGGCGATTACGTGGCACTCGGTATGCACGATATTCGTGACGTGCCAGCCGAGGATCTCACCGCTGCAACACAGCTTCGGATACATCGCGTGACTGTGTCCGGCGAGCCCGAGGTGATACCCGGTGCCAGCGAGATCCTGGAGGCACTGGAGTATCCACGCTACTACCTGGACTTCGAAACGATCGGGCCCGCCGTGCCGATCTGGGGAGGGACCAGGCCGTATGCATCTGTTCCTGTGCAGTGGTCGTGCCACATTGAGGAAGAAGGTGGTGCGTTACGGCATGAGGAGTTTCTGGACTTGTCCGGCGAGCCGCCGATGCGGGCGCTGGCTGAGAAGATGATTGCCTGTCTTGGGCAGTCCGGGCCGGTGTTGATGTACACGTCGTACGAGAAGGGTGTGATCCTGGGCTTGATTGATATGTTTCCGGATCTGAAGGAACACTTGCAGGGGATCGTGGAGCGATTGTTCGATTTACACTCGGTGGTGAAGACGCATTATTACCATCCGCAGATGATGGGATCGTGGTCGATCAAGGCAGTGTTGCCGGCGATGGTGCCGCACATGAGTTATGCCGGGCTTGAGGGAATCAATGAGGGTACGGCCGCGAGTGACGGGTTTCTGGAAGCGATTGAAATGTCGCCGGTTGGGCCTGAAAAAGCGAAGCGGGCAGAGATTGAAGAGCAACTGCTGCGGTATTGCCGGTTTGATACCGCGGCTATGGTGGAGATTGTTCGGTTTTTCACCTATACCGGATCCCGAATGTTTCCGCGGTAACATCGCTGAAATTACATTAAGAATGTGACGTAAGTTGAATTCCAAAACTGCGGTTCGACCCCTTTAATCCCGTCGAGGTCATTAATCACCTGCCAACGCCCGCCCGACTTTGAATTTCTCGTCAGAAGCCGTTGAATAGCCTGTCAGTTCGACGTATCCACGTCCCCCCAGCTTTTCACCGTTTCTTTTACCGCTGACATCTACCGCGCCTTCCCAGTACAAAACGGTAGTCTCAAGTTCCTGATCGTCAATAACCGGTTGCACAGCCAGCTGCAGATCGAGACCGGGTACGCTAACCTGCCAGCCACTCGGGTAGCGGGCACCCGACGGACTGTCCCAGAATTGCGTAGCCTCTATGCTGAATTCATTTGCATCGAGGTGATCGCTGTCTCCCTTACTGCCAATCCAGGTGCCGGCACTGTGCGGATCCCGCGAACCGTCATGACGCCGTAGTTGATAAAGCATCAACTCGGTCCCATCGTCGAGTTGCAGTGCGAACCAATCCCAGCCGGCCTGATCAGCGGAAAGTGCACTGCTACTCCATTCACGATCCAGCCAGGACAGCCCTGAGACGGCGAATTGCTGCCCGCCGACCTGCAAAATGCCCTCCGCCTGCAAGCGAGAGATTGAGTAATAGTAAGAGGCGTTTCCAGGCTCGGCGGATTTTCTCGAAAGGCCGTTCTGCCCGTTCAACACTGGCGGCTTGAGTTGTGTCAGGTTCAGGTCAAGCAACATATCCTTATCCGCGGCTTGGACGCGCCACGTCATAGCCGCACCCGGGTCGGCGGCGATTGACCAGTCTTCTACCCAGACGCGAAAGGGCTCAGCTCGTGCACCTGCGAGGCCCATTGCACCGCGTGAAAAACGCTGCGCGACATGAAACTGCGCATTGTCGACATCGGTTATCGCAAAATGCCCGATGAAGACCTGATCGGATCGCCAGCGTGAGGCCTGCGGTCGCTCGCCCGGCGGCGTCAGCAAAAAACGAAAAATTGTTAACTCAAAACCGAATCGCTCGCCGTTTTGTGCATCCAGATTGCCGGTTAAATACCACCATTCATTTCTGAATTCGGGGTGCGGTCCGTGGTCGGCCGGGAAACTGAAGGTGCGTGGCTCTGTGGCGGTGGCGTAGCCTGTTACGCCCTCGTCGCTCAACAACTGCGACAGTCGTGAGCTGCCGCCATTAAACCGGCCAGGGCTCGATGCGCCGGATCGGCGATTTTCGCTGACTATCAAAGCCGCGACGAGGATGATGATCAATACAATGATTGTCAGTCCTTTTTTCATCGGCAGCCGCACTTATTCTTCACGCATCGCCAGTGCCGGTTGGGCGCGAGCGGCGCGGTACGCCGGGTAGATGCCGGCGATCAGCGCTGCGCCAACAGACAGCGCCAGCGCGCTAAGCAAAACGTCCGGCGAAATCCGGATATCCATGCTCCAGCCAAATGAGCGCCGGTTGATAACATCGATCAGTATTCGCGCCATGAGCAAACCGAGTGGAATAGCCGCAATGCCGCTGAGCAGGCCCATCAGTCCGGTTTGCAACATCACCATGCCGCCCAGCTGTCCGGGGGTCATGCCGAGGGCGCGCAAGACCGCCTGTTCCCGCGCACGCTCCAGCTGCAGTGCCAGCATCGCGCCGAGAATGCCGATAACGGCGACGCCGACGGCAAGCCAGTACAGGACGTTGGTGATGACAAAGGTACGATCAAATATCTGCAGCGAGGCACTTCTCAAGTCACGATTGGATCGCACGAGAATCGCCTGTTTACCTTCGCTCGCACGCTGCAGTTCACGCATCACCTTATCAATGTCAGCGCCGCGCTCCAGGTAAATACCGAGAGCGTTGATTGTTTGGTCGCCCCAGTGTTTCACGTAGGTTGTACGATTCATAAATACAGATCCGGAGCCGGCGTCATAGCTTCGGTAGGTTGCTGCAATTCGGAATAGCTTGTCGCCTGATCGAGTCATCAGGGTAAGAGTATCGCCGCTGCCAAGTCCATTCCGGTAAGCGAACGGCTCCGACACAAACACGGCCTCCTCTTCGTCAAATTGCTGCCAGGCCCGAGCGGCATCGGCGTCAAGAATCGTAGCAGCGGCATAACTGCCTGCTGCCATTTTCTCGGCGATTATGCGCGTACGTCCATGCGGCGTTTCCAGCCAGGCCCAACGCCGCGCGCTATATTCTGCAACACCAGCAACGCTCGCCAAACCCTGGATAAGGTCAGGATGCAGGCTGCCATACGGTACCGTGATATAGACATCTGCTTGCAGCGAGTTACCGATCCAGTCGCTGACTGCGCCTCGAAAGCTGTCGACCATCACTGTCACGCCGACAGTTGCGGATACGGCCACCGCCAGCGCGACGATAGCAACACCCGTCCGGCTCAGTGTTGCGCCGATGCCGGAAACAGCCAGACGTGCCGGCAATCCGCCGGCACGGTCAGCGAGCGGTGCAAGCCAGCGCGTAATGAGTTTCAAGAACACCGGAATGCAAACCGCAAAACCCAGTATTAACAAGAATAATGCCACCAATCCGGCGCCCAGGCTGGACCCCGAGATATTCAGCAACACGAACGCCAATGCGACGGCGGCTACGCCGGTCGCTGCGAGCATTGGCAACAGGCGACGCGTGCGATGTTCCAGCACGGAGCGTGTAATCGCGAGTTGCGGTTGGTATGACGCGGCTTCTATGGCGGGAACGGCCGCGGCCAGGACGGTTGCAGCGAACCCCGCGATTAGTCCTTTGCCAACGGACCACGGGCTGACAATAATGTCGGTCACGCTGATTCTAAAATAGAGATCATTGATTGATCTCGATACCAGCGCCAGTAGCCCGTCGCCCAACCAGATACCGAGCGCAACACCAAGAATCGAACCGGCAATACCCAACATCGCAGCTTCGGCCATAATCAGCTTAATCGCTTCATTGCGCGTCAGGCCCAACGCCCGGAGTACGCCGATGAGTCCGCGCCGTTGCAAAACCGCGAAACTGACGCTGTTGTAGATCAGGAAAATACCGACCAGTAAGGCGAGCAGGCTCATTGCCGTCAGATTGGTCATGAACGCATTACTCAGTTCGGTGACAGAGCGGATGCGGCTAGCGGCGTCCAGCAATTGTGCATCCGGCGGCAATACGGCGCGGATTTTCTCCTCGAGCCTGCCGTCATCATCGACCGGGATACGTACATCAATGCGAGATAGTGTTCCATCGAAAGCAAGCCACTCCTGAGCCACCGCAATGTCGACAATGGCGAGCTTATCCAGCGCCGGATTGTCACCGATAAGCAGTCCCACCAGCAGCGCATCGAACGAATTGCCGGCCGCAACTATCTGCAGCTTGTCGTCGACTTGCAGGCCGAGCATCGATGCTGTCTGACGGGACAGTAACAACGCCCCGGGTCTGGTCAGAAGGTGGCGAAGGATACCCTGCGCGGACTGGCTTTCGTCTTGTTGGTCGCCAGGCAGGGTATAAGCACGAAAATTCTGTTCGGCAAACAGATCGACACCGAGCAAATGCAATACCGTACCGTCATAATCGATGTAGCCGTCGATAACAGGCGCAATACCGCGCACTCCCTCATCTACGCGCAGCGTGGCATACAGGTTTTCGTCGAGGCCTGCCGGACCACCGACGATCTGGTGCGTCGCTGCGCCATTGATGGTGTTCATCGACAAGAGGAATGCTTTTCTGGAGCTGTCATTGGCGAGATCAACAGCGACCATAACGGCAACCCCGATGCAGATGCCGAGCAATGCGAGGACGAGCTGCCAGGGATGTCTCCACAAATAACCATAACTGGCGCGATACAGGACTGGCCTATTTAAGAACAACGAGTTCAAGTACTTTCCTGTGGCAGCAGTCGGCCATCGTGCAATTCCAACACCCGATCGCATCTGGAAGCGACCATCGCGCTGTGGGTTGCGATTATCATCGTGCCTCCCACCTCACCCACCAGCTGATCAAGCAATTGCAGGACATTGTCCGCCGTCTTGTCATCCAGATTTCCCGTCGGTTCATCGGCCAGAACCAGTGATGGTCTGTGCGCCAGTGCCCGGGCGATCGCGACGCGTTGTTGTTCGCCACCGGATAACACATCCGGGTAGCTGATTGCACGATCGGCCAATCCAACCTGCCCCAGCAATGTGCTTACGCGGTCCGCTGCAGCAGCCCCTTTTACGCCGTTCAATTCCAGCACCAGCCGCACGTTGTCGGCAACCGTCAGGGTGGGCACCAGGTTGAACGCCTGGTAGACAAAACCGATGTGTTTTCGTCTGAAGAGGGTGCGATCGCGTTCCGACATCGCGGTAATCAACTGCCCGTCAATCTCTACCTCGCCATCATCAGGTGCATCGATTCCACTGATCAGATTAAGCAGGGTGGACTTTCCCGATCCACTGCGTCCTCGCAGTGCCAACGTCTCGCCGCGGACAAATGTGGCGTCAAGAGCCTGCAAAACGGTATGCAACTGCTCACCTTCACGGAAGCTGCGTGTCAGGTTCGTGAGGCGGACGTGTATATCGGAAGCCATATCAATCCGGGGGTCTAATGGGGACATTACTCATGTTATGCGCCGAATCGCTCTCGATGGCCAGCAGCAGCTCGGTCAGGTCGTGATAAATGAGAGCATTTTTTCCAGTGACGCCGGCAATTCTCTGCATGCGCGAATAGATGGTATTGGGGTGAACAGACAACTGCTTGGCAGTTCGCAGTGTATTCATGTTGGCGTCAGCGTATGCGCGCAACGTTTTACTCAAAGAGCCGCGCGCTTTCCGATCCGCCGCTTGCAGAGCATTTAACCAGGCCGGAAGCGCCGACTGAATGTGATCGCGAGCGAGGCGAATAACCATCTGGCGAAACGGAATCTCCGAGTACGCCATTACCCTGTTCGAGACGCTGGCAAAATCGAGCGCCAGCCGAGCTTCGTTGTGGGCGCGTCGAACATGCGAGGTGGAGGGTGCGTCGTTGCTCAGTCCAATAATGGCAGCTGGCCCGATCTGATTCAGTCGCGGATAAACCCGTTCGGCGAGCAAAGACTGTGGTGCTGTCCATCCGGACAGGCGCCGCGTGGCGGACATTACTATCGTAACCAGTCCGTCTCTGATTCCGATAAGTGATCGTACCGGCGAATCGCGTAAAGCTTCACCAACCGACTCTGCCATGCGCTGCGCGCGTGCCACGTTTTCCATTTCCCTTGGGTCAACCGACCGCGCTACCGCTACACAGAAGGACTGGCGCTGCTGCAGATAACCGGATCGCTTTAGCAGCTGCGCCGTCCGAGAGTCCGATTCGTCAAAGCCACGAAGCAGCGTATTCAGCAGCTCAGTGCGCTGGTCGCCTTCCGCTTCTGCCAGCAAGCGCGTGTGTATGACGTATTCGGATGTGGCGACGGTACTTATGGCATTGGTGTACTCGATCGCGAAGTCGGCCGCAGCGGCAACAATCTTTCGAACCTGTGCGGACGAATTCGCGACCGCCAGCGCTGCATCGCGAATCCAGCTTGAGAGAATTCGGTGGCTGCACCGGTACGCGTGCAGCGACGCCTCAAGGGGGAATCGCTGTTGCGCTCGCCGCTGTGCGTAGCGGCGCACGAATGCAAGGTCACAGGGGCCTGCATCACTCAGCAGGCGGCAGACTTCAGAAACGAGTTGCTGCAGATGTTGTTGCAATTCCGGCAGTACATCCGGGTTGCCACTGCTCGAGAAGGCGTCGATTTCGTCGATGACCCGTTCAAGCAGATTCCGGGCAATGGTCTCGGCTCCATCCTGCAGCGATGCCGCGATCGCGGGCACCACACCGTGTGCCTTAAGCGCGCTGACCGAGTGTTCGAGCGAATGGGTATCGGCTGAAAGCGGCATAATTGTGCAGTCTACACAATAAAAGTCTCCATATTTCGGTAATTTACCTAGTGAGTTACCCATAAATTGGGCGTATTCTCTATTTCTCCCCGCAAACCACACTACTATTTAAAGGAGAGCGCAATGGCCAAGTACTTATTCGTATATCACGGTGGCGACCACCCCGAGACCGAGGCCGAGGTGAAAGAGGTCCTGGATGCCTGGGGTGAATGGATGGGCTCCATGGGCGCCGCGGTCATCGATGGCGGCAACCCGGTGGGCAAGTCCAGCACCGTCAACGCTGACGGCTCGGTTAGTGACAATGGCGGATCGAATCCGGCGAGCGGTTACGGTCTTTTTGAGTCGCCCGACCTGGCTGACGCGCTCGCGAAAGCCAAAGGTTGTCCAATTCTCTCAGCCGGTGGAACAATCGAAGTCGCGGAAGCAATTGATATGTAGAAAAATGATGGCCGGGCCGCGAGCGCCCGGCCATCTGTTGCAGTACTCTGTTCCGGCTCGATGAGCTCGGACCACCGGTCATATGCGATCCGGGCTCTGCAGATACCTGACTAAGACAAAACATCCCGGCGGAGGAGACGCCTTGCGAATGATTGCGATGCTGATCGCAGTGGCCACCGGCTTTTATGTGCTGCTGGGTGTGATGTTGTACTTCATGCAGGAGCGGATGGTGTTCCTCCCGCAGCTGCCCGGTCGCGAGCTTGAGGCAACGCCGCGGGATGCAGGCTTCCAGTATGACGATGTCAGATTTGCTACCAGCGACGGATTCTCACTACACGGCTGGTACGTCAATGCTCGCAATCCACGTGGGACGGTCCTCTTTCTGCACGGCAACGCGGGCAACATATCGCATCGTCTCGATAGCATAGCGATCTTCCACGAACTTGAGCTCGATACGTTCATCATCGACTATCGTGGTTATGGGCAGAGTGAAGGAAAACCCGGCGAGGAGGGGACTTACCGGGATGCAGAAGCTGCCTGGCAGTATCTGATCACCGAGCGCGGCCAGGATCGGGCAACAATTGTCGTATTCGGGCGTTCGCTTGGCGGTGCCGTTGCGGCCCAGTTGGTGACCAAACACAAACCGGCGGCGCTAATCATAGAATCGAGTTTCACGTCGGCCGTCGAGATGGCGGCGCACCTGTACCCGTTCATGCCGGTGCGTCTCATCACGCGCCTGCGCTACCCGGTGATTGATTTCGTGGCGAGGACCACGTGCCCGGTTCTCATAGTGCATAGCCGTGACGATGAGATTATTCCGTTCGCTATGGGCAAGGCGCTGTACGAGGCCGCACCGGCGCCGAAGGCGTTTCTCGAACTCGCGGGCGATCATAACAACGGCTTTCTGCTGCTGCGGGACCGGTATCGTCGTGAGATGGAGCAATTCATCTCGGCACACCTCGCAGACACGAGGGAATCGGGAGAGCGGTGACGAATCAGTCCGCCCGCACGAACCGAGATCAACCGATAAGCGCATTGGCTCCGAAATATGATATGCCGTGCAGAAGAAAGGGCCCTGCCTTAGGAACTAACTCCTTACGGGAGTGAATCCCGAATGATTGCCGCCGCGGCTGCGTACAGGCCGAGCGCGAACAAAACGACTGCCGTAAAGCCAAACTCAATTGCAAGCAGGGTTGCCAGGGTCGCGCTCATGACCGAGGCGAATCCATTGATGCCCCAGGCCCACGGGATGAAATCGGGTGCGCGGATTGCGACACGATTCAGTCCGATCGGGAACGGCATACCCATACAGAACGCGAGCGGGGCGATTAGAGCAATCGATATCACCATCTTGATACCATCGGCGAGTCCCATCAGTTGTTGAAAAAGCATCGGCAGCAGGGCCATATACAAGATGGCGATGGCGGATACTCCGGCGACGGCAACACTCACGGGTGAACGCTTATTCTGCCGGGCGCGATGCACCAACCGACCAGAGCAGGCGCTGCCGAATCCGGCAAACACGAGGAAACCACTGAGTACGACGGCAATGGCGTACAGCGGGTGACTGAGGAACAGCATAAACTTTTGAATAAAAGCCATCTCAATGAAGAGAAACCCGAGACCAAGCAAAAAGAAATAACTGCCCATTCGGGTACCGGTGCCGGGAGGCCAGCTGCGTTTGATGAGCGATAAAGGCAGCAGTATCAGAATAACGCCGGCAACGGCAGCCTGAGCGATCGTGGCGATCAGAATCAGGTAACTCCACTCGATTAAGCTTGCCCCGCCCCGTTTGCGCAACGCCATGACTTCGGGCAAGGTGCTCCATTTTAGGAAGTGAAAGAAGTAGGGTTTATCGTCGGTCGCCGGTGCGATATGAAACTTGTAGCGCGCGACGAAGTCGTCCGCATCATCGCCGAGTAATGCGGTGACACCCTCATATAGATAGGGTCGATCGAGGAGATTAAAGCGATTGGCGGCGCTTATCCGCATCGACGGATAGTATGCCGTGTCGAAGGAGTGCGACCGGGCAAACGCTGTAATCACGGCGATGTCATCGGTCGAGAATTCACCCTGCTTGACCAGCAGCGTGCTCGTGTTCCAGCTCCGAATCATTGCAAGACGCCGCTCAGGTTCGGCAATACCCATCTCTTGCAATGCTTCCACGACTGTGGCGACGAGCTTCAGGTTGTCCCGCGGCGGAAGCTTCAGCCAGCGTGTAATGGCAAGCATGCCGCCCGGTGCCGTGTGGTTCAGGTATTCCTGAATGGCTTCGACGGTGTAGAGATAGTTTTCGTTAAGGGCGTGTACGCCCGAGCCGGAGGCTGCGAACGAATCGAGTAGTGCGATCTGGATGAGATCGTATTGATTCTTGCTTCGTGCGACGAAGCCGCGCGCCTCCTGTGTATGCACCGTGATCCGTTCATCATCGTACAGGTGTCCGGCGAAATCAGCGAAGGTGTCGGCTACCAGTCTTGTTATCTGCGGGTTGAGTTCCACCGCATCGATAGTGCCGGCGCCGTTATACATCGCCAACAGCACATCGGCACCGGCGCCGGCACCCAGGATCAGCACATGCGGTGCATCGAGCAATGCATACGGCAATGCAGCCGTAACATCGCCCAGGTGGCCGACGGCCTCAAGATTTCCTTCGAAACGAGTGATCACACTCATGCCGTCACCATCGGTAAAAACGGCGAGTTGCTCGGGCGGCTCGAACCGGGTGTTGAGGCTCAAGCCCGGCGCGTAACGAAAAGGAATTCGCGGGTTCTCAACCACCGTCAATAGACCCAACGGACTCGATGACACCAGCAAAACGTTGCTGCCGGCAACCTGCATGACCTGATTCAGCCCTTTGTACTCGGAGCTACGCATTTCGAGCCAGTCCTGCGGCAGGCCGAAGAGCAAGATGGCCAGACACGCAAGTTGCACGACGACGAGCGGCCTGCGCGCGCCTGAGTTCATACCCATCAATGCGGATGCCAGCAGCGCAAGAATGGCCAACACGATGAGCGCGTGTTGCACCGCGAGGAGGAAAAGCAAGCCTACGATCAACATCGCGCCAAGCCCCGCGCCAAATAAATCAAAGAAGTAAATACGGCTGATGTAGGACCTTCGACAGGTGAAAGCCAGGCCGATACAGCAGGCGGCAAAAAAGAACGGTACAAAGAAAATGAGATAAGTGACGCCGAGGTAAATGAACTGCCGCGGATTCCAGACGATTTCCAAAGCGTTAAACGGCACTCGCTGCCCGAGCGCAAAACACGCAACCATTGCGATACAGAACATCAGCGCACTAACACTGAAATACAATTCGAATCGCGACTGGAGCGTGCGTTTGTTGATTGCGATAAAGGTGCCGCTGGCGCCATAGCCCAAAAGCGCCAGGCTGATGATCATGTACGCGAAGTGATGCCACTGCACGATCGACAGCATGCGCATTAAAAGGATTTCGTACGCGATGGCCGCCGCGGAGATGAGTAGTGTTGCGAGGAACGCTCGGCGCACGTTAGTGTCGCTTACGGCCCGCGTGTCAGAGGAACAAAACGAACTGCCGCGATTTGCCGGGCGATGATTTCGTCGTCATCGGTTTTCTCGAGTAACAGCAACTGCTGTGTCATGAAATGCCCGCCGATCGGGATGATCATGCGGCCACCTGCTTTAAGCTGCTGGATCAGCGGAGGAGGTATATGACTTGAGGCGGCCGTTACGACAATAGCATCGAAAGGTGCGTGTTCCTCCCAGCCGTGGTATCCGTCACCGAGCTTTGTTGTGACATTGTCATAGCCGAGATGGTCCAGGCGCGCTGCGGCCTCGGCGGCAAGCGCCTCGATGATTTCGATGCTGTACACGTGTGTCACAAGTTGCGCGAGAATCGCTGCCTGGTAACCGGAACCTGTACCGATTTCCAACACGACAAAGTCACGATCGGGTTCGATGAGGTCGGTCATCAGCGCGACGATGTAAGGCTGGGAAATCGTCTGTCCATGACCGATCGGCAACGGACGATTCTCGTACGCGAAGGGTTGCTGGCGCTCTGGAACAAACTCGTGACGCTCGACCGTGCCCAGGGACCGCATGACATCTTCGTTTAATGCATCTTCTCCGGCGTCGCGGGCAAGCGTCGCATAATAGAAAACTTCATCCACCATGCTCGCCCTCGCCATCGAATAATCCACCTCATCGGCATTCACGGTGAATGCCAGTAGAAGGACGCAATAAACTACGTTCCTCATGTTCTGCGACTAGTGCACTACATACACGCTGTCGTGTTCCCTGGTGTATTCGTCCATCGCAATGCCAACACTATCCCCGGGTTTCGCAATATTTGTGGATTCGTGCTGAAGCTCCATCGAATCGACCTTCTGCATGAAGTCCGAAGTGTGGCCCTTGATATGGATCATGTCGCCGATATGCAGCTCGCCTTCCGCTATTTCCACCGCTGCTACATGCAGATGACTGAAGTAGTGGGTTATGGTACCTATCTTGGTTTCGCTCATTGTCATGTTTCCACTAAATTACCTTGCGTACCTGAAGTATAGACACTGTGATACAACTCGCTCGAAATGGCCTTGGCGATGTACTAATCTCGATCTACTCCAGCAATAACCACGAGCCGTAACCAACGACGCGAGTCCTGTCGCCGGCGGTATCGCCCGAATTACGAAGATCGAGTGTCGTGACTGTCATGCCACGGCGTCTTGCTGCGATGAGCAGACCGCTGATTGGCGTAGCGCCGCAGGCCGCCTGGTGATCGATGCGATCGACCTCGAGGTTTTCGATCGCCTGACAAGTGGCATTATCGATGGTTCGGGCTTTTTCGTAGGTCAGGTAATGACTCAGGTCGGAGCTGACAACGATCAGTGTTTCCGGTCCGCCCCACAGTGCGTCGATAACTTCCGCCACAGTCGCCGCTGCTACCTCACCCACAATAAGCGGAACGATTGAGAACGACTCGATTACGCTTTGCAGGAACGGCAGATGGACCTCAAGACAGTGCTCGAATTGATGCGCGCCATCGAAAATCGTCACCTCGGGCATTGCCAGGGCGGCAATCGCTTCGCTGTCCAGTGGCACATCGCCCAACGGCGTTCGAAAAACATCGGCAGCGCTCAACGCCAGCCCCCTGACGGCGACGCGGTGGGCCGGACCCAGCAAAATGACGCGTGTGTACTGTTTACCATAGGAGCGTAGCCTGGCGTAGGCCGTGGCAGCCACCGGCCCGGAGTATATGTAACCGGCATGCGGCACGATCAGTGCTTTCGGGGCAGGGCCTGGCGTTACCCGCACATCCTCGAAAAATGCCCTTATTGCGGTGTGAAGTTCGCTGGCATTCTCGGGGTAGAACTGGCCAGCAACGGCAGGTTCCCGGATCATGGTCATGACTGAAAATCCTCACGTAACATTGTCAAGCTTAGCCTGTTGGACTAGTGTTCACCGGAGTAAAGCACGGTCCTTTGACCGTTGCGTCCGGGCCCCGTGGTCCCAATACCGTTCCGATGACCCAGCACATTACAAGCACTGCGCAAGACATCGACACTGGCCATGTATCGGGTCGATACTGGCATAAGATCGACGATGGTCGACTGCAATGTGATGTCTGTCCCCGCTTCTGCAGGCTCAGAGAAGGCCAGCGCGGACTCTGTTTCGTCCGCGCTCGCGTGAATGACGAAATTGTCCTGACAACCTATGGCCGCTCCAGCGGTTTTTGTGTCGACCCCATCGAGAAAAAGCCACTGAATCACTTTCTGCCCGGCACGCCGGTGCTGTCGTTTGGCACGGCCGGCTGCAATCTTGCCTGCAAGTTCTGTCAGAACTGGGATATTTCCAAGTCGCGGGAGTTGGACAAGCTGCAAGACAGCGCGTCGCCACAGGCGATCGCCGAACGGGCGATCCAGACGGCAAGCCGCAGCGTTGCGTTCACCTACAACGACCCGGTGATCTTCCTCGAATATGCCATCGATGCAGCAGAAGCCTGTCACGAACATGGTATCAAGACGGTTGCGGTCACCGCCGGTTACGTCACCGATGAACCCCGCGTAGAGTTTTTCCGGCATATGGATGCGGCCAACGTCGATTTAAAAGCATTCACTGAACGTTTTTACTGGAAGGTGTGTGGGGGACACCTGGCGCCCGTCCTCGAAACAATAAAGTATCTGAAGCACGAGACCGATGTGTGGTTCGAGCTCACCAATCTGCTAATTCCGGGGGAGAACGACTCGGCCGCTGAGATCGACGAGATGACGCAATGGATCATGGAACACATCGGCTCCGACGTGCCGCTACACTTCACCGCCTTCCATCCCGACTGGAAGATGATGGACAAGCCCCACACGCCGCTACAGACACTGATTCGGTCCCGCGATATTGCGTTGCAGAACGGGCTTCGCTATGTGTACACAGGCAATGTCCATAATTTCAAAGGCTCGAGTACGTATTGTCACCACTGTGGCGACATGCTGATCGGCCGGGACTGGTATGAACTCTCGACCTGGAACATGACAGCCGACAACGGCCACGGCAGCTGCAGCAACTGCGGGACAGCCGTCGCGGGTGTCTTTGATGAAGCGCCGGGTCACTTCAGGTCCTTGCCACTGCGCCTGCCAAGGACCCAGACGAGCACCACCAGCACCCCGAAACCGGTATAGATCGTGGTGAAAACCCAGGGCAATAAGGTGTCAGGTTTATTATTCGTGCCCGAAATTGGAATTCGCGGCGGGGCGCCGCTCCGACTTGGCGGGCACCACGCTACGGTTTTACAAGGCAACGCCGGCAGTAGCCGCTACAGCAGGCCCTCAAGACCGTCGAGGTCATTAATCACCTGCCAACGCCCGCCCGACTTTTCGACTTTTGTTCGCCACTGTTCGAGACGGGCGAGATATTCCCGCGGGTCGATGTTGTCCGAACGAAGCTTGGTGACATTGAGCGCAATAACATCGAAGCCAGTCAGATCAAAATCGATATCACGAACATATCCTTCTTGCAGATCTTCCTTGAGATCCGAAAATATCAGCACGGTTTTTGAAGCCGGTCCTTTTTCGTTCAGATACTCCACCGCTTGTAGCAGGCCGCCGGTGATGTCCGTGTACGGTGACGATCGCGTGTTCTGTACAAACGTTTTGATTTTCTCAACAAAGACCCGTTTCTGGCGATTGACTGTGCTCGGACGATCATCAAACGTAATTTTTGCGACGATGTCTTTTTCGCTGAAGCTGCCAGTGTCGATTCGGGCAACTGCAAATGAATCTGCAG
>SMVB01092505.1_pt1 | contig 15231 bp, 13 predicted proteins | sample 2456461 | NCBI WGS metagenome assembly SMVB01 (sample SAMN11095934, study PRJNA526329) | marine sediment metagenome | biome: Marine sediment; feature: Surficial sediment; material: Deep marine sediment; isolation source: Hadal surficial sediment | place: Pacific Ocean | collected 2014-05 | depth... | reverse complement strand
TTCGACCGTCTCCTCGCGCTCCTCCTCACGGTTCCAGATGTGAACATTCACGGTCCGGCCGACATACTTCTCCAATAACTTCTGCGGACTCAGCAGGTCGTACTCGTAATTCTGCTCGAGCACGGACAGCGGATTGCCACGTTCCAGGCTTCGGATGTGAACTGTCTCCGGCTGGATCGAGGATGCCACGTTTCCAAACTCCAGTTTGAGAAGGCCGCGGCCCAGGTCGAGCGACCGGACTTCACGTATCAGGCCGAAGTTCTGATTATAAACGGTCAGCGTCACCGCTTCCCGGTCGGCTGACGTCGAATGCCGTATGGGGATTTCCTGCGTGACGGTGGGATCCGCCGTCTCCGTCAGCGCCGGGCTCAGGGGCAGCGTGCCCAGCGCAAGCAGGCTCATCAACAGTATCCTGGTCATCGGTCTTCTCCTGATTCAGGGAGGGTCGTCCTCCGTTCTCCCCGAATGACGACGAGTCGCCGATGATTTGCACAGATGTCTGTCGAGCTACACCTGAAATGCGTGGAGCGCCGTGGCTTTCACCTGCACCCAGATTTCCGAATCCTCCGTGATCTCAAGCTCCGCCGCGGCCGCCCGCGTGATGATCGCAACCAGTTCCGCCGGCCCCGACAGACGGACGCGCACGAGCGCTCCGAGCGAGCGAACCTCCGTAACGCACACCGGGAATCGGTTGCGGGCGCTGCCGCCTGTGGGCTGTCCGGAAGACAGGAACAGATCCTCCGGACGGTAGGCGACCTTTACAGCATCCCCGGTCGTGGCGTGTCCGACGGCCACGACATGTGAGCCACCGACATCAATGGTCAGCAGCTCCCGATCCGTGGCCGTCACGGTGCCCTTGAAGGAAAGTTCCGCCCCTGTGATGCCCGCGATGAACGGATCCACGGGGTTCTCGAACAATTCCTGCGGCGTGCCGGTCTGGACGATGCGACCCTCCCGCAGGACGGCGATCCGGTCGGCCAGGTAGAACGCGTCGGGCCGGTCGTGGGTAGCGAGAATAATCGCTCGGGCACGGACCCTGGCGACTCGGTCCAGGTCCTCCCGCAAGGAGGCGTGCGCCTCCGCGTCCAGGTTCGAGCTGGGCTCGTCCAGGAACAGGATCTCGGGGTCGAGAACCAGGGCCCGCGCGAGCGCCACCCGCTGGACCTCTCCACCGGACAGGGTTCCGGCATCCCGCTCCAGTACCGGGCCCAGGCCCAGTTGCTCGACGATTGCATCCACTCGCCGTTCGATTTCCGCCGCGTCGAGCCGCCGGAAGCGCAGACCGAGTTCCAGGTTCCGCCGCACGGATCCGGCCCAGATATAGGGATTCTGGAACACGAAGGCAGAGCGCAGCCGCAGAGCCCTGACCGCCGCATCTCCCTCGAATTCCACGTCGCCTCCGGTGCCTCCGTTCTCGCCTTTTGCTCCGAAGAAACTGAGCGTGCTATGCGACGGCCGACTCAGACCCGCCAGCACCCGTAGCAGCGTACTCTTTCCCGCCCCGTTGGGACCCAGGATCGCCAGGATTCCGCTCGACTCCACGGTGAACTCGGGGATGTCGAGGATCACCCGCCCGCCCACTTCATAACGCAGGCTTTGCAAGGCCAGCACGGTCGTCGTCATCGGACTAGGACATGACCGGGCGTCGGGTGCGCGAGCCCAGGCTGGTGAGCACTATGTTGACGAGCAGTGCCACGACGAGGAGCACGACACCAAGTGCTATGGCCACCCCGAAATTTCCACGCCGCGTCTCGAGTACGATGGTCGTCGTCATCACCCGGGTTTCTCCGAGGATGTTGCCTCCAACGATCATCGCGGCGCCGACCTCGGAGATGATCGCACCAAAACCTGCCGCAATGGCGGCGACGAGGCTGGTCCTGACCTCGCGCAGCTGCAGCTTTGCGGCCTGCAGTCGCGTCGCCCCCAGACCCCTCGCCTGGAGCCCTATGTCCGTGGGCAGCCCCTCCAGCGCGGCCAGCGTTACCGCAGCGATGTACGGGCCGGCCAGCGCCACCTGGGCGATGCCCATCGCGACCGGGGTAAACAGCAACTCGAGATTGCCCAGCGGGCCCGAGCGCGAGAGAACGAGGTAAACAGCGAGGCCGGCTACGACGGGGGGCAGGGCGAGGCCCGTATTCACGATGGCGATGGCCGGCACCCGTAGACGAAAGCTGGACAGGCCAATCCACGCTCCGATCGGCAGACCGATGATCGTTGCCAGGACGAGCGCCGTGCCAGAAATGGCCAGCGAACGCACGACGATGGCCAGGATGTAAGGATCACCGCTGAACAGGAGCTGCAACGCCTCCGCAAACGGATTCATTCGGAGATCAACGTAAACAGGGGCGTGCCGTACTTCTGCTGACCGAACACGCGAATGATCGAGGCCGCGGCCGGCGAGAGCATCCAGGACTCGAACGTGGCGGCGCCCTCGGGTTCGGCGGTGCCGCCGACGGGAATCAACGAATAAACATTCCGCAGTGGCTCGCCACCTGCGAACAGCTCCACAAGGTCAATTCCATTACCCTGCAACACCGTAAGCGTTGCCCGGTCGGTGAGCACATAGGCTTGCCGCTCCGCCGCAAACAGCAACGTGCTTCCCATCCCCTGTCCGATCTCGAGATACCAATCGGCGTCGGGACGTCCGCCCGCCTCGTCCCACAGCGCCTGCTCACGGATGTGGGTGCCCGAATCGTCCCCGCGGGAGACGAACGGCGCCCGTGCAGATGCAATCCTTCCCAAGGCATCACGGCTGTCCGTGGCCTGCGACACCCCCGCCGGATCCGCGTCGGGTCCCACGATCACGAAGTCATTGCGCATGATCGTAGTACGCCGCAGACCGTGTCCCTCCGCCATGAATGCTTCCTCGCGTTCCGGCGCATGCACGAACAGCAGGTCCGCATCCCTACGCTCTCCGAGTGCAAGGGCCTGTCCCGTCCCTACCGCCAGGACCTGCACGGAATATTCAGGGTGGTCCACAGAAAATGCCGCTACGAGCTCTTCGAGCAAACCGGTATCGTAGAGCGACGTCGTGGAAGCGACACGCACAGTTCGCCGGGAGCCGTCCGTCCCGCAGCCTCCGAGACCAGGGCCCAGGGCCAGAAGCCACATGACGCCTGCAACGGTTCGTATAGCCCGCTTCTTGAATCGAATGAACATCGGGGGAAGATCGGTGGATGGTGCGGCGAGAGGCAAGATGAGATGCCGTGCGGTCAGAGCCTCAGCCGTACCGGATCCAGTGCCGCAGCTGATGCGATCGCCCACCACGTAATTCACGCCAAACGCCTTCTTGAAGCCCTCGAGGCGAATGGCCGGGTGTGTCATGTCCAACCGTCCATTGCTCCTGCGCTGGAGCCGTCCCGCTGGCACGGCGGGTTCATCGTGCGCATCCTTATTCGTGGCAAGTCGATGTCCGATTTCCTCTAAACCGCCATCCGGTGCTATACTGCCTGTTCATGTATCCGACAGAGATCGGTCTACCTGCGGCACTCTCGCGCAGGTCCTACAGGAAATCTCTCTTCATCAGGAGCCCGGGATGGCGATTTTTCGTGTGATGTATTTTTCGACCGTCAACGTTGGCAGCGGCGGCCGAATCACGATCCCCCAGAACATGCGGGACGATCTCGATCTCCATGACGGGGATACGCTTACGGCGCGACTCGAAGGCAGCGAGACCGGCCAACGCCAGCTAACGATCTGGAAGCAGAAAGACAGCTGATCAACCCGGGATCTCGCCGAAGTTGATCGCCATGGTCCCGAACAACAGATCGATCGACCCGCAGCGCACGAACCCGGCGTGCTGCATGAGGGTGGTAACCCCGCGTTGGGCCGGGTATGTCCGCAACGACTCGGCGATGTAGCGATAAGACTCGATATCGCGATGCAGGACCCAACCGGCGATGGACCCGGAGGCTTCCAGATACCGGAGATAGGCTCGGTCGAGCCATGCCGGTTCCGCCCGTCCGAAGTCCAGCGAGACCATCCGTCCACCCGGTTTCGTAACTCGCCGAATCTCCGCGAGGCAGTGCCCGAGGTCCGGGAAATTTCTCAGCCCGTATCCGACCAGAACACGATCCACACTCGCGTCGGCAAGCGGCAGGTCCATCGCATCGCAAGCCAGCCAACGGAGTCGCCGGGCTCCCCGCCGCCGCCGTCCGTGCATGATCATGGGAAGAGTGAGATCGGCTGCGATGACACATCCTGAACCGACTCGTGGGCCGACCTGTAGAGACAGGTCTCCTGTTCCGGCGGCCAGATCGAGCACCACATGACCCTCCTGGATCTCCGCAGTGCGGACGGCCAGACGCTTCCAGCGCCGATGGAGACCACCGGACATCAGGTCGTTCGTCAGGTCGTAGCGACCTGCGATGCGCCCGAACAGACCTTGAACGTAGGCCCGTTTTGCCTCGGGTGTGACCATTCCGGCCTGTATCCTGTCTTTCACCTGGAGGGAATTCATGGCGGCAGTGTCCCGGGTGCGGGGAGGCCTGTCAACTTTCGGTCCGGATCAATGATTGATCGCAGCGGGTAGCACCCGGCAGCAGGAAACTTGCGGTCGAGAGGGCATGGACGACCCGTCTCAGGGGACGAGAGGCGGCCGAAACACCGAACATTCCGGGGGCAACTATGAGGTTCCAAGTTTCAAGGCGCGTACTACTGACCTTGCCGCTCATCGCGCTTTCTGCGGCCGCCTGCTCAAGCACCACCGTGACTCGCATCGATCCGTTGAGTGTTACCGATCTCTCAGGCCAATGGAACGACACGGATTCGCGCCTCGTCGCCGAGGAGCTGATCTACCAGAGTCTCAATGGACGCTGGATCGCCAGATTCAGCGATGCACAGGGCGGGGAGACTCCGTCGCTGATCGTAGGCACCTTTCGGAATCGATCGGCCGAACACATTCCGATCAGTACGTTCGTGGGCGATCTCGAGCGCGCATTCGTGAACAGTGGTGCCGTAACGCTCGTCGCCGGAGGTTACGAACGCGATGAGTTGCGTGATGAGCGCTACGACCAGCAGCAGTACGCACGGGCCGACACCCGTACCCGCCTCGGCCAGGAATTGGGAGCTCAATTCATTCTGCAGGGCGAAATCCAGTCGATCGAGGACCAGGAAACATCGCGCAGTGAGAAGATTGTCTTCTATCAGGTGGATGCCCGGATCGTAGACCTCGAGAGCAACGTCGTGGTATGGGCCGGACAGCACAAAATCAAGAAGTCCATCGAGCGTCCGTCGCTCGGACGCTGACGGAGAGTGAGAGTACTCATGAACACATCGGCAACGCGCATGTCCCGATCAGGCGGACTCGCAGCTCTGTTGGTCACGTTCGCAGCGCTTGACGCCGACGCGAAACCGGCCGAGGCCATCGCACTGGCTCAGCAACGCATCGTCATTCTGGAACGCAGCCGGTAGCGTTCGATGATGCACAGGGCCGCCATGCTGGGTTTGTGTCTGGCCATGGCGGGATGCAGCCTGCTCGGCCCCCGCACGGGGGGGCCCGATGGGTTGTCGATCTACGATGGAGATCTCCGGCATCTGGTCCAACAGGGCCGGTTCGAAGATGCCCTCGACCTGGCGGAAACAGAGGGAGATGCTGTTGGCGATGACCTGCTGGCGGCCCTGAACCTCGCCACCGTCGAACATTATGCCGGACGCTTTGAGACCAGCAACGATCGTTTGCAGGCGGCCGACATTGAAATCGATGACCGGTTTACAAAAAGCCTGTCCAGAGCGGCCCTGTCGCTTATCACAAACGACCGGGCGCTGGCCTGGGAGCCGAGCCGCCTCGAGCGTCCGATGATCCATGTATATGGCGCTCTGAACTACGTCGCCCTCGGCGAGTTGGACGAGGCGGCGGTGGAAGTCCGGCGACTCGGCCAGCTGCTGGACGACATCCGTGACCGGGAGCCCGAAGGCACCGATCAAGACGTGTACCGTACGCTCCGCTACTTCGCCGGCGCTGTGTTCGAAACTGCGGGGGAGTGGAATGACGCCGAAGTGGCCTACAGGAATGCGGGTTTCGAGGATGAGCTGGCACCGCCGAGGGGCCAGGACGATTTGGATCTCGGTGAACTAGTGGTGCTCGTCGAGTCCGGATTCGTGGCCAATCGCGTGGAGCGGTCGATAAACCTCCTGCTCAACGCAGATGACGCGGACTACCTGCATAACGGTTCCGATCGGTCGCGCCACCATGCGGCATCGTGTCTGTCTCGCCAGCGCCTTTCCACTGCCTATGAGTCGTTCGGCGCGTCATGGGACACCGATGATTGTCCGCCTCGCCACCGCAAGAATCGCGATGACGGTCAGGTTGATCATAATGGTCACGATGATCACGATGATAACGAGGTGGAATACCTGCTTCGGGTGGCCTGGCCGGTCATGCACCGCTCGATCGATGACATACCGCTCAGCAACGTTCGTGCGTTCGCCACGTCGTCGTCCATGCTGGTTGCAGTTCGGGACGTAACTGCCGCTACGATGGCTGATCTTGATGGTGAAGCGCTCCTTTCGGCCGACCTGTCGGGCGCCATGATCCGTGAGTTCAACGGCCGCGCACCCGGCATTCTGATCAAGGCCGTCGCCCGGGCGGCGGTGAAATACACCGTCGTGAAAGCGCTGGCCGACGACTCTGAGGCCGCCCAGGTGGTGGGTAACGCGGTAACGGCGCTGCTCGAGCGTGCGGACACGCGGTCGTGGACGCTGCTGCCATCCGACCTGCACATCGTCCGGCTGCAATTGCCTGCCGGCACGCACCAGGTGCTGGTGGACTTCGATGCCGGTGGGCATGCGACGCGCCCGCTGGTGCTCGACGATGTCGAGGTTGTCGCCCATCGGGTTACAGTAGTCTCCGTACGCGCTTGGCCCTGAGTCCCGTTGCTTGTTACGTTCCGCGGCCTTTGATGGGAATCTGAACATGCAGCGATGGCGGAGTTAATGAGAGGGACGGAGCGACAGCGCGTAGGTGCACTCCCGGTGTGGGGCTGGGCCCTGGTCGCGGCGGCGGCCATATGGCTGCTCTACGTGTTCACGTTGGGCCCGACCACCGGCTGGTGGGACACCTCCGAGTACATCGCCACGGCGCATATCCTCGGGCTGCCGCATCCGCCGGGAAATCCTCTGTTCGTAATCCTTGGCCGGGCCTGGCTCATTCTCACCTCCTGGACGGGCATCGAAGTCGCCGCCCGTATCAACTTGCTTGCGGCCACGGCATCGGCGGCGGCGGCGGCGTTCTGGTTCCTGGCCGTGGTGCGCGTGTGGTCCCATTTCACGGAGAACCGGACGGTCGTGATCGTTGCGGGCTTTGTGGCGGTCATAATCGGCGGGACGGCCTACACGGTGTGGGCGCAGTCGAACTTGAACGAGAAGGTCTACACGGTTTCGCTGCTATTCGTAGCCATGATCACATATCTGGCGATGGTTTGGGAGGACAACAGCAAGACGTGGCGTGGCGACCGGATATTTCTGCTTGTCTGCTTCCTGCTAGGGCTTGGCGCTACGAACCATCAGATGTCCGTGATTCCGATTCTCGCCCTCGGTGTCCTGCTTCTCGTTCGCAGCATCCGGACCCTGCTGCACTGGCGCCTGCTGAGTGCCGCCGCCGTCCTGGCTCTTCTGGGTTTTTCGGTCCAGCTGTTGTTCGTACCGATCCGATCCGGTCAGAATCCGATCATCGACGAAGCCGACCCGCAATGCACGTCCATCATTTCCGCGATCACACCTGATCTTCAGAATGGAAAACTCGTCGTGAAGTGTCCGGCGCTGGCTGCGTCACTCGCTCGCGACCAGTATCAGAAGCCACCGCTCAGTCAGCGGCAGGCACCGTTGAGCGCCCAGATCGGCAACTATTTCCAGTACTTCGACTGGCAGTGGGCGCGTACGTTGCCACCAGCCGCCCGCATGTTCGTGACCCTGGGTTTCATAGGACTGGGACTCGTGGGATTGTGGCGTCACTGGAAGGGTGATCCGGACAGCTTCTGGTACTTCGCCACCTTGCTTGTTACGGTCACTTTGGTGCTGATCTACTACCTGAACTTCAGGCACGGGTACTCCATGGCTGTCGACATTCCGCCCGAAGGTCGCGAAGTCAGGGAGCGCGACTATTTCTTCATCGTCAGCTTCAATCTGTGGGGCCTGTACGCCGGGATGGGACTCGTCTCCGCCTGGGAGAGCCTGGCTCGTCGTATCTCCGAGTCACGCAACGTGCCCCTGATGGCCGGGCTGCGTGGCGCGTCACCGATCCTGGGGATCGCGCTGCTTCCGCTGGTGCTCAACTACCCGTTGGCAAACCGGCGGGGTGACTATGCGGCACGTGACTGGGCCTACAACATGCTGCAGTCCGTCGAACCGTATGGAATCCTGTTTACCAACGGCGACAACGACACATTCCCCCTTTGGTACCTCCAGGAAGTGGAGGGCATTCGGCGCGATGTCACGGTGATCGTCCACTCGTACCTCGGTACGAAGTGGTACCCAAAGCAACTGCGGGACATGACGCGGCCGTGTGAAGTGGGGGAAGATCCGTTGGAGGATCCCACGGTCGTCTTATGCCAGCGGCCGTTCGACCGGGAAGCGGCGCTCGACATCTATGCTGGGATGGGGGACACGCCCCCGGAGCGATCCGTGCACTCGTACACGGACGACGAGATCAACGGTATTCCATTGTATCGGCAGGTGCCGGCGGGCCAAATCGTCCGTTTCTCCGACCGCCTGTCAGTCGAACTAGTGACCGAGCGCTTCCTGACCCATCCCGATTTTCTCGTTTACCGCATCGTGTCGGAATCCCTGGGCGATCGACCGATCTACTTTGCTGCGACCGCACCACCAGTCTTCGAGGCTTGGGACCTTCAGCCACAGCTCGTGCGCCACGGTCTGGCCTACAAGCTGATCAACGGCCCGATCGAGTCGACCGACGAGGTGGTCAAACTGGACCTGGGGGTTCAGATCGGATGGATCGACCGGGAGCGCTCGCAGGCTTTATTGTGGAATGTGTTCCAGGTCGACTATCTGCTGCAGGATGAGATCTGGACCGAGCCGTCCACCCGTGCGAGCATTCCGGCCCAGTACTACCTCGCCTATTTAACGCTCGGGTTCGCCCACGATCTGCGCGAGGCACCGGATTTGTCTCGACAGTCGGTTGACCGAGCGGGGCGGTTTCTTGATTTGACGGAGCGCGTAGTTCCCTAGCGGACGATCGCCACCGTGTCGTCAAAAATCATGTATGGACTGGCGATCGAGCCCTCGTGCGCGTCCCTGATGAGTACGCGAGCCGTGTCCGTCATCGTGCTGCCAAGCATCCCCGCGAACACGTTCCGGTAGAATGCATCGGGACGGACGCGCACCGTGCCGCGAACGAATCGGGCTTCCGGTGGAGCAGCATAGGTCAAGGTCATCGCGCTGTCCGGAGAGAGTCGCGTATCTCGCGTCTCGACCCAGACCCCGCCCTGAAGCGCTACCGCCCGGCCGATCTCGGCCGACCGCGACGCCCCCGATATCCGATTGCGATTCGCGTCGAGAAGCTCGAGGGTCACATCCACGGCGGGTGTAACATAGGTCGGGAACCGATGTCCGGTACCGGAATTCGTGACTCGCAGGCCCACGCGGCCGCCTCCGGTTTCGTCACTCCGCATCCATTCGATCGTCACGCCCGCCCGGACCATGTCGGGATCATGAATTCCCCGCCACAAGTGCCGGCGGTCCGGCATGTGGCAAGTTTGGCACGAGACGCCCTCGGTCGCGTAACGGCTGTCGAGCCACTCCTCATACGTATTCTGAAGTGACTTGCCATTCGGGGCAGGGGATGCGAACTGATGGCACCCTGCGCAGAACCTCGAATCCTCGAAGTATTCGGTCCGCACGACTCCGCCGTGCGGCATGCCCTCTGCCGACGGTGCTGTAGAGCCCTCACGCGTCGGAGGCCCGTGGCGGACCTGGCCCCGTACGTGACAGGCGGCGCAGACTAGCCCGCCCTGTTTGAGTTCATGGTCGAAGTCCGGATTCGTGCCGAAGCCGCCCCCGGGGAGGGGAAGCCTGGCCTGCTGTTCGGACAGGGGTGAGTGGCAGACCAGGCAGCCGCGGACGAAGCCGAAGTCGGACGCCTCCCTGCCGACCAGTTGACCAGCAAGGCCCGGTGAGTAGGCTCGCGAGTGAATGGCCGTCTGCCAGTCTTCATATTGGGGCACGTGGCACGTGCCACATTGAGGCGGTGCAAGTGATGCCTCGAGAGTCGACCACTGCGCGGCCGGCGCTCCCTGTGGCGGAATCGGTCGGTTCCAGTATCCGTCGAGAAAGTCTTCCATCGAACGGAACGTGCGCGTGTCCGCGAGCGGAGAGGCCACCGGTCCGGAAGCAATCGGCGGGTCCACGGGTTCTCCAGCGCATGCTGCGATGGCCAACGATGTAACTACGATGCGAAAAAGCCCGGCCGCCAGGGGCCGGGCTTTCACGCTCGACCGACCCCCAAGGAGCCGATCGGTGCTCTTCAGAACAGGCAACTGCCTAGCTCATCCGTCGCCCGCATCGTCCGCCATGTCGCCTGCGGCGTCCACAGCATCGTCATCGTCCGCCATGTCGCCTGCGGCGTCCACAGCATCGTCCGCCATGTCGCCCGCAGCGTCCATATCACCATTGGCATCGGCAGCACACGGGTTCATCTCGCCCTCATCCATCGCATCGCCCTCATCCGCCTCGACAGCACATGGATTAGCGGCATCCGCCGCACCCTCATCTACCGTGGCTTCGTCGCCCGACGAACAGCCTGCGGCGAACACGATCAGCGCCGGAACCAGCCACGCGGCACGAAACTTCGTCATCTTCATTCCTCCGTTTGAGTGGGAGGCACTCGGGTCCCGACATGATCGAGGCTCCGATGCCGCAACATCTCCCAATGTGTATGAAAATTCTGCGATAAAATCAATATTTATACCCGTGCGGCGCTAAGGATCAACCAATAACTCAGCCTGTGGTGTGGGGGTGCGAGGCGTGGCAGGAGAAACACGGTTCTCCGCCTCGAGGCCCGCCGAGCGCTCCTGGATGCTCGTCACGGTGAGCCTTCGGCTGCGCATGGCAATGATCGCATCGCAAGCCGCTGAGGCAGCGGATAATGTTGTGGTATAAGGGATTCCGCGCGCAATCGCTGCCTGCCGGATCATGTAATCGTCCTGCTGGGCGTGTTTGCCGAGCGGCGTGTTCACGAGCAGCTGGATCTTGCCTGAGAGCAGCAGGTCGATGATGTGCGGACGGCCCTCATGAACCTTCAACACGGTCTCGCACGGCACACCCCGGCTCCGGAGATACGTCGCCGTACCGGCTGTCGCGCGGATTTCGAACCCGAGTTCATGCAGACGCCGGATTATGGGAGTCGCCTTGGGTTTGTCGCGATCGTGGACAGTAACGACGACCGTGCCCTCGAGGGGCAAAGACGCATCGGCTGCGATCTGCGCTTTCGCGAACGCCAGTCCAAAGCTGTCCGCATGACCCATGACTTCCCCTGTCGAGCGCATCTCGGGACCAAGCAGTGGGTCGGCATCCGGGATCTTGTTGAACGGGAATACGGCCTCCTTCACGGCGACTTCCCGGACCTGGAGGTCGTTCGGCATCCCGAGGTCGTCCAGTGTCTCGCCGATCAGGACGCGCGCCGCGATGCGTGCCAGTGGGACCCCTGTTGCCTTGCTGACGAAAGGCACGGTGCGGCTTGCACGCGGATTCACTTCGATGACGTAGGTGCGCCCGTCGTGCACAGCAAACTGGACATTGATCAGGCCACGAACACCCAGTCGTCTGGCAAACGCCCGCGTCCAGCGCTTCATCTCTTCGATCTGCTCGTCTTCGAGCATGTAGGGCGGCAACACGCAGGCGGAATCGCCGGAGTGGATCCCGGCCTCTTCGATGTGCTGCATCACGCCCCCGATCAGCACTCGCTCCCCATCGCTGACCGCATCCACATCGGCTTCAAAGGCATCCTCGAGGAAGCGGTCGAGAAGTACCGGATGTTCCGGTGACGCCCGGAGGGCCTTTGCGAAGTACTCTCGCAACATGTCGTCGTCGTACACGATCTCCATCGCCCGGCCCCCGAGGACGTAGCTCGGGCGCACGAGAACGGGGTATCCGATCCGGTCTGCGATCTCGAGCGCGTCGTCGAGGCGGGTAGCAGTTCCCCCCTCCGGCGCGGAGATGCCCAGTTCGCGGCACAGGGCATCGAATCGCTCCCGGTCCTCCGCCTCGTCGATCGCGTCGACGCTCGTGCCGAGGATCGGTACGCCCAGCTCCTCGAGCCGCCTTGCCAGGCGAAGGGGGGTCTGCCCGCCCATCTGGATGATCACGCCGTCCGGCCGTTCATGCTGGACGATTTCGACCACGTCCTCGAGCGTGAGCGGCTCGAAGTAGAGCTTGTCTGAGATGTCGAAGTCCGTCGACACCGTTTCAGGGTTGGAGTTCACCATAATCGTCTCAATGCCGACTTCACGGAGTGCGATCGCCGCCGACACGCAGCAGTAGTCAAATTCTACTCCCTGCCCGATCCGATTCGGACCGCTGCCGAGGATGACGACTTTCTTGCGATCGGTGCGAATCGACTCATTCTCGGACTCGTACGTCGAGTACAGATAAGGCGTCGCGGCAGGAAACTCGCCGGCACACGTGTCGACCGTCTTGAATACCGGCCGGATGTCGTGCTCATGACGCAGCGTCCGGATATCTGATTCGGCACACTCTCTGAGCCGGGCGAGCTCGCCGTCGCCGAAGCCGAGACGTTTCGCAGCGTGCAGAAGACTCGGCGTCAGTTCCTCTGCCGCCCGGATCTGTCCGGCCGACGCGATGATGTCTTCCAACTCGTCGAGAAACCAGCGATCAATGCGTGTAATCTCGGCGATCTCCTCCGCAGTCATTCCTGCAGCGAGGGCGCGGTAGATCTGAAATGGCCGCTCGGGAGTCGGAGTGCGCAGCGCCGATCGAATGGTGTCGAGATCTTCGTCCCGCAGCCGATCGTCAATCGGATCATCCGCGGGTACCCAACCGACGCGATCATTTTCCAGCGCCCGGAACCCCTTGAGCCACGCCTGCTGGAACGTACGGCCGATCGCCATTACCTCGCCGACCGACTTCATCTGAATTCCAAGCGTCGCGTCCGCATTGGGAAACTTTTCGAACGAGAACCGGGGAATCTTGACGACTACGTAATCCAGAACGGGTTCGAAACAGGATTGCGTCACTTTCGTGATCGCGTTCTCGATCTCATCCAGCCGATACCCGACCGCGAGCTTGGCTCCGATCCGAGCGATCGGGAAGCCGGTCGCCTTGGACGCGAGCGCCGAGCTGCGCGAAACCCTCGGGTTCATTTCAATGACCAGGATTTCGCCGTCGTCCGGGCTCACGGCGAACTGGATGTTGCACCCACCCGCTTCGACACCGATCTCCCGGATAATCGCGATCGCTGCGTTGCGCAGCTCCTGGTATTCATGGTCCGACAGCGTCATCGCGGGGGCGACCGTGATGGAGTCGCCCGTGTGGACCCCCATCGGATCGAAGTTTTCGATGGAGCACACGACGACCACGTTATCGGCGCTGTCTCTCATCAGCTCCAGTTCGAATTCTTTCCATCCGATAACACTGCGATCGATCAATATTTCTGTGATCGGCGACAATTCGAGGCCGCGGCGCACCTTCGTCTCAAACTCTTCGGCATTCCAGGCGATACCTCCTCCGGTACCGCCGAGCGTGAATGACGGTCGGATGATTGCTGGATAACCGACTTCGTCTGCGATGGCCTGTGCCTCGCCTACGGTGCTGGCGAAGCCACCGTGCGGAACGGCGAGACCGATGCGTTCCATCGCGGCGGCGAACTCCTCCCGATTCTCGGCCATCCGGATCGCTCTCGTGTCTGCACCGATCAACTCGACGCCGTACTTCTCGAGGACCCCGCTCTCTGCCAGGGCCAGCGCGACGTTGAGCGCCGTCTGGCCGCCCATCGTCGGGAGCAACGCGTCGGGGCGTTCCTTCTCGATCACCCGCTCGACCCATTCGGGCGTGATCGGTTCGATGTAGGTGGCGTCCGCGATGTCCGGGTCCGTCATGATCGTAGCGGGATTGGAATTCACCAGGATGACCCGGTATCCCTCCTCACGCAGCGCGCGACAGGCCTGCGTGCCCGAATAATCGAACTCACAGGCCTGGCCTATGATGATCGGACCGGAGCCGATCAGAAGAATCGAAGAGAGGTCATCACGCCGTGGCATCGGGCGGCAAGCTACGGTGGCCGAGCGGGGTGCGCACCTGCGCGGCCCTATGCCTCCGCTACACTACCGCCTCTGCCGCGCGCCATCGCCGCGTCGGTGTGGGGGAGTTCTTCGAGTGCCCGGGCGACACGGACACGCTCGCGGGCCGTGCCCGCGTCGCCCCATGCTCGGGAATTGCTACCGTTCTGCCCGGCCTTGCTCCACCTTCCACTCGGAATCGAGCTTTCCTCGCTGGTCCTGCGGAATGTATGTCGTCTTTACTTCTGCGTAGTTGAGCGAGATCGACTCCATTGGCCGGTCACCGGTGGCATCGATGCTGTAGCGGGAGATGATGACGTCCCGAAGCTCAACCCTCACATAGCGGCTACCGTCCGCGTCCGTCGTGGTCCATTCCAGAGATACGTTCGGAATCTGCTTCCCATTGGCGCAGGCTTCGGCCAGCTTGGGAGACGAGGCGTCGTAGCCCTTCTTGAGCGTGATGTCGCCGTACTTCACTCGTCCCGGGCGATTCCGCTCCGCGCCCTGCTGTTACACGGTAATGGGTGCACGAACGGGAGTTCCTTTTGCCCCCCAGTCGATGGAAAGCACTTCGATCCAGTCGGAGTGCGCCCTATCGGATGCCTCGCCTTTGATATCACCGAGTTTCAGGTACATGTCGACCGCGGCCACCGGTCCCGGGACAATTCCAAGGACCATGGCCCGGTCCGGATCGCCCTCTTGGGCAGCGGCGGTGGAAGCGGGGAGAAGGAACAGAAGGACGGCAGGAATGACGAACGCTGCCGGGCGAATGAATGGTATGCCAATTCGAACAGACACGCTGGCCTCCTCGAGGAAAGGGCGCACTCTCGGCCGCCAGGAGACAGCCCATCGTGCGATTCCAACTCCCGTGAATCTCCGGCTCAAGTCGGGCGCCGGCAATGGTTCATCGGCCACGTGGACCGAAGTCCGCCTGGAGCAGCGTCTTCGTTCCCGGGTCGAGCGTAACGTCCGAAGGCTCTGCCGC
>SMVB01337067.1_pt1 | contig 15232 bp, 13 predicted proteins | sample 2456461 | NCBI WGS metagenome assembly SMVB01 (sample SAMN11095934, study PRJNA526329) | marine sediment metagenome | biome: Marine sediment; feature: Surficial sediment; material: Deep marine sediment; isolation source: Hadal surficial sediment | place: Pacific Ocean | collected 2014-05 | depth... | reverse complement strand
ATACGATAGCGAATAGATAATTTTTATAATTTAACCTCATTTTTCATGACTTTAAAAATACGATTTCAACTTTCTTCCATGATGCTTCTGCAATATTTTGTTTGGGGATGCTGGTATGTGACCATGGGAAATTATTTGATGAAGACATTAAATTTTGATGGAGAAGAAGTTGGACATGCGTATAGTACATTTGCAATTGCTGCAATGATTTCTCCATTTTTTGTTGGGATGATTGCGGATAAATATTTTGCCATTGAACGCCTGCTCGGCGCATTGCACCTGATCGGAGGTGTATTACTTTTTGCCATTTCTGAAGTTCAAACATTTTGGAGTTTTTACGTGTTGCTTTTAGCATATTCTTTTTGCTACACGCCAACCATGGCGCTTTCAAATACCTTATCTTTTAGCCAGTTAAAGGACCCCGGGAAAGAGTTTCCTGGTGTCAGAGTACTGGGAACCATCGGCTGGATAATCGCAGGGTTGACCATTGGTTTTTTAGGGATAGAAGATAAAGCTACATTTTTTAAGATTGCTGCTGCAATCTCAATAGTACTTGGGTTATACTGTTTTACCATGCCTCACGTGCCTCCCAATAAGGATCAGGGAAAAAAGACCTTTACCCAAATATTAGGATTGGATGCGTTTAAACTATTCAAAGAAAAAGATTTTGTTATTATGATCATATCATCTGTGCTGATATGTATACCATTAATGTTTTACTATTCGTTTACCAATGCATTTTTAAACGAATCCGAAATGACAAATGCCGCTGGTAAAATGACTATGGGGCAAATGTCTGAAATTATTTTCCTGTTGATCATGCCTTTCTTTTTTAAGCGATTTGGCGTAAAAAAGATGATCTTAATAGGAATGGCTGCCTGGATTCTCAGGTATTTACTTTTTGCATATGGGAATAATGAAACCCTAGTTTGGATGTTTTATTTGGGCATAATTCTTCATGGAATTTGCTATGATTTTTTCTTCATTACTGGACAAATATTTGTGGATAAAAGGGCGCCCGAAAATCTTAGAAACTCGGCCCAGGGAATTATTACATTTGCTACCTATGGCGTGGGATTTTATATTGGCACAATTGCTTCGGGCAAAATTGTGGATCTGTATGTAATCGGAAACAACCTGCACGATTGGAATATGATATGGTTGGCCCCAGCTGCATTTTCTATTTTTGTACTTATTTTCTTCGCTATTTTTTTCAAGGATAAAATTAAAGCATAAAAAAACCTGCTTGGGATAAAGCAGGTATTAAAAGTCATTTCGATGTTGTATTTATAACGCAGCAATTGCCTTGTCGTAATCCGGCTCCTGGCCTATTGTTGGCACTTGCTCTGTATAAACCACCGTTCCTTTCGCATCGATAACTACAATGCATCTGGATAATAAACCTTCAAATTTCCCATTTAGCATCTTCACATGATAATTGTCTGAAAATCCATTATCCTTGTATTCCGATGTGGGAATAACATTTTCTATTCCTTCTGCTTCGCAAAAATGCTTATGAGCAAAAGGCAAATCTTTTGAAACACTAAGTACAACTGTGTTGTCCATGCCGGCGGCAAGTTCATTAAATTTACGAACAGATGCTGAACACACACCGGTTCCTATGCTTGGAAAAATATTTAATACAATTTTCTTTCCTAGATATTCGCTTAATGTAGTATCTGTCAGGTCTGTCTTCGTTACTTTAAAATCAGGCGCTGCTGTCCCTACTGCAGGCAAATCGCCTGTTGTAGTGACGGGAGTATCTCCAAGGGTTATGTTGGCCATAGAACTTTATTTTATGTATTTATTTAAATTTATTATTCTCAATAACTATAAGAATATATTTTTGTTTAAAGGTTTCGTTATTATTTTAACCCGGATAATCAAGGAAATAATTATTGATATTTGTAAAGAGTTAAAAATCATGAATTATTGAGTTTAAAGAACTGGATCAATATTGATTTTTATATCTCTCTTTGAATTATTTTTCCGCTATCCTTTTCTTTTAGTATAAGTTTTGTGGTGCCGTTGGGCAATTGCTCTTCCTTGATTAAATAGTACTTCTCATCGTACTCTTTCAAAACGCTAATTTTCTTTATCGTGTCTTTGCCCCTCCAGATATCAAGCTTTATTGGTTCCCATTTTTTGGATTGAGCAGAAATATAACACGCGTCGATAATTGCATTAACGACATACCCATCATAGAAATCTTCCATGGGTTTTTCATGCTTATCAATTTTCTCAAACATATCGTAAAACATATTGTCATAACCCAACGCCCCGACTTCATCACCTACGGGAAATAGCCAGCCTTTATCTGTTTCAGCTTTTTCGACCACATAGCCACCTTCACCAACTGCCGTAAACATTTCAAAACCGGTCCTCAGAAAATGATCCATCCTGATTGTCCCTTCCACCCCACTTACTTCATCACGTAAATCCATGCCACCTCTGAAGTTCCAACTTACTTCGAACTGACCTATTGCCCCGCTTTCATATTTCACCAAACCAATTCCATGGTCCTCTGCTTCGATTGGCTTTACTTGCGTATCTGCCCAGCACATCACTTCGATTGGCCTTATATCCTTTCCAATAAAATTTCTGGCGATCTCTATACAGTGACACCCCATATCAATGATGGCGCCGCCACCGGAAATTTCTTTATTCCAAAACCAGTCGCTATGTGGACCTGGGTGTGCTTCCCTTGATCTTACCCAGAGTATATCTCCCAATGCGCCGTTTTTTACTGAATTCAAGGCCTTTAATGTTTTATGCGTATAAACAAGATCTTCAAGATATCCATGAAAAACACCGGCTTCTTCCACAGCATTCAACATCTCTTTTGCTTCTGCAGAAGTTCTGCCAAGCGGTTTGGTACATAAAACAGCTTTCCCTGCTTTTGCGGCTGCCTTTACAGCATCGAGATGTAAATTGTTGGGCAATCCTATAATTACGGTATCAATATCCGGATGATTAACTGCCTCCTCCAAATCATCAGTCAAATGAGGAATATTCCACTTTGCTGTAAATTTTTTACCCCGGTCCGCAGATCTTGAATAAGAAAGAATTACTCTATCTCCGCTTCTTTGACCATGTAAAGTGCTGGTATAAAAATCACTGATAAATCCAGTGCCAAGCATAGCAATCTTTTTATTTTTCATCATAATCTGTATTTAAATATAAATTGAAAACAAGAACTCAAAACTCCATGTTTCAAAATGGAATTGTGATTCTGAAATTATCCTAATAATTAGTTATGCACAAATAAAAATACCGAATATTCCATTCTGGATAATCCAACAAATAACTGGGGATAATTCATAGGGCAGAATCAACAATGCCTGCTTTTAGTAAACATATTTACTTGAGAGCACCTCTATTAACTCCATTTTGTTTCCCAACTTGGGCTTTTTCCCAGCTACTGCGCCTGCCTGTCGTCAAAGGCAGGTTACCAAAATACTCGTTTAGCGATGCTAAACTCCCTACCTAGCCGGCAGGCTGGCGTTTTTGGCGCCTTGTATCTGAAAAAAATACCTGTGTTGGTATTCCAAAAGGAATTAATAGATGTGCCCTGGAGAAAATAATAAACAATTTATAAGGGTTAAAAATAGTACGTGGCTAAATCATTACAGATAAAAAATCATCGATTGATTTATGTTCCTAAAATGATTTCATAATTTAATATAGAAATTGGGAGAACGGATAAATTTAATATTTATGAATTCGTAAAAAAAATATTCAGAATCCATTAAAAAAGAGAAAAATATTATAAATTAAAACCGAACAAGAGAACACTTATTTATGTAGTTCTTGAAATGAAGCAGTTGTTTTTTTAAAACTAAAAACCGATAAGGATGTCAAAAATAGGAACATTAGATTTTACTGGTATTTCAGGGCATAAATATACATTCAATGTATATCCTAAAAACCGTGAACACAAAGAAAAGGAAGCTGTTTATGTGGTTACGCATAGAACGATCAAAGCAGATGCGTCAGTCGATCACAATGTAATATTCATTGGAGAAACCAGCAATTTGAAAAACGAATTTGAAACTCATCCAAAAAGTAAATGTTTTGAAAATGAGGTCGCAAATTGTGTTTGTGTTTATTGGGAAGATCACATTGATACACGAACGAAAATATCTGAAGACCTAAAAAACTTTTATCATCCGCCGTGCAATAATTTTTGACGGATCATGATCTTTTTCTTCAAGTCCTGGTTTATCGATTCGGGCTTTTTCATTAAATTCAATATATAACGGTCTCGGTGTGAAGGAGATTACAAATACAACCAGTGCAATCCACCCTATAACTTTCCGCTTCAGATTCAATGGTTTATCCACAATGGCTTTGGGATGATCGATTCCAAGAAATCTGCCAATAAGGAAAGAAAACATCATATAAATTCCATAATCCGTTGCTTCAGGAAAAAATCGCAGAGCAAATATCTGGATAATCATAACCCAGATGACCAGCAATAACCTCTTCTTTATATTTTTCTCAAAATGATGAAATGCCAAAAACAAAAACAATAAATAAAATGCGCCATTAAGAATAAAATCCATATTGATTGAACCGGACGGCAATAGGCCGATACCTGAAATCGTAACCATAATCAAAAACAATCCACGAGATACTAATCGACTATTCTTATATCCAAATAAACCATATATCACATGACCTCCATCAAGTTGCCCAATGGGTATGAGGTTCATTGCAGTAAAAAATAGAGCGAGATAACCGGCAAACAACCATGGATAATGATACATTTCATAGTTATTGGGAACCTTGTCTGGATCAGCAACATATTCTTTAAAAAAAAGGAACAACAAATTATCACCAACTACAAAATTCATTTCATTATTGTCATAGACAAAGTCCTCATATTCCATTCCATATTCGCTGTATTCAGGATGAATTTCGAATATATAATCCGCATCAGGGAGGTTGGCAAAACCATAGGTCAACACAAATAAAGCGACTACAAAACCAGCCAAAGGTCCGGCAATACCAATATCGAAATATTCCTTTCTGGTTTTGATCAGGCTTTTGATTCTGATAAAAGCACCCATAGAACCAATACTTGGCATTGGAATAAAACCAAACCACATCGGAATGTAATAGGGTAGCGAAACCTTTACATTATAATATTTCGCAGTAAAATAATGACCAAATTCATGGACTGTAAGAATTCCTAGAAATGGGATGGAAAAATAAAGGCCAGCAAACAATTCGGATGAGGAAAGCAAAGATTCACCATACATAACCGATTTGCCAAACATCCATTCTGCCCCAGATATGGTGGTCGCAATAAGTGTAACTATAAAAAGAATGAGCTGGATGATATGCGTTTTTCTGTTGTTATTTTTCTCCATTTGGCAATTGATCCTTTCGCAATAAATTTCTTTCCACTAAAACTGCATTAATTCCCAAATCGCTTGCAGTGTTTATATTGTCCAAATTATCGTCATAAAAAATCGTTTCCCCCGGGATCATTCCAAAATCATCCAGAACATATTGAAAACATGACTTGTTTGGTTTTCGGTCATTAATTTCGTGTGAATAATATGTCTTGTGAAAAAGATCCTCCGGAAGATTATATTTTGACGACTGACCAAATATATGGTTAAATCTATTAATATGTATGGAGTTTGTATTGCTTAGAATAACCACATTATATTCTTTAACCAATTCTTCAATCCAATCAATTCTTTCTCTGGGCAGATCGCCTAGCATAGAATTCCATGCATGATCCAATTGTGCATCATCTACTTCCGATCTAGCAAGTTTGCGCAATGAATTTCGAAATTCATCATCCCCAATTGCACCAACTTCATATTGCTGAAAGAATTTATATTTAGGATAATCTTCAATGATTTGAGACCTGACGTCATGCCCAAAAAGCTGGGAAAATTTGTCAAATGTATGATCCATGTCCAGGTTAATGATAACACCTCCCAGATCGAATATTATATTTTCTTTTCTTTGATTGCTCAATTTTTAAATATTGTTTGAAATTTAGACGGCAAATATCTAATATTGCACTCCCAATTTCAAGGCTGTCAGGGGTTAATTATCAATTAATTATCTATTTGGCAAAATTGAAGGGGCCCATAGCTCAGCTGGTTAGAGCACCTGACTCATAATCAGGGGGTCCATGGTTCGAGCCCATGTGGGCCCACATTGATAATCAAGCACTTACGAAGTAAAATTTGTAAGTGCTTTTTTGTTAGGGCCAACAAAAGTGCCCAGTTAGGCATACAAGATTTGATTGCTTTTATATCTTTATTTGTATTTTTTAGGTAATTAAAATCAATTTAAGGACGTTAATTCCCAATTTTGACTATAATCATTGGCCCATTTAAATAAATAGCCGGTCTTCCGACTTCTGACCCATTTATTATCTTTCATTAAACCCGCCTGCAGCAGTCAGGTTCAGGGTAGAACCAAATAAAATACAGGAAAAAGTGTGATTACCTTTTTTTCTTTTTAGGCAAAGTTCTAAAAACATAATCCCAAAGAGGTGATGATACACCGTAAGCCACATCCGGATCTTTGTAATGGTGAATACTATGATTTACCCACAGCACCTTAAATACATTATTGGGTGGTTGAAGTGCATGCAATAAATAATGAACACCAAGGTAGCCGGCATATCCAAGAAGGTATCCTGGTGTAAATGCAAAAGTAAAGTCCCCCATCACTAATTGAAATAAAAATAAGAACAAAAAAGACAATGCAGTTATCATTATTGGAGGCATTGCCAATCTTGATCTGTCTTTTGGATATTCATGATGCACGCCATGTAAATTGTATTGAATCCAGCCCCTGATATTATTTGTTGGCAGCATATGATAAACATATTTGTGCACTACATATTCGAACAATGTCCATGAGAAAAAGCCTAAAATACTCATGAAAATAAATTGATTTACATTTAGGAGATCATGCTTAATGCCCCAATAGAGAAAACCAGCAGCAAATATTAAAAGCATTACAATGGGAATTGAAGCATGTGATGCGGTCAACTTTTCTAAAACTGGATTTTTAAACATTTTGGCTGTTCCACTTTTCTGTGGGACAATGTCTCGAATAGCCTTATACTTCATCAATTATATGGTTTTGGTAGAATTCGTGTTACAAAACTAATAGCTGCGTTCTATCTTACAATATAGCACATTTACAACATATTTATGAATTTAAATTGGCGCCATGCTTGGTCTTTCTTCCAGAATCTCCTTATAATAATTTTCATAATCCGGAAGTATTTTACTCAATTCAAACTCTTTTGCCCGAGTCAGCGCATTTTTTTTGAAGGTGGATAAATTTTTATCATCGAGAATTTCCAGGGCAAATTTTGTCATGGAATTTACATCACCCACATCACTGAGGTATCCTGAAAACCCATGGATATTGAGTTCAGGCAACCCACCTGCATTTGATGAAACTACCGGAACTTCGCACGCCATAGCTTCCAATGCCGCTAACCCAAAACTTTCTTTTTCAGAAGGCATTAAAAATAAGTCAGCGACAGAAAGTACTTCTTCCACTGCTTCCAACTTACCAAGAAAACGAATGTCGTCGCAATCATCACACTCTCTGCAAAGGCTTTCTATTTTTGCTCTTTCGGGACCATCTCCAACCAACAACAATTTCGCGGGAATTTTTTGTCGCATATTCTGAAAAATAGCTACAACATCTTCCATACGTTTTACCGCCCTGAAATTGGAAGTATGTACAATTAGTTTTTCACCATTGGGACAAATTGCCATTTTGAAATGATCCTTTTCCAATCGTCTAAATCTTACCAAATCGATAAAATTAGGGATTACACGTATTTCCTTATTAATTTTGAAATGATCATAGGTATCTTGCTTTAAATTTTCAGAAACCGCTGTAATACCATCCGATTGATTTATACTAAAGGTAACTACAGGCTCAAAAGAAGGGTCTCTTCCTACTAAGGTAATATCTGTACCATGAAGAGTTGTTATAACTGGAACATCAATGTTTTGCTGTTTCAATATTTGCTTTGCAATAAATGCAGCAGAAGCATGAGGTATAGCATAGTGTACATGCAAAATATCCAGCTTCTCATACTTTACTACATCCACCATTTTACTGGCCAATGCAGTCTCATACGGAGCATACTGAAATAGCGGATATGACAACATATCTACCTCATGATAAAATAAATTTTCATTAAAAAAATCTAGTCTGGTTGGTTGGGAATAGGTAATAAAATGAACTTGATGTCCTTCTTTTGCTAACGCTATTCCTAATTCAGTAGCTACAACTCCACTACCGCCAAAGGTAGGGTAGCATACTATTCCTATTTTCATATATATTGATTAATTAAACTGTTTTTCGAAACTCCACATTGATTCATACACTACATCTTGGATTCTTTTACGAATGTTTAAGTTGATTAGTTTATTGTTATCCATGTCAGGGTAAATCCTATTTGATAAGAACACAAAAACAAGGTCAAATGTTGGGTCGGCCCACGAAATTGTGCCTGTAAATCCTCTGTGTCCAAATGAGTCATACGAAGCATATCTTGAAACAGGGTTGTAATGATCTCTTTTTTCGGGTTTATCCCAGCCAAGTCCTCTTCTGCTATCTTCAAACTGCTGATCTGTAAATTTATTAACCGTTTTTTTCTTCAAATATCGTTTCCCACCATAGTAACCTTCTTGCAATTGCATTTGCATGATTTTGGCAATATCATGTGCGTTGCCAAACAATCCTGCATGCCCTGACACTCCACCCTTCATTGCAGCAATTTCATCGTGAACGGTTCCCCAAACCAATACATGCCTGAAATCCAAGTCCAGTTCAGTTGGTGCAATTCTCTTTAATGGATATTTACAAAGTGGATTAAACGTAAGCGTACTCATTCCCATGGGTTTATAAAACATATTATCTACATAAACATCAAATGGAACATTTGTAATCCTATCCACTAACACTTGCAATAGGTAAAAGCCCAGGTCACTGTATTTGTAATCGTATGGTCTATATTTATCACTTTTTTTCCTGAGTTTGGTTTCTACTGTCCAATGCCACAACGAATCTTTCAAGTTAGCCGCTGCAAACATTCCATATGCTACAGTGTTGCTGAAAGTCTTACTTGGCTTGTCGTTGTAGTAATATAAGACCTGATTTTTATCTTCTATCGTATTTCTCCAGAATGGATAAAATGCTTTCAAGCCGGATTGATGGGCAAGTATATCTTTAATTATTAAAGAGGCCTTATTCGAACCAATCAACTCTGGCAGGTAATTGCCTAATGTTGAATCAAGATTAATTTTACCTTCCTCACTCAATTTCATTATAGCCTGGCTGGTAGCTGCAACCTTAGTTATGGAGGCCAGATCATATATCGTCCTTGTATCTACTTGCATTATGCTATCGTAGGTATAATATCCATACCCTTTTTCCATAATCACTGATCCATTTCTGGCCACCAATACCTGACACCCCGGAGTAGAGCTGGTAGAAATTGCTTCTTGAACGATTTGATCAATCTTTTTTAATACCCTGGAATCCATTCGTTGCATTTCAGGGGTACTGTACCTTAACCTTTGACTTTCATGTTTATTGCTTAGCGCTCCAAATACGTGTTGCGCCGCTATTTGCTGAGTAAACAAATTATCCTCATGAACAAAAACCTTAGTATTAAATTCTTGAAATTCTTGAATATCAATTGCCTTGCCCAGAAAAACGAGAACCACGTTGGTTTGCCTGTTCAGGTCTTTCAGGAAATGCAATACTGATTCATCCAATTCAACAAATCCAGTAGTATGCAAGCCAATAATAATATTTTCAAAATGAACTAACTGATCTGTAAGAATATTCACATCGTATGGATCAAAAGCCATATCCGGTATCATATAATGAACGAAAGGAGCATACTTTTCCAGTGTTTCCTGAAAAGTTTTTATCTTGGTAAATCCAAGGCTTAGAGAAGCAAAATTTGTGGTTTCTAAATGTGGGAATGGCATTAACTTACTTCCATCTTCCTGGATATTTGTTGCCTTTGTATATACCTGGTAGCTGATTTTGGTCAGATCAGGATTATCCAATTTATAATCGATATGATATTCGCTAATCCTTTTTCGTTTTGACAAGCCTGCCTGATATTTAAATCTGAGAATTCGTTTTACTTTTTCTTTGATTTCATTTTGACGGAAATACTTGTCATTCAAACCATTCATCAACGCGGAATGCACCATTTCACTTTCAGAAGAAATTACAATTTTATCAGAACCAATTTTAAAAAGTGTCTTAATCGTCTGTTCATCATTCCTCGTTAATTGATTTTTTACTATTTCATCAAAATCAGAAGACAAAATTCCTCCAAATTGAAGGTGTTTCCAAAAAAGTGGTTTTATGATCTTTTTATTGAAATATATAGCTTCGTTCGAAGGGAAATCAGGAAGCGATCTAATTGTAATTACAGACTGGGGATGATTTAATTTCTTCCAATCAGAATTTATTCGGCTTACTTTCTCCCTCCATGCATTGGCATTCCATGTATCTAATTGTTTTGGTGAAAAAGCAAAATCATCAGAAAAATTGAAATGAAAATCCGTATTGGTGATCACATTGTTTCGATTATACTCAAATGAAAAGTCGTTATAAAATACCCCTCCATCATCATCAAATTTACAGATCAAATTCAGCCCGGAGTCTGAATACCTCAACTCCATGGGATTATAAAACACACCATTTATACCTAGTTCACCATAGATATTTGAAAGAGTGTTAATTGTTGACGTCAGCAGTTTTTTATCATTTGCCTGTAAAAACGTGGATGGCAAAGGCATGGGCAATGCTGATTCAAAAGGTAGATTCAGAGAATTTTCACTTTCTGACGTAATAAATATCGGAACCTTAAGAATTGCCTGAAGTTCATTTATTAGCTGAATACTGACATTTGCGCTTCCTCCCGTTATGGAAATGGAACCTATATTATATTTGGTGATGACGTCAATTAATTCCTCAATATTTTCTGGTTGTGGCGCAATTCTCAGGTCGATAAGTTGTCCGATTCTTTCGGCAACAGTAAGTTTTTGGTAAATGCTATCCACCCACACATCAGTTAAAAAGCTATTTCCTGTTTCAGCTTTTAACGATGCCGTCATCATGCATAATGCAAAAATCGCCTGCCAAACTTTTTTCATCTGCTAAAGTTAGTCATTTGTTATAAATACAATTTTAAACTTACTTTGTAACTCAAAGAATCATTCAAATTTATGAAATTTCCATCTCTTTCCCGGGTGCCAAATTACAAAAGGTTCAATTTTGAACCCAGATATTATGATCCGGTCAAAGAGGATATCCAAAATCGTACCGAAAGAATCAAAGGACAATTAAAAAATACATCTACTCATTCACATCGGGAAAACTTAAAAACTGCGTTTAGTAAGAGAGCCAAACGTGAAAAATCAAGTGATTTTATGCAATTATTGCTTATTATTATCTTGTTGGGTACAATGGGGGGATGGCTAATTTATGGTAATGCAGTAATCTATATTTTTATTGTTGTATTTCTTCTTTACCTTTTTTTCAGGACAAGAAAGCTTTTTCAGTAGTCACCAATGTCCGACATCATTAAGTTACTTCCCGAGTCCATTGCCAATCAAATTGCCGCTGGAGAAGTTGTACAACGGCCTGCTTCCGTAGTAAAGGAATTGATGGAAAACTCCATTGACGCAGGAGCGAGTGAGGTAACGTTAATAGTAAAAGATGCTGGTAAAAGTCTCATACATATAATAGATAATGGTAATGGAATGTCTGAAACTGACGCACGTATGAGTTTTGAGCGACATGCTACCAGCAAAATAGAAAAGTCAGAAGATTTGTTTGCAATAAAAACCATGGGTTTTCGTGGCGAAGCGCTGGCTTCGATATCTGCGATAGCGCAGGTTGAAATGAAAACAAAAATCGCTCATGAAGAAATTGGCACTTCCATTACTATAGATGGTTCACAGTTTAAAGGTCAGAATAATGTTTCCTGTAAGCAGGGTACTACGGTGCTCGTGAGAAATTTATTCTTTAATGTTCCGGCCAGAAGAAATTTTTTAAAATCCGATCCTGTGGAGTTGCGGCATATCATAGATGAATTCCATAGAATTTCCATTGCCAATCCTGATATGGCATTTAACTTCTATCAAAACGACATTGACGTCTATAAATTAAAACCTGGTAAACTTAGTCAACGAATCGTTAGCCTTTTTGGAAAAAACTATAGAGAACAACTCGTGCCTTGCAATGAAGAAACTGAAGACATTTCTTTAAAAGGATATATTGGGAAAGCGGACTTTGTGAAGAAATCAAGAGGAGAACAGTTCTTCTTTGTAAATAACAGGTTTATTAAAAGCAATTACCTGAATCACGCCGTTTACTCAGCCTATGAGGGTTTGATACCCGAAGCTACCTTTCCATTTTTTGTACTGTTTATTGACATTGATCCTAAACGCATCGACGTCAATGTACATCCTACTAAAACAGAAATAAAGTTTGATGACGAGCGCAGCATTTATAGCCTGATCAAAACTTCTGTGAGAAAATCTCTGGGAGCATTCAACATCACCCCAGCGCTTGATTTTGGAGTGGATACCAATTTCAGATTGCATACCTCCATTGCGCCATCTTCCGGCATGTCAACCTCGGAGCGGAATTATTCTCAATTTAAAAATACAGATATAGAAACCTCCAATCTCAAAAACTGGGAACAGCTATATGCCGGCGCCCTGGAAAATGAAACTATTGAAGCCGAAGTTAAAAGAGAGATGGCTGCCAAAGGAAATCCATTATCGCTGACATTTGAGAGCGCGATCAACAATATGGATGAGAATATCAAACATGTTGGCGATAGTAATAAGCAAAATATCTTTCAATTCCATCTATCATTTATCGTTACTCCTGTAAAGTCTGGCCTGATGCTAATTGACCAGCAGTCAGCTCACGAACGGGTTTACTTTGAGAAATATATGAAGATTCTTGAAAACAATAGTGGCAGTTCGCAGCAGTTACTATTTCCGGAAACGCTCAATCTGAACCCATCTGACTTTTCTCTCGTAAAGGAATTGGAAAAGGAGATAAAGAGCGTCGGATTTGCATTTGATTACTTTGGAGAAAATGCAATTGTTATAAATGGTGTCCCTTCATTAATTGAGGTTGATTCAGGAAGAGGGATTTTTACTGGGGTATTGGAGGATTACAAGAAAAATTTCCTGGAGCATAAAAGCACTAATTTAGAAAACCTTGCCAGATCCATGGCCACAAATTCCGGGATTAAAAGAGGGCAAAGGCTTACCACTGAAGAAATGAAAGGTATCATCGATCAATTATTTGCTTGTAAAAATCCAAATTATTCTCCCAATGGCCGATTGATTTATTATATATTTGGCCTCGATAAAATTGAAGATCTTTTTAAAATAAAAGCGTAATGTTTGGAAGAGTAACACCGATTGTAAGAAACTTACTTATCGCTAATATTGGCTTATACTTCATAAGCTCATTTATACGGCTAAATCTCAATGATTTTCTTAGCCTGAGAAATCTGCATAGTGAACATTTCATGCCCTTTCAGTTTATCACCTACATGTTTTTGCATGGAAGCACCTGGCATTTACTCAGCAATATGTTTGGCCTGTTTATTTTCGGACCGCTTCTGGAGCAATTTTGGGGACCAAAACGCTTCCTGATATTTTATCTTGTCACTGGAATAGGAGCAGGAATTCTGTACTCTGGAATTAACTACATAGAGACAAATAGCTTGGTAAAAACTATAGAAAAGTACAACGTAGCTCCAAGTCCTGGGGAATTCAAACATATATTAGAGAAAAAAGGCAACATTGATGTAAAACGATTGCCTGAACTAAATGAGTTTATCTATGATTACAGTGATGATTCTGATAATCAATATTATATCGAACGCAGTAAACAAGAACTCCAAGGTCTGCTTTATAGTAAAAGCAATTCGCAAATGGTTGGCGCTTCAGGGGCGATATTTGGCATTTTGCTGGCTTTTGGGATGCTATTCCCAAATACCAAATTGATGTTGCTGTTTCCGCCAATACCAATAAAGGCAAAGTATTTTGTAGCTATATATGCATTGTTTGAGCTTTATCAAGGAATACAAAATGCTGCCGGAGACAACGTGGCCCATTTTGCACATTTAAGTGGCGCTTTAGTAGCATTTATACTAACTAAATACTGGCAAGGTGATCGCAAAAAGTTTTTTTAGGTTCTAATTAGTTGATAAATAGAGGGAAAGAAATATGAATACAATATTAGACGATTTTAAAAACGCATGGCATAAACCCAATAATGGGCTTATTCAGCTTATTATTATTAATATCGCTGTATTTGTAGCGCTGGGAATACTTGCTGTTTTTTCCAGTATCATGGGAACGGATGGGTTATTTACATTTGCCTTTAAACAGTTTACAATTCCTGCTCCAATTGGTGAATTCCTCACAAGACCATGGACAATCATCACATATGCTTTTGGACATAGCTTCAATAATTTGTGGCATATTCTCATGAATATGTTGGTGTTGTACTGGTTCGGAAAAGTATTTGTTGATTTCCTCGGATCGCAAAAGCTAATCAACCTTTATGTCATGGGCGGAATTGCAGGTGGGGTAACATACCTGTTGGCATATAACCTAATACCATTTTATTCCGATAGAATCCATATGTTTGATGGTATGGTTGGCGCTTCTGCCGCTGTTTATGCTATCTCAGTTGCTACAGCAACTTATTGGCCGGATCATAAATTTTTTCTAATGTTTTTCGGTCCGGTTAAAATAAAATACCTCGTTGGTATTTATCTATTTATCTCTTTTTTGGGCAGTGTTGGCGCCAATGCCGGAGGCAATCTTGCTCATCTTGGAGGCGCTCTGGTTGGATTTATTTATGCAAAACAATTGAGCAAAGGTATTGAGATTGGCACCTGGGTATTTAAATCCATGGATTTTATTAAAAGTTTTTTTGTTAACAGACCTAAAATTAAGGTAACCCACCGTCAAAAAAAATCTTCATCAAATGGTTCAAGAAGAACTTCCGGTTCAAGTTCTAAACATTCAAACTACAGCCAGGCTGAGATCGATAAGATTCTGGATAAAATATCAGAAAGAGGATATGACAGCCTCTCCAAGGAAGAAAAAGAAAAGCTTTTCAATGCGAGCAAAAAGTAGATTTATTAGTTCTGGGT
>SMVB01000888.1_pt1 | contig 15233 bp, 10 predicted proteins | sample 2456461 | NCBI WGS metagenome assembly SMVB01 (sample SAMN11095934, study PRJNA526329) | marine sediment metagenome | biome: Marine sediment; feature: Surficial sediment; material: Deep marine sediment; isolation source: Hadal surficial sediment | place: Pacific Ocean | collected 2014-05 | depth... | reverse complement strand
GTCGTCGAGGTAGTACACGGCAGCGGCCAGGCCACGAATGTAGGATCGCTCGATCTTCTCCGGCGACGTTCTCAACAGCCGCTTCATAGCGGGGTCTTCGATGGCCATGGTGACGCGGAACGTAGCCCCTCCCTTGGCACGGAAGTCGTCGAACTTCTTCAGCGTGGCGACGCAGGATCTCCAGCCCGGATCGATCGCGCCCCACAGGGCCGCGAGGTCCAGGTAGGTGTTGCGCTCTTTCTCGTTGATGTTCTTTTCGGCGAACGTCCAGGTAAGGCTGATGGTGTACTGGAAGTCGCGCGCATGCGGTTGCGCCACCCAGCCGTCGGTATTCGCCAAAAAGATGATGACCGGCAAGGACTTGTCGCCGAACCCCTGTTCGGTGCCCTCGAGCTTGGACTCGTAGGCAATGTTCCACCGCTTGTTCAGCACGTCCTCGCGGGTCATCTCCTTGAAAGACGTCTTCACCTTGCTGCCGAACAACGTGTAGCTCCCCCAGGTCAACGCGATGCCGAACGAGCGCGTCTTGGTTACCGCGTCGCGGCGCAGGAATTCGTTCAGCTTCACGTACTGGAGCCCGGCCTGAGTGGCGAAATCGAAATCGCCGAACAGCAACGGTAGGTACACATCGCCGGCCTTGGGACTATCCACGCGCAGGTCGAAATCGAGTACCACGCCGTTGACCTCGATGCGGCTGTACTCGAATTTCACACTCAGCTCCGCCTTGTTCGTGACCAGCTTCTTGATATTTCCCTGGAGCTTCTTCACCTCTTTTTCCAGCGGGCCGAGGAGCTTCTTCAGCCCGGCCTTGGTGAGGTCGTCGATCTCCACGTCCAGGCGCTCGGCGAGCACCTTGATGATCTTCTTGTCGGACGCGGTCAGCGCGCTCAAGCCCACATTCTTCTTGAGCTTGTCGAGCAGCTCGGTGACCTTGTCGCCGGGTATCCCGGCGATCTTCGAGATCAGCGTGTTGATGTCCTTGGCAACCTTGTCCCCGTCTTTCACACCGACTTTGATGCCGGCGCTGGCCGCCACGCCGAGCTCCGAGGTGTCGGTCTTGCGCAACACGATGTTGGCCCAGGTGCCTTCGTCGGGAAGCGCCTTCGGGGCCACCGTCATCTTCAGCTCATCGACGAACGACACCGCGAAATCGACCTTGGCGCCGGCGGAGGTCTCGATGGCAATGGTGCCGGCGGGCGCCAGCGGTGACGATAGCTCCACCGCGTTCGCCGACAGAATCTCACCCCACGACAGGCTCAACGATCCTGCGAACGTGGCGCTGACCCGATACAGCATCATCTCGTACGGGGTGTCCGGGTGAGCGAGCGCGCGTACATGCTCGAGCTTCGTCGGCAGGTGCAGGTCCTGGACGTCGGCCAGCAACGCCTGTCCGGCGTCCTCGTTTAGCCTGTGCGCCTTGTAGTTGGCCAGCTTGATCAGGCTCTTGGCCTCGACCTTGCCGCCGATCTTCGCCGCGCCACCAACTGGAGCCGATCCAGCAGCGCTCACGCCGACACGTCCCCAGATCTCATGCTTGGTGGCCACCGGCCCCCGAGCACGATCCCAAGGCGGCGTCTTCGGCCCGTCGTTGTCGCTGTCGCCGTTTTTCTTCTTCGGAATCGAGTAGATGTTGTCCGAGTCCTTGTCGGCTTCGCTGTTGAAGACCTGAAGCTTGTATCCCATGCCGGCATCCACCCCGACCTTGAGCTTCCCGGACCCTAGGTCGAACTCGTGATTGCCCGCGATTCCCACGTCGATCGGGTCGTCCTGAAAATCTTCGAGCTTCTTTCCCAAGAACTGTTTGAGGTCGTTTTGGTCGGGGACGGTGATGTCCAGCTTGTCGATCTTCATCGCTTGCCTTTCTGTCCGGCCGGTCGTTTCGTGGGCTCTGAGTCGTTCAAAAAAGGGCCTTCGGGCGACACTTCCCGGTGCCGCGTTCGGAAAGTTGGTCGACACCCTGCCTATACACGCGGCAGCGGTCAGCGAATCGGATCATGCGCGCGGCCACCAAGCTCACCCGCGCAACGGGCGGAACGATCTTCGGATCAGGCGGCCCCGGCAGGAAACTTCGCTGGCCGCAGTTCTTGCGCCTGGCCGGTCGTCGACAGCAGAGCACACAGGCCCAGCGCGTACACGACTCCGAAGGAAAGCAAGAACATCCGCACCCATCGGTGCATGCGACGATTCTCCTCGGTCCCCACGAGGTGTGGTTGGCGACGCCGATCCTGCCAAGGATTGAGGGAGTTGTCCAGGGCGACTCACCCCATCGCGGGAGCGGCCACGACTTCTTCGCCCACCTTGACGCGGCCGTTCCGCTGCATATGCTACATTGTGAGTATTACATTGTGTGAATGTCTGGGACCGGCCTCGGCCAGCCAGCACCCTCAGAGTCTTCTCGACGGATTCGATATCTGTGTCGATGGCGGCGGCAATAGCATGGGCCGCTCGACGTGTTCATCTACGGCGCGCACGATATCAGCCTTACCACCGGGTTTCAGGTAATCCCCAGCGTCACAGATTCCGGCCGCGTGCGCTTGACCCTCAACAGTCAGCTCAGTTACGAACTCATCCACAACTTGACCCTTGGCTTCCAGCTCTACGAGCAATATGACAGCCGACCGCCTCAGGCGGGAGCATTGAACAACAATCTGCAGGTCAGTAGCTCATTCGGCTACAAGTGCTAGCGGATCGTAACGGGCTGTGCCCACGGTTGTGCCGTACGCCGTGCAAAGGCGGCGCGTTCTCGCAGCTGGAAGTCCTGCGGGAAGGAGTCGACGGTACAAGCTCCGTAGCTCCTGGGAGACGGCCCGGAGCATCGAGAGCGCCGTTCGGCTAGAAGGCCACCGCCTGTTCGGGCAGATCGACACCGAAGATCGTGGCGATGTCGGAAACGCCCACGTAGAGACGGCGGCGGGACGCGTCGATCGCCAGGGAGAGGATGGTGAAGCCGCCGCCACCCATGTCGAGCTCGGGAAGCACCCAGCGCTGCACGACGGCGCCGGTAGCGTCGTGCACGGTGATGAGACCGGGGCTTCCTTCCACCGTATCCCAAAGCAGCGCCAGCGAGTCGTTCAACGCCACCCCGTCGGCGACAAACGACGGGAAGAAGAACAGGTCGCCGGAAGGCGCGGTGCGGAAGTCTTCGTAGTATTGCGCCTCGATGGCGGGGAGCTCGGGAAGCTCGAACGGCGTCTCGAAGAGCAAGGCGCCATCCGATCCGTAGCGTCGCAGCAGCGCCTCGGTGTGCACCACGACCCACAGCGATCCGTCGGGCGCGGCGATGGGCAGGGAGCCGTTGCGTAGCACGTCGGGGATGGCTTCGGCGAGGATCGCTTCGCGCGCGCCGCGGAAATTGAAGCCTCCGGCGCCCGCGAAGGGCGGCTCGCCGATCAAGCCGCGTTCCTCGCCGTCCGGCCCCAGCACCGAAACCAGGCCGCCGCGTGCCCACACGCGATTGTTGCTCGCCACCAGGCCGCCATCAGCGGTGAAATCGAAGTCGACGAAGATGCGCGGCGCGGGATGCTCGTCCACGTATTTCCCCTGCATGTCGAACGACTGCACGCCGTGGACGTTGTCGAGCACATAGGCGCGATCGGCTCGAATACCGACGCCGCGCGGTCCGCGGAATTCTCCCGGACCGCCGCCGTTGCGCCCGATGGTGTGCAGCACCTCGCCCTCGGGGCTGACGACGAGAACCTGGTGCAACCTGCGATCGGCAATCCAGACGTTGCCGGCGGCGTCGACGTCGATGGCGGCGGGGAGCGACAGGTCGATGTCGGCGTCGGAGATGAGCGGCTCGAACCCTTCGATGACGAGCTCGTACGGGACGCTGCCTTGGGCGGAGGGATCTGCCGCCCCGGGCGCGTCGCCGGGGGGGTCCGGTGCCGCACAGGCGCCGGCAACCAGCGCCACTCCCAGGGCCGCAATCAGGCGCAAGCCGTCGGCACGGCGGCCCGTCCACCTGGCGGCGGCAGCCCGAGAGGAAGCTAGTGCCAGTCTCTGAGAGCGCGCTTGCCGCATCATAGCCCCAGCATCGTGCGCACCGCCTCTTCGACGCGGGCCCACGCTTCGGTGCCGGGCCACACCACCTCGTAGTGGCCGGCGTCATCAACGACGATGAGCTGCGAGTCGTCGCCAGCCGATTGGGACTCGTAGTTGTAGCGCGATACCTGGCGGAACGGCACGATGTCGTCGTTGCGGCCGGTGATGTGAATCTGGGCGACATTGAGCGGCAGCATCTGGAAGGGTGAGCCGTTCAAGTAACGGTCGGGCACCTGGCGCGGGCCGCCCCCCATGAGGCGATCGACGATCCCTTCGCCGCAGGTGGGTGGATCCAGCGCGCGGTAGCGACGTAACTCCGGGATGCCCGCCAGGCTGACCACACCGCCCACCGGCAACGGATCCTCGACATAGAGCTCGCTGTTGTCGGCAACACGCGGACGCCCCGCGGCCCACAGCGCCAGGTGTCCACCGGCGGAGTGCCCCAGCGTGATCACCCGCTCCATGCCGAGGTCGTACTCCAGCGCGATGTCGCGCAGCTTGTCGACACCATTCGCCACGTCGAGGAAGGTGCCGGGCCAGCCGCCGCCCTCCACGTCGACCGGGCGGTACTCGATGTTCCAGGTGACCACGCCCATGGCGGTGATGGCCTCGGCGACCCGGTCGAAATACTGCAGCGAGGCAATGCTCTGCCAACAGCCGCCGTGGATCAGAATCGCGAACGGCCAGGGCCCTTCGCCTTCGGGGATGCGCAGGTCGCCGAACTGCATCGGGTGATCGCCGTAGGCGATGCGGTGGTCCGCCGGGATCGGATCGCCGGCGAGGATGTCCTGCACGGTGATGCGTTGTTGTTGGGCCATGGCCGGAACCAGGAAGACCCCGGCGATCAGCAGCAGGTATCTCATCGGTTTTGTCTCAGCTCCTCGAGTCTTTGGAGAGCACGGTCCCTCATGGATGTCTCGTGGGTATGCTCCTGCGCCGCCACGTACTCATAATGTTCGACGGCGATGTCCGGGCGGCCGCCTTCTTCGTACAACTGGCCGAGCAGCATGTGGGCCCGGGCGCGCTCCGTCCAATCGGCGCGCGGCGCCCGCGCCACGGCGTGGTCGAGCGTCTCGATGGCGTCGTTGGCCTCGCCGAGCCGGGCCAGTGCATCGGCAGCACCGTAGCCGAAACGCAACACCGGCGGCGCCAAGTCCATAGCGCTTTCGAAGTGGAACAGCCCCTCCCACAGCGCCTCCTCGGCGCTCGCCGCGTCGGCTTCGGTTTCGGAGTCCGCCACCAGGACGGCACCCTCGTTCGCCTCGATCCACGCGTCGTAGAGCTCGTCCGCCCACGGCTGCACCGCCGGCGAGGGCTTCAGCACCACGACCTCGGGCCACTGCGCGAACCCTGCAGCAGTGAGCTCCAGACCGTTACCGTCGACGTACAGCGGCTCACGGCCTTCCATGTAGTCGGTGACCGGCCGCATGCCGCGCGGTAGATCGGAGAGCTCGGGATGCCGATAGTGCATGGGGATGAGCACCTGCGGCCGCGCCGTGTCGACAAGCAACGCCAGCATTTCCGAGTTGATAGCGTCCAGATACGCGACCCCCAGCAGCACGACGTCAACCGCGCCCAGCTTCTCCAGATCGACCTCGTTGAGAAAACGATTATCGCCCAGGTGGGCGATGCGCAGGCCTCCCGTTTCCACCACCCAGACGGTGTTGTAGGGGGTCTGGCCGCGGTCGAGAAAACGCGACCGACCGGCGTGCTCGGCCTCGATACCGACCAGCGTGACGTCGTCGAAGCGAAACTCCCCCGGGGTCCGCAAGACCGGCGTAACGTCGCTGAAATAGTAGGTGGCGTCGTGATCGTAGTGCGGATGGGACACCACCACGAGGTCGGCTCCGATGTCCTCGGGGAACGCGTAGCCCAGCCAGATGTTGCCGTTGTAGGGGTCGATGATGATGCGGGTGCCGCCGGGCGATTCGACGACGAAGGCAGCGTGGGCGATGTATTCGAGGCGCACCGGCGGTTCCTGCGACGAGAGCGCCGCCCCCCCCGGGCGACCTTCCTCGGGCACCGCGACCGCATCGCCGACACCCAGCAGGCCGGCCAGGATTGCCACCGCTAGCGGCTTCATCTGCCGATCTGGATGGTCACGTCCTCGCCCTCGATCTTGCCCGTCTTTTCCATCTCGACGTTGGCGATCGGTGCGCCCAGCTCGATCTTGTCGCGCACCAGCGTTTCGCCGGCGATCAGATCGTGATTCTGCTCCACCGCGGCGCCGATGTCGCCGCTCTCCGCCACGATGCTCACATCGATGCGGTCGTCGACCTTCATGTCGGCTTCCTTGCGCATCTTCTGGATGCGGTTGACCAGGTCCCGGGCCACACCTTCGTAGCGCAGCTCGTCGGTGATGTGCGTATCGATGGTCACCACCAGCTTGCCGGAGGTCGCCACCAGCTCGCCCTCTTCAGACGGCTGCATCTCCACGTGCACGTCTTCCGGATCGAGCAGCACGCCGTCGACCTCGGTGCTCTCCCCGAAGGCGAGCTGTCGCACCTTCTCGGCGTCGATGTCTTGCAACGTGGTCAGCGTCGCGGCGAGCGACTTGACCTGCTTGCCGAGGCGCGGGCCGAGGCGCGGCATGTTGGGCTTGAGGGTGGGCGTCGCCAGCTTGGTGGGGTCGTCGAGGATCTCCAGCTTCTTGATGTTGAGCTCCTCGAGAATGACGTCTTCACCGGCCCGCACCCACTCGCGCTCCTTGCGGCTGGTGGTCCCCACCTTGACCACTGATAGAGGTTGACGGGTGCGGATGCGCGCTTTCTCGCGCAGGCTACGCCCCAGCTCGCAGACGGTGCGCGTCAGGTCGATGCGCTGCTCCACCTGGTATTCCTCGGTAGACAGCTCACGGCGCGCCGGCAGATCGCGCAGGTGCACGGAGTCGACCGCCTGGGTTTCCGGCGTGACGCGCAACAGCTCGTAGACATGGTCAGCCATGAACGGCATGAACGGCGCCATCAGCTCGGTGAACTCCAGCAGCACCGAATACAGCGTCGTGTAGGCGCACAGCTTGTCGTCGGAGTGCTCCGCCTTCCAGAAGCGGCGGCGCGAGCGGCGGATATACCAGTTGGTGAGGTCGTCGAGGAAGTCGAGCAACGGGTCGACGACGCGGTAGAGACGATAGGCTGCCATCTCGCGCTCCACCTGGTACTTGAGCTCCTCGAGCTTGGCACGGATCCACACGTCGAGCTCGTGGGTGGGCTCGACCCTTCCATCCGAGTAATACCAATCGGTTTCGGGGTCCCACCCATCGACGTGCGCGTAGGTCATCAAGAAGGAAACGCTGTTCCACCACGGCAGCAGCACGCGACGCACCATCTCGCGCACGCCGGCCTCGGCGAAACGCAGCTCCTCGGCGTGCAGCGCCGGCGAGTCGAGCATGTAGATACGAATGGCGTCGGCACCGTGCTTCTCGATGAGCTCGGAGGGTTCCGGATAGTTCTTCAGCGACTTCGACATCTTGCGGCCGTCTTCGGCGAGCAGCAGGCCGTTGACGATGACGTTCTTGTAGGCCGGCTTGTCGAACAGCGCCGTCGACAGCACCAGTAACGTGTAAAACCAGCCGCGCGTCTGGTCGACTGCCTCGGCGATGAAGTCGGCGGGGAATCCGGCCTCAAACTTTTCCTTGTCCTCGAACGGGTAGTGCGCCTGCCCGTAGGGCATCGACCCCGACTCGAACCAACAATCGAGCACTTCGGGAATACGACGCAGTTCCCCTTGCCCGGTGGGCGACGGAATGACGATGTCGTCAACGATGTGCTTGTGCAGGTCGTCGACTTTCTGTCCCGAGAGCTCCTCGAGCTCGGCACGCGAGCCGACGCAGATCGTCTCGCCGGTCTCCTCGTTGCGCCAGATCGGCAGCGGGTTGCCCCAGTAGCGGTTGCGCGAGATGTTCCAGTCGCGCGCCCCTTCGAGCCACTTGCCCATGCGGCCGTCTTTGAGATGTCCCGGCACCCAGCGGATCTGCTGGTTGTTGGCCACCAGTTGGTCCTTGAATTCCTCGACGCGCACGTACCAGGCGGTGATGGTCTTGTAGATCAACGGCGTGTCGGAGCGGTAGCAGAACGGGTAGCTGTGCTCGTAGGTCTCGTGCCGCAGGATCTTATGCTCCGCCTTGAGGTCGGCGATGATCTGCTTGTCGGCATCCTTCACCATGACACCGGCGTAGGGTTGGACAACGGCGGTGAACTTGCCCTCCTCGTCGACCGGGTCGGCGGGCTCGAGGCCGTACTTCTTGCCCAAATAGAAGTCGTCCTCGCCAAAGGCCGGCGCCGTGTGCACCACGCCGGTTCCTGTTTCCGCGGTAACGAACGGCGCCGCCAGCACCCGGAAGGCGCCTTCAGCCTCGCGCTCGGCGAAAAAAGGAAACAGCGGCACGTACCTGCGGCCCTCGAGGTCGGCGCCCGCGAGCTCGGCCAGCACCTCGATTCCTTCGCCGTCGGGCCAGTACGCCTCGAGGCGATCCCGATGGATCAGATAGCGATCGCCGACGCGTGCCCCCTCGTTGGGTCCGGGGTCACCGGTTTGTTCGACGAGCAGGTAGGTGGCCTCGGCATCGACCGCCAGCGCCAGGTTCGACGGCAGCGTCCAGGGGGTTGTCGTCCAGGCGAGCACGTACACCGGCGTATCGGCGCCGCCGGCCACGGCGCCCGCGATATCACCCAGCGGCTCGGCGAGCTCGAACTTCACCGTGATCGACGGGTCCTGGACGTCCTTGTAGTTAAGGTTGGCCTCGAAGTTCGACAGTGGAGCACCGATGCGCCAGGAGTAGGGCACCACCCGGTAACCCTCGTAGATGAGGTCCTTCTCCCACAGCGTCTTGAAGACATGCCAGACGCTCTCCATAAAGGAGAGGTCCATGGTCTTGTAGTCGTTGTCGAAGTCGGCCCAGCGACCCATGCGGGTGACGATGGCGCGCCAGTCTTCGGCGTAGCGCAGCACGATCGAGCGACAGGTTTCGTTGAACTTGTCGACGCCGAATTCCTCGATCTCACGGCGCCCGTTGAGACCGAGTTGCTTCTCGACCTCGAACTCCACCGGCAGCCCGTGGCAATCCCAGCCGAAGCGGCGCTCGACGCGGTAGCCGCGCATGGTCCAGTAGCGCGCCACCACGTCCTTGATGGTGCCCACCAGCAGGTGGCCGTAGTGCGGCATGCCGGTGGCGAACGGCGGTCCATCGTAGAAGCTGTACTTCTTGCTCTCCGCCCGCTGCTCGACGCTGCGCTCGAACGCACGCCGCTCTTCCCAGCGCTGCATCACCTGGCGCTCGGCCTCCGGAAACGAGATGTTGGTCGGCGGGCTGGGAAACTTCATGGAGCGGAACCAGGAACCTGGGTGCCAAGCGAAGAAAGCGTCGACGGGCTCGACGACGTGAGGATAGCCCAAGCGCCCAAAGCCGGCACACTGGGTACGCGGCGCGCGGTACAATGCTCGAGGAGTCTGCGCGGCCCCACAGACTCCTAGTCTCGATTTTGCCAACAATTCCCCGATTCGAGCGTCATAATAGGGAACAGCGGTTCCCGCGTTACCGGCGACTTCCCCACACGTGTCGCACAGCCCAGGGATTTCCACGTTACCGGCGACCTCCCCACATGTGTCGCGCAGCCCAGGAACACCACGTCCATGCGACGCAAGCTTCCGAGATGCTCCAAGAGCCGGCAGACGTTTGCCTGCGCTGGCGTGGTGGTCCTTGCGATCGGCGCGCTGGCTTGCTCTTCGGCGGCGCCGGCCGCAGATCCACCGGGTGCCCGGTCCGGACAGGCGACCGGGCTGAGCGGCGATACCGCCGTCGTACACCGCGGTCCGCTACACCAGGTATTGCTGCTGTCCGGAGAGTTGCGCGCCGTCAGCGGCGCCGAGATCACCGTGCCGCAATCGTCGCAACGAGATCCAACCGTGCGCTGGATGATCGAGGAGGGCACCTACGTCGAGGAAGGCGACCAGATGGTCGAGCTCGATACGTCGCAAATCGCCACCCAGCTCGATGACCGCCAGATCCGACTCGAAGAAGCGATCAACGAGCTCAACGGCAGGGAGGCGGAGGTCGCCGGCGAGATCGCTCAGAAGGAGTTCGAGGTCGAGCAGGCGCGCATCAACGTGCGCAAGGGGGAGATCGACGCCGAAGTGCCGGAAGACCTCCAATCGCAACGGGAGTTTCAGGAAAAGCGGCTCGCGCTCGAGGAGGCAAGAAACGCCCTCGCCAAGGTGGAGACCGACTTCGCCTCGTTGGTGGTAGGTTCGGCGGCAGAGCTCGACGTGCTGCGCATCGAGGTGAGAATGTCCGAACGCGAGCTTCAGAAAGTGGAGTACGCGCTCGAGACCATGGTGCTGCGCGCGCCGCGCGCCGGCATCGCGGTGGCCGGCGACAACCGCCGGGAGGGTCGTAAGTTCCAGGTCGGCGACACCACCTGGGTGGGCGCCGAAGTCATGGCTATCCCCGATCTCTCGATCATGATGGTCGATACCCGTATGTCGGACGTCGATGACGGCAAGGTCACTCCCGGTATGAGCGTCATTTGCACTCTGGACGCCTACCCGGACCACCAGATACGCGGCTTCATACGCTCCATCACGCCGGTGGCGCAATGGCTGAACACGCGCTCCGAACAGCGTTTCTTCCGCCTCGACGTGGACCTGGAGGAATCCGATCCTGAGCTCATGCGGCCGGGCATGTCGGTCAAGGTCGAAGTGGTCACGGCGTCGCGGGACGATGAGCTGCTCGTTCCCCGCGGCGCACTCGAGTTCGGCGACAACGTCGTGTTCGCCGTCCTCGAAAACGGCGAACGGCGACGCATCGAGCTGGGCCCCTGCAGCGCACACGAATGCAGCGTCGTGTCGGGGCTCTCCGAAGGCACCCGCGTGCGCTTGGGGCAGTCAGGACAATGAAGAGGATTGACCGATGCGGTATCTGACGAAGAAGCGATTGCTGCTGGGCGGCGCTCTTGTGGTGGTCGCCATTACCACGTTGCAACTTGCCGGACTCGGCGCCGACCGGACCCAGGCGTGGGCTGCAGCGACGATCGGCGATCTCGCCATCACGGTCGACGTCGAGGGGACGCTGGTATCGACCGACTCGAGTATTCTGACGCCGCCGCGTGCCGCGCGCCGCATGTTCGACTTCAAGATCTCGATGATGGCTCCCGAAGGGGAGGAAGTGAGCGCCGGAACGCCGATCCTCGCCTTCGACACCTCGGACCTGGAGCGCCAGCTACGCGATCGGCAAACGCGCGCCGCACAGGCGGCAAAGAACCTCGAGAAGCTCGATCGCGACCTCGAGCAGAAGCGCCTCGGGCACGAGCTGCGGCTCGCCGAAGCCGAGGCCCGTTTGCGGCGCGCCGGCCTGCAGGTGGATGTTCCCGAAGACCTGCGCTCGGCGCGCGAGCTCGAGAAGGCTCGTCTCGACCTGCAGCTCGCCCAGATCGAGGTGCGATCGGTGCTGGCGCAGATCGAGGCCGCCGACCAGGCGGGTGAAGCACAACGCGCCGTGCTGGAGGGAAACCGAACCCGCGCCGAACGCAACGTGACGGAGATCGAGGCGACTATCGAGCAGATGACCGTAAGGGCGCCGCGCTCGGGCACGGTGATCTATGTCAGCGACCGGCAAGGCCAGAAGAAGAAGGTAGGCGACTCGGCCTGGCGTAACGACGAGCTCATCGAACTGCCTGACCTCAGCTCGCTCATCGGCCGCGGCGAAGTCGACGAGGCCGACGCCGGGCGCGTTGCCGAGGGACAGCCGTTCCACATAAGGCTGGACGCCCACCCGGACATCGAGTACACCGGCGCGACGGCATCGATCTCACGCGCCGTGCAGCGCAAGTCCCTGTCGCGCAATCCGCTCAAGGCGGTGCGACTCGAGCTGCACTTCGACGAAACCGACGTGCTTCGCATGCGGCCCGGCATGAGGTTTCGCGGCACCATCGAAACCGAACGTATTACGGATACGTTGCTGATTCCTTCCGACGCCGTGTTCCCCAGCCCCGACGGCCCCATCGTTTTCCGCCGCACGTTGCTGGGGCACGAGGCCGTCACGGTGGCGCTGGGCCGGCGCAACGCCACCATGGTGGAGGTGCTCGCGGGCCTCGACGCCGGTGATCTGGTGGCCGCAACCAACCCAGAGAGCGGCTGATATGGAACTGAAGCGCCGCCACAAGCACATCGGCATCGTACTCGTGGTGTCGTCGGCCATGCTGATCTGGACCGGCGCCACGATGGTGGGACCGATCAACCGCGCGCCGACCACGCCGGTTTCCGAAGTAACCCGCGGCCGCTTCGTGCACCGGGTCGACGCCCAGGGCGTCCTGGCTGCCGAGATAGCTACCGAGATCGGCGTACCGCAGAGCCGCCGTGGACCGATGTACATCGGCTGGATCGCGGAGGACGGATCCGACGTCAAAGAGGGCGACCTACTGGTGCAGTTCGACTCCACCGACCTCGAGAACGAGCTTCTGGAGACCCAAGACGAGCTGGCGCAAACGCTACACCGACGCGACCGGAGGCTGCGGCAAGAGGAAACCGCGCTGGTCAACTTGGAGCGTGACGCTAATATGGCGGAGCGACAGCTGGAATACTCGCAGACGTTCCAGAGCAAGGATCCGGAGATCTTCTCGCGCCAGGAGATCATCGAGTCGGAGATCGATTCGACGCTGGCAACACAGCGTCGGGACAACGCCACGCGCACCCGAGAGATCCGCGAGGAGCTCGGCGCCGTCGAGCTCGCCCTACTCGATTTGCAGCGCGACCGCGCCGACCTCGACATCGAGGAAGCCGAAGCCGACCTGGCCGCCCTCGAGATACGCGCGCCACACGATGGAATTTTTGTGCTCACCAACGAGCGGGGCGACCTTCCGGTGGTCGGCATGATGGTGTATTCGCGCATGACCATTGCCGAGATCCCCCAGCTGCAAAGCATGCAGGCCAACGTCTACGTGCTCGAGGCCGACGCCGGCGGTCTACGGGAAGGTATGCCGGCAGACGTCGTCGTGGAGGCGCATCCCGGACTGACGTACAAAGGTCGCATTCGCCGGCTGTCGGCGCTGGCGCGGCGCAAGAGTCGTTTTTCGCCGGTGCAGTACTTCGAAGTCGAACTGGAGCTCGAAAGAACCGACCCGGAGCGCATGAAGCCGGGCCAGCGGGTGCGCGCCACGCTGCTCATCCAAGACCTCGACAACGTCCTCACCATCCCGCGTGAGGCGGTGTTTGACGGCGAAGACGGCGCCAAGATCGCCTATCGCCAGCAGGGCAATGGCTTCGAGCCGGTGGAGATTATCCTGGGGCCGGCCGCCCTGGGTCGCGTCGTGGTCGAGAGGGGACTCGAAGAAGGCGACTTCGTGGCGCTGCAGGACCCGACGCGGGTGGCGCAGCCCGAAGAAGAGCCTGCGAACGAGCCGACCGGCCTACAGGCGCCCGGTGGAGGCAGCAGGTAAATGAACCTACAAGAATCGATCATCAGCGCGCTGCACAACCTGGCAGCTCACAAGCTGCGGTCGATGCTCACCATGCTCGGCATGATCTTCGGCGTCGGTGCGGTCATCGCCATGCTCTCGATCGGCGCCGGCGCCGAGTTGCAGGCCATGGAGATGATCGATCGCATGGGCCTGCGCAATGTTCTGGTACGCAACCCCGACATCCCCAACGACGAGCTCAACGAGATCCGCAGGCAGTCGCTCGGCGTGTCGCTCCGCGACGCCACCATCATCGAAGACGGCGTGCCGGGCGTGGAGCTGACCGCACCGCGCGTCGAGGTCGACACCTACATGATCATGGCGCCCGGGGCGCAGACCCAGGGCAAGCTCATCGGCGTGTCGCGGCACCAGGACGAGCTCTCCGGCCTGCGCGTCGTAGAGGGACGCTTTATCGACGCCATCGACGAAGACAACCACGCCCAGGTGGCCGTTATCGGCTCCAGTATTCGACGCAACCTGTTCGGCTCCGAAGTGGCGATCGGCAAGCACCTCAAGGTCAACGACACCTGGTTCGAAGTCATCGGCGTGCTCGAAGAGAGCGGTGGCGGATCGAGCTTCCAAGGCGTCGCCGTGGGCACCACGGCGACCGAGATCTACGTCCCCGCCAGCACCGCGATTCGCAAGTTCGACCGCCCACCACTCGAAGCTCCACTCGACGAGATCATCGTGCGTCTGAGCGAGGATATGTCACCGCAGACCGCTGCAGTGGCCATCGAGCGCCTGCTGGAGCGCGTCCACGGCGGTGCCAACGACTTCGACCTGGTGGTTCCCGAGGCGTTACTGGAGCAGAGCCGTCGCACGCAACGGATGTTCAACATCGTCATGGGCTGTATCGCCGGCATCTCGCTGCTGGTGGGCGGCATCGGCATCATGAACATCATGCTGGCGACGGTGCTCGAGCGCACGCGTGAGATCGGCATCCGCCGCGCCGTCGGCGCGCGCCGCTCGGAGATCCGCATCCAGTTCATGATCGAAGCGTTCACCATCAGCTTGCTGGGCGGCATCGCCGGCGTCGCCATGGGCGTGATCATTGCGCTGGTGGTGGCGGCCTCCGCCGGCTGGGCAACGGTCATCACCTTCAATGCCGTCTTTCTGTCCACCGGCGTAGCGATGTCGGCCGGGCTGATCTCCGGCATCTACCCGGCGGTGCGCGCCGCCAACCTCGATCCGATCGAGGCGCTGCGCTACGAATAGCTCGGACCCCTCAACGGGTCGCGTCGCAGCGGAGGGTGCCTGAAGACGGGACGTGCACCAGCTTGCGCTGGAGGTGATTTCCGGCGAGAGTCCGAGCCATGAATCGTATCCATCTGCGCCTCGTGCTGGTGTACGCCATCGTTGGTTCCGCCGCCGCGGGCATCGTCGGGGGGCCGCTAAGCTCGACGGCCGACGGTGCCGGCCCGACGGTGCAGCGCCACGCCGAGCTCGACGGTTGGACGCGTTTCCGCGGGCCCAACGGATCGGGAGTCAGCGACGGCCACGAGCTTCCGGCCGACGTCGGCACCGACCGCAGCGTCATCTGGAAGACCGCGGTGCCCACGGGGTATTCCTCGCCGGTGCTCGCGGAGGATCGCATTTTCCTGACCGCGTTGGACAACGAGGTGTTGCTGACCCTAGCGCTCGATCGCACCACCGGCCGCGAGCTGTGGCGGCGCCAGGCGCCCCGACCCCGCGTTGAGCGGCTCGACCGGCGCAACAACCCCGCCGCCCCGAGCCCGGCGATCGACG
>SMVB01222910.1_pt1 | contig 15238 bp, 12 predicted proteins | sample 2456461 | NCBI WGS metagenome assembly SMVB01 (sample SAMN11095934, study PRJNA526329) | marine sediment metagenome | biome: Marine sediment; feature: Surficial sediment; material: Deep marine sediment; isolation source: Hadal surficial sediment | place: Pacific Ocean | collected 2014-05 | depth... | reverse complement strand
GAACCGGTCGCGGCTACATCTTCAGCAGCACCTTCTGCACGCCGGGGCCGGGTCCTGCGGCCGCCTCGTACGCATCCTGGACCTCGTCGAGCGGCATAACGTGTGAGACCACCGGCGTGAGATCGATCCGCCTTATCTGCAGTTCGGTCACGATTTTCCTGGCAGCGTCCAGGTCGGGCCAACTTGCCGCGGAAAAAGTCACCCCCTCCGGAAACGGCATGTCGGCCCCGGGGACGATCGAAGCGGCGTACGGCTCCGCGAGGATGATGTGCCCGCCGGCCTTGACCGAGCCGGCTATCACCTCAATGCCCGGGCCATCACGGAGCGCCCCGGCGATCACCACATCGCTCTGGTGCTGCAACGCCTCACCGCGACTCGTAAACACCTGCTTTGTGTAGTTCGCCGCAAGCGTCCTGCGAGCCGGGTGGTCCTCAATGGCAAAAATCCTGTCCTTTACCCCCGCAGCGCCGTTTTTCAGAGCAATCAGGGCCGTCATGCCGATCGGATCGCACCCCACGACCGTGTAAGTGCCCAGGGGTGAGGCAGCAAGCGCCAACGCAGCCGCCCCCACACCCAGACCGGCAGTGCCGCCGGCAAGAACCGCCCGCTCCTCGCCCGAAGCCGCGATTTTTGTGAGCGTCGTGTCGGCATCCGGCACCCGAACATACTCGGCATGGCCCCCGGGAAGGGTTTTCGACCCGAACAGCTCCTGTCCGTTGCCGGCACCGACATGCTGAACGGTGTTGGTCACAAGATCGTCCAGCTCGATGAGCGAGACGTCCCCGCCGGTTTCGACCACCATGCCCGCGAACTCACCGCCCGGCGTAGTTTTGTGCGCAGTTGAGCCCGCACCCAGGAACGAATCGACATCCCAGGGCCCGATCGCCGCGGTGGTAACAAGAACGATCGCATCGCCGGGATCCCGCAGGGCAGGGCGGGGGAGTTCGATGATTTCTGCCCGGCCCCTGCCAGGGAATACAACTGCCTGCATCGGTAATCCGCGGGGGCCTAGAGATGGTCCTTGATCTGCCGTGCGACCCTCGCCGTCATCCCCGGCGCAGCGGCGATCTGTTCTTCGGTAGCCTCGCGGATACCCTTCACGGAACCGAAGGTGCGGATAAGCATCTTGCGTCGCTTTGGCCCGACCCCGGGCACAGAATCGAGTGCCGACTTCACCGAAGCCTTGCCCCTCAGGTTGCGATGGAACGTGATGGCAAACCTGTGCGCTTCGTCGCGTGCCCGCTGCAGCAGGAACAATGCCTGCGAATTTCGGGGCATGATCACCGGCTCGGGGGCATTCGGGAGGAATACCTCTTCTTCCCGTTTCGCAATCGAAGCCAGCGAGATGTCCTGCAGGCCCAGAAACAGCATGACCTCGATAGCCTGGGTCAGCTGGCCCTTTCCGCCATCGATAAGCACCAGGTCGGGCGTCGCTGCAAAGCTGGCGTTCTCATCCCCGCCCTCCCTGGCGTTCTTCAGGCGCTTGAACCTGCGGGTAAGCACCTCGCGCATCGACGCAAAGTCGTCGTTCCGGTCGTGGCTCTTTATCTTGAACCGCCGATAGTCAGACGAAAGCGGCTTTCCGTCCTGAAACACCGACATGCTCGCAACCGTGTTCGTGCCCTGGATGTGCGAGACGTCGTAACACTCAATGCGGTGCGGCAGGCCCGGAAGACTGAGCTCCTCCTGGAGTTCCGACATCGCGGTCTCCATGCGGTCGGTATCGGAAATCCACTTCAACTTCAGCTGTTCCAGACCTTGCGCGGCATTTTCGCTGACCATCTTGACGAGGCGACGTTTGGGCCCACGCTGTGGAATCGCGATCTCGACAGGTCCGTGCCGCCGAGACTCCAGCCATTCATGAATCACTCCTTCACGGCGGATCGTCTCTGAAACCAGAATTCGCCGGGGCACATGCGAGGCCGACGAATAGAACTGCTCGAAGAAGCGTGCGAGGATCTCCTCCCCCGCTTCGTCGCGGGTACCGCTCATGATGAAGTGGTCCCTGCCGACAAGATTGCCGTGTCGTACAAAGAAAATCTCAACCCACGCCTCTTCGCCGCCATAAGCCGCAGAAATGACATCGAGGTCCTCCCTGCCCAGCCCAACTACCTTCTGGCCCTCGTACACCCGCTCGATCGCCTTCAGGCGGTCCCTGAGTGCGCCGGCACGCTCGAACTCAAGTGAATCGGAAGCCTCCAGCATCGCCGACTCGAGCCCGGACACTACCTCACGTGTATTGCCCTCGAGGAACAGCACGACCTGCTCGATGACCTCTGAATATTCGATTTTCGAGGCGTACCCGGTGCAAGGGGCCACGCAGCGCTTGATGTGGTACTCGAGGCAGGGCCGGTCGTCGGTGCCCGTTATGACCTTCGTACACGATCGGTAGGGAAACAGCCGTTTCAGCAGGTCGAGCGTCTTGCGAACGCTCCCGGCCGAAGCGAACGGCCCGAAATAGCGTGCGCCATCGTTGGCCGTCCTCCGCGTCACGTAAACGCGCGGGAAATCCTCTGAGAGGTCGACTTTGATATAGGGGTAGGTCTTGTCATCTTTCAGGCGGATGTTGTACTTCGGCTTGTGTTGCTTGATAAGCGAGTTTTCAAGGAGCAGCGCCTCCTGCTCGGACTCCGTCACGATGTACTCGAAATCGTGAATCCGTGAGACGAGGTCGAAGGTCTTGGCATCGAGGTTCTTCTTCGACCCGAAATACGACCTCAGTCGATTGCGCAGCGATGCCGACTTGCCGATATACAGGACTTTGCCATCGGCGTCGCGATGAAGATAAACCCCCGGCTGTTGGGGCACTCCTGCGAGTCGGGTAGAGAATTTCCGTGTTTTCGCTGGCAATTGCTATTCAGGCCGTCTGCTCGATCCGGGTCCGGGAACGCCGGTGCTGCCGAATCGAGCGATTCGATTGTTTGAATCGGGCACAGACACCCTCGTCGGGGCGTAAATGTCGGGTCAGAGGATGCTGGAGACAGTCTAAATAGTAAACGTCAGCACAATTAGAGCGATCACAATTACCCCGGCCAGCGTCCCCAGCTTTTTCAGCTCGGCCGGAAGGGAACGGGTGAAGATTTCGGAACGTGCGCCCGCAATGCGGCTTGTCCGCGCAACGCGTGCCCGCACCCGCGTCTCTCCGACTGGCGACTCAGCGACGTCCTCGACCTCGGGGTCGTCACTGCTGCGCGGGGTTGGCTGCGTCTGTGCGAACACATTCGGGCGGGTTGTCCGGCGGTTTTTTCGTGCCCCGGTTTTTCGAGTGAATTTCGGCATTGTTAAAGGAAATTTTCAGAGGTTATCGGTAGTTGTAAGTTCGTTCATTCAGATGTCGAATCGGACTGGGCAAATACGGAATCTGCCCACTTCAATCCCTTTTCTGTCATTACTTTCGCGGCATCGACGGTCACCTGGGCGGCGTACTCAAGCGAAACGTCGGAAGTATTCCACATGAAATGATACAAGAAGGGATCGATCGGGCTCGACCCGAACGCCTTCTCGAAATACCTGTGCTGCGCCAGATCGGCGTGTTCGATGAGGTGTTCGGCCTTTTCCGGCGTTTCAAACCGCATCTGCCGCTGCACGCGGGTAACCCGGTCCTCCATTTTTGCCACAACGCCGACGCGGAGCACACCGGGGACATCGTGCAGGATTTCGGCGCCGCCGCGACCGAGCATTACCACGTTTCCGATCTCGGCAAGGTCTTTTATCACCTCGGCAGCAGTTTCGATGAAATGCTTCTCGTCGATCTCCTCGGCGCTCGTGTGCGGAGGTTCCTCCATCTCGGAGTAAGGCCGGGCCAGCAACTGCTCGATACCCGGACCGAAGTACGGATCGCCACCCATGCCGGCAACTGCTGAACGGTGGAGCATTCGCTGGATGGTCTGGGCAAACCTGCTCGCCATCGAAGGCACGCGCCTTTCCTGGTCGGCCAGTGCCGTAACGGTCGCGCCAACGCGCTTTGCGATATCGGCCAGCATCAGGCGGTCGATGAAATCCAGGTCCATTTCCTTGGCAACCATGCGCCCGAGGTCGGGGCCGCCCGCGCCGAGTCGGCCTTCGATCGTAATGACTGACAAATGTCCCTCCGATAACCGTGTCAGGCCCGGGGGTGAGCCTTCACATACTCGCTGCGAACATGTTCGTCCGTAAGGTGAGTATATATTTGCGTCGTCGCTATGCTCGAATGGCCGAGCAATTCCTGCACGTGCCGCAGGCTTGCCCCACCGTGCAGCAGGTGGGTGGCAAAGCTGTGTCGCAGCATGTGTGGAGTGATCTTAGATGAAATTCCGGCCAGAGTCGCAAGCCGGTTCAGCCGCAACCAGAACGCCTGGCGTGTGATTCGCCCGCCCCGGCGATTCAAAAACAGTGCGTTTTCATCGGACAAGCGCGAATTTCCAGAGTGCGGAGCGCCGCGTCGTAGGGGACGGACCTGCGATGGACGCGAGAAAGTCACGTACTCGGAGACCGATTCCACCGCTGTGTCGTAAATCGGGATAATTCGCTCTTTAGAGCCCTTTCCGATCGTCCGGACAGTACCGGCATCGAGATCGACATCCCGAAGGTCCAGTCCCACGAGCTCGGAAACCCGCAGGCCCGCGGCGTACATCAGCTCGACCATCGCCGCATCGCGGGCCTCTTCGGCTGAATTCACGTTGGCAGCAGTTTCAAGGAGCTGATCGACGTCTTCGGTGCTCAGAGCTTTTGGCAGTGATTGACCCGCCCGTGGCTGGCGAACATCGGCAAGCGGGTTCTCGTCGATGATCTGATCGTTCTTCATGAACTTGAAAAACGACCTGGCAGCGGCGATTTTCCGTGACCTGGTCGAAGCCGCGTAGCCGCGCTCGTCGAGATCGTCGAGAAAGGCACGGATGTCCGCTTCTGCGACAGAGGCCCATCTTGAAGGCGGTTGAGGCTGCTGCGCCAGGAAATCGACAAGCGCCGAGAGATCGCTGCGGTAAGCAGCCAGCGTGTGAACGGAAGAGCCGCGTTCAACTGCCAGGTAGTTCAGGAACGTTTCAAGTTCGGCAAGCACTCGCAGTGGGCCTTTTTACATCGCTTGGTGGCGGATCGACAGTTAATTCACTCTATTTGAAGAGCCGCGATCAGTGCATTTCAGCGTCCCAACGGGAATCGTTCGATTCTCGACATCGACCGGCCCTGATTTCGATACCGCTACTCGAAATTTAATTGGGCCAGGATTTTCGCAGGGTGCGGCCATTCGATCTCGACAAACCCCGGCAATCCCAGTGATTTCCAGATCGGGACCGGGTCTGTATCAAGTAGTTCGGCAACGAAAGTCGATATCACCGTACCGTGAGCCACGACCGCGACGACCTGGTCGCTCCCGCCAGGCTCCATCAATTTCCCTATCGCTGCGCCAAAACGTATTCGCGCCGTGCTCACCGGTTCAGAACCGTAAATTTGCTCGTTTTGATTTCGGATCGACTTAATTACCGTTGATCGCCAGGTCTCGGCATCGACGATCGGCGTGTTATCGCGCTCATGCTCACGGAGGTCGTGCATGACGTTGAGAGACAGACCGGTCGCTTTCCCAACGATTTCTGCAGTTTGGACGGCCTTAACTTCGCTGCTTGAAAACAGGCCGCCGATCGCGCGATCTGCCAGATATTCTGCCAGAGAATTTGCGCGCTGCCGTCCCCGGTCGGACAGACCCCATTTCGATGGCGGCAACTCGAGACCGACGACGGGTTCCGAGTGTTTAATGAGGATTAGCTTCGGCATGCGTTTGAGTTTACTTGGGGACAAATCGACTCTGAATCGTCTTTTGACCCGCTTGTGAGCGAAACCTGACTGAAGCAAAGTCCGTAGACTGGTCGGAATCACCTGAATCGACATCTCCGGCTGGACATCCCACAACCGGTGCCAATCGCCCCGCAGTCCTAAAAAAATCACAAATCAAAATGCCACCGGCCAGGCGGTCCGAGGCACGAGTACCCCTAAATGCCAATTGCCGACATCGCGATACCGTTCAACCCCAACCTCGTCGCGGGGGGGAGCTTCTCGCTCAGCTGGCACGGCCTGTTGAGCTTCGTCGGAGTCGCCGCGGCCATCTGGATAGTCGGGCGCGCGGCGATAAAAGAAAACCTCAACCAGGACATGGTGTACAACACCGCGATATTCGGCATCGTCGGCGGAATCGTCGGTGCCCGGCTCGTCCACGTGTTCGACAACTGGGACGTCTACGGCAGCGACCCCGGGCGGATCATCGCAATCTGGAACGGCGGTATCGGCCTCTGGGGCGGGATACTGGGCGGCTGGATAGCGGGCGCACTCTACGCATACTTCAAAAAGGCGCCGGTCGGGAAGCTCATGGACATCGCAGCACCCGCGATGTTCGTCGGGCAATCGCTGGGACGAATTGGCGACATCATCAACGGCGAGCACTGGTCACGTGCGCTCGATGCAGGCTGGGGCTGGTACTTTACGCACCCTTCCAGCCCGGCCCGATTCGGCGCAGAGCGATTTTTCGGCAACCCTGAGCGCGCGGTGCACCCGACAGTGGTTTACGAAATCATCTGGAACATGATCGGCCTCGTCCTGATCACGAAGCTGAAAGGCAAGCTGAAGCCCGCCGGGGCGATCTGGATGGTCTACCTGACGTGGTATTCAGTCGGCAGGTTCGGGATCCAGTACCTGAGGTTCGACGACGTTAAGTTCTGGGGGCTCCAGGAAGCACACCTGATCGCGATAATCGTCCTCGCCTTCACGGTCCCGTACATGATCATGAAAGTCCGCTGGGCCGATAAGAACACTGGCGTCGATGGCGGCGGCGACACCCGTTCGGCCGCACGGCGAAAGCGGGACAGGCAGCGAGAGCAGGCGAAGGCCTAGATTTAACGGCTTCCGTTCCGGGACGGTCGGATGTCCCGCAGGCCGAGTTGGTGACGTGTTTTGCCCCGCCACACCTCCGACCGGAGCTGGTACACGATATCCACCGGCCCCGACCCTAGTTCCCGGTCGCCAAGCCCGAACCCGATCGAGTCGATCCGGCGACCCGCGGCGTCGAAACTGATCCTGAGGTGCTTGCCACCCGCACCCACAGTCCGCACATCGAGCGGCACCGCGCCGTAAGTGACCAGCACCGGCTCACGGTTCGCCTCTCCGAACGGCTCCATCGACGCAACGAAATTCCAGGTCGCAATGGTCAGGTCTTCCAGCTCGACCTCGGCGTCGGCGTGCAGAACCGGGACCGGCGGGGCCCCCAGTACACCCCAGGCTGCGTGCCGTCTCAAATCATCGAGAAGATCGTCCAGCTGCTCATGCCTGATCGAAAAGCCGGCAGCCCTTGCGTGGCCCCCGAAACGCTCAAACTCGTCCGCATGTGTAGACAGGGCAGCGTGAAGGTCGAGGACCGTGTTTGATCGGCACGACGCGCGGGCAAAGCCGTCGACCACCTGGTAGGCCACGGCGGGCTTGCCGGTGAGTTCGTTCAACCTGCCGGCGAGCGGTCCGAGCAGCCCCATCGGAAAGCCATCGCAATTAACGGCCACGATGGGATCGTCTGAACCGACAACAAACTGATCTGCAACATGGTCCCACGCCTCCTGGCTGAGGGTCCGTCGCTTCGTGTTGTCGGAATCGAGCCGCTGGGCCAGGGCAAGCGCTTCGGACCCATCGTCGGTGATAAGCAGTTCCAGGCTCGGTCCGGCATCGCCCATCCGGCCCGGCGCGTTAAGTCTCGGTGCAACGTAGAACGAGATCAGTTCTGCCGTGGGCCTCCCCGACGCATCGTGAGACCTCGAGATATCGAGCAGGGCACGCAGTCCGGGCAGTTCCGTCTGCCCGAGCAGGCGCAAACCCTCACGCACGAGAGTCCTGTTTTCAGAAACCAGCGGAACGATGTCGGCGATCGTCCCCAGTGCGGCGAGCGGAAGCAGCTCAGTAGGAATTTCGTAGCCCGCATTGTAAGAGAGGGCTTCCGCCAGCTTGAACGCGACACCCGCGCCAGAATAATCGACCTGTTCCGACCCGTCCTGACCGGTGTGGGGGTTGACGATTGCCACCGCGTCGGGGCGGTCAGTCTCGATCAAATGGTGGTCCGTCACGACCGTATCGATGCCAAGCCGGTTTGCATAAGCGATCTCATCGACGGCCGTCGAGCCGGTGTCGACTGTCGTGATCAGCGTGACCCCGGCGCCGTGAAACGAATCTATTGCACCCACTGACAGCCCGTGACCATCGGTCTCTCGGTTCGGAATGTAAGGGACCGCCTTGCCGCCCAGCTTGCGGACAATGCGGAGGACGATCGCCGTTCCGGTCAGGCCGTCGACATCGAAATCCCCGAACACCCCGATGGTTTCGCCATCTTTGATCGCCCGGGAAATCCGGTCGACCGCGGCGGCCATGTCGGGCAGGGTGTGTGGATCGAGAAGGTCGTCGAGCCCCGCCGCGAAGTAATCGGCTACGTCGCCGTCGGTACGGATCCCCCGGTTCCACAGCAGCCGTGCCGCCAGCGTTCCCCGGACACCCGAACCCAGGGCACCCAGGTTGAGGCGAAATCCGGGGGGTGGCGGTTCGGCGATCTGCCATTGTCGGTCGAGTGTCATATTAGTTTGACCGACCTGTTACCTGTAACTGTCGCCGGGTGATTTATTGGAATCGGCTATTGCTGGAAACTCGTGAACACGAGGCTGGCATTGTGCCCGCCGAAGCCCAGTGAGTTGGACATCGCAACGTCGACTGTCTGCCGCGCCGCGGTGTTTGGCGTGTAGTTCAGATCGCAATCGGGATCGGGCTCATCGATGTTGATGGTCGGGGGAATAACGCCTTCCATGATCGACAACACCGAGAAACCTGCTTCGATACCCCCGGCTGCGCCCAGCAGGTGCCCGGTCATCGACTTGGTCGAGCTGACCGTCAGGTCGTAGGCATGATCGCCAAACATCTTCTTCATGGCGATGGTCTCGAACTTGTCGTTCATCTGGGTCGAAGTGCCGTGTGCGTTGATGTAATCGACTTTCTCGGGAGCCATTTCGGCATCGGCAAGCGCCCACTTCATCGCCCGCGCCGCCCCTTCGCCTTCGGGGTGTGGCTGGGTAACGTGGTGCGCATCGCTCGAGGCCCCGTAACCGACAAGTTCTGCCATCACCGTCGCGCCGCGCTTCTCGGCATGTTCGAGCGATTCCAGCACCAGCAGACCCGCGCCTTCGCCCAGAACAAAACCGTCTCGCCCCAAATCGAACGGCCGCGACGCGGCCTGGGGGTCGTCGTTTCGTGTCGACAGGGCCATGCACGAGTTGAACCCGGCAATGCCGATCGGGCAGATCGCAGCCTCGGTGCCCCCGGCAATAATTACGTCTGCGCGCCCACGGCGGATCATCTCAAGCGCCTCACCGATCGAGTCGGTCCCCGTCGCACAGGCCGAGACGGTAGCGAAGTTAGGGCCTTTCGCACCAATCATCATCGAGACCTGCCCGGAAGCCATGTCGCCAAGCATCATCGGCACAAGGAACGGACTGACGCGCTTCGGGCCCTTGTTGAGCAAGATCTCGTGCTGTTCGGTGATCGTGATGATCCCCCCGACCCCGCTGCCAATCAGCACGCCAACCCGGTCGGCATCCTCTGCAGCCATTTCAATGCCCGCGTCCTCAAGCGCCTCAACGGTTGCCACGCAGGCAAACTGGGCGAACCGGTCGAGCCGTCTGGACTCTTTCCGGCCGAGCGAGGCGGCGGCATCGAAATCGTCCACCTCGGCCGCGATGCGGGTCACGAAACCCTCTGCGTCGAACAATGAGATGTAATCGATACCGGAGCGGCCTTCAATCAGGCCTTCCCAGGTAGTTTGGCGGTCAAGTCCGAGTGGTGTGATCAGACCGATACCTGTAACGACGACGCGAACTGTCATTCGGTGACCTCTTGGCGCATCCGGGAAATCGGAAACACGCACCTGCGACGCTCCAGTCGCCGGTCATTTACCGACCGTGTACCGGAGTCGTCGATTTCGATGAAAAGCGACACTGCGAGTATAGCAATGGCCAGCGCGCCTCACGTTCGGAATCCGGACGGCTTAAATCCATCTTTTTTCCGATCTGCACGCCAGACCCGACAGATCGTCCCGATTGCCGGTCCACTCACCGGCAAGGGTTCGGGCTAATATTGAACCGGAACTAATTATGTTCGGGCAGGCACGCAAAATGCCCCTTCGGGCGGGTGGCCGTTGAAAGTTCTGATCGAAACGCATGGATGCAAACTGAACACCGCAGACAGTCAGCGTCTGGCGAACGAGTTTGTGCACTCGGGCTACGAAATCGCCGATGGCGACGGCATTCCCGACGTGTTTGTGCTGAACACTTGCACGGTGACCCACGTTGCCGATAAAAAGGCCCGCCAGGCGCTGAGTCGGGCAAGGCGCAAGTTTCCCGAAGCGATCGTGGTTGCCGCCGGGTGCTACGCCGAGAGCGGCACCGACGATCTTGAAGCGCTAAGCGCAACCGACATCGTGATCCCGAACACCCGCAAGTCGGAAATCGTTCAGATCGTCAGTTCGAGGACCGGGATGGAATGGCAGGGTGACGTTGGCGCGGGCGATGCAGTTGGGCACCTGCTGGGCCGCACGCGTGCGGCGGTCAAGATCCAGGAAGGCTGCGACCAGGTCTGCTCTTATTGCATCGTGCCAAAGGTGCGCGGACGCGAGCGCAGCATCCCGAAAACGGCAATCATCCAGCAGGTGCAGGCACTCTCTTCAGCTGGATGTCCCGAGATAGTCCTGACCGGAACCCAACTTGGCTCGTACGGGTTCGATCTCGAAGGAACCGACCTCGTCGACATGATCAGGTCGGTGCTCGAGGAGACCGATATAAGGCGGCTCCGCATTTCGTCGTTGCAGCCACCGGAATTCACAGACGGGCTCCTGGAACTGTGGGGCGGGGTCGGTAAAGACCGTCTGTGTCCACATTTTCACATTCCGCTGCAGAGTGGCAGCGACCGCATTCTCGAGCGCATGCGACGTCGGTACACCGCGGCCGGCTATCTCGAGGCAGTCCGGACGGCCAAAGCTGCGGTCAGGGGTTGTTCCGTTACGACAGATGTGATCTCGGGATTTCCGGGCGAGACCGGCGAAGACCACAGTTCGACGCTCGAAGTGCTGCAGACCGCCGAGTTGGCCGATGCCCACATCTTTCCCTATTCGGCCCGACCCGGGACCAGTGCCGCGCATTTTCCCGATCACGTCGAGACCACAACTCGTGCCCGTCGGGCCGTGCAACTCCGGGAAGTTGCCGATGCAATGGCGAAAAAGCACCGGCAGGGGTTCGTGGGCACCGTTCGGCCGGTGCTGTGGGAAGGCGCAAGGGGCCGGAGCGGTCTGACCGACAACTACCTGCGGGTCAGGCTTGAGAACGACGAGATTATTTCCGGTAAAAACGGTGCTGGCGAGCGATCTGGCGACGGCCTGATCGAAGACATTCGCATCGTGCGGCTGGAAGGACTTCAGTTAATCGGGTCGGTGGCAGACTGACCTGCTGGTGGTGTGGGCGACGATTCGGCCGCCCTGTACTTGACTGGCCCCGTCGATTTGATGTGAGCGAGTTCAGTTCACGACTGGGTGTTTTTGTCATTCTGGGCTTGATTTAGAACCTCCCTCGATCTCGTACCATCCGGCAGCGAGGTCGGCCCAGTCCCCGTTGTTCGCTTTCACAAGGTCGATCTTCCATTTGCGACGCCATGCCTTGATCTGTTTCTCTCGTGCGATTGCAGCGGTGGCGTCGTCGGATTCCTCGAACCAGATCAATCTGTTTAATTTGTATCTGGCAGTGAACTTTGATCCGGTACCGCTGAGGTGCTGCCAGACCCTCCTGAACAGGTCTCCTGTCACGCCGGTATAGAGTGGGCCACCATGATTTGCGAGCACGTAGACGCAGCAAGTTCTTGATTGCATGGATATGAAGGGTTGAACGCGACGTTATAGAGAGATTCTGAATCCCGTTCGACTCCGCTCAGGGCAAGCAAGTTCAGAATGACAATATTTCCGCGGTCCCTGGTGACGACATTTCGATTCATCGTGATGATATTTCGACTCAGTGGCAATTTCTAAACGGTCGCGTCAGGCATCCGGTTGCTAATCGGAAATCGTAGGCGGCTTAAACAAAAGAGCCACCCCCGGGCGATGGGGTGGCTCTTTTCAGAAAGACTAGAAACGTTTTTGGCAGCTTAGAAGTCGACGGGGCGCAACTCGACGTTGCCGTGTCGTCGCTCCAGGTAGCCTGCCGACTGGTGGTAACCGTGGGCGAACACCATCAGCCACCCTTCCTTCTCGATGCGGTCGAGGAGTTCCTTCTTCATCGCCAGCGACTGATCGGGGTAGCGGTCGAATGCTGTGATGTAGGGCAGGGGAATGTGGTTGGGTGTTGGAATCAGGTTGGCCAGGTAGATGATGCGTTCGCTTCCCGTGTTGATCAGGACGACCTGGTGACCGTCTGAATATCCGTCGGTGACAATCGTGCTGACACCGGGAACGATCTCGGTATCGCCATCGAGCAGTTCGATCATGCCCTTATCTTCGAGGACACGCAGGTGCTCAACGCCGGGACCGTACATGGGAATCGATCGCTCGTTTGGGGAGAACGCCTCATCCCACGCGGCCCGCTGCACAAGGTACTTTGCCTTCGGGTAAGTCGGGATGATTGTGCCCTCACGGTCGAGGCGGGTCGCGCCGCCGCTGTGTGAGAAGGCCAGGTGAGTGAGGATTACGAAGTCGATATCGCGGGCGCTCACCCCGTTGTGCCGCAGGTTCCGCAGTAGCTTCGACGACGAGTGGCCGTAGATTTCGCGGGTCATTTCCGGCTCCTTGTTACCGATTCCGGCATCCACGAGGATGTTCGCGTGAGGAGTCTTGATCAGGAGCGAGTTCAGGCCGAGTCGCACGCGGTTCTTGCGATCGGGCTTTGCGTTCTGCTCCCAGAGAATCTTCGGGACCGGGCCGAACATCGGGCCCCCATCGAGCAGGAAAGTACCGTCGCTGACTAACTTGACGGCAACACTATCTGTAGTCATCTTGACGCCTCCAAGGCCATCCCTGGCCATTTTTCACTTCGGTGCACGAGCGGACACTCGTTGCGTTTTGGCGCCGTCGGCCCGGTCACCCGGGCCACGGCTATGTATTGCGGATTGTTGAAATCCCTGCAGCTTCGAGAGCGGTGAATGCAATCGAGCTGTATGACACACGGAACCGTATGGGTTTTCTGGTTGTTCATACAAGGTACGTCCGTACTCAGTTATAGTCGATTACCTAAGTATTGTTTCGAACGAGTTCAAAACTAGGCATAAACCGCGAGTTCAAATGAGAGGCAGCACTTACGCGTTGTTACGCGCGGTCCGGGCGCTCCGGTCGCCAGTCAAATACAATCACCGCGCAGCCCGGGAGCACCGCTTGTGGACGCTAAACTGCCGTCTGGGCGAGCGGAGATGGCGGGCTACCGGGGCTTTTTGTGCTTCCATGTGCACTACTGCGGGAATCCGGAGCTGTACCGAGCGGCCGGGACGGGGCGGCCATACGGCCCGAAGTGATGAAATAGGAGTTGGTTCTGTTGGAAATTACAGTCGTCGAAGGCAATGTCACCGAGATCGAGACCGAAGCGCTGGTGGTGAACCTGTTCGAAGGAGTGACCGCACCCGGGGGCGCGACCGGCGCTGTCGATTCCGCGATTGGTGGCCTGATCACGGAACTCATAGACGACGGCGAAATCACCGGTTCTACGAGCGAAACGGTGCTAATCCACACGCCAAACTCAGCCTTTCCGGAATTCAAGCCGTCACGCGTGCTCGTGGTCGGTCTCGGCTCTGAAGAATCGTTCGACCTGAACGTAGTGCGCCGCGTCTCTGCCACAGTGGTCCGCAAGCTGCGGCAATCGGGAGTCACGAACGCCGCAACGATCGTCCACGGCGCCGGAATTGGCGGGATCGAACCCGCAGCCGGCGCACAGGCGCTGACCGAAGGGTCGCTGCTGGGTTCGTACAGGTTCGACAAGTACAAGAAGGCCGACCCCAAGCGGCGTGTGAATATCGAAACCCTGACCGTGATCGAGAACGATTCGACGAAAATGAGCGCCATCTATGCCGGGGTCGAAAAAGGCACCGTATATTCCGAGGCCGACACCCTGGCCCGCGATCTGGTGAACGAACCGGCCAACAAACTCTCTCCGTCCGACCTTGCCGCAGTGGCCGAGCAGGTAGCGGCAGATGGCGGTATCGACTGCACAGTGCTCGAAGAGGCCGAGGTAAGCAAGCTCGGAATGGGCGCGTACGTGGGCGTGGCCCAGGGCAGTTCCCGGCCTCTCAAGTTCATTCACATGAGCTACGAAGGCGACCCCGGGAATGAGGAAAACAACCTGTGGCTGGTCGGCAAGGGCATCACTTTCGACAGCGGGGGGATATCGCTGAAGCCTGGTGCCGGGATGGGCAAGATGAAAGGCGATATGGGCGGCGGTGCATCGGTGATCGGCGCAATGCAGGCTATTTCACAGCTCAAACCGAAACTGAACGTGCATGCAGTTTGCGCCGCCACCGACAACATGCCGGGAGCATCGGCCCAGCGGCCCGGCGACGTAGTGACTGCGATGAACGGCACGACAATCGAGGTCGACAACACCGACGCCGAGGGTCGGCTTACCCTTGCCGACGCCATCGGCTACGCGCTCTCCAAGGGGGCGGTGCGCATTGTGGACATTGCAACGCTCACCGGTGCCGCCCGGATTGCGCTTGGCGATGGCGTGAGCCCGGTGTTTGGAAACAACGATGAACTGGTGGGAGCGGTGCTCGAGGCCAGCGAGTCGGTTGGCGAATCGATGTGGAGGCTTCCGCTCGATCCCGTCACCAAGCGCCAGAACTCGTCACGTATTGCCGACCTGAAGAACACCGGCGGGAGGGGTGGCGGGTCGACCACGGCTGCGCACTTCATAGCCGATTTTGCCGGCGATACGCCATGGGTCCACATCGATGTTGCAGCGACCTCGATGCTCGATAGCACAAGGGGCTGGACCCCGGCAGGCGCCACGGGGGTGCCCACGCGCTCGCTGATAGAACTTGCGATGTCGCTGGGCGAATAAGGTAACCCGGACAACGCCCAACATCCAACGCTGTTTTCAAAGCCATCAGGCTCTGGCGTGCCCCGCGGAGCTCGCGCGGTCGCCCAAGTTCTACGCCCGGCGACTAACGCCCCGCGGAGCTGCATGCGCGACTTGCTCACGCCAGTCATCTGGCAAGTCGTTCGACGACG
>SMVB01409985.1_pt1 | contig 15241 bp, 14 predicted proteins | sample 2456461 | NCBI WGS metagenome assembly SMVB01 (sample SAMN11095934, study PRJNA526329) | marine sediment metagenome | biome: Marine sediment; feature: Surficial sediment; material: Deep marine sediment; isolation source: Hadal surficial sediment | place: Pacific Ocean | collected 2014-05 | depth... | reverse complement strand
GTGACCTTGCAATATCTCAAATCAGACCCACACTCGCCTGACAAATTTCGCATCAACGGTGTCGTCCGCAATGTGGATGAATGGTATGAAGCGTTTGACGTCAAGCAAGGCGATGCACTCTACCTCCCTCCGGAGGAAAGAGTATCTATCTGGTAAATCATTCCTCGTGCTGATGCATGCGCCGATGGAGAAACGGGGAAATCATCAGAACCAGGACGCCAAAGACGATGGCTATGATAGCCAGGTTTTCGAATACTCCCGTATAGACTGCAAGGGATTCCGCCGCGGATGTCGGAGCCGTCGCTTCATCAGTAATTGCGGTCAACCCAGCGATCATTCCACCTGCATAGGCGGCAAAAGCACTGGATAAGAACCAGACACCCATCATCATGGCACCAATTCTTTGTACAGAAAGTTTAGTTACCATGGACAGACCGACCGGTGATAGGCAGAGCTCACCGGTCGTGTGCAACAGGTACATCAGAGCCAGCCAGATAATCGAGACCTTACCATCAGGCCCGGCAAGGCTGGTCCCATAGATCAGTACGGCAAAACCAAGCCCTACCTGCAAAATACCCAAACCAAATTTTGCCGGTGTCGACGGCTCCATTTTCAGACGGCTTAAGAAAACCCACATGAGGGCAAACAATGGCGCGAGCAAGATGATGAAAAGCGGATTAAGCGACTGGAACATACCCGCGGTAAAAGTTTCTCCCATCGCCACGTTACGATCCGTGAACAGTGTTAGAGATGAACCAGCCTGTTCAAACAAAGCCCAGAAGAGAACTGAAAAAATGATTAGCAGCAACATCACCAACATCCGATCACGTTCCTTTGGCTCACACTTCGCCAGGGAAAACCAGATTACCCAGGCAACAACCAGGCCACCAAATACCGCCAGCATCAAGCCAAGTTCCGCCGTACGTTGAATTACCTGCCAGACGGCGATGACAGCAACCAGACCGATGATGTAAATGAATTTTTCCTTATTGATACCCGGAAAAACTTCCTCTTGTAGGTCTGTCGGCATGGGTGGTTCACCGAGCCCGAGCAAATATTTTCGCCCCAGTTGAAATGTTAGCAGGCCAACCAGCATGCCAATACCAGCCGCTCCAAAACCATAACGCCAGCCAAAGTTCTCACCAAGATAAGCACACAGTAACGTGGCAACAAAAGCACCGATGTTAATTCCCATATAGAAGATGGTGAACCCAGCATCACGGCGTGGATCATCGGCACCATATAGCTGGCCGACGATTGTCGAAATATTGGCCTTGAGGAAACCAACCCCGACGACAATAAAAGCCAGTGACAGGTAGAATATCTGTGTATAGAAACCATCCCGCTGAACTTCAGATTCACCATTAACCATCACAATAGTCGCGTCTGGTCCTTCGAAAGCCATACCAAAATGGCCACAAACCAGCAGGATGGCACCGAATGTTATGGCTTTCCTGAAGCCAAGGTAACGATCAGCTATCAACCCCCCGAGTACTGGCATGGCATAGACAAGGGATGCGTAGCTGCCATAGATAAGTGCTCCCTGCTGGTCTCCAAACAGGAAATGCTTAGTCAGGTACAAAATAAGCAAAGCCCGCATCCCGTAATAACTGAACCTCTCCCACATTTCCGTGAAAAACAGGATGAAAAGTCCTTTAGGGTGGCCAAGCAGCATCCCATCGTCTTTGATTATTTCATTCATCTAAGGGACCTTTGATTAAGTGGATATTTTGTCAGGGCAGGGAAGAAGCGCAAAGAGTCAGTAAACAGAGTGTGAATCAGTTAAAGGAGACCTAGGTACTCAACCTTTAACCTGGGCCGCGGTGAGCAATGCACTATTTCCTCTCTGCGGGAAGAAAGCTTCCGGGTCTCCAACACTGCGCATGGATCGAATGCTTTCTACTATGGCTTCTGGCGCACCTTTTGGAAAACTTGCCAGTCGTTGCGCAATTTCCCGACATCGGTTCAAGACTTCGCTATCAGCAACACATTCGGTGGCGATTCCGAGCCTGACAAGCTCAGGACCTGGCACTCGATCACCATATAAGGCTAACCTTGACAACACGGCCTCAGTGGACTTTATTTTCATCCAGGCTGCATTCATTGGGATGTTTGCTCCCTGCTGAATTTCACCTATCTGAAGAAACGATGTTTCGCCAGCAATTAACAAATCGCAGGCGAAGGCCAGAGCCGCACCCGCATTGATACCAAACTTCTCAAACGCACCAATAATTGGTTTCTTACATCCAAACAAGGCGATGTGCATGCTACGAACATCGCCCACATCTTTATCTGCCCAATCTGGTGGTGGATCCTGTTGCAACGCCTTCAAATCGATGCCGGAACAAAAATAGCCACCTTCGCCTCTGAGGATTATAGAGGCGATCTTCCTATTATCTTCCAGCAAATGGATGGCATCTGTTATTTCACCGGCAAGCGGTGGAATCAGGGAGTTGCGCCTTTCCGGGCGATTAATAACGATTTCTGCCCAGCCTTCTTGATATTCGATCGATGAAAATTCACCCATACCCTACTCCATCAGTTGACAGGTCTAGGGTACCGCTTATGGCGGACGCGAACCACTTTCATCTACAGAACGTCTGATTAAGGCCAGTATGCCACATCACTAGTTACACCGTGACGGCGTCAAAGTCATACTCAAAAATTTGTCAGTTTACAACGTGTTAACAAATTTCATCACCCTTCGTTGTCCTGACAAAAACATCCACTCAATCAAAGGTAAATGGCACTCGAACCGCCCATAACATTCTTATGAGAGGCATTTAGATGACAAGCTTCAGAGGGGGGAGTAGTCTCTAGGCCAAGTTGCTAGCGAGAACCAATGGTGAATATCTCATTTCCCGTGAAGTATCTTATTGTGTCGACAGCATCCATGTTGACAACGCTGCTGTGCTTTCTGCTGATGATTGCACTAATTTCTGTTGAATTGAGCAAGCAACCCGATCTCAGGACCTTTAGTATTTCGGTACCCGTCATTTCACCTATCAGGCCTAAAGAAAAACCTGTCGTCCGTGAAAAAGCGCAGAAAAGTTTACCATTTGAACCCCCTCCACTACCTGAAGGTGAATTTAGCCAGACCGATACCAGAATTCTTACCGAATCCAGCTTGCCAAACCGGGTATCACTCGCAGATATTATCGGTGAAGAGGCAATCCAGTTTAAGTTGACGCCGCCCCTCAGCGACCTTATTCCTTTATCTGTGGTGCAACCAGTTTATCCATTTGTCGCGGCCGTGAAAGAAATTGAAGGTTATGTGCTGGTACAGTTTTCAGTACTTGAGAACGGTTCAGTACGCAATGCTCTGATAGTCAGATCAGAACCACGCCAGATATTCGACGAAGCTGCATTAAACGCTGTTCGAAAATTCAAATTTCGACCACGAATGGTGGGAGGCGATCCGGTGCCGGTGGACAATATCCAGCTGCGATTTATTTTTTCAATGCAGTCTAGCTATGCACAATTTTTTAACTAGGTTCTCTTCGTTTCTCCCTGGACTCATCTGGTTTCCTATAGCCCTGGGAGCATCAAGCTCACTGGGGATAAGCGACGCCTCAAAATGTTATGAAGAAAGTAGATTCCCTTTGTCTTTACAGGGAACCAGCTATTGTACAAGGGCAATCAGAAACGGAGGACTCAACAGGCGAGACCTCGCCGCTACCTACTCCAATCGGGGGATTATTTATTCAAAAAACGGAAAGTTTGAAAAAGCAATGCAAGACCACGACAAGGCGATCAACATTAGTCCAAATCTTGCACGGGCCTACATCAACCGCGGAAATGTTTATTACCACACTCACGAATATGAAGCGGCGCTCGCTGAATTCGAGAAAGCGATTTCGGCAGGTGGTGGACCGGCAGTAACCTTATTGTCCAACAAAGCCCTTACCCTCATAAGACTGCAGCGCCTGACCGAAGCAAAACTGACACTGGAACTCGCTCTCCTGAAAGCACCTGAATCCCGAAAGATCAAAGGCTGGATACAAGACCTGGTATCTGTCACCAAGAGACAATAGGTCATATCGGGTAGTTCTTATTTTCGTGCGCTATTAAGTTTCCCTTGCATACGTCGCATCCCTTTTAGCCAGCGATTCAGGTCTCCAGTTTTCCGATTCATCCAGGTTTGTGCAATTTCATCCGTAAGAATGAGAAATTCTTCCTGTCTTACAGCGTCGATAACCTGCTGGGCAACCTCTTCAGGTTCCTTGATGGGACCGGCGGCCGACGAAGCCCACGCCCCGGTGACGTCGCCCAACATTGGCGTTCGCACGCCAAGCGGTGCCAATAGAGAAAACTTTATTCCCTGATCGTGATAGGTAACCGACATCCACTCCGCAATACCTACAACCGCATGTTTTGTCGTTGCATAGGTCAGGTTACCGTGAGTGGTCAGGATTCCAGCCATTGAAGCCGTGTGCACAAAATACCCCGAGCCGCGCTCAAGCATTCGCGGCAGCACCGCGCGTATTGCGTAAATATGAGACATTACATTGACCTGCCATTGATTCTCCCAGACATCAATTGGTGTGGTCAGGGGGTCACCTCCCGAGAAAATCCCCGCATTGGCGAAGAAAAGATCGATTGGGCCAACTTCACTTTCACAGTCCGTTACCAGCTGGTTAACTGACTCCTCGCTGCCGACATCACAGGCAATAGCCAACCCATTACAGGCGCTTGCTGTCTGCCTGGCGCCTTCTTCATTAATATCAACAGCAATAACCCGGGCACCTTCACGAGCAAAAGCTTTTGCGCTTGCTGCGCCAATCCCACTTGCAGCACCTGTTACCACACAAACCTTGTCTTCAAATTCCATTACAATTCCCTAGATGACTCGCGGCATGATATCGAAGTATTCTCTATCAGGTCACGTTTAACAAATGTTGTAACAAAAGAAAGCTTTCAATGTCTATCCGTGTACATAATCAATGGACCAGAAAACATGGCGCTGAAACCCTATCTGCTATTCATCGTATTGGTCGGTGGTCTGACACTGGCCAATTATTCAAAGGCTGACTCGGCTACCTTTGCCGGTGGTTGTTTCTGGTGTGTCGAGGCTGCCTACCAGGATCTCGATGGCGTCAAGGATGTCGTATCCGGCTTCACCGGTGGGACGCTGAAGAACCCGACCTATAGTGGCAATCACTCAGGTCACTATGAGGCGGTTGAAGTCACTTATGACCCGGCGGTCATCTCCTATCAACAGCTACTCGACATTTTCTGGGTCAACATTGACCCATTTGATAACAGAGGTCAGTTCTGTGATAAGGGTCCGAGTTACCGCAGTGCCTTATTTGTATCAAGCCCTGAACAAGATGAAGCAGCCAGGGCTTCAAGACAAAAAGTAGTAGAACAATTCCCGGATAGCACTGTTTACACAGAAATTTTGAAGTCAACCGCTTTCTATCCAGTAGAGGCGCATCACCAGGACTACTACAAGAAGAATCCGATTCGCTATAAATTCTATCGAACAGGTTGCAGGCGTGATGCCCGATTACACGAGATCTGGGGTGATGCTGCTGGTCATTGACCCACAACACCCTCTCGTCTATTGCACCGAATGAGCAAGCGGTACTTCATATCTATCCAGCACTGCTCTGACAAGACCACTGCGCACAATATCATCTCGTACAAAGCTATGGATACATACACCCGGTAACTCCCGAAACCGTTCTATGGCATCCGCAAGGCCATTAGGACCCCTGATGTCACTTTGTTGAATATCACCGTTAACCACAACCCTGGAACGCTCACCTATTCGGGTAAGGAACATTTTCATTTGTGCCACAGAAGTATTTTGCGCCTCATCAAGAATCACAAATGTATCTTGACCAAATGTTTTCCCTCTCATAAAGGCCAGTGGAGCAGCGACAATTCGCCCATGACGTAGATTATACTCAACAGCTCCGGCGCCAAGACGCTCATTCAAAATTTCTCGAAATGTGTCGATGTATACGGCAAACTTCTCATCAACGGCCCCAGGCAGGTAGCCCAGTTGCTCTCCCGCCTCCACAGCCGGGCGGGTTAATATGATTCTCTCAATCGTACCTGATTCCAGCGCATCCGCGGCCAGTGCTGCCGCGCAGTAACTTTTGCCTGTACCCGCGGGTCCAATACCGAACGTCAACCAATTACTCTTGATCGCAGAGATGTATCGTTTTTGCGCTGGGTTTTTCGCTTCGAGTGGTCGATGTGACCTATGTGGAGAATAGACAGTATCCAGAGAGGATCCGCCTGAATGCAGCGTGTAAATATCCGCTGTTTCGAGATGGGGTACTTTTTGTTTTCCTGAACTGTGTTTGTTTCGCCTCCCTTCTAATTGTTTTTTTCGATTTTGTGAACAATGCACTCGGGACTTTTTTGCCATAGATAACCTGTTTGACACCAATTAGTTTCTCGGATTGTGTTTTTAGCCATTGACAAACCTCCCCTGGTTACTGAAGCGGCATAATTACCACGTCATATGTCGATGTTAATCAAATTCTCGCAACTATCAATAGCTATCTAGGGTCAGGTCTTGATTCTCTCGAAAATCACAGATTTCACTAAAAAATTAACGTGACAAAAACAGAGCTGTAAGTGTTAAGGTAATAAACTCTTCAATCCCTGGAGTAACAATGCACTTGATCTTTCTCCATGGTGTACCCGGAGTTGGGAAACGGACGATAGCGACCGAACTTAGCTCAGAATTAGGGTTTCCATTCCTCAATTTTCATCATCTTGTAGCGCTTCTCGGTCCCGTATTCGGATATTCTTCCCAGGTTTTCTATGAGCTGAGGAACTCAACCACAAAAAATATCATTGAAGAGGCAATGAATTCGCCGGAGGACGGAATCATTTGCTCATTCACCTATGAGCCCAGCATTCCACTCAATAATTATGAGGCTTATATCAATAGTGCAAAAAACTCGGGCGACATTGGATTATTTGTCGGGCTTACCTGCGATGAAGACGAGCTCCGACTGAGAGTCGAATCACCCGAGCGAAAGACCCTTGGCAAAGTCAGTGATTTTCAACTGCTGGAACAATCCATGGCTGAGGGTATTTTTGATATCCCCGATCTCCCCGGCCCATCTATTACGATCAATACATCGGGAGAGTCTCCTCAGGATACCGTCCAGAATATTATCGCCATGCTGCCGGATGCCATGAAAAAAGGCATCGCTTTTTAGGCGCCATAAACTCTCTATAAGATCCAACTTCCTATGATTAACAGAATTGAACAACAGCTGAGTGTTATCCGTGAAGAGATGGCCAGAGAAAATATCGATGCATTTCTTGTCCCAAGGGCTGATGAATATCTCGGAGAATATGTCCCTGAACACAATGAACGATTGCTCTGGTTAACCGGTTTTTCCGGATCTGCCGGATCTGCGGTCATCCTGAAGGATCGTGCTGCAATTTTTGTAGACGGGCGATATACCCTTCAGGTGCAACAACAGGTAACGAAAGATTTATTCGAGTTTCACCATCTTATTGAGGACCCACCGCTACAATGGCTAGGCAGGTCGTTAGAAAGTGGCGCCAGAGTCGGCATCGATTCACGCCTTCATTCTTATGCTTTCTACAAGTCAGCACTAGAGTCTTTGAGTTCTCTCGGCATTCACCTGGTTGAAATGAAATCAAATCCCATAGATAACAACTGGATTGATCGGCCTGTCCCAGAGCCGATTCTCGCCACACTTTTAGGTGAAGAATTCACCGGGGAACACAGTTCGAGCAAGCGTAAAAGAATCGGTGCCATTATTGAAGAGGCCGGTGGTGATGTCGCACTTATCACGCAGCTGGATTCCATCGCCTGGCTACTGAACATCAGGGGCGGAGACGTGCCCCACTTGCCCGTGCTACTGGGATTCGCCATTCTGAGCAAGACGGGCGAAATGACTTTTTTTACAGATCCCCGAAAGATACCTAACGATCTTTTTAAGCACGTCGGTGAAGGTGTTACTATTCAGGATGAGTCAACCATTGCCGATGTAATTAATCTACTGGGTAGTTCATCAACAAAAGTGGTTGCCGATGAAAATACAGCCAATGCTTTTTCCATCCTTCGATGTGCTGAACAAGGATGTAATATTATCCCAGGAAATGACCCGGTCATCATTCCAAAAGCGCAAAAGAATGCAACTGAACTATCAGGAATGCGAAACTGCCATGTCCGTGATGGCTCTGCTCTGTCTCGCTACCTTTCATGGATCGAAAAGGAAGTGGCTGAAGGGACTCTTTACAATGAGGCTGAACTCAGCGACAAACTGGAATCTTTCCGCCGAGAGTTAACGAACATTCACGACCTCTCCTTCGATACTATATCAGCCACAGGTGCCAACGGCGCCCTATGCCACTACAATCACCGGAATGGCAAGCCCGCCATTCTGGAGATGGATACCTTGTACCTGGTGGACTCGGGTGGGCAGTATCTTGATGGCACAACAGATGTCACAAGGACGGTTGCCATTGGCACACCGACTGCAGAGCACAAAAAAATGTTCACCCTGGTACTCAAAGGCCACATTGCCCTTGCTACGTGCGTATTCCCCTCGGGAACAAGTGGTGTACAACTGGACGTCTTAGCCAGGCAATTTTTGTGGCAGGAAGGCCTGGACTATGATCACGGTACGGGCCATGGAGTAGGATGCAATCTCAGCGTCCATGAAGGACCGCAGAGAATTGCTAAAACAGCAGCCGCGATATCAGAGCTTCTCCCGGGCATGGTTCTCTCAAACGAGCCAGGTTACTACAAGGAAGATTGCTATGGCATACGCTGTGAAAACCTGATGATCGTCACAGAGCGGGATGATGGAATGCTGGAATTCGAGACAATTACCTTTGCACCATTTGATCGAAAACTTTTAGACCATGACCTGCTCACGCCGTTCGAACGGAACTGGATAAATCAGTACCACATTGATGTCAGATCAAAACTCTCTCCATTGTTAGCAGATAATGATCTTCGCTGGCTCGAACGAGCCACACTTAAAATCTGACAAACTGCTACACTGCGCAAAATTTGAGCACCCAGCTCGCAGGAAATATCAATGGAGAATGTTGCAGGTAAGGTAGCCTTTATAACCGGTGGCGCAAGCGGGCTCGGTCTGGCAATGGCCAGGTCGTTCACGGGTGCCGGGATGAAAGTGGCTATCGCAGATATCCAGGATGATGCCCTTGAGGCAGCAAGAGAAGAATTCTCAGACAGCAACGCAGAGGTCATTGTGCTCAAAGTCGATGTTACCGACAGAGACGCAATGGAACAAGCCGCCAGAGATACACGGGAAGCATTCGGTAAGGTTCACGTGCTCTGTAATAACGCTGGTGTCGCCCTGACTGGAAATATTTCAGAGATGTCTTACAAAGACTGGGACTGGGTAATGAAAGTTAATCTCGATGGCGTCATCAATGGCATGGTGGCCTTTGTTAATCTGATTAAATCTCACGGCGAAGGCGGACACATCGTCAACACAGCCTCAATGGCCGGTCAGCTTGGGATGGAGAATCTCAGCGTTTACAACACTGCGAAGTTCGCTGTCGTGGGTATGTCTGAAAGTATGCGCCATGATCTTGCACTATTTGATATTGGAACTTCTGTATTGTGCCCCGGATTCGTTGCCACCGAGATCTTCCATTCAGAGAGGAATCGACCAGACGAACTAGGGGGACCTGAAGCCTCAGGATTCAACCTGCAGAATAACGATGCTGACCCCGCTGTTCAGGAACAAAGGGAGCAAATGTTAGTTAATGCACTTGATCCCTCGGTCATCGGGGACATGGTTTTACACGCCATCCAGACAAACGAGTTCTATATTCTTAGCCATCCTGAATTCAAACAGGGCGTTATCAACCGTGGCCAGGAACTCAGCGATTCATTCGATCACTGGTCCGCCTATCGCCAGGAACACAATGTCTGAACCCCCGGCGGTTCTTGTATAAAGAGCCCTCGGCTGTTCTTAAAAAAGAGCCCTCAGCCGTTCTTAAAAAAGAGCCTTCAGCTGTTCTTAAAAAAGAATCCTTAGCCAAGCTCAGCTATCCTGCGGATGCTCTTGTGGACAGCTTCCTCTGAGAAAACTTCAGGATTCTCTATCACCACATGCTCAAATAGAAACTCCTCAAGCCCGAGTTGTTGGAGTTTCTGAAATCCATCGCTGCGAGTTTTCTTTTGCATCATGGAATCTACTGTGTCTATAAAGCCTCTGGTATCAATCTGTGGTCGAATCCTACCGGCGTACTTGTTTTTCAGCGTCTGTTCGTAAGCAGCCAGGCAAATGGCCAGTTTCTCAATGATGACAGGTTGTTCAACATCACGTGAGTGGGCAGAGTTGATCTCACCATCCTGGTTACGAATTTCAACCATTCTCCGGTTGACAACGGGAATCAGCTCTTCCACTTCCAGTCGTATCACATTAGCCAGGTACTTCTCACACTTTTCGACTGAAGGAATATTAGCGATCAGCTTCTTCTGATCCGATAAATTGTAATGTGCCATGTAAGTTCTCCGAACATTTTTAAATTCTGTTGAGCTGGTCTCTTTTTTTGATAGCTATAGGCTGGATTTACGTCCATCGCAGAGCCAGCATGCGACTAACAAGGGAACGACCCCGGACTAGTGACCTTTTATATCTGTCTTAGTTTTTCCACAGTGCTTGCAGCGCCAGAAATCTCGATCGATACGTAACCAGAAGTGCTGGCTAAACACGCAGCGCAACTTGAACCGGGTCTTCCTCCGTTCTAAATTTTTTAATTCCATCATGGCGTTCCTCCGTTATTCTGTTGATAAGTGCTTTGTCAAACACTAAAACCATCATAGGAGGCCACAGGAGCTAAACATGGTGCTTGCAAGCCACAAATCAGTCCGTGGTATGTTTACCTGATTCACTACATTGAGAAGCCATGAAGACAGACACGCAGTTGACGAGAAAGGAAGCCTTAGCCCAGTTAACCGCGCCGGGCGAGCCCTATGAATTACATTCAATCACGGTCCACGGTAATACCTGCCGTGCATTCAGAAATGCGCCGCCAACGCTGAGAGACCTGTTTTTTGAGGCCCGCAGCGATGTCACCTTCCTGGTTTATGAGCAGGAACGGTATAGCTTCGAGGATGTTTATCTGCGATCAGCCCGGATCGCCAAAATGCTGGTAGATGTCTACGGCATCAAAAAAGGAGACCGTGTCTCACTTTCAATGCGCAATTATCCGGAATGGGTGATGGCATTCGATGCCATTACTTCAATTGGCGCGATTGCTGTCGCAATGAATGCCTTGTGGCTGACTGAAGAGATGGAATACGGGCTCAACCACAGCGGTTCAAAAATTCTATTCGCCGACCAGGAAAGAATTGACCGGGTAATGCCTGTTTACCAGAACCTGGGCCTAAAAGTCATTGCAGTTCGTTCTAATAAGCCATTGCCTTCTGATATCCCGCTTCTGGATAAATTGCTGAAATCAGTTCCGGCTGAAATGCCGGACGTTGATATCGAGCCAAATGACGATGCCACTATCCTCTACACATCCGGTTCTACGGGGCACCCCAAGGGAGCGGTTTCATCTCATTTGAACATTATCAGTGCATTGCTCTCCTGGGAACTGGACCTTAAATCAGCAATATTGATTTCGGGAGTTGAGCCAGCAACCCCTGAGCACCCCCCTGCAACCTTGTTGGGTGTTCCTTTATTTCATGCCACGGGCTCTCATGCGGTATTCCTGTCCTCCTTCAGATCACAGAGGAAGATGATTGCGATGTACAAATGGGACGTAAGGCTTGCGGCAGAGCTGATCGAAGAGGAAAGGATCGCTTCTTTCGTCGGCCCGGCAGCGATGACCGGTGATCTTGTAGAAGAGGCGAGAAAGACGAACCGGGATTTGAGTTCACTGGTAAGTGTAGGCGGCGGTGGCGCACCACGCGCGCCAGAACAGGTTAAAGGTATTGCAAAAATCTTCAGCAAAGCCATGCCGAGCACCGGATGGGGTATGACCGAAACAAATGCCATTGGAACAGGAATTGGCGGTGAGGACTATCTTGCTCGCCCGGGCAGTTCGGGGCGTTGTTCGGCAATTCTGGATATCGCTATCTTCGATGAATCCGGCAAGCAGCTGCCAGCTGGACAAAGGGGCGAGCTACTTATTCGTGGGACGTCAATCATCCGTGGATACTGGAACCGACCCGATGCAAATGCTGAAACATTTGTTGATGGCTGGTTAAGAACCGGCGACGTTGCCTACCTGGATGAGGAAGGTTACCTGTATATAGTCGATCGCATCAAAGATCTTGTTATTCGTGGTGGCGAAAATATCGGTTGTGCAGAAGTAGAGGCTGCCCTTTTGGCACACAATGACATTCTTGAAGCAGCAGTCTATGCCGTACCAGATTCTCGGCTGGGAGAAGAAGTCGGCGCGACGATCTATTCACCTGCTGAACTGGATGTTGACGAGATCAAGGACTTCCTCAATGGCCAGGTTGCCCGATTTAAGATCCCGCGATATTTCAACCTTGCTACGGAACCGTTACCGAGGATCGCTTCTGGCAAAATCAATAAACGGCAACTTCGGGCAGCAGCCGTTGAAGCCCTGGGGCTAACCCAGGAAGCTTGAACGGAACTGAATACCCCAGTGCCCATCAATCAAGGTCGCAACCCATAAGGTATTGAAACTGTTATAAGCCATGCCATCCACGTCACAGCGATCAATTCTAAGTGAAATGTGCTCTTTGTCGCTGGTGCTGTGAATCACCTCAAGCGAAGCGACCTCAGTGTGGTGCCAGCCCTCGGCTTTAAGTCCTGACTCTCCCTGCTTACTCATGGATTCAAAATGTTCAGCTGAATCAACCATGATTATTTTCCCATTCGCCAGTCTTGCATGAGGATAATTAAGTGACGCTGCGAGTCTCCCATGGTCTTGCGCATTGAAGGCTTCTATAAATTCATGGACTGCCATGATTCCCATGGATGTCATCGGTTATCCTCCTTACTTGCCGACCCCCTACACTGATGATGGTCGCCAGATCAGACAAGAGAGCTTATCCATCATTCTATCTGAATAACTATTGCTATAGGATGCGCGCATGAAATCACCGGTTTCAATGAGGTGTCTCAAGATGGAGAGTCAACAATGAGTTTTGAACCTAAATTTAGCCTGGCCACCGCTCGGCTAGAATCATTGGATACCGATCTATGGGCTGTTCACAACGACGCCCTGCATCGTCTCTCAACGGGTGAAGACATCATCCTGATGTCCGTGGGGGATCCTGACCTACCTACTATTGAACGCATTATTGAACATGCAGTGACCAGCCTTTACAGGGGCCGAACGCATTATTCTCCGGGTATGGGAGAACTGAACCTCAGGCAAACCATCGCTGATATTGAGACCCAGGCGAGCGGAAAACTGACTACACCTGACGAAGTCATCATCTTTCCAGGGGCAACCAATGCCGTGTTCAGCGTCTTATCTTGTCTTTTGGATGATGACGACGAACTCATTATTCCGGAACCCGCATACATCGGTTACCAGGGAATATTTGAGGCCATTGGTTGTAAAATAATAAAAATTCCGTCTATTGTTGATGCAGGTTTTGCATTGGATATCCCGGCAATCGAACGTGCGGTGACGGATAAAACCCGCGTTCTGCTACTCAATACTCCTGGGAATCCTGCAGGAAATATCATCCCGGAGGAACAGCTAAAGTTTCTGGCGAGTTACTGCCTTGAACGAAGCATCTGGCTGGTATGTGACGAGGTGTATTCAATGATCACCTATGAGAAGAAACACATCTCCGCCAGAACAGCGGCCGCTGATCTTGAAAACGTTATTGTCATAGATGGCTTATCCAAATCCCACTCCATGACAGGCTGGCGCCTTGGCTGGGTTGTCGCAACAACCGAGGTTATTGAAAAGCTGCTTAACTTCACTTCAGCCACAGTCTTTGGATGTAGTCAGTTTATTCAGGATGCTGCCGCATTCGCCATGAAGAATGATGGTGAATACATCCAGTCAGTGACCCGGGAGTATCGTGACAGACGCGACTACGCCTGCCGACGAATCGATGAGATAAATGGATTGACCTGCCGCAAACCAGAAGCCGGGATGTTCCTGATGATCAATGTTTCGGATGTCGCTGAAGATGGAAACCAGTTCGCCAGGTGGTTGCTGGATGAACAAGGCGTGTCTGTGCTTCCCGGCGAAGGATTTGGAAAAGTGACCCGGGACTTTGTGCGATTGTCTTTGACCCACCCGGTGGATACTTTAGAAACAGCTTTCGACAAGATCAAGCAGCTGGTCACAAACTCCAGAGTAAGATAAATTTTGTTGAGAAAACCTACCCGAACGACCGTTTTTGCCGGTATAGCAACCGCTCTGTCGTTACTCGGTGATCAGGCGCTTTACGCGCTTCTCCCTCTGTATTTTCAGGATATCGGCCTCGCGCCTTTTCAGGTGGGGATCTTGCTATCTGCCAACCGATGGATCCGCCTGTTCACCAATCATCTCGCCGAACGCCTGATTGGCCATTACCCTGCACACCTGATGTTCGCCACCAGTCTCCTCCTCGGGGCGGTGTTGACCGGAGTCTACGCTGCATCTAGTTCTTTTTTCATTCTACTCACAGCCCGCTGCCTCTGGGGTCTGTGTTGGTCATTTATCCGCCATATCAGTGTTATGGGAGTCGCATCAACGAGTGAACCCGAAAACCTTGGCCAAATGATGGGTTTCTATAATGGGATTTCCCGAACTGGGGGCGTGATCGGGATCGTTGCGGGCGGGATTTTATTCGACCTGATTGGTTTCACGCCAGCCATGACCATCTTCGCGACACTATCCCTCGCTGCGGTGCCATTCGGGCTATTTTCCGGCGTAGACAGACAGGGTAGACGAAGCGCTCAATGGACCAACAGTAGCGCGATCTCTAACCATCATGCATTGCTCGTTTGTGGATTTTGTATTGGTGCCGTCGGCCCAGGACTGCTCATGTCCACTCTCGGATTCATCCTATTGAGTCGATACGGCCAGCAGATTGATATCATGGGAATCGTCATCGGAGTTGCGACACTGAACGGATTATTATTGGGCGTCAGATGGGCAATGGATACACTGGGCGCCCCCTTCTATGGCGCAATGGTTGACCAGGTAGGAATCCGAATCGGCGCACCATTATTTTTTCTCACTGGTGCTGGCGTCATGGTCCTACTGGCCAACAGCAACAGCCTAGCGGGGCTCTCCATCGGTGTCATCGTATTTTTTATGT
>SMVB01415065.1_pt1 | contig 15245 bp, 13 predicted proteins | sample 2456461 | NCBI WGS metagenome assembly SMVB01 (sample SAMN11095934, study PRJNA526329) | marine sediment metagenome | biome: Marine sediment; feature: Surficial sediment; material: Deep marine sediment; isolation source: Hadal surficial sediment | place: Pacific Ocean | collected 2014-05 | depth... | reverse complement strand
CTGCGTGTCAGGTCCGCGGACGGCGCGACCCGAGAGGTCATCGTGACGCCGATCACGCTCCGGGCCGCCGACGACCTGCGTTACACCCAGTGGGAATACACACGCCGGCTCGCGGTCGACGAACTCGGCGATGGCGACATCGGGTACGTGCACCTCCGCGCCATGGGCCGCCGGAACTTCACGGAGTGGGCCCGCGAGTACTACCCGGTGTTCACACGCAAGGGTCTGATCGTGGACGTCCGACACAACCGCGGCGGCAACATCGACAGTTGGATCATCGGCCGCCTGCTTCGCAAGGCGTGGTTCTACTGGAGCCAGCGGATCGGCCACGCGCCGTCCTGGAACATGCAGTATGCGTTTCGCGGTCACATCGTCGTGCTGTGCAACGAGTTCACCGCGTCGGACGGCGAGGCGTTCGCAGAGGGCGTCAAGCGGCTCGGAATCGGGAAGCTCTTCGGCACACGCACCTGGGGGGGCGAGATCTGGCTCAGTTCGAGCAACCGGCTGGTCGACCGCGGTATTGCGACCGCGGCCGAGTACGGCGTCTACGGGCCCGAGGGCGAGTGGCTGATCGAGGGCTGGGGTGTGGAGCCCGACGTCGTCGTGGAAAACCTGCCCCACGAGACCTTCATGGGCCGCGACGCCCAGCTCGAAGCCGCAATCGCCTATCTTAAACAGAAGATCGAGCAGGAGCCGATCCCCGACGCGCTGCCGCCGCCACACCCGGACAAATCCGAGAATTGAGGCTCGGGTGTCGTGAGCAACGTCAACGAGTGCTATTACTGAACGCTCTCGCACGCAACGGACTTCGGGCATTGTGCGACTACGCGGTCAAGCTGACCCTCGCAGCGGGCGCCCGCTGGGCCTCGGTGATCCCGCGAAGCTCCCGGGTCACTGAACAGGCCACCGACGATCTCCGGAGGCACAGCTTCCACGACCCGGCGTCACGATTTCCGGCAGGAGTTGCGAGCTGAGATCGTCCGCCGCACCGTTACCGCCCCTGACCAGAACCCGATTGCGAGACGCGTTTCATGACAATGTTGAGCGCGGCCCTGCGGACCGGTGCCGTCAGCATGGTGTCGTCCGCGATCAGCTTCGTCATCGCCCATGCCTCGTGGCCTTCATTGATCAATCGCTCCACGATCGGTTGCGCCGCTTCGTAGGCCAATTGCCCCTGGCTTCGCTCAAACTCGCGCTCCCCGAACGGCAATGTGTCGAATATGCGCACCGTACCGTCCCCGCCACCGGTTCCGGCCGATCGATGATGACGGCGAACGGGCTCAGCCCGTGGTCATCCTGAACTGGTTCAAGGAGCTGGCGGAAAAGGTGCCGACCACCGAGTAGGTCCTGTCTGACGGCTCCAAGATCCGCTTGAGCACGGCTACGTCCGCCGGGAGCATCCCGCGCGAGGCCCTCGACGCGTGCCGCGTCGCCGCCTCCCTGGTCACGCGTCACCGGATCAGCGGCCTTCCAGGCTACCCCGGATGGCGCGGAGGATGAACGTGCGCTTGTGCGGTCGTCGCTCGTTCACTATTTCGTGCCAGCGAGCGCTCTCCTTCTCGAAGAACCCGCCGTACCGTCTCCACACCGCATCGGCGTCATCGAAGCGTCGCACGTGCGCCGCCGAATCGAAGTTCGGCACAGAGAGCACGATCGGAGTACCGGGCGGGATCATCGCAATGACGTCGATGTCGCGTTCAATGTGCTCCAGCACATCGAGCAGGACGCAGATATCGGCGTGCCGCACTCGGCCGTCCGTGATCTCGTCGAAGATGCTCGCAACCTCGAACGACAGATCGGGGTTGTAACGTCTCGCCTCCGCCACGCGCGCTGCAGAGAAATCGACTCCCCAGTAGTCTGTAAACCCGCGCGACGTGATCAGCTTTGCGAACCGGCCGGTACCGCACCCCAGATCGACCAACCGCGACCCGCGATCCAGATCATCCATCAGGTCCGCCGCCGCCTCGTACAGACGCAGCCACGGCGATGACTCCAGCAACTTCAGGACGTTCCGTAGGTTCAGGTCGTAGTATTCCGGGCCCTTCTCCACGCTCGTTTTGATCTCGCCGCTCATGTTCACGCTTTCAGAGCAATCATAACGCATTCCCCTATTTGCTATTCGTCATCGCTCTCGCGGAGCGGGCGGGCCGCCGGATTTCGACGAAAACGGCCAGCGGCATACAGCCTCGGGTACGACATGCTGCCATACGAGAACATGATCTCAAAGCTGGCACTGCTGCGTCAGGCGTCCGGGGACAACTGGCGCATCGTGCTCGACCACGAGCCGGGTAACCCGGTGGTCCGCGTCGTGCCCGACCCGGACACCGCCGCCCGGTTCCGCCTGGTTCAGGAGGCCGGGGCCGTCTGAGCCGTCGCGGATTGGACTGGGCGTATAATCGACCCCGCCCCGCGCAGCGGGCCGGGAGTGCGTCGCAGGCATGAGCAACGAGGTCTACGAGTCAGCGGAGCAGGCACGTCGCGCCACCGACGAGTTCTATTGCGACCGTGGCTTCGACTACACGCCCGAGCAGGTTCGGCAGTGGCTGTCGATCTACCTCCGCCGGCCATTGAAGACCGGCAAGGTGCTGGATCTGTGCTGCGGCGACGGAATCTGGGCCAGGGGAATCAAGGACCTCAGCCCCGACGTGACGCTCTACGGGATTGACATCTCCACCGGCGGTATCGAAAAGGCCCGGACGCTGCTCCCTGACGATGCCGAGGGATTCGTGATCGGAGACGCCGAGCATGAGCTTCCGTGGGCCGAGGGCACGTTCGATCTTGTTTTTGCCAGGGGACCGGGGCTCTACAACCAGCACTCGATGGATCGCCTGGCCACGATCCAGGTCATCGAGATGTGGCACCGATTGCTCAACCGCTCCGGGTTGTTCGTCTCCGTGTTCTATTCCAACCCCGAGCTCTTCGGCACCTACACGAATCCCTTGAAAGTCGCCCTGCCGTACAACCGCGCCCCGCGGCTCACCGAGACCGTCGATTTCACCGGCGGCAAATTCCACCACGACACGAACAGCTTCCTGACGCCGTTTCGAAAGGCCCGCAGCGTTCAGCTGGTCGATTACCGTTTCATTCGCAACCACCACATTCTCGAGACACGGTTGGATCGCGGCGATCAACAGGGGTCGGCGGAACGCGCGGAATGATCTGCAGTTCTCCGGAAGAGTTCGCGTCGGCGATTGCCGAACACGGCGGTCGCGTGGAAGCGGGCACCGCGCTTGACCGACGCCGTCGACTTCACGGGCGGCAAGTACCACCACGACATCAACAGCTTTCTCACACCTTTCCGCAAGGCCCGCAACGTAAAGCTCGGGGAGTACCGGTTCATCCGCAACCGTCACATCCTCGAGACGCGATTGCTCCGGCCCTGACGTGTGAGCCGGCGTCCATCGAGCCGCTTCGCGGAGCTTCCGAGGCTCAGCGGACGGCAGACGACCCGGGGCATCGACATCCAACCCTCTTGCGTCCCCGGGGTCGTCCGGGCTGAAGTCGGCTCATTCCCAATGGCGGCTGGAGGCGGTCGCCGGGCTGCGGCCTCCGGCTGGCAGGTTCCTCAGGGCATCGCGCCACAGTAGAATCCACGAGTGCTTTCCGGCCCCAACGGGTGACTCATCGAGCATCGTCTCATGAACATTGAAAGGAAACTCAAGCGAGAGCTCCCTCCGAAGCGAGGAGAGCGCGTCATCAGCACCGCTGATACACTGAAGGCCTGCACCTACGACCAGCGTGCCCTCAGCATCATCGAGGAGTCGGACTTCACGACGCACAACCGCGTTGGCATCCACCGGCACGTGCGGGCGGCCAACATCATCAACGACTTCTTCGAGCCGGGGCACTTTGACGGGAAGACGCTGCTGGAGTTCGGACCGGGCCATTACAGCTTCGCGATGCTTGCTCGTCACCTCGGCGCGGTCGTGATGTGCGTGGAGCGATACCCACCGCACGTCGAGCTGGGCCGCCACCTCGGCTTCGAGGTGCTGGACTGTGACTTCACGAAGCTCACCACCGAGACGCTGGGCTGCGCCGTGGACGGCCTGTGGATGAAGGGGGCCTTCAACGCCTGCAACTTCGCGAACGATGCGGCGGTTCACGACGTCGTCGGGCGGATAACGTCGGTCATCAAGCCCGAGGGTTGGGGCTGGAACGTCACCGTCAACAAGGCCCCGGATCGGGACCCTCAGGAGTCCGTCGACCACCGGGTGGCCGTTCAGCGCCGAGCCTACGAGGAACATGGGTGGGTGGCCACGCCCATCGACGAGGCTGATCGAAAGCGATATGCGGTGAGCTACGCGGGGTCCCCTTTCTACTTCACTCGTAACCTGCTGCCCGCCGGCTCCCCGGCGGCAAGCGCGCGGGCCAGGTAGCTATCGCCGTGTCCGACCAACACGCCGCATCCCCGACGGCCGCGATCCCGGTCAGCCGTTTCAATCGTTTCAACAAGGCCCAGAGAATCTGGAAGGCGACACCGGAGTACTTCAACGATCCGTGGCAGTACTTCGTCGACTTCATTGACCTGTTGAAATCCAGGGGAGCCCGGTTCGTCACGATGAGCGAGGCGTTGGACGGCAAGTACGATCGCGATCAGGTCAACATCCTGCTGGATCACCACATCGATTCCTACCCCATCGAGACCGAGGTGATGTGCCGGTGGGAGCTGGCCCACGGCGTGGTCGCCAACGTGTATCTGTTCAACGAGTTCGACTATGACGACACGATTCAGCGGAGGATCTGGCGCGTCGAGGACCTGAACGTCGGCTTCTACCAGGAGCTGGAACGGCGAGGCTTCGAGATCGGATACCACCAGAACGCGGTAGGGCTGGTGCGCACGCGCAAGGTGGGCCGCCGGTACGACAAGGTCATTCCCGAGGAGGATGCGGAGGCGGCGCGGCGGATCTTCGCGCGGGACGTCGACAACCTGCGCCGCTATTTCGACATTCGGACGTTCATCCCGCACGGGGCCGGCGAAGGAAACGCCGCGCTGGTCAGGCTCCCGGACGGCTACGAATGGCTGGAATGGGTCTACAACAACCGAAGCCGCAACGGTACCGTCAAGCCGAAGCTGCGGTGGCAGAACTGGTCGGACTCCTGCGCGCAGAGGCCGCAGCGCATCCACGGCTACCAATCAGATTACGTCGTCCGGTTGGACAACCTCCATGTGAAGGGCTTTCTGGCCGAGCCGGGGCTCAACCACGTTCTCATTCATCCCGGTCGCTTCGGCACCGGGATGCCCTACGAACTGTATGAAGGGCTGCCGCCTCTCGAGGAACATACGCAGTCCGCCCTGGAGTTCTGCCTCGATGGATTCGACGACGGCGAGCCGCCGCTGTCCGTGTCGCGGTTGATCGCCGACTGGGAGACGGCGGCCGGCGTCCGGCAGCGCCGGCGCGCCTGGGCCGACCGTGCCGACACCTACGAGATCATGACCCACGCCGAGAAGTACTACCTGCTCAGCGATGATTTGGAGGTGATCAGGAACCACTTGGCCGTCAATGACCCGTGTATCGCGTTCCTGCTGCACGACCACAAGCTGGCCCCGCAAGACCGCAAGATGCCAAGGCGCCGGTCCGCGGCCAATTCACAGCTGATGGGCGCGGCGATCGCCTGGCCGGCGGGCGCACCGCAGGAGATCGATCGCGCGTTCGCTCAGCGCTTCGAGCCCTTCTTCAACCAGGTCTATACGGCCGCAATTCTCAAGCATCTGTTGCAGGTGGGGATTCGGTACGACGTGCTGCACCTGACACGCTTGAAGATCGAGCGCCGCCGGGAACTGCGATGGCTGGTCGAGTTGCTGGGGCGCTACCGCGACGCCGCGGGGGTGATCCTCGATGCGGAGGTCGCGTTCGGGGGCCCCAGACACTGGGATCGCGCGGTGGAGCGGTACGGCCGGGCCGACAGCGTCCGGGACCATTTCATATTCGAGACCACTCGCGGGGACGGGTTCGGCGCCCGGGGATTCGCCCTTTCGGTTCGCAAGCGCCCGTGGCCCGGTCTGGACTGGTCCAGCGCCGGGGCGTTGCGGCGCCGCTCGTCGATGGGTCGTGGCCGATCATGATCAAGCGCCTGGCCAGAGCGGTAGACCGGCTGGACCACGAGCAGCGGCGGAGGTTCTACGGCTATCCTTCGGAGCCAATCCCCCGCCTCGAATACCGATTCCTGAAGGACTTGCTCCCGCCCGCGGTGACCGCCGACACCTACCTTGTGGCCAAGGAGGTAACGAGCCGGTATCTCACGGACTGGGGCTGGTATCCGCGCGAGGTGCTGCCCGGCAAGGGTGGAACCGTGGTCGAGGTCGGCGCCTACCTGGGGCACAAGACGATGCGGTTTGTAGACGAATGCGTCGGGACGTCAGGACGGGTGCTGGCGATCGAGATGATTCCCGAAGACGTACAGCTTCTGCGCCGCAACATCGAGGCGAACGGCCTGGAGGGCTGCGTAGAGGCGATGCAATGCGGCGTCTGGAAGGAGCCTGGGCTGCGGGCGCTGCGTGGCAAGGGCCGACAGCGTGACTCGCTGGTGAACCTCGACAAGCTGGGCCCGGAGCGGGGGCAAGCGGTGCCGACCGACACCCTGGACAACATACTGCGGCGCTGGGGCGTGGCGACCGCCGACTTCCTGGTCGTCACGGCCAATGGCGCCGAGATCGAAGTGCTGGAGGGCCTGCAGCACGAGTGGAAGCGGGTGAAGGCGGTCTATGTCGCGGCGAGCTACACCGTCGACGGCGTGCCGACCCATGACCGCTGCCTGGAGATACTCAAGCGCCGCGGCTCGACCATCCTTCCGCAGACGACCCAACACGCGATCTACGCTGCGGGACCACGTCGTACTGTCGCACGCCCGGTCGGGACGACGCATGGCTGATTCGTCCGCCCACGCTCCTGACCTGGGGAAGGGCCGCAGCGGCGGCACCGTCGCGCTGTCGGCGCCGCCCCGAGTCGGCCGGGCACGGGGCGCGCTTGAGGTGCTGGTGGCGCGGCTGCGCCGCTACCGCGGCTTTGTGCGATGGCTTCTCCGTGACGCCATCCTCCGGTACAAGGGAACCGTTACCGCCGTGATCCTGGCCGGGACCATGGGGGTGATCCTCCAGGTGAAGGCGATCGCCCTGGTCCTGTACTACGCCAGCCTGCTGGAGCACGGCGAGACGTTGCAGGTGATGGGCCGAAGCTATGTGGCGCGCGAATCGCCGTCACTGCTCGTGGGATTCGCGATGGCGTGCCTGGTGGCCTTGCTGCTCTCGGGCTTGCTGAATTACTTTGCGCAGTCCCGGACCTTCATACTCTGGCAACGCTACGCCGAATACTGCTCCCGCCGGGTACTCACGATGCTGGCGGCTTGCCCCCGGTCGGCGCCGATCGGGCCCGAGTGCCTCAACGACTCGTCGATCCTCACGATCGCGCGGACTGATGCCAACTACTGCGGGAGAGTGTTCTCGCTCTCTGTGGGCATGGCGGCGCCGGTGCTCAGTCTTGCCGGGGCAACCGCGGTGCTGGTCTGGCTCAATCCGGCGCTGACGCTCATGCTCCTGGTGCTTATGAGCGTTGCGACCGTCTTCCTGTACCGCGTCAGCGTCCGGGGTGCCGGCCACTCTGTCCGGATGGAACAGTGCGCCCAGGACGCAGCGCGACAATACCGTGATCTTCTGCGAGACCACAAGACCGCGCTCACCCCGGTGCCGGCGATGACCGCCGCCACGCAGCAAGCCTTCGGCAAAGGTGGGATCCGAAGATACATCGACGCCTACACCGGCCGGCTGTTGGCCATGTCCGAGAGCGAGCTGGTCAGCAACATGTTCATGTCGGGGGCGCTGTCTTCCGTGGTCCTGGTGTTGGGATGGAGCGTCTTGGCCCAGGGGCAGGGATGGGAGCACTTGGTCGCATATCTGGTGGCACTCCGCTACGCGCTAGTGATGTTCCGGACGGCAGGCCAGAAGATCACCTCGATCAACCGCTTCTATCCCCAAGCGCGGCGTTACATAGAGTTCATCGAGGCCAGTGGCCATGGGCCTGAACCGGAACCGGCTCCGCCGCCACGCCCGTGGTACGAGCTCGCGGCGGACGCCGACGTGCTCCCGGGAGCGGAGCGCCGACGCCGGATCGCGCCGGGCCAGCGGGCGGCCCTGATTACCCCGCTGCCGCTCGACCGGGTCACCGTTGCCTTCATGATGGGCAAGCTGCTGGGCCACGACTTCGAGCAGTTGCGGGCCGCCATGACGTCCACGGTGATCGCTCCGGCGGAGTTCACGGGCTTCGGCGCGCCGCTGCGCGACGTAGTCGCCTGCCCCGCCGGCTGCCGGTGGTCCGACGTCCTCGAACTGGCAGCTGAGGCTGACCTTCGACACGATCTCGAGCAACGCATCCCCGAAGGGCTGGACGCCGAGCTGACCGCTGAGCAGTGGAAGAGTCTCGGGGCCGTCCACCGGTTCCTGCTGGCGCTCGTCCCGGCCATACACGGCGCGGCGCAGTGGGTGGTGCTGGACGACACCGGTCTCCGGTTGCTGCCGACCGACTTCCGGGAGTCGGTGCTCCGGCGGCTGGCCGACCGCATCGTCGTGATCGTGTTTACCGGTAACATCGAGTCCGTCGGCCGGTACGAGGAGGACATCGTCATCGTGCACGACGGCGAGGCCGTCGCGGCCCTCGGCGATCTGTCATGGTTCCGCGACAGCCGGCAGCGGGTCGAGCGGCGGCTGGCGGCGGCTGGACCGAGGCCCGGCGATGCGGCGGACGATGAGATGGACATGGACCCGCTCGCTTAGCCCGCCGGCTGGGTGCGTTTTCGAGCGCCGAGGCAAGTCGCGATTCCCGGCACGACGTCGATGGACTCCGGGTCTCGACGTCGAACGAAGGTGCCGGATGGGTAGGATCACGGGAAGCATCGGTCTCCGGCGCTGTCGAGTTTGTCGGGATGCCCCGCGACAGGAAGCGGTAGCTGTACGCCATCGCCGTGACCGGTCGTTGAAACCATCCGCCCGGGAAGATGTCCCGACGATGGGCCACGGCCCGTTCGATGATCGTCCGGACCTGCGGATCGAACCGGTCGAGGTAGATCCAGCCCGCAAGCAGGCAGTGTCTGCCGGAGGGACCGGGACCTTCCATCAGGTGGCCCTGCCCACCGGCAGAGATGGTTTGCTGGAACCGGTTTCCGCCACGGTGGATGTTGAGCCGAATCGTCCTGGCCAGAGCCTCCATGTGCTCTGCTTCGAAGAAGAGTCCGTGTTCGTAGGCGCTCAGCGGAAACAGGATCGTGATCTGGGCCTTCGAGACGGGTTCGGGGGGCGCCTTCCGATCACCCGGCGCGTGTGGCGCGGGCTGGTACGGCCAGGTGAAAGAGCCGTTGACCTCCGTTCGCACGGCGGCCACGAAGAAGTTGGCAAGCTCCACGACCCGCTGCCGGTACTCCTGCTTGCCTGTCAAGACATACAGAAGAACGAAGGTCTCGCCCGCACAGTGCACGTGGTTGATTGGATCCACATCGCGCCGTGTCGGTCGCACGTAGTACCCCTGGTCGGTGCCGTCGACGACGCGGTAGTCGGGCTCGAATTCCGCCAGCGCCTCCTCGGCAGCGGCGAGAAATCGGGCGGCACGGGAACCGTGGAGAGCCTCGAGCTTCTCGTCTTGGGCAACGATCCAGCAGAAGCGGGCCAGGGGATAGCCGATGCGCCCCGCATGGGTCAGCACGCTGGTGTACGTATCCTCCAGATGCCCGCACGTGCCCCACGTGCGTAGCACACGCTGGCGAAACTCATCAAGTCGGCCGAGTTCACCGTCTCCATCGGCCAGGATTCGATCGCCCGTATCGGCCACCAGGTCTACGAATCGGCGCTGCCCCGTCCCTTCGTAGGCTCGCAAGGCGGCACGCGCAAGATACGCCCAGCTCCACGCATACATCGTTCCCCGTCGGCAACCCTCACCTCCCCGCCGCAGGGCATGTTCCATTTCGGCATGGAGGTACTCGTAGAGCAGGTCGCTGTTCGGCCGAGCGTTGACGAACAGCGTGTAGAGGATCTGATCGTGGTCGCTTTGTTCCGTCCCAACGCGGTGAAGGACGGCGCTGATTTCGCGCAGGCGCTCGGGCTCGTCGATCACCCGTTCGAATCGCGCCAGGTCCAGGGCGCTGACGGCTCGATGGGTGATGTCGCGACGCAGGTCCTCATAGTGTCGAAAGAGCCCGTTCTCCGGCGTGCGGATGTAGGCGGGCGCGTACGCGAAATCGGGCCAGCCGTCTTCCTCCTGCAGCGTTCGCTGGAGCACGACAGCGGATGCCGCGGCGACGATCACCACCAGCAGGCCAGCCGACCACCACAGGAGACGCCGGCGTTGAACCGACGGCATCCCAACGTGGTGAAGGCGACCATAGGCCATGCGGGTTGTGCCTTGGAGGGGGCGGGTGGAGCGATCGGCGACCTCTTCGAGCGGGTCGTCGGGGCTGCCGATGACGACAGTATACTAGCGGCCGCGCTGCTACAATCGACGAATTGCGCCGGAGACCAGGCGCGTGCCAGGAAGGAACCCCGTTCGGTGACCAAGTTCATCTTCCCCTGCGGCATGTCGCGATCGGGAACGACCCTGCTCGCCGCGATCCTCGACTCCCACCCCAGGATCTCGATGGGATACGAGCTTCTGCCCGCGGGGTTGCCGACCGTCGCCGAGATGGATCAGGTGCTCGCGGAGTCGATCGCCGAAACGACCGGCGATGCCCGGCCCTGCGCTGACGCGATCAAGACCCGTGGATTCGGGACACTGGCGACCTTCGTCAAGCGTTGTGACCGCGCGTGCGTAACCCCCGGCGAGCTGAGGGCGATCTGCCGACGGCTTCTCGACGACGGCTGGGACACGGTCGCGACGATCGAAACGCGGACCCGCCTGTCGCTGGCGGTGGTCGAGGTCAAGATGCGAAAGGAAGGCACGTCCTTCGGCGGATTCAAGATCAACGCCCCCAGCATCGAGACCTTCGACGCGGTCATCCCCGGCGGCCGGTATATCTACATCGTGAGGGACCCGCGTGACGTGGTCGCGTCGCACTTTGCCAACGACTTCGGTCGCACGATCGAGCACATAACCCGCGCCTGGATGCAGTACACGACCCGCTTCCGGTCGTTCGCGGATGCTCACGCCGACCGGGCCATGCTCATTCGTTACGAAGACCTCGTTCGGCACCCGGGCCGTGTCCTGGATCGCGTGTTCGAGAAGATCGGCGTTCCCTTCAGCCCCGACGTGCTTCGATTCTTCGAGTCCAAGGCGAGCGTCCACCACTCGGGGCACACGAACAGCGACGACCTCGAGCGGGATTTCTACGACACCAGCATCCAGCGGTGGGCACGAGAGCTGACCCTCGAGCAGATCCGCGAGGTGCAGGCGGCGTGTGACTCCCTCATGCCGGCGCTCGGTTACGAGCTTGCCCCCACCGCTCCCTCCGTCCCGCTCAAGCGGCTCACGCGAATGGCAAAGCGCGCCGCGTTCTCGAGAAAACGGAGGTTCTACCGGGACGAGTACGAGGAGATTCTCGGCCCGTACGTGGACAGCCACGTCAACCTGACGTGGCGCGAGGCCGCGGCCGGCGAGCAGGGCCGCGGCCGGGACATCCTGATGATCCGACATGACGTCGACCACGACTACGAGACCGCACTTCGCATGGCGCGGTGGGAGGAGCAGCGCGGGCTCCGAGCGACGTACTGCATCCTGCACTCGGCGTGGTACTACGGCAGACTGGTCGACGGCCGAATGCAGCGGTCTCGGGAGGTTGTCGAGTTGTGCAGGGACCTCCAATCGATGGGGCACGAGATCAACCTGCACAACAACTTCGCTGTGATGGCCCTCGAGCACGGTCTCGACGCGGTGGCCGCACTGAAGGAGGAACTGCTCTTTCTCAGAATGCACGGTATCGAAGTGGCGGGGACTTCGACCCATGGCGACAGGCTCTGCCGGGAGCTGGCGTTTCGGAACTACGAGCTCTTCAGCGAGAGCGTCTACGCCTCAAGGGGCGGCCCTCGCGTCGTCGAGCACCGGGGCAACCGCGTCGAGCTCGGCGCGGTGTCGATGTCCGAATTCGGCCTGGAGTACGAGGCCTACGACATTCCCCGCGATCGGTACGTCACGGATTCCGGCGGCTCGCTCCGCGTCCGCCAGAACACGCGTGGTCGAGGCGGTCTTCGGCGCAAGGAGCTCGACCGCGTCTTCCCCTACGGCGAGATCGTGGGGACCCTGACACATCCCGTGTGGTGGGATTTTCAACGCGACGCGCCGCCGGGCCGCGAGGCCCGGAGCCTGCCCGAGCTGTTGGCCGAAGGCAGCAGGTAGCCGCCCGCGGCGGCGGGGTGCGCCTGCGAGCGGGTGGACCGAGCTATACTTGGCGGGATGGATCTGGATCAGGCGTCCACCAGCGGTTTCCACGGCGTGTTCTCGTGCGGCATGTCGCGGTCGGGCACGACCTTGCTGACCACGGTGCTCGATTCGCACCCCGATATCTCAATGGGATACGAGCTGTTGCACGCGGGGCTGCCGTCCACGGCGCAATTCATCGAATCGGTCGAGACGGCGTGGGCGGAGGCCGGTGACAATGGACGCAAATGCGGCAACCTCCTCAAGGAATGGGGCTTTCGGTCCGCCGGGGTCCTCGTCAAGCGCTGTGTCCGGACGCGGGTCGATCCGCCTGAGCTGGTGGCCATCCTCCGGACGATGCGCGACCGCGGTTTCGAGCAACTCGACGGCCTCGAGGCGCAGACGCAGCTCGCCATGTCGGTAGCACAGGCCAAGATGGCCAAGGAGCGGACGGGGTGGTGCGGGTTCAAGGCCACCGCCTCCAGCGTCTCGATGCTGGACCGGCTCTTCCCCAAGAGCCGCTTCTTCCTGATCATCCGTGATCCCCGCGACGTGGTGGCCTCGCACCGCGCGGCGGGCTTCGACCGGTCGGTCCGGCAGATCGCCCGGTCGTGGAACGACTACGGCCGGATCTTCGGTCATTGGCTGTCCGCCCATCCCGGGTCCGCGGCGCTGATCCGCTACGAGGACCTTGTCACGGCTCCGGAGCCGACGCTTCGCGGCGCTTTCGAGCGAACGGGCCTCGAGTTCTCGCCCGAAGTGCTTCGGTTCTTCGATTCGAAAGCCAGTGTGCATCGACCCGGCCAGCACCATGTCAACGCGGAAAATCTCAAGAAGGATTTTTACGTCACCTCGATGGGGCGGTGGCGCCGGGAGCTTCCGGACAACGAGGTGAGGTGGATCGAACGGGGATGCTGGACGCTCATGGATCGCTTCGGCTATCCCAGGCGACGCACGAGGCGCCGTGGGGTTCTTGCCCGGTTGCTCGCGCGACCAGCGTGCCGGCTCCCGGCCTTCAGGGGGAAGTCCCAGGCGTGAGCCGCGACGTGTACTCGGTGGCCCAGTGGCCCGGACTCGATAACAGCCTCAACCATCGGAACGAAATGACTGAAGCAGCCGACTACTCTGAGCACGACGACCTCGCGCTTGAAGCGAGCACCCCCGAGAGGCAGGTTGCGCCTTCTGCTTCAAACCCATTCAATAAGGTCTCAAAACTCTGGAAACCCACGATCGAATACTTTGCCAATCCGTGGCAGTACTTTGCGGACTTCGTCCAGGTGGTCAAGGACCGAGGTGGTCGCTTCATCACCATGTCTCAAGCGGTGGCCGGTGATTATGACCCCGGCCAGATCAACGTCCTGCTCGATCATCACATAGACTTCTATCCGATTGAAACTGAAGTGATGACTCGCTGGGAGCAACAGAACGGCGTTGTCTCAAGCATTTACCTCTTCAACCGCTTTGACTACGACGACACATTCCAGCGGCGATTGTGGGTCGTAGAAGATCTGAACATTCCGCTCTATCAGGAGCTGGAGCGTTCTGGCTTCGAAGTCGGGTATCACCAGAATGCAGTCGGGCTGGTGAGAAACCGGCGACTGGGGAGAACTTACAGCAAGTCAATTGAGTCGGGCGATCTTGTCGCTGCGCAAAGAGTGTTCTCCGATGACGTGGACAATCTGAGAAGATACTTTGATATCCGCACCTTTATTCCTCACGGCTCTGGAGAAGGGAATGCTCAGCTGACGGACATTCCTGACGGATATGACGATCTGGTTTGGGTCTACAACAATGCAAGCAGAAACGGGACATGTACGCCGCCACTGAAGTGGAGAAACTTCACCGACTCGAACGGGCCGATGCCGCAGCGCATCAGGGGATATACCGCAAACTACGTTGCACACGTCGACAATCTGCATGTCAACGCGTATCTGATGACGAATGGGTTGAATCACGTACTGGTTCATCCTGGCAGATACGCGAAAGGCATGCCATATGACCTGTATGACAATCGCAACTCTCCAATATCCGAAGGATGTGTAAAGGCCGAGTTTGCCGGGGTGTCGGGCCATGACCTGCCACTTTCTGCCGCGCGAGTAGCGCGTTCGTACGGGTGGCAGCCAGCTCAACGCCGGCCCGTTCGCGAACGATCCCATAAGTACTATCTCTTCACCGACGACGTCCCAACGCTGATCGATCACTTGACGGCGAATGACCAGGTGGTCGGGACGCGTATTGTCCATCGACGCATCAGCGCCGAAGAGAAGCTCATTCTGAAAATCCGTCGGCCGATCTCCACCACGTTTTCGTTCCCCCGGCCCGGAGGCGCCGGCGATTCCGATTCCGAGCAGACATTCCTTGAAGAGTTTCGCAGCTTCTACAATGACTGCTACTGCCCGAATGTTCTGCAACATCTGGCAGCATGCGGGTTCCCCCTTGATGAAATAATCTTACGAGATGTCGTTTCGCAGCAGAAGAAGGACGCGACGTTTCTGGCGAGAGTTCTCCACCGCCTCCATCCCGGAAGCTCAATTGAGCTCCGTGTAAGAATACCGGAGGTGGCTTATCGTCAGTGGAACAAGGCATTCGAGAAGTGTCTCGAGCCGAGATCGTTGAAAGTGGAGCTCTACTCGCATCACGAAACTGGTAGAGATGGTGGTGTTGTTCTCACGTTGTGCAGTGACCCTTCCAGACAATGCGGGTGCGGCGCCGATTTCGTATCGCTTCAACGGTGAGGGGTTGGACTGCCGGGGCGGCGAATCCCCACAGGGGAGGGAGTAACAACCTACGTCGCCTTCGAGAGCCGGGTCAGAGGGGATCAATCGCGCCCGGTCGAACATTGCCGAGGTCGCCGGGTCGATTGCGTAGCGCTAACGCAGCAGGGGTGCGTAGTCGTCTATGTGCGGCTCCGTCACCGCG
>SMVB01316085.1_pt1 | contig 15249 bp, 12 predicted proteins | sample 2456461 | NCBI WGS metagenome assembly SMVB01 (sample SAMN11095934, study PRJNA526329) | marine sediment metagenome | biome: Marine sediment; feature: Surficial sediment; material: Deep marine sediment; isolation source: Hadal surficial sediment | place: Pacific Ocean | collected 2014-05 | depth... | reverse complement strand
TTTCAATGAAATCAGTTATCCATATGAATACGATGGTTTTGATTTTTGCTACCGAATCAGGGCAATAGAAAATGGAGGAAACAACACAACTTCATGGTCAAATGAAACTTGCGTAGAATTCGTGCCTCAGATTCTGACTTATAATATTTTCACTCCAAATCAGGACGAATATAACCAGTATTTGACTTTTGACAGAATTGAGCTTTATCCAAATAGCCTGTTGACCATTTACAACAGATATGGAAAAAAAATAAAAAGCATCAACAATTATCAAAATGACTGGGATGCAAAAATCAATGGAAACCTGGTTCCTGCCGGAACCTATTATTACTATCTGAAACTCAATGAACCCCGCAATGAGCTTGACCTAATCAGAGGATATTTTACGGTGATGTATTAGAGGGAGGAGATAGAAGTCTGAAGGTGGAATGACTTTGGAGTCAGCAGTTTCAATTTCTAAGCAAATAAAATCTTCCCTTAATATTAGAGGTGCCCAATAGTCTAAACTCTCCACACTACTTCTCATTTATCATAGCTTTGTCAAAGTTTAAAACTTTGACAAAGCTCTGTTATTAAAACTTCGCTAGCATCAGATCGCCCGCCAACTGTAGCAGGGCAAGCTCGGCAGTTTTTGCTTCATACTTTGCCCTGTTAAAATTCAACTTCGCATTGAGGAGGTTTAACTGTGCCTGACGAAACTCTATCGAGGTGATTTGCCCAAGTTTTTGTTGCTCCAGTGTACGCTCAAAATTCCGTTGATTGGTTTGAAGATTTTTCTTTTCTGCCTCCAGCACAAATAAAGAATTTTGATAAAATGCCCATGCATTATTTACATTTCTTCGAAGAATCTGCTTGGTCTGCTGTAAACCTACCTGCTGATTTTTTACAGCAATTTTTGAATTTTGAATACGTACTTTCGTAAATCCGCCATCAAAAATATTCCATGACAAATTTGCACTGACAGTTGGGCCAATTGTCGTTTGATGTTTGAAAAAGGAAGTTGAGCCATTAAACCGATCATTATAATTATAAGCAGCGCTTAGTCCAACACTGGGAATAAGTACGGACTTATTGATGTTGACATCATACTCAGCAGTTCTTAATAGACCTTGATCCTGAAGTAATCCTACATTATTTCTCATGGCATGATTCATCAGTTCTTCTTTTATTAAGTCATTCATGTAATTCACTGCGGTATCCACCTCAAAATAAACATTCACATCCCTTCCTAGCAGCACATTCAGGTCTCTCTTTACATTTTCCAGCTCTAGTCTTAAATTAAGAAAAGTAATGCTGTCATTGTTGAAATCAACTTCGGCATTTAATACATCCAATTGCGTATTTTGTCCATATTCATACCCATAATTCATTCTCAGCAATCTTCTTTTCGATATGTCAATAGTTTCAACCTGGCTATTTACGTTTTGACTCAACCTCGCCACATCGTAATACACCACAAATAAGTTTAGAATAGAAATTTCGATTACCTGTCTGGCCTGCAATTCTGTAAGGTTATAATTTTCTTTCAAAAGTTCGTAATTGTATTTGCGCCCCAATCCATTGAATATAGTATAGTTAAGAGCGACGGAACCAGAAAAAGAGTATGTTTGAACTCCTCTTTCATCCGTATCTGATCCATCCTGATTTTCTATAAAATTGTCCTGGACATTGTAATTTGCCCCTCCGGATGCGCCTACAGATGGTAAGTACCCACTGTTATAAATACTGGCGCTATTTGCAGCGCTTTCTACATTTCCTTCTGCAATTCTTATATCATAGTTATTTTCAAGAGCAATATCTACTGCATCTCGCTTTGACAATAAGGAATCTTGCGCATGCACATTTAATGTAATAACTAAAGGTATTAGGATTATATATTTATATAAGTTCATTTTGTTCTACTTTTTGTTCGATAATCGCGCTCTCTACTTCTTCTTTTGTTGGTTTATTCCCGGTTGTAATCCATATCCAATAGACCTTTATTTTATTGCCTAAAGAAAGCATCAGTGGCAGCATAACTAACGTTAATACCGTTGCTAATCCAATACCATACGCAATGGATATGGCCATGGGAATTAAGAATTGTGCTTGTCGGCTTTTCTCAAAGATCAAGGGCGACAAACCGGCAATTGTGGTAAGAGAGGTCAGAAATATCGCTCTGAACCTCGATTTTCCGGCTTCAAATAAAGCATCATCAAACTTCAATCCTTCTTTGAGAAACCCATTGAACTTACCTATCAGCACCAGTCCATCATTTACTAAAATACCAACAAGCGCTATTACTCCCAAATAAGACAACATATTGATTGAAAAATCATGAACCCAATGCCCCCAGGCCACGCCAATCAGACTGAAAGGTATCATAAGCAAAAGCATCAGAGGTTGGCTAAAAGACCTGAATGTGAAAGTAATAATCACATAAATCATAAAAATAATTATGGGTAAAACCATTTTCGCTGAACTGGATGTTTTATCTGCTGTCCTATTTTGCCCTTCAAAGGAAGCAGTAACCGAAGGATATTGAGCCTGAATTACCGGGAGTATCTCGTTCTTAATACTAGTCATAATTTCTGTGGCACTATTTGTTGGATCCTTCAAATCGGCATCAACACGAATTTCTCGCCTTCCATCCAGGTGATTTATGGAAATCTCGCCTCTGGCTATTTCGTAAGTCGCTATTTCGCTAAGTGGTACCCGTTGACCGGATAAACTCACAATCCGCATATCATCCAGTTTTTTAACGGAACTTCTTTCAGATCGATCATACCTTACCCATACCCTTATTTCATCTCTTCTTCGCTGAAAACGTTGCACTTGCAGTCCAAAGAAACCACTTCTTACCTGACTGATCACATTACCAAGCGTAAAACCAAGAGGATAGGCGCTTTCTTTTAACCGGATCTCAATTTCTTTTATCCCAGCAGGATCATTGTCAGATACATCTTTCAACAATGGATTTTCGAGTAAAGCAGATTTTAATATATCCTTTGCCCCTTTGAGTTCCGCTATATTATTTCCAATTAAAGAAACTGACACAGGGCTTCCTCCAAAATGTCCTCCCGAGCCAAATTCTATGCTTTCTGTTCCATACAATGGACCAACTTTATCATTGATCGCAGTAGCAATGGCAAACGAAGGAAATTCTCGTTCTTCTCCAGGTAGCAAATTAATTCTTAGCGAGGCATTAGCTGTACCTGGTCCAATCGTTTTGATGATATTTTGGATTACCGGTTTATTATCTGCCTGCCTTTTTGTGAAGTCTTCACTTACCAACCAGGAGGCCTCTTCGATTCGCGATATTAAAGAGTCAGTTAGATTTTCATTGGTTCCTTGCGGCATTTTTAATGTAATGGTTACTCTATCGCTGGCAATCGATGGAAAAAAGGTGAACCTGATAATCCCCCCCCTCATAGAACCTAATGTAACTGCCAGGATTGCAATAGGTATAGCGAATCCCAAAAATTTATTCTTAAGAAAAAACTTGAGATAAGGCCCATAAACAGTATCTCTCATCCATGAAATAAAGCGATCGGCATATCGATTAAAGAAATATGTCTTCTGGCCTTTGGTCAACGCTTTAGAATGCGCTACATGAGAAGGGAGTATAATTAAGGCCTCCACCAGTGAAATACTCAAAGTAAGAATCACAACGATAGCGACTTCACTAAAAAATTCACCTACCCTCCCATCGAGAAAAAAGAAGGTAGAAAATGCAACGAGGGTAGTAACAATTGCTGCAGTAATGGGAGCAATTACTTCCATTGTTCCATCGATAGCTGCACGAACTGGATTTTTCCCAGTTTCATAGTGATGATATATATTTTCGGCAATTACAATTCCATCGTCGACCAAAATACCAATTACGATGATCATACCAAATAGGGAAAGCACATTGATCGTAACACCTATTGCACCTGCAAATATGAACATCCCGAAGAATGAGATGGGAATTCCAAACGCTACCCAGAATGCAAGCCTGGGCTTGAGAAAAAGCGCTAAAAATAATAATACAAGAAACATCCCCTGGCCGCCATTTTTCAATAACAATTTCGTCCTCTGAACAATGGTAACAGAAGCGTCTCTTGTGATATCAATTTGAACATTGGAATGTGACTCATTAAAAGATTCAATATACTCTTTGGTCAAATCGGCCACAGTAATCAGATCTTCAGAATTAGTGGTACTGACCTGAATTCTCACAGATGGCCTTCCGTTGAAATATGACCTGTTTGGATTTTCTGACCACCTGTCGCGAACTTTCGCCACATCAATTAACCTGACTTTATTACCGGACTCATCCGATTTTACGACCAAATAATCTAAATCAACACCATAATAGGCACGATTACTTACGCGGATGAGGAATTCTTCAGTTTCTGTTTTGATCGATCCCCCGGTTACGAGAATATTATTACTGGAAATTGCATTAGCCACATCCCTAAACGTAAGATCATAGGCCCTTAATTTATTTTCATTTACTGCAATTTCAATTTCTTCAGCTGGATATCCGCTTACCTCAACTTGCGATATCCCATCCATTGCACGTAAATCAGTTTCTACCTTCCTTGCTATTGTCTTCAATGACTTTAAGGATACATTTTCTCCATGCAACGCCATGGAAACAGCTTCCGTCCTGAATATTGATTTGGAAATAACAGGTGGTTCCATCCCAACGGGATATGAGGGTACTTTATCGACCGCATTTTTGATGTCCTGCAAAACGGCATCAACATCATACCCTTTAAGTACTTCAACCAGGATTTGTGCTGAATTTTCAGAAGACGTAGATGTAAATCGATCTACACCTATTAATCCCCGGATATTATCTTCGATTTTCAGTACAATGCCTTCTTCCATCTCTTGTGGAGATGCACCAGGGTATGCCACGCTGATATTAATCAGCCGTGACTCACTCAATGGAAAAAATGAAGATTTGAGCGTAAAAATACCCACCGTTCCCAATACCACAAAGGCTAAAATGATCACATTGGCAGCGACAGGATATTTGATGAAATGTTCTATTACCTTTCTCATAATCAATTATTATCTCCCTGATAAATTTTAACTTCCATACCCGAATAGGCGCCCGGAACATTTCTGGAAATCATTTTTTGTCCGTCCTGCAATCCTTTTACAATCACAGTTTTTTGATTAAAAAAGACAGGCTCAACTTCTACCAATTGAAGTGCGCTATCCTGAACGATATATACTTTTATCTCATCGACCAGTAAACTTCGGGCAATTTCCATAGACTCTTCAATTGGTTCGCCATTCATGATCGCCTCCAGGTACATGCCTTCTTTTAAATCCTTACCGCGCAATTCAACAAATACTCTCACTGTCTGAGTAGCTCTGTCAACTTTGCCATTTATCCTGATTATTTTACCATTCCATTCGATGCTATGATTATCCGCATCTCTCACAGTTACTTTCTTTCCCACTTTCAAAGAAGGGAGAATTGATTTGTTTACAGATACCTCCATCTCGTAAACGGATGGGTCGATAAACTCACCCAGCTTTTGACCCGGCCTCACCAATGATCCCGGAGTAACTAATGCATCTGTTAGAATTCCATTATACATCGCTTTGAGGTCATACTTGCCTAGCACAATTTCCAGGTTCTTCGTATTGTAATATGTGGTATAAATATTCCTGCCTGTCACAAAAAACTTCTCTTTATCCGTGGAGGGTTCCGGTAGTTTGTCCACTGGTTTATCCATATCAAAATTTCTAAGATAATCATCCCATTTTTTATATGCTTCAGGATAATCCAGTCTTAGATCCGGGAGTATAGAAGTGATCAAATTCTGTAAATTACTTTTTTGCGCCTGTAGATTGGCATAAAAATCATCATTCCTTATGCTCACAATTGTTTCTCCTTTTCTATATGCAACTCCCGGTTTGAATTCTTTTCCGGTTGGCTCCATCACTCCCTGAACTTCAGCGAAAATCTCAATTTTGTTTTTGGCCATTAATCGCCCGCTTTCCAGTACTGTAACAGGGACATTAGTATTCCTCACTTCTTCAATAAAAACAGTAGGGACCACTTTTTCATTTTTCGGTCGAATTCTTTTTTCTGTATTGGCCAGATCATTAGCTATATATGCTGCAGCGGCAATTAACAATATACCAACAACAATTGTTATATATTTTCTCATAGTTCTATTTAGTTTCTATTGCAACTAGTTCTTCTGTTTTTATATTATTCATTAATTTTTTTAACACTTTAATGACCAGCGCCCTTTCTTCCTCTGAAATTCCGGTTTGAATTTCTTCTATCATTTCTTCAACAACAGGTTGCGCCAGTTTCAATATTTTTTCTCCATAGGACGTAATATAAATCCGGTTGATTCTCTGATCTGATTTTGAAGGTATTCTCGCTACCATGTTTTTCCTTTCCATGGTCGTCAATATCCTTGTCAGGGATGCTTTATTCCTATTTGTGAGGAAGGCGAGATTATGTTGAGACTCACCATTCATCTCCTTCAAACGCTTTAAAAGAAGCCATTGGACCTTTGTCAGTCCTATGCCATTTTCGGAAAACCTGTCCATTATAAAATAGTCTATAACTTTCATAGATTTTCCAATCCAAGGCATCAATGTTTTATCAAGATCTATCATGCGTATAACTGCCGATTTTTTTTCGAAGGCGCAAATATATGAGTAATTTCCATTTTAATTGCATATGCAACTAAATAAACATTTAATTTCTTTACGTGTTTGCAATCAATTGAAATATAATGCGGATTAGATTTATTTTTGGTTAAGAGGTCTTTACATTTTCATGAATAAATTTCGATTTATCCACATTGAATCATTCCCGAATTTTATTATCACAAATGTGATTAATGAATTTTTTTAATAAAATATTTTCAATCATCGACAAGAATTAAAGAATATGCTGCCCATATTATTCAAGTAAAATTATTGCAATACGAAATTTAATGTAATCCATAATTCATGACGTAAGATTCCAAATTGCCGGATTGTATAATTAGAGCCTGTCTATAAAGTCAGCGTCTGTTCAGAATGTTCGAGATCCAGGCTTGCACAGTTTCTGAAAAACGCCAGCCTGCCGGCGAGGTAGGGAGTTTACGTTTGTAAATGAGTTTTTCAGAAACAAGCCTGCCTACCGGACCAGGCAGGCGTAACGCGGAGATCGGACATTATGGACAGACACTAATTAATGTAAAGTCATCTTTGATTTTTTAGGCCTATAAAAATATAAGAACAATCTAAAGTTTTCCTGAAGTCAGAAATAAAACATGGAGGATCGAATACAAACAATGAATAGAATATTTTTTCATGAAATCAATGCATGATTCGATGAGTACATTTATTAGTCTGTAAAAATAATATTCCTAAAACCCCATGAATATCAGTGCATTTTTCTGATTGATGATATAATCCTATTTATATCACATTGCAGAAAGATCTTTAAGGTAGTTTTATTTTTACTTTAATAATTTGATTTTTATACCATTATTTGATCAGTAATAATTTGCCTTTCAGACATTGGGAATAATAAAAAAACAAGCTTTTCAATCCTCGGTATTATTGTACACCGGAACCATCATTGGATTTATTGCAACCGGTTTATTATCTCCTAACCTATTATCAAAAAGCGAAATAGGGACGTTGAAGTTGTTGCAATCATATTCAGCAATTTTTATGAGTTTAGGGATTCTTGGCTTTAGTACCATTACCATCCGTTTTATTCCTCGTTTTTTTAATAAGGAGAAAAATCATTACAATGGCTTCTTAGGCATATCACTCTTAGTAGGAACCATAGGATTTTTAATCGCACTTGGGGCAATTGATGCCATTAAGCCAACAATTATTCAAAACAACATTGAAAAATCTCCTCAGTTTGCACAATACTTTTTTTTGATTATTCCGATTACTTTTTTCATGATATATTATTCGCTTTTTGATTCATATAACAACGCCCTGTATCGATCTTCCTATGGTGTATTTCTTAGAGACTTTGTCCAGCGTATACTTATTTTAGTGGGTTTAATTCTGGTATTGGTTCATATTATAGATTTTGATCAATACATCATCTATTATGTGTTTGCTATATGTATCCCAACTCTATTTATCCTTATTCATATTATTTGGCACAAGTCATTCGACATAAAGATAAATTATAAATTTCTAAAAAAACCAATCTTGACCTCCATGGCAAGTGTTGGTTTATTCGGGTTACTCAATAGCTTTAGCAGCATTGCAGTTCTTCAAATTGATACCATCATGGTAAATATGTATTTAGATTCTGCAGCGGTTGGTGTCTATGCAATTACCTTTTACTTTGGAACCTTGGTTCTCATTCCTTCGAAAGCATTGAATAAAATAGCTCCTACTTTAATTGCGAAAGCCTATAAAGAAAAGGATCTGGATACCGTCAAAGACATATATTATAAAAGCTCAGGAAATTTATTTCTAATTGGTGTTTTAATCCTTCTTGGCCTTATCGTCAATTTAGAAAACATATTTAGTATTATACCTAGATCATATGAAGATGGAAAATATGTTATCGTTTTAATTGGTTTGGCAAATCTTATAAAAATGGGTGGCGGTAGTAACGATTCCCTCATTACGTATTCCAAATACTATAAAATGACCACAGCGTTTTTAATACTTCTGGTTATTCTCATCATATTACTAAACTTCATTTTTATTCCACCATTTGGAATGACGGGAGCTGCGCTTGCCTCGCTAATTGCCATATTTATTTACAATCTTGCCAAATTCTTTTTTATTAAATATAAGTTCGGGTTTAATCCATATAACTATCAATTCATCATTGTCATAGCACTTTCTGCAATAATTTACTTCATTATTCTAGCTCTTCCGGATTTGGAAAGTTTCATTGTTGAGATTTTATTGGACAGCGTTCTTACCACACTTCTTTTCTACTTTTCTGTAAGATATTTGGCAATAGGGTCTGAGCTTAATTTATTTATCAATCAGCTATCTCAAAAAGCAATTCGTATTTTTAAATCAAAAATCAAATAGCGATTGTTTTAAATTAAAAATTTAATTCTACCTTTGTACCTCGAAAAATCAGGAAGCAATATACTGTCCCATGGTGTAACTGGCAACACGTCTGATTTTGGTTCAGAAGAGTCTAGGTTCGAGCCCTAGTGGGACAACAAAAAATCCTGGATTTTATCCGGGTATTTTATTTTATAAAAATCAATAATTTCCGATGCCAAAGGTCAAACTTTTCTCAGGTACCAATACACTATACTTAGCGGAGAAAATTGCCCTTGAATACGGCAAACCCTTAGGTGATTTAGAAGTTCAAAAATTTAGCGATGGAGAAATGTCCCCTTATTACAAAGAATCCGTAAGAGGGTGTGATGTTTTTCTGATCAGCTCAACTTTTGCTCCATCCGACAATCTTATGGAATTGTTGCTCTTAATTGATGCTGCCAAGAGAGCGAGTGCAAAGTATGTTACCGTAGTAATACCTTACTTTGGATATGCCAGACAGGATAGAAAAGATAGGCCAAGAGTATCTATTGGGGCAAAACTTGTAGCTAACTTGATTTCAGCCGCTGGCGCTCACAGGATCATGACGTGTGATTTACATGCAGGGCAAATCCAGGGATTCTTTGACATTCCGGTCGACCACCTGGATGGCTCATATATATTTGTGCCATACATACGAAGTCTTAAACTTGACAATTTGCTTATCGCATCCCCGGATGTAGGTGGAACAAAAAGAGCCAGGGCTTTTGCAAAGTACTTTGAGGTTGACATAGTTGTAATTGATAAATATAGAAAAAGAGCCAACGAGGTTGCAAGTATGCAAGTGATAGGAAATGTAGAGGGCAAGGATGTCGTGCTTGTAGATGATCTTGTGGACACAGGTGGCACTATAGCAAAGGCTAGTATAGTTTTAAAGGAAGAGGGGGCAAGATCAGTTAGAGCGATATGCACTCACCCAATATTATCCGGAAATGCGTATGAAAATATAGAAAATTCTGCGTTGGAAGAATTGATGGTTACGGATACAATCCCCCTTTATAAAGAAAGCAAAAAAATAAAAGTGTTGAGTGTGGCTGACTTATTTGCAAAAGGAATAAGAAAGACACATAACAACGAATCAATTAGTTCATTATTTATTCACTAAAAATTATTAATAATATGCGTACAGTGGAGATTATAGGGTATAAAAGAGCAAATCTCGGAAAAGCAGATGCTAAAAGGCTCAGAGCTGACGGTCAGGTTCCATGCGTATTGTATGGAGGAAAAGAGCAGGTACATTTTTATGCACCAATGATTCTTTTCAGGGAGATTGTTTACACTCCTGAAGCTGCATTTGTAAAATTGAATATTGAAGGAGACGAATATTCCGCAATTTTGCAGGATATTCAATTTCACCCAGTCAGTGAAATAATTCTCCATGTAGATTTTCTAGTTTTAACTGATGACAGTCCAGTTAAAATGGATATTCCGATTAAGTTTTCAGGGGAGGCACCTGGTCTTATGCAAGGTGGTAAACTTGTCGTAAAACTCAGAAAGGTTAGAATAAAAGCATTGCCAGAAAAAATGCCAGATTCCATTACGATGGATGTTAGCGGTCTGGAACTTGGTAAATCCATTAAAGTTGCAAGTATTGAAACTGACGGATTTGAGATACTGAATAATACACGAGTAACGGTGGCTTCAGTAGAAATACCAAGAGCGCTTAAAGAAGAAGGAGAAGAAGAAGAAGAAGGAGGAGAAGAAGAAGGAGAAGGCGAAGAAGCTGTTTCTGAATCTTCAGAAGGATAGACTTAAAAATCCTACTTTTATAAAATCCTGTCTATTTGTTAGGCAGGATTTTTTTTATTTAAAACCAATTAAAATCAATAGATATAATCGTTATGAAATTTTTAATTGTCGGCTTAGGAAATATTGGGCCTGAATATGAGCTGACTAGGCATAATATTGGATTTCTTGTGGCAGATTATTTAGCAGACGAGGCAAAGACAACATTTCAAATATCCAAACTGGCAAGTACTGCAAATTTCAAGCACAAAGGAAAAAATATCCATTTGGTTAAACCATCTACCTTCATGAATTTAAGTGGTAAAGCTGTAAACTATTGGATGCAACATTTGAAGATATCTATTGAGAACACACTAATCATAACAGATGATATTGCCTTACCTATTGAAAAAATAAGGATGCGTTCAAAAGGATCCTCTGCAGGCCACAATGGATTGAAAAACATTGAAGAAACAATTGGTAGCAATTACCCAAGATTACGAATTGGAATTGGCAATGATTTTTCCAAAGGCAAACAAATGGATTATGTGTTGAGTAGATTTAGCGAAACAGAATTAGAATTATTGCCAAAAATCATCAAAAACGCCGGCAAAGCTGCTCTTTCATTTAGCACAATTGGCATTGAAAGAACCATGAATTTTTTTAATAACTGATCAATTCGCTCTTATAGCCACGACAGGATCTAACCTGGCCGCCATCAATGCCGGTATAATTCCAGCAGCCACACCTACAAAAGTTGATATTCCCATGCCAAGAATAATATTTTTCATCATTAAAGTGAGCACAAAAGACCCCAAAGGTATGTAGGTTGTTAAATAGACCAACAAAAGTCCAATTCCACCACCAATCAGGCTCAAGAACATAGCCTCAAATAAAAACTGGAATAATATAAAAAAGTTTTTTGCCCCAAGAGATTTTTGAATACCAATCACTCCAGTACGTTCACTCACGGTAACGAACATAATATTTGCGATACCAAAAGCGCCAACCAATATGGAAAAGATGCCAATAAACCAGCCTGCCATGGTTAATACGTCAAAGACTCCTTGAATCGAATTCATAATTGCTTCAGGGCGATTAATTGCAAAATCATCATTATCCTTTGGCCTGAGACCACGAAAGTTACGCATCAAACCTCTAACTTCATTTTCAAGATTGATTAATCCCACATCATTTTCTTTTCCTTTAATCCGGATTGAAGCTCCCAGACCTTTTCTTTTACCTGTATAGTGTAACTTTTTAAAAGAACCAAAAGGAACAATCACAGATTCATCGTTTCTTGGTGTACTAAAAAGTGTTTCACCCTCTTCTTTCATTAAACCAATAACAATATATTTTAGCCCTTTGATTTTTATTTCTTTACCTATGGGTGATTCATAAGGAAAAAGTGTGCCCTTAACATTATGACCAATAATTGCAACATTGGTCGCATAGTTAAAATCTCTGTGAGAAAAATATCTCCCATCAATAATATCTAAGTCAAATAGATCAATATGATTTTTTGTAGCTCCCCAGAAATTTATTCCTCCGATACTGCTGCTGTTTCTCTTAATTGTTCTGCCTCCTGCTACAGAGAAAAAACAAATTGATGACGCTTCACTAAGGTTCCTTTCCAAATATTCATATTCATTGTAAATTACCTGTGGTCTTTTATAATATTTCCACCATGGATAATTCGGCGAAAAAGAATACGGCCATTTCTCAATATAAATCACCTCTGTCCCCAGAAATGATAGACTGTCCTCAATGTTAGCTTTTAATGAATCAACGACTGTAAGTGCCGCAATAATTGCAAATATTCCAATCGTTACGCCAGTCAATGACAATATTGTGCGAAGTAGATTTTGTGTCAGAGAATTCCATGCAAACCTGAAGCTTTCAAATATCTGTCGTATAAAAATCAAAACTTAATTTATTTATGTAAAAGACTTCGCTAATTCATTACCAATAATCAAACTAATTATTATCTTTGCAGCCTTTTAATTTATCACACTTTAACACTATTTAATACCGTAATATTAAATATGAAACTATCTGCATTCAAGTTCGATTTGTCCGCTGGCTCCATCGCTTTATATCCGGCTGAAAACAGGGATGAATCCCGTTTAATGGTTATCCACAAAGATACTGGTAAAATAGTACACAAATCCTTCAAAGATATTATTAATTATTTTAATGAAGGCGATGCACTTATCATCAATGATACGAAAGTATATCCGGCCAGACTTTTTGGAAATAAAGAAAAAACCGGAGCAAAAATTGAAGTATTTTTACTTAGAGAGTTAAACTCTGAAATGAGGTTATGGGATGTTCTTGTCGATCCGGCCAGGAAAATCAGAGTTGGGAATAAATTGTATTTCGGAGAAGGCGATCTAGTTGCTGAAGTAATCGATAATACCACCTCACGCGGCCGCACCATTCGGTTTTTATATGACGGTTCTAATGAGGAATTTAGAAGCCTGGTTGATTCATTGGGCGAAACACCGCTTCCTAAATATATTAAAAGGGAAACAGAACCAGAAGACAGGGAAAGGTTTCAAACCATTTTTGCAGACAAAATCGGCGCTGTAGCTGCACCAACTGCAGGTATGCACTTCACGAAACAACTTGTGAAAAGAATGGAAATTCTTGGTGCAGACATGACGCCAATCACTTTGCATATTGGCCTTGGCTCATTTAGGCCTGTAGATGTGGAGGATCTGACCAAGCACAAGATGGATTCAGAAAATTATTTTGTTGAAAGTGATACTGTTGAAATCGTTAATAAAGCATTGGATAACAAAAAGAGAGTTTGTGCAATAGGCACAACATCAATGCGAGCGCTGGAATCTTCGGTTTCAGCTAACGGAAGATTGAAAGAACGGGAAGGCTGGACGGATAAATTTATTTTCCCTCCATATGAATTTAAAATTTGCAACGCACTTGTGACTAACTTCCATATGCCGGAGAGTACCCTGTTGATGATGGCCTGTGCTTTTGGAGGATATGACTTAGTGATGGAAGCGTATCAAACAGCTATGAAAGAAAAATATCGATTTTTCAGCTATGGCGATGCAATGCTAATAATATAAAATAATTTAAAGCTTCGTTAAACGAAGCTTTTTTTTTAATGAAAGAATACGCAATTATAGTTGCTGGAGGTAGCGGGTCCAGAATGCAAAATGATACGCCAAAACAGTTTTTACTACTTAATGGCAAACCCATATTGCTCCATACAGTAGAAGCATTTTTTAACTATTCTATTGATATATCGATAATTTTAGTGCTACCATCAGCTGAATTACCAAGATGGGTAGAAATATATAATAAATTTCATGTAAACTTTCCAGTAAAAATTGTAAAAGGCGGGAAATCCAGATTTCAATCCGTAAAAAATGGCCTTACTAATATTGCTATAGATGATAGTCTGGTCGCTATACATGATGGAGTCAGGCCATTAATTCATCCGGAAATCATTCTCAAATCATTCAAGCTGGCTCAAACCGATGGCTGTTCCGTAGCTTCAACACCGCTAAAAGAAAGTCTAAGAATTGTAGAAAAAGATAATTCGAAAGCTACAGATAGAGCAAAATACAGATCCATTCAAACGCCGCAAACATTTCAAACTCATCTGATAAAATCGGCCTATAATAAATTTGACGATTCGGCTGAATTTACGGACGATGCTAGTGTTGCAGAAAAAAATGGTCAAAAGATATTACTTTTCGATGGTAGCTATGAAAATATCAAAATTACAACGCCAGATGATTTGCTATTCGCAGAGGCAATACTAAAACACAGAAAAAAAAGGCAATAAAAACCATTTATTACCTCAATTACTTCTAGAAGAAATCTTCTCTAATATTCATCTTCATTAAAAAAGAAGTCCTCTTTCGTTGGATAATCAGGCCATATTTCTTCAATATTTTCATAGGGCTGTCCATCATCTTCCAACTCTTGCAAATTCTCAACAACCTCCATTGGCGCTCCTGATCGAATGGAAAAATCAATCAATTCATCCTTTGTCGCAGGCCAGGGGGCATCTTCCAAGTATGAAGCTAGTTCTAATGTCCAGTACATATTATTACATTTTCTAAATAATCGTGCAAAAATATAATTTTATTTTTAAAAACAAATAAATTACGATACAATAAATGACGAAGTTTTAACCAAAATGTTCAATATTCAAAGAAATTCAACTATCCACACGCAAACACTAGTAAATCTTAGTAAAATTTTCGTTCCAGAGACCGCACTTAAGTTCAATTAAAAAAAGATTCTATTTGATTTAAGGGTATTTTTCATTTGTCAGTTTGCAGAATATATATTTTCTAAATGGCAATATGGTTGTTGCATGCTTAACCTAAAAAAACATTTTGTGCAAATTCAATCAGGGAAACTTGAAAGGTATAATTTTAAATCTCAGATTGTACACAGCTGAGTCATTGAGTCACTAAGTTTTCGCTGTGTCTTTCCGCCTCTGCGGTT
>SMVB01226812.1_pt1 | contig 15250 bp, 13 predicted proteins | sample 2456461 | NCBI WGS metagenome assembly SMVB01 (sample SAMN11095934, study PRJNA526329) | marine sediment metagenome | biome: Marine sediment; feature: Surficial sediment; material: Deep marine sediment; isolation source: Hadal surficial sediment | place: Pacific Ocean | collected 2014-05 | depth... | reverse complement strand
GGAAAGTATCGCATTACTCGGGGCTGTTATTTGGTGTTGATCCAAGAAGCAACAGTAGATCAATGTTTAAATTTGTCACCTAGCTTGATGGAAGACACTTTTTTCTGCCTAATTGGTTGAGTTAATTCAGTATTTCTTGGAAATATCTCAGAGTCTGACGAGTTACATTGGTTGATTAGTCACGAATAAATCGGCGAAACAGGGAAAATCCGCGGGTTAGCTAGCGGTTACCCGCAAATTCAACCTATTTGGGCGCTTTAGGTAAACTAATTGGTGCTTTAACACGTTACAATCCAAAACCTATGACAAATAACGCTTGCAACGTTTACTTGAGATCGGCCCATGTCACTTAGATATCTACTTAACCTGCTATTGGCAGTGAGTTTGACTGCCTGTTCTGGCGGGTATTACAAACAGAGCGCAGATGATGAGACTTATTCTGCGATCGCAGAAAAGGTGCCCATGGTGCCAGGCGTGACTGACCAGTTGGCTATAGAAAACGATGATCAGGTAGTTGATTTTAGTTCCTTTGCTACCAACCAGGACTTATTTGAATTCCTGGATAACGAAGCCGAGAGTGAACTTGGAGCCAGCATAATCAGTCTAGACGATGCGCTCTCTCTGGCATTTCAATACTCTAAGGAATACCAGACTCAGAAAGAACGTCTATATCTTGAAGCGCTTTCTTTGACCTTCGATCGCTATCGTTACACTCCTACTTTCACGCTTAACTCCAGCGGTGACTACATATGGAGCGCTGAGGACCAGTTTGTCACCGATATGCAGGATCTCACCGGCATGCGCCTTATCGATTCTCTCGAAACAGTAGAAGTAAGTACCAGCCTGGGATCGCGATGGCTGTTGAAAGGAGGTGGGGTTTTGGCGTTGAACCTGACGAATAATTTCACCCGCTTTTTAACTGGCGATATTCGGGAAACCGGTGGCGGTGCCTTGTTTGCTTCTTTTGCTCAGCCATTGTTGCGGGATTTTGGCACCGAAATAGAAACAGAAGCATTGATGCAGGCTGAACGGGACCTGCTTTATCAATTGCGTAATTTCACCAGATTCAGAAAAACGTTTGCCGTAAGAATCGCCTCTGACTACTACTCGGTGTTGTTCAACCGCGAAACCACCCTGAATAATTTCTCCGGCTTGAACGCGGTAAATCTGAGTCTGGAACGGGAACAGGCATTTCAGGAAGAAGGGTTGCGAACGCTATTGGAAGTCGGGCGACTGGAGCAATCCGCATTACAGCAGGATTTGCGCTGGACGTCCTCAATTACAAGGTATAAACGAAGTCTGGACAATTTTAAGATATTAATCGGTCTTAATGCAGACGATAATATTATACTGGACGAGAATGAAATGACGCTGATTACAGAAACCGGTATGGCTACACCGGATTTGAATGTCGAAAGCGCCGTAGAGCTGGCTTTACGGACTCGTCTGGACCTGTATACCGAGTTAGACCGCGTGCAGGACAGTGCGCGTAAGATTGAAGTTGCCAGTAATGCCCTGGAGCCAGTGTTGGATTTCAGTTTCGCTGTGTCGGTACCTGATGGGCCTAATGGCAATCTGGGCGAACTGGATTTCGAAAGAGCTATTTACACAGCAGGTTTGGATTTTGATCTGCCAATAGATAACAAACTAGAGCGAAATGATTATCGTCGCGCATTGATTGATTACGATGCGGCAACCAGGGACTATGTGTTATTTGCCGATGAAGTGACCTTGGACGTAGTCGATGCCTGGCGTCGTATGGACGAAGCCAGCAAGAGCTACGAAATCAATCTGACCAGCGTAGCAATAAATGAGCGTCGGGTGGAGGAAGCTGAGCTTAGGGCTGAGTTGGGCCTTGGCGATATTCAGGATACAGTGGATTCGCAGAATGATTTAACCGCAGCAAGAACAGAATTGGTGAGTTCCATTGTAGATCATAATATTGCAAAATTGGAATTCTGGCGAGATATTGGAATGTTGTATATAGACGACAACGGTCAAGTGGAGGAAGGCATCAATGAGCCTCAATAACGAAGGTAATGTTGAAAAAATTCTGGGTAAAATTCCTGAGCCGTTAAAGGCTAAAGCGGCAGAGCTAAAAACACAGTTTTTGGCTGCAAAGAAAACTACTCAATATGCCATTGCGGGAAGCGCAGCGGTGCTCCTTATAATTCTGGTTTCGCTTGGTGGAGGTTCCTCTGGCTCCAATTTCGGCGGTGTTACTTTTCAAGCCCGGCGTGGTGATCTTGACATAACTGTGTTGGAAGGAGGTGCACTGGAAGCCCTACAATCCCAAGAAATTCGTTCCCGAGTGAAGGGTCGTGAAGGCGTGAAAATTCTTAGTATTGTCGAAGAAGGGTATCGTATAACACCTGCCGATGTAGAGGCTAAAATGGTGCTGGTGGAGCTGGACACCGCACAGCTGATTGATCAGCAATTAAACCAGGAGATTGCAGTTGAAACGGCGGATGCGACCTACATCGAACGTAAGGCACAGTATGAAATTCAACTGAATCAAAATATGACAGATTTAAATGATGCTCGACAGGGCATGCGATTTGCCCGCCTGGATTTTGAAAAATTCCTCGGTGGTAATATTGTCAGTGATATTATTACCACGCTGGAAATAGAAGAGCGCCTGGCTAAGGCGGAACAAGCCGATATGGAGGCAATTGCATTACGCGATAACAGAACCCGACAAGCTTCCTTAGAAAGCCGTAACCAATTAGCAACACCAACACCTGACGCCATTGATCTGAATTCATTGCCAGCGCCGATGCGCGAGCGGATAGAACAAATGATGGCAGAAAATGGCGGTGAATTACCTGCAGAAATGTTGGAGCGCATGCAACGTTTTGGCCAGGGAGGCGGCGCACAAGGACGTCAAAGAGGTCAGGGTAGGCTTGGCGGCAGTGGTCAACGCGGGGGGCAATCAAATACAGAAAACCCATCCGTTGCTGTCCAGGACGGCGCACCGGCGCGAGTAGAGCCAGCGCTGCTGGTATTTGAGCCATTAGCTCCGGTAGGGCTTGAAACGCAAGCTTCCTTATTGATGGATGAAAGCTATATGGTGACTCGTGACCAGCTTGATTTCACCCAGTATGCCGATATCGATAAATTGGAAGACGGAGAAGCCAAACAAGAATTGCGTTCACGGCAGGATGAATTACAGGTTTCTCAGGAAGAGTATTTGCTGGCCCAGGACCGCATTGAAGGCCAGCGCCGTTTAGAGGCAAGAGGGTTTATTACGCCAACAGAATTAGAAGCGGAAGAACTGAACCTGAGCAAAGCAAGTAACAAACAGGAACAAAAAGAAACCGAGTTGAAATTATATATTCAATATACATTTCCCAAAGAAGCGGAAGAAAAACTCTCGGACTATGAAAATGCAGTAATGGGCTATCAACGCCAGTTAAAAGAAAATATTGCGCAACAGGCGCAAGAAGCGGCGCGCTTTAGTTCGGCCGAACGAAAATTTAATCTGGAACGGGTGAAACTGGCAGATCTTAATGAGCAGATCACGTTGGCCACCATAATAGCTGTTCAACCAGGACTGGTAGTTTATGGAGCGGCTAACCAAAACTCTATGCGGTACCGTGGGAACAACCAGGAAGCTATTCAAGAAGGAGCCACGGTCAGAGAGCGGCAACCTATTTTGACGATTCCTGACATGCGTGAAATGGTGGTGAAAGTTAACATTCATGAATCAGCAGTACAACGTGTGACTGTTGGGCAATCGGTAAAAGTGTCAATTGACGCCTTTCCTGATGCCGCGTTAACCGGAGTTGTAACTAAGGTTGCCGTTGTTGCCGATTCGGCTAACATGTTTATGAATCCTGATTTGAAAGTGTATCCCACTACAATCAAAATTGACGGTACTCACGAATGGTTAAGGCCTGGCATGAGTTCAGAAGTAGAGATCCTGGTAGATAGTCTGAAGGATATCGTTTATGTGCCAATACAAGCGGTGACTTACTTTGATGAAACTCGAGTAGTGTATGTTTCTAACGGGGGTAGACCGGAACGTCGCGAAGTAGAAGTGGGCAGGTTTTCAGAGCAATTTATTGAAATTGCCGGTGGCCTGAGAGAGGGCGAAGAAGTGCTTTTACTGCCTCCTCAACAAAGTCTTAACAATACAGGCGTCTAGTTACAGTTTGTGGGCTTTAACTAACTAGTGATAACTATGCTTGAGTCCGATTCCAACACTTTTCCAAACGCACAGTCCGAAGCCTCAGTGATCGCCGGGCAGCCAGTAGTGGCCAGGTTAGAGGATATATGCAAGACCTATTACATGGGTGCGCTCTCAGTGGAAGTGCTTCACGGTATTACCCTGGAATTTTATCAAGGTGATTATATCAGTATCATGGGACCTTCCGGCTGCGGAAAATCCACCCTGATGAATATTCTTGGCTGCCTTGATCAGCCTACCGCTGGCAAGTATTACCTGGGTAACGAAGACACTTCACAGATGGAAGATGATGAACTATCCGCTATTCGTGGCGCACGTTTGGGGTTCATTTTCCAGTCCTACAACTTGATTCAACAACTTAATATCTTGGAAAATATCGAAATGCCACTGTTCTACCAGGGTTACTCCGAAACGGAGAGTCATGAGATTGCCATGGGGCTTGCCGAACGGCTCGGACTCGGTGATCGAGTACACCACAAGCCCTTTGAATTATCCGGGGGGCAACAACAAAGGGTAGCGATCGCGCGAGCATTAGCAGTTGATCCTCTGATTATCCTGGCAGATGAGCCAACGGGCAACTTGGATTCAAAATCGGGTGTCGAAATCATGAACCTGTTTGATGAATTACATCAGCAGGGAAAGACCTTGATTGTGGTCACCCATTCCGAAGAATTGGCAGAACGGTCAGACCGTTGGGTTAAGTTACGCGATGGCCAGGTGGAAGGTGATGAGCGACGTAACTTTTGATTCCTCGACTAACCCGCTCAGTCCGGGAATTTCTACCCGTAGCCAAGCTCGGCACGGTTCCAGCTTAGTTCGTTATAAAAAAATTACTCAAGTGGGTATTAAGAGCATCTATTCCCATGGGTTGCGTTCCTTGCTCACTGTGCTAGGTATCGTAATCGGCGTTGCTGCAGTTATTGCTATGTTGGCCGTAAGCGAAGGGGCCAGCTTCGAAGCGCAGCAGCAATTCAGGGACCTCGGCGCGAACAATATTCTGTTGAAAAGTGTGAAGCCGGCTGATGTCGAAGAAAGCACAAGGTCAGGTTTTGGCCCACCCCAAGCTGTGGTTTATGGTTTGACTTATGGCGATATCGAAACCATTCGACTGTCGATTCCTGGCGTAACCAACGTTATTTCCTCTCGTATTATTAAAAAGAACGTCTGGCATCTGGGATTAAGCACGAATACTGACGTCGTCGGCACGTCGATTGATTATCCAATTTCACGCAACTATAACTTACGTGCAGGTCGTTTTTTCACCCAAGCTGAGGTTAGAGATCATGCCAATGTAGTCGTATTAGGCGATGAAGTGGCCAATGCCCTTTTCCCCATTGATAACCCCTTAGGATTGACCATTAAAATCGACAGCGATTATTACAATGTCGTTGGCATTATGGAATCGGAAGGATTTTCCAATCTGGGTCAAAACCAGGCAGGTAGCTCTAATGCAGCGCCAAGTCGCATTTTTATTCCCTTTACATCATCAAAGAGCCGATTCGGTGAAACTACTACTCGACAAACCGCGGGGGGTATAGAAACAGAAACTGTCGAACTCCATGAAGCAATTATTCAATTAGAAAATCAGGAAGATGTAATTGAGGTTGGAGAAATAATAGGGCAAATCCTGGAGCGCCGACACAAGAAAATTGATTATGCTATTGAAATTCCACTGGCCTTGTTAAGACAAGCCGAAGCAAGTGCTCTTCGTGATCAAATTGTCGCCGGTGCTATTGCTGGAATATCTTTATTAGTCGGTGGTATCGGTATTATGAATATTATGCTGGCCAGCGTCACCGAGCGAACCCGTGAGATAGGAATTCGTCGAGCGTTGGGGGCTAAGAAGCGAGATATCATTGCACAATTCTTGATTGAAGCCGTAATTCTATCGGGTGTGGGCGGGGTAATTGGCGTTGTGCTGGGAATTACCATTCCATTTATAATCTCGACGTTCTGGGGCATGACTACAATTGTCACACCCCTGGCTCCGGTACTTGCCTTTTCTATTTCAGCCATTATTGGCATTGTTTTTGGCATCTACCCATCCATACGCGCAGCAGAAATGGACCCGGTTGAAGCACTGCGTCACGAGTAACACTTCTCACGCCGCATTTGTTGCATCGGCAAATTTTCCAGCGTTGCTGCGAGCTTGCACCTTGCCATCGGCCTACCAGTAGTTTTCCACCGTAATATGCCCAGGGGTTCGACGCCGGTTTTTTTGCATTCCGCGACCTTGTAAAATTTTGATCGTGTCTTTAACCATGTCCGGGTTGCCACAAAGCATTACCTGGGATTGAGCCGAATCCAGATGCAAACCTACGTTTGTTTCCAATGAGCCATCTTGGATGGCAGGAGGGATTCTTCCAGGCAAGGTACCTTCGATCGATTCACGGCTGACAAAAGCTTGAAACTTAAAGCGGGTTCCGTATTGCTCTTGCAATTGGTGTACGATTTCCGAGTACCTCAAATCGGCTTGGGTCCGTACCGCATGAATAAGTACAATATTTTCGAATCGATCCCAGGGCCTATCGGTATTAAGTATAGAATAAAATGGCGCTATGCCTGTTCCAGTTCCGATCATCCAGATATCGTGTGATTCAGGCACTTCATCTAATACGAAAAAACCATTGGAACTCTGTTTAATCCACAACTTGTCACCGGTATTCAGCTTTACCAGAGCATTAGATAATATTCCGCCGAGCGCTGTGTAAAAAAAGAATTCCACCGGTCGCTCACTGGGACTGCTGAGATAGGAATAGGGTCGAGCAATACGCTTACCATCGATATCAAGGGCCAGGCTGGTGAACTGTCCGGCGGTAAAGACATTTACCGCCGCATCAACCTTCAGTGAAAACAAGTTTTCGGTCCAATGAATGTTTTCCACAACAGTCCCTTCGATCCAGTCTTTCAAACCCTGTTTCCTCTACCGCGGCCAAATTTGATGGAACTATGTTATGAATTTCTATAGTCTGATCGCAAGTAAATTAAAGGCTATTAGTAGTTTATTTTGAATGATTGCACTGACTTGAAGAGCGGGGCTAGGTAGTTCAGGTTTGAGACGTGCGAGGCAGGGATGCCGAGCTCGAGACTACAGGGAGGTATTCTCAATAGTGAGTATGCTATAGCACATCCCGACTGGCGCAGTGAGCCGCGTAGAATGAATGCCGCTGTAAGAGTTGCTTATAGAGAGCTGCCCTGACCTTTGAGTGAAGAATTAATTGTTTATTTTGTAGTTTAATAAAAGAGTCTCTAGAACAAAAAATTATTGGAGATACACATGCTTGCAACCTGGTTCGAAACCGCGCTATGGAAGCGCATTATATTAGCCCTCGTGTTAGGCCTGATCGTAGGTGTGTTGTGGGGGGAAGGTGCGGAGTCAATAAGATGGATTGGTGATTTGTTTATACGTTTGATTCGTATGGTAGTGGTGCCATTGGTTTTTGTCACCCTGGTTTCCGGAATTGTATCAATGGGTGATCCTTCCAAGTTGGGCTCATTGGGGGCTAAGACACTTGCGCTTTATTTATTCACTACTTTTGTGGCAATTATCATTGGTTTGTTTCTAGCGACTGTGCTTCAAGTTGGCGTCGGGGTGGACCTGTCTAGCGCAATTCCAGGAGAAGTACAGGAAGCTATCCCTTTGTCGCAGCGCCTCATGAATATAGTTCCAATAAATCCTTTTGCTGCGCTAGCTGATGAAGGGAATATTCTAGCGATAATTTTCTTTGCTCTACTGATTGGTGTCAGCTTGCTTACAATAGGCGAAAAAGGAAAACCTCTTGCGGATTTAATGCAAGCCGGGGCGGAAACCATACTGAAAATAACTCACTGGGTAATGGAAGTTGCACCCTTTGGCGTATTTGCATTGATAGCCTCGGTGGCTGGCACACAGGGGGCGGAGGCGCTACTTGATGTAATACGACTGGCTTTAGCCGTATTGATAGGTTGTGTAGCTCATGTATTAATACTCCATTGCAGTATTATGAAATTCGCGCTGAAGTTGTCACCTTTAAACTTTTTTCGAGGTTCCCGGGATGCTATGTTGTTGGCTTTTTCAACCTCAAGCAGCTCGGCAACTTTGCCAATGTCGATGTCGGTGGCAGAGGAAAATCTGGGAATAAATCCTGTTGTTGCCTCTACCGTGTTGCCGCTTGGTGCTACGATTAATATGGATGGCACTGCTCTTTATGTGGGGATTGTTACAATCTTTGCCGCACAGGCCTTCGGTATGGATTTAACCTTGACCGATTATGTTATTGTCGCCGGTGCAACCACCATAGTTTCGATTGGTACTGCCGCCGTGCCAGGTGCCTCTATATTTTTAATGTCAGCAACCATGGGGGCCATAGGCATAGCTCCCGAACAAATAGCGATTGTGATTGGCTTTATTATTCCTTTCGACAGGCCGCTGGATATGATGCGCACCGTGGTTAATGTTACGGGTGATTTGAGTGTTTCTATCGCGGTGGCGAACTGGGAAGACGAATTTGACAAGGAAATATTTGATCGCCCATCGAATTAATGAATTTGAAGGGTGTACCACTTGATTTAAAAAGAATAGGTGATAGTCGCTCCAAGCCTCACATCTTCATCAAAAGGCAATAAGGGCGAAACGTCATCAGCCATAATACTCGTTAGTTGGCCGAGTACTGCCCAATTGTCATTGATAATGTAATTGAAATCCAGGGAAGCCAGGAGTGAATCGGCTTCAATATCTCCCTGCATGGTTAGAGAAATTATCAAGTCTCCGTTCCTTAAGTTATTACTGTAACGCAGCAGCCAGTTACCGAAAAAACCATCGTTGTAAACTTCCTGTCCCGGCAATAGATCATCATTTGCATCCAATAATTTTCGAGCAAGTACGCCGACGCTGACATTCTGGTCATTGTCGATACCATACTCGAAACCAAAGGATGTTCCGATTTCATCTTTTTCAATATCCAGTGCTGTAGAGATACTACCCGAGCCTGGGATAATAAAAGTGTTGGCCTGTACCCCTTTGTTGAAAGCCAGGTCAAATTTGAGTAGAAGTTTGCCAATGGCGCGATTTGCGCTGAACCCAAGCATCAGGAAATCATTTTTCTTGGCGATCGAATCTCCAACACCCGAAACGGGGTCTTCATAGCGCAACTGGTTTTCGTACAGATAAGCGGCCATAAAGGCAATGTCACTGCGTTCAAACGTCTTGCGCCATTGTGTTCCAACCTCAAACAGAGGTTTATCCCTGTCGTAGTCGGTCAAATTATAGGTAGGCTCAAAAAAGAAAGGACTGCCTCGTACCGGCGCCGGGTTAAATTCAGGATACAAATTTAAAAAACTTGAAATGTTGCTGTCTTCGCCGTAGTAATCCAATACCACCATCCACTGATTCAGTCGTGCATCTTCAATATCAATGACAGTGAGATCGCGAAACTCCGTAGTGTTGATGACATCTAACACCGAATTGCCCTCGGTTTCACCCCATACAACGGTTTGACGACCAATTTTGATGCTGTACTGATCAAAGCTTCTTTGCAGAAAGAATTCGTTGATCCGGTATTCTGTGTCTACACGATCGTCGTTGGCTTTGTATTCATAGTCTTCAACCCAGTAAGCTCTTGCATGGCCACTCGCCTGAAACAACCACCCCGCTGCAAACGGGTTTTGATAACGCACATTGAGCCCCAGACGATTGTTTTATAGTTCGGCTGGCTTGGATATCGAGAAGTCAGGGGCGATCTCAATTTGGTGATTGTTTACTTGGCCGAAAAACTGCTGGCTGATCTTAACGGTAAAATCATCAAGCCAGGAATCCGTGTTGGTAATTGATTCGTCGAAAGCATTAGCGAAAATAGCACTATCATCAAAGTTAAAGTCTATTCCTAATTGCACATCGTCATTCAATACCTGCACATCATCCTGTGATATGGACTGTTGAGCAATCAGCATTAGTTGCACACAGAAGATAGCGCGGATAAGGTTGCAAATACTCATGTGATACCAAGGCTAATCCAGCTGAGCCCTGAGTTTAGCAAGTTCAGTCTCTCGGTAGGCTGTATCAGTCAGTGTGCGTTGGGTAAGAAACTCATCAGGCACTTCTATTCCGGTGTGTATTTCCAGAAACGCCATGTTGGAGAGTCGGTTGGTAACCAGGTTCATCATGGTCGTAGATCTGGCCACCCAGACGCCGTTTACCAGTTCTACCCTGGAGCTGAGCATACGCTTTATTTCCTTGCCGTACTGGTCATACATTTCAGCACGAAGCATGACGAATCGTTCTTTATCTATGTAGGCAACGCTTCGAGAGTAGCGTGATTTCAATGCACGCTCTGAGTTAGGAATTCTTTCAATTTTCCATACTTCTCTGCCATCTATAGTAGTGGTGTCCAGAATCTTTAATTCGTATTCATCGAGCTTGCCAGTCTGTTGGTCTTCGGTGGTGAATTCGGACCCGAACAGCGAGCCCGGTTCTGTTTCATCGTCATCGCTGCCACTGGCCAGTCGTTTTACTCGCCCCAATGCGGAGAGATAGAGCCAGCTTTCATTATCACGACTGGAATCGTCATAACTAAAGGACAGCATGCTGATACCACGTTCTGATGCCGGCTCAAGCGTAATAATGACTGATCTTGAGTCCCTTAGATTCTCCCCATAACCTTTACCAACCGATTCCAGGGCTTTAACTCTAGGGCGTTCGGCACAGGTAATTTTGCTATCTCGCACACCGTATTTACAACTGGATAATTGCATTCGAACTAAAGCAGAATTTCTGCTGGCACGCTCGGTGTCTTCCATTCGTTCCAGAATCTCGTGAGCTGACATGTCCTGGGCAGTGACAGGGACGGAAAATACGAGCTGTGCGCAGGCCAGCAATACGATTAAACGGAAACAATTTTTTGCCATCATGTCCTTATCCTAAATCAAGTCGCCTCAAGTGGTGTAGAAAAGTCGATGTTGGTATCGGCATTTTTTACGCCAAAAGTAGGTTTGAAAGTAACTATCATCGCCGGTATCAAAAACAAGTCACAAAGCAAGGCAACGAATATGGCAGCGGAACCGAAAAATCCCATTTTCGCCATCCCCAAATGACTGGAAAAACTCAGCAATGCAAAGCTGAGAGCTATGATCATCGTAGTAAACATGACCGCTTGGCCCACGTCTCGGATGGTACTGCTCAGGGCTAGAGAGATACTACCTGTGCGCGATAACTCTACTCGATAGTGAGTCATAAAATGGATAGTGTCATCGACTGCTATACCGATAATGATGGGTGCTATGAGAAGGCTGTCGGCATCTAAAGGAAACCCCAGCAGCCCCATAAGGCCGAAGCTAAAAACCGCAGGAATTAAATTGGGAATCATGGCCATTAAACCGCCTTGAAAAGAGCCAAGTGTCACAATCATGATTACGCTGATAATACCGAGTGCGAATAAAAGACTGGAATATTGAGATCTGGAGACTTCATCTGTCATTCTCATCATCAAAGCCATCGTTCCAGTTAGGTTTATTTCCAACTCTGGCATTTCAACTTTCAAGTCGGCGAATAGGGTGTCAATCTCTGCGGAAATTTCTGTAAAAAAAGCCTGATACTGGTATGACCCGGCATTGTACGCGTTAATAGTAATGTGTGAGCGACTGTAGTCATCCGAAACCAGGGCTCGTCGATCCTCTGGATTCGCGCTGTTGAACAAGTAGAGCAATTGGGAAATCATCAAAGCGGAATCAGGAATCCGATAATATTCTAAATCATTATTGTTCATGACCGCGTTGGTCTGCTTAACAATATTTGCGAGGGAATAAGTTCTTGATACCTGTCCTTGGTATCGATCTTCTATGCGCGACTGCAGTTCATCGATCGTTTGCAACAATCGCGGGTTCATTAGCCCGTCTGTCACCCCGGTGTCAATAACGATTTCCATGTTCTGTGAGCCCGCCATATGTTCATCAACTGTGTCATAGGCAGCTCTGATTGAAGATCCTTCTCGGGTGAGTTCAGCCATATTGCTGTCTATTACTATTTGGCTCATACCGTACAAGCAGGAAACGAATACCCCGGCGAATACAGTCATTATAAAATAGGGGTAGCGTGCAGCGATGCCAGGTACAAATTGAAGTATCGGTTTTTGCCAGTTTACAACAACATAGGTGAGTAGCGACGCAACCGCGATATAAGTACCTATGAGAATTCCAAGGGCGAGATAAATCACTATCAAGTACGCGGCCGTCAGCGCCATTTTTTTACTGTTTGTTAAGGCATGCCAACGCTTGCCGAGTCTATCTGCCAAACTAGCATCCGCTTCAGGGTTTCCCGGGTGCCAAATATCCAACAGGATTGGTAATAATACGATGGTAAAAAAGAAAGCCAATAGCACACCGACAGCAGAGGTCCAGCCGAATACCTGTATCATGCTAAGATCAGAAGTCGTAAGTGCCAACACCCCTGCCATCGTGGTAATGGTGGTCACTAAGATTGCAAGACCGGTTTTTCCATAAGCAAGTGACAGTGCTTCATGGTGTGCCTGCCCTTCACGCCGAAAGGTGAAATAAGCACTCATTACATGGACACAGTCCGCAATACCGACGGCAAAGATCAACATAATAGTGAGCGAAATCATCGTCGTGAGGACAACACCGGTCCAGGCCGGTATTCCCCAGGCCCAGGCGATACTGAGCAATATAGTCACCAGGGGCCATAAAACAGCGCTGAAGGAACGGAATAATATCCAAAGAAGAAAAGTAAAAATAAATACCAGCAGTACGCCTAATAGCTGCATTTCTTGCAACATTTCCATCATGAACTCCATAAGAGGAGCGGTACCTACCGGAAAGAATTCGAATTGATCTGCGTAGTTTTCATAAATAGCTTTCGTCATTACATGAAAGGCGGTGTAAGCCAGCATGTCCGGTTCTTGGAAATCAATTTCCTGCACTTCAACCGATTCGTCGAATTCAAGATCGAAGCTGGCAAAGTCGTCAAAGTTGCTGAAGCTGTCATCGAGAGTAACATTCGCCGCGTTTACGTCAGGGACAAAACCTTCAACCGGTGTAGTGCCAAAATCGGTTTGAATCAGTATGGCTCCGTATTCTGTATCCTGCGAATAGAAGGCCAATAAATAGTCATTTTGTAATAAGGCAACATTCCGTAATTCACCGAGTTGGGTGTCAGTTTCGGGCAATTGAGTGGGTACTAATCGTTGGGATATCAGACTGTCTTCAATGCTTTCGGAGTAGCGAAGATTGGCGATGGATTGTACCCGTCGTATATGATTCAGTTCATTCCAATCAAGTACCGAGCCGTTCACTGATTCCGGATAGGCAGTTCGATCAAGGTCTTGCCAGTTACGCAGGTCATTAGTGAGCTGTTGTGCCGCTGCGAGGGATTCTCGGGAAAAAATATTGCCGTCTTTTGCTCGGTACACCAGGTAAACTGAATCATCACTGCCAAATTGCTCGCGAAATTGATTTAGCGCATCTACTGCAGGATCGGATTCAGGGAGGAAGCTCTCCATTGTCATATCGAGAGTGGTTCGGGTCCATATGCCATAGCCCATAAACGCAGTAATTACCACCAGCCCGGTAAGGATAAACTTCTTGTAATTTAACACCTTGTTGGGGGCGTCGGCGAAGGCATCGCTGAGGCTGAGTAGAATTTTTTCCATAAATTAACTGCCTGTAACGGGTTTATCGCTATTGCTGAGGGTGGGCGCGCAATGAGTTTACAACAGCTCATGCGCGCTAACTAAAGGTGCTTAACGACCCAAATTGATAAAAAAAGAACATCAGTCTACTTTGTTGGACACGGAGTGAATAACCATGATCAAGATCCGACTTATTCCTTTTGGGTTACATTCTCGCTACCTACCTTGCTCTTATCAATCGGTTAAGGACAATTATAGACGGTAAAACTTTGCCGTCCGCCTTCGATCGTACTGTCAGCAACGATGGTATTCCCCCCCATGAGTCCAGCTTCATTCCTGGCAAGGGTAACCAGCTCGCCCTGCACTTGTTCGCCGCCCCTTTGTACAACCAATAGTCGACTGGTGGTTGTAGAGGTGGTGGTGCCAACACGAGAGCAGTTGGATACATCTGATACGCTGGCCAGTTGGACTCCGCTGCCTTCTTCGGTCAATTGGACCCAGGTGCAGGCGGTGATGAGTGCTATTACAAAAGCAAATGGGATTAACTTGTACATCACAGTCTCCATTTTGGTAAAAACGAGTAATCGATCTGAGGTTCCCAAGGTCTGACAAGAGACTTTGTCAGAGTAAGAAGTGTACCAGTAATGTTTGAAATGGCCCAGCTACCAAGATTGCAAAACTGGCCATCTGGTTTGAGCTAACTGGGAAGTCGGTCTTTTTGAATTGTGCTACCATCCCGAACTTTCTTGCAGAGTGGCTTGACCGGACTGGTATCGGCAGCGGTGACCTATTCGTCAAGACACTGAATTCAGCGTCCGGAAAAATGATCCAGGATTGTGTCATTGCTGAAGCGGATAAACAAATTGAAGGGCTGTGGCGAATAAGAGACGCCGCAGCAGGAGTAATACAGGGAGCGGGATTCATGCATGCCTATCAAGTTAGCCTCTATGTCGGGGACATGGGGTACTTTGGAGACGAAGTAGTGTAGCTCTTGAAACAGGCATGGCCTGATGCCGACATCGGGTTGTTCGGACATGTTGGTGAGGGGAACCTACCTATAATAATCAATATGGGCCCGGACACACGGGAATTACACCGGCAAATTGATGAAGTTATCTATGCCCTGATACGTGAACTAAAAGGCTCGATTTCTGCCGAACACGGTATCGGTATGATGAAAAAGCCATTCCTTAGCTACAGCAAGAGCGAAGCCGAAATTACGCTAATGAAGACCATGAAACAAGCGCTGAACCCCAACGGCATACTTAGCCCGGGGCGTATATTCTAAACAGCAGGAATTAACGATAGTAGCCACACTAAAAGAGGAAGATTGAATGAGTTCAAGTAAATTGGCTGGTAAAAACGTTGTAATCATTGGCGGAACCGCGGGAATCGGGCTTGCCGCTGCTGTGGCGGCTGCAGAGTTGGGAGCCAATGTATGGGC
>SMVB01002849.1_pt1 | contig 15258 bp, 13 predicted proteins | sample 2456461 | NCBI WGS metagenome assembly SMVB01 (sample SAMN11095934, study PRJNA526329) | marine sediment metagenome | biome: Marine sediment; feature: Surficial sediment; material: Deep marine sediment; isolation source: Hadal surficial sediment | place: Pacific Ocean | collected 2014-05 | depth... | reverse complement strand
GAAAACTAAAATTATCAGATCAAATACATGTCCGCATGAAATCTGATCAGGCAATTACTAAACCAGTATTATTAAGAGAAGCAAGTTATAGCAATTTCAGGTATGGCTTGTGGAGTAATGATAACTCAGAATTTGAGCCAATAGATCCCACGCTAGAAAAAGAATGGATATTTAATCAAGCAGGCAGCGCACTAGATAATAAAATACTAAACAAATATACCATTAGCACCTATTTCAATGGTGACCTGGCGGTAATTCCACTCCCACACGAGGTGGTTAAAATCAATAATGTACCCGCGACTGAAGCAGAAATGAATAAATACGGCGCAGTAAATCTGGGCATGAAACCCGGTTGGGTTCGCTATGATGCTTATTTCGACGATCAAATATTGGGAGGAAAGCCTGACGAAGCCGATTTGACTATCCATAAGAATTACCAACCTGTATTAATGAAACTTGCGAAGGAACTGGATCTACATTCAAAAACACCTGATGAAGTCATTCGAACCGTAGAACATTTTTTCAGGAATAATTTCAGTTACTCTTTGGAACAATATCGCCGCATGAAAGGGAAAAATCGTTTTGAAGATTTCCTTTATCATCGGCGTGAAGGTCATTGTGAATATTTCGCCACCTCTACGACACTTTTATTGCGGGCTGCCGGCATTCCCGCCAGGTATAGCGTAGGCTATTCGGTACAGGAATATAGTTCGCTGGAAAATCAATATATTGCCCGGGCTAGAGACGCACATTCATGGGTAATAGCCTATGTTAATGATAAATGGATCACTCTGGATACTACGCCGGCTATATGGGTACCTATAGAAGCAGAAGATGAGAACTGGTGGCAACCTGTATCCGATTTCTGGTCTTGGCTGGGTTATTCATTTACCACCTGGAAAGATTACCGTGAAGATAGTAATTCAGTATGGATTTATTTTCTGCTCTCTCTGCTTGTCATATATTTCTTCTGGCGCTTATTCACTGACTCAAGATTCATTGGCTTAAGACAAAAAACAATACTGCCGACCAATACAGCAGAAAACCCCGGCCAGGATTCGCCGATTTACAAGCTTACGCTCCTGCTGGAAGGAAAAGGTATAAAAAGACCACAGGGCATAACTTTGCATGCCTGGTTGACGGCTGAAGGGAATTATTATAAAAACAGCTTGCTCTTACCTTTACTTGATTTACATTATCGATACCGTTTTGATCCTGAAGGCCTTTCTCAAATTGAACTCATGACATTTGAAGACAAGGTAAACAAATTAATAAAGCTAACTAACCATCATGAAGAACCTTCACTGGCAGTGTAATCAATTTCAACAACTGGATAATCATCAGCTCTATGAACTGATGAAACTCAGGGTAGATATATTCGTAGTTGAACAGAAATGCCCTTATCCTGAACTGGACGATAAAGACAGACAAGTTGAAACACGCCATCTGACGGCCTATCGAGATTCAAGCCTCATTGCCTATGCACGTCTGTTACCTCCAGGATTAAGTTATCCTGATCCAAGCATTGGACGATTTGCCGTCGAATCCTCAGTCCGTAATCAGGGTATAGGATCACTACTCATGGAAAAAAGCCTCGAAGAAATAGATAAACTCTGGCCAGATCATGCAATCAGGGTCAGTGCCCAGGAACATTTAAAAGAATATTATGAAAAATTTGGCTTTATCAAGGTTTCAGACATTTATCTTGAAGATGGCATTCCACATGTCGAGATGCTGAAATAATAATAAAATTATATGCAGGAAGAAATTCGACCGATGAAGCCAAGCCCTTTAGGTAATATGCCAGCAGAAACATTTCTGTCTCAATACTGGCAAAAAAAACCTTTACTAATTCGTAATGCACTCCCGGATATCACATTCCCCATTGCTGCAGATGTTCTCGCTGGGCTGGCCTGTGAGGAAGGTGTTGAATCACGGTTAGTCATTCAAGGAAAGACTGATCAGGATTGGGAGTTAAAACATGGCCCGTTTAATGATCAGATATTTTTAGATTTACCCGCGTCGCATTGGACCTTATTAGTACAAGCTGTTGATCACTGGCTACCTGAAGCAGGCAATTTACTGAACCTGTTTGACTTCATCCCACGCTGGCGCATAGATGATCTAATGATAAGTTATTCCAGTGATGGCGGCGGTGTTGGCCCGCATTTCGATAATTATGATGTGTTTTTGGTGCAAACCAGTGGTAAACGGAAATGGGAATTGGGTGGAACCTATAATGAAAATGCTCCACTCCGTGCAGATACACCCGTGTCTATCCTCAGTGAATTTGAAGCTGTCGAGTCATGGATACTGGAAGCTGGTGACATCCTCTATGTGCCACCAGGAATAGGACACAATGGAATTGCCGAGGGTAATGATTGCATGACTTGTTCGGTGGGTTTTCGTGCACCCTCTCACAGTGAAATATTACGCGAGTACACAGACTATATCGGTGAAAATTTAAGTGAAACCTTGCGTTATGAAGATCCAGATCTAGTGGCACAAGCTAATACTGGAGAAATCACTGAACAAACACTGGAAAAGATACAACTTATCCTGCGCAATTATACCGAAGATAAAGAATCAATCAGTAACTGGTTCGGTCGCTACATTACTACGCCTAAATATCCACAGCCTGATGACTTAGATTTAGAAGAAACCGAAGCAAGCTATCAAATAGAAGGCCTAAAGAAACATCTAGCATCTGGCGGGTTATTGGTCAGAAATGAGAGTTCCCGCTTTGCCTTTCAAGTTAATGATTACAAAAATATCTTATTCGTTGATGGATACTGTTTTGCCCCTGGTGATGAAGACAGTAATGATGTGAATGAATTGATAGAAACACTCTGCGCTGAAATAGAATTGAGTGATGAAAATTTTATTCAGTCAGATAACAATCTTAATTTGTTATTGAAATTACTGCAACGTGGTGCGATTTATTTAGCAGAGTTGTAAAATAGATCAACACTGACCTCAAATGCTCGCATAACAATAATCTTTGTCGCGGAATTTTTTAAAATACTACAGAATTTCATTCTAACTTAAATAAATCACTCAGGGGACTACGTACACCATGTGCTCCTTGATTCAACAAGTGAGTATACGATGTTCAGGACGAACAAGTGTCGCGGTAGGCAGGACGCCGGGAGAGACAATCTCAGTAGTTTTCACATCAGCATGGCCTAATTGAGTTTGCACTGTTCGAATGTTATCTACATGGATATAGTGTATGTCGGTTTTGCAGGAGCAAAAACCGACCATAACCAGACTCCAGCAAGTGCGTTGCAAAGGAATGTCGCAACGTGTGGGGCGTTACATGTTTCATAATGCCTGCTTTAAGGCGTGCTCTTTTTATAGCCTTGTTAATGTACTCTTCAATAGAGCATAAGAAAGCTGATTTCGACATCCTGTCTCTCCTTGTTATAATCCTTCAGGCACAATGTATAATAAATTATCTGAGTTTGTAAAACATTATATGGGAACACTTCCCATATAATAGAAAACAGGGAAATAGATGTTTTGACTAAATTATTAGAAAAACAAAGGCTTACCGAGATTTCATCAATTCCCTTAAATTATTATAAGGGCTTCCAGCTAATATTGTTATTGAGGAACCCTTCCTCATTAACATACTGTTAGATTTCGTACATGAAAAATGTCATAGCAAAAATTATTGGAGTGATGGCCATTACAGCAATCGGAAAAGGATTGCTCATATGGCTAGGATCTCAGCACCAAATATATCCCGAGCAATGGGTGGCAAAACTCATGGGTTTGGCTGAGAACGGCGTCACTTCATACCCTAGTATTTCTTGGATACTTGCTGGTTTAATTGGCCTGTTTGGTTTGTTTTTTGGTCCATTTGTTTATAAATGGGGGGTAAAAATATTTAAACCCAGCAATAATACACAACAAGAACTATCTGCCAACAAATCGTTAAAACGTCTTAATGATTGGACAGCTAATGAAGCCACTATTGGTAAGTTGCGTTCTATTTCCAATGATCACACCAATGTCAAAATAATTTATTTTGACAATAGAAACTTTCCTTTTTCAGAGCGTCTAGCTGGCGCATTTGAGCTTGCTGGATAGAAGGTTAATTTTAATAAAACTGCGCAAGGTAATTACAATCCACACTATTATGGGGGTGTGGAGATTAAAGGTGATAATCGCATACTAGTAGAATCCATAGCAAACTCATTAGAGTCGGCTGGTTGTGCGGGGATAAAAACGACTGTAGGTGCCACAGAAATTAAGCCTGATAACCCAAAATATACTCATGCACAACATAAAATATATATCACTATTGGTTATGAACAATAAAAAATCTAACAATCACGTCAAATTCGCTCCCTTCGGTCGCCGGACGCTCCTGTCGTCGCGCCGTTTATGTGGGCGTTATGTGGCTTAAGAGAAACTCATGAGCCGAGATGAAATATTACTTGTCTATGATAAAGAATGCCCTGCTTGTAATAATTACTGCCAGTTCGTTCGTATCCGTGAAGATGTTGGTGATTTGAAGATTGTTGATGCGCGAGAAAATAGCGAAGTTCGTGATGAAATAACTGAGATGGGCTTAGATATAGACCAAGGAATGGTGTTAAAGATGGGTGGACAAATTTACTATGGTGCTGATGCTATTCATGCCATAGCTTTAATAAGTAGCAAATCTGGGATTTTCAATCGCGTAAATTATTGGATATTCAAATCAAAATCACTCTCTGCCATTCTTTATCCTATTTTAAGGACATGTCGTAATCTATTATTGAAGATATTGGGCAAGTCTAAAATAAATAATCTTGGAATCAGTGGTAATGACAAGTTTTAGTTCACCACATAACCAATCACTCCACTCGGACGGTTTCACTGCTGCGCTGTTCACCGCCCGTGAGTTCAACCGTTATACATCATAAGAATTGTCCCATGATTAAAGATGACGGAGACATAATAAGAGGCTTAGGGTTCGTGACAATGAACTCAGCTCATCTTGAAGGGTGGGTTCATGAACTATTGTTCCAACTAGATTTGATTGAAACATTTTCGTCGAAAGAGCAACGATGGCCTATTAGCCGAAAAATAGAGAAGGCTAAAGGAATATTATCTAAGAGTGATGATCCTTTAGCAAAGGAGATTTGCGCAGATCTTGATCTCTGTTCTGAACACTTTGAATGGCGAAACGAACTCGTGCACGGCCGTATCTATTCTCCCGAATATCAGAAGGATAATTTGCACTCTTCAAGACCAAATGTGCCAAACAGAAGTGCGGATTCAAGCGAGCTTTATACTCTCGCGAACAATTTAGATGAATTAAGCAGTAGGATTTATCGCCCAACCACCTTCAAACTGCCAAAGCTGATCCAAAAGATGAAGCAAGAAAATGTATAACAAGGCAATCAAATAACTTCTTAAACTAAATGTTTTGTCTCCCCATCTGTTCTGCAATGTAGTCTGCCTGTCGAATAGCCAGGGTGACAATGGTGAGGGTGGGATTTTCTGCTGCACCAGTCGTGAATTGGCTACCATCTGAGATGAATAGATTTTTGATGTCGTGGCTTTGCCCGAATTTGTTACAAACACCATTACCCGATTTCGTACTCATACGGCAAGTGCCCAGATTGTGTGTTGATGGGTAGGGCGGTGTTTCCCAAACTTTTGTCGCGCCCGCTGCTTCATATACCAATGTGCCTTGCTTATAGGCATGGTTACGCATGGCGATATCATTATCATGGTCGTCGAAATGAACATTGGGTATGGGTAATCCATGCTGATCCTTTTCAGTTTTATGTAAGGTGACACGGTTCTTTTCTTGTGGCATGTCTTCCCCAACGATCCACATACCGGCCATGTGATCGTAAGCATCCAGGAATGCAGAAAACTGTTTGCCCCAGGTGCCGGGATCCAGAAAAGCAGCCATAAACGGCAGGCCCAGCGATACTGTTTCCATCTCATAACCACTTGCAAACCCACGTTTGGGATCATGTTTGTTTTCATCGGTAATGATCCCCGCCATCGTGGTGCCACGATACATCCTGACGGGCTTTTCAAATGTTGCATAAACCGAACCTGTAGTATGGCGCATATAATTCCTGCCTACCTGGCCGGAGGAATTAGCCAGTCCGTCGGGATATGTTGAACTCGACGAGTTTAACAATAAGCGCGGTGTTTCAATTGAGTTCCCGGCCACACAAACAATCCGCGCTTTTTGCAGGTGTTGAGCTCCGTCTTTATCTGTGTATAAGACACCATTGATTTTACCCTTTGCATCGTGCTGGATTTGCAGTACATGTGATTCTGATCGTAGATCAAGGTTACCGGTGCTTTCTGCAGCAGGGATCTCGACATACAGGGTTGACCATTTGGCGCCGGATTTACAACCCTGGAAACAAAAGCCGATTTGTTGGCAGGCAGCACGACCGTGACGGGGTCGACTATTGATTGCCATACGACCCGTATGCACCTCTTTGTATCCCAGGCGTTTTGCACCGGCGTACATGACCTTAAAGTTATTGTTGCCTGGTAGCCCGGGAATGCCGTTGGTGCGTGTGACACCCATTTTATCTTCTGCCCTGTCATAGTAGGGTTCCAGATCCTTGAGGCTGAGGGGCCAATCAGCCAGGTTGGTACCATTGATATCACCATAGGTTGTTTTGGCCTTGAACTCATGTGCCTGAATCCGCAGGCTGGCCCCTGCCCAATGTGTGGTCGTACCGCCTACCGTTTTACAAATCCAGGCTGGAAGATTCGGGAAATCTTTCGCAACCCGCCAGTTGCCTGATGTCGTGCGTTTATCCAACCACGCCAGCTGTGAAAATGAGGGCCATTCATCATTCTTAAAATCACTGATAGTGTAGTGCTTGCCAGCTTCTAGCAAGATGACCTTGATCCCTTTTTGACAGAGTTCATTCGCAAGTGTGCCGCCGCCTGCGCCGGAACCAATAATGACTACGGCAGAGCTGTCTTTTAAATCAATTTTGACCAAGATAAATATGCTCCGTAAATTAATGTGCCTTTGGACTGGCTGTTTCCGGCGGGTCCTCTAACCAGTCTAGATCATCAAAACCACGGTTGATGTAACCACCGTGTTCAGCAGAAGATCCCTCGTAGCCGAATTGCTGCCATAGGTCCTTGTTGTCATAAATTGCGGTGATGCATTTGGATCTGATCTGCTGAAAAAATGCGGACGTTTCAATTTTTTTCAGAATTGTATTCTGTTTGTCTTCGGACAATGCTATCCATTTACCTTGGGCGAGATTGTCGAGCTTGGTAATACCGTCCTTTATTTGTTTTGCGGTTTTCTCATCGGCACTTGCATCGGAGTCGAACATTTTTACCACGACCGCATAGAACTTATCATCAACTGTGTCATGGGGATATATCTGACGGGTCATTTTAAGTAGTGTATTGCTCTCATGCTCATTAAGTACAGTGACTGAGAGTGACCAGGCAGTGCCAGGGAATACAAGAGATACGGCACCAGATGAGGCGACGACGACAGTGGCAAGGACCTTGCCGCTATTGTATAGAAATTGCCGACGATTGAGCCCTTTGTTTTCCATATTGTCCATTATGTGACTTAAAGATCGATACAATGGCAGGGAGCTTATTTTTTATTGTTACCTAACCCTGAATTCATTTCAAAAAACTGCCTAAGTATAGTCAGCTTTATGGTCGATATCTATATGTTTTATGGATCTTATAAATTGATTAAATAAATCTATGAGTAAATTTGAAAGATTTATAATTTTGTTTTATTAAAGTTTTCGCCTGGTCGCTCCTGTGCATCCATGCACCCGCGACATTTGTGCTTCCTCGGCAAGCCATCAAGGAGATTCAAAAACGGATCTCACTGATTCAATTTCTGTATGTTAGTCTTTGCGATCTTTCGTACTAAGAAGGAATGGAGATAAAGGACTTGAATAAATACACTCTGTTTTCCACTTTAACAATACTATATGGAATCTGTATAGTATGTTAAACATGGATCCCATATAACATGCTGTTATGTGTATTAAATAATATGGAAATTAGTAGTTCAAAATTATTAACCGTAAAGGTTATAGCTCTGGTCACATTTATTGAACTTTCACTTTTGACTGGTTTTGGCTTTATGGTGATAAGCGACTTTGAAAGTTTATTCCAGAGTTTTGGTGGGCCAGTGCCATATATTACTGAATTGTATTTTCACACTTATAAATTTTGGGGCGTTTTGGCAATTTTCCCTTTACTAACACTTGTTCAATCGTTTACACACAAACAAAACTTCGCTGTTTCATTTTTACCAACACTGTCAATTTTAATTACATTAGGGGTGTTAGGTATGATTATTTTTCTATTTACGGTATTTACTATGTATGCGCCTATATTCGAAATGGGAGAAACATTATGAAACACATAACAAACCATTCCAGCCGACCGCTGACGCGGCCTGATCTAGCACCACTTTAATGGACAGTATTTTTCTGTTAATCAAGGAGGTCAAGCGATGGGGCAGACCAAGAAAAGAAATTACGATAGATATACATTAGACTTTAAACTTCAAGCCGTTAGGATGGCCAATTACCCTGACGTTATGTCAAATGCCATTCGTCTAGGCAATTACGCATAACTCAAACGTTAAATGACTACAGGATCACTATAGAATTAGAGGGATGGAAAACATGATTGAAATTGTCGGGATTGATCATATTGTGCTAAGAACTACAAAGTTAAAGGATATGTTGGAATTTTATTGCAACGTGCTGGGCTGTACCGTTGAAAGAGAAACTACTATTGAAACCGGGTTAACTCAATTACGTGCGGGAAGCGCACTGATTGATTTAGTTAACGTTGACAGTGACCTGGGAAGGATGGGTGGTGGCGCACCTACAGAGTCTGAAAATAACTTAGACCATTTTTGCCTTCAGTTAAAGCCTATCTCGGATATCGAAATCGAAAAACATTTATCGGAGCATGGAATTAATGAGGGAAGCTTTCATGATCGATATGGTGCGCAAGGGTTTGGTAAATCAATATATATCAAAGATCCCGAAGGCAACACTGTTGAATTAAGATCACAAATATAAAAGAAAAAATAGAACAATGCCGTTTTCAGCCTGACAGATATTCTATCTATCACTTCCTGATTTCTATTCAATAAGATTCTTACGTGTCAGTGTTGCACATCCCAGCGTTGCCTGTTCCCAAGCCTCAACATAACAGGCACTAATTTTATTCTCACCCAGGATGCGACCATGATTGAAGCCTCGACTACTAGTTGACACCCATGTGAAAGAAACATTATCTGGATAGATGACACCGGAAAAGTTTTTTGTGCCTTCTGGATACGTAAAAGTGCCCCGGAATCGTCGATTCTTTTTGTTCTGTAATATGCACTACTTTATTACCCCAGATTTTGTAGCCTTTCTAATCAGATAGTGTGACATTTTCGCCACTCTAACTACCAACTAGATTTGGGATCTGTTGGTTTCTATCAACTTTCTCAGGTCTGTCTGAATAGACTATACAAGCAATTGCTATGCTGTTGATGATAACCAAACACCATAACAAGAGTTGAGAAAATTTCATCGAACTGCCCCTGGATTATTTTCATACGTTTTTTTATGAACAAACTATCCATTACCAACAAACCTCAAGCCGACCTTCTGCCGCCCTACTTTCAAATTTAGTTAATGGTCGATCTCCTTTATCGATACATTCTCCAGTTTTAACATTAAATTTCCATTTGTGTTTCGGGCACGTGAGCGTGCAGTTTTCTAGAGCGAGTTCGGGAATATTGGTAACTTGATGCGGGCAACGGCTATCGAAGACTTTATAGTTACCGTCTTCCGCATAGATAAATAGATCGCGACCATCGGCATTGATATAGGTGACTTCTTTGTCTTTTAATTCTTCAACTGCAATCACGTCATGCCAGCTTTTCTTTTGCCCTAGCGATTCTGGTTTAAATTCTGGTATTTCCATGCCAAGAATGATGTCCACAGCCCAAACGATCTTTGTTAAACCCAGCGTTGGAAATGCCAGAAACAAGGCATCAATGATTTCATCTGCTGTTACGCCAACCTGCAATGCCCTTACTAAATACTGCTTTAGTCCTGCTTCAGTCTGATTATCTACCTTTGTGATAACAGAGATAATCGCCCGCGTTTTCGGATCCAGGTGCTCCCCAGCTTGCTTAACGAATTGAAAATAGGATTTCATTTCGTCAGGTCGAACTTTCATTAAATAATTCAGTGCATCACTCATTTTCAGTCTCTATAAATTTTCTTTCCATTATTACAGGATATTTGCTTACCGGCTCATTATATAGATCTTCTATCGTGAAGGTCTCAACTGGATTATTGTAATTATAGTGTATAAACATGATATGTAATTTAGGATCATTCGTTGCTATTAGTTCTTCTCTGTTTTTGAATAGCAAAGACTCCCAGACAAGTTTTTGCACTGGGACCCTGACGATAACAATTCCGGTTGAACCACTTTCTTTTTGTGTGCAGGCATTGTTATTACCTTTCTGAAAACAACGTATTTTTACGTCGATGACCGATGCGCCTGACTCTTTATCAACGGGTTTAAATGAAGACTCAGCAAAGCCCAATACCAGATATTTTTTTAATCCAAATAAGCCGAAATAATCTCCTGTTACAAATAGACCAGTCAGGCTGAGCACGACAAGCAAGGCTATCAGCATATTTTTCACTGGTTTAGTCACGCCTAAGTTTATCTGTTGTTGCAATCGGCGTTGGATAACTTCGCACAATAATAAATGAAGAGATGATGAATGTGATTAATGTGGTTAACTGGATCATGTTTGATGTTGCTTCACTGATAAATTGAGATTGCACCGCTAGCACTGCAATCAGTAACGAAAATTCACTGATCTGCCCCAACCTGAAACCTACTTCTCTTGAGATATGTTTCTTCTCACCTTCCTTCCTCAATAAATAAGCAAATACCATGGGCTTAATCACGACTATCAAGGTTGCAAGTAATAATGCAGGTGCTATCAGTACTGCTATCAAGCTGATATTAAAGCCTGCACCTAATGAAAAGAAAAATATAATCAGAAAAAAATCACGTAATGGTTTCAATCGTTCGGTGATAAACAGTGCTATCGGACTGGAAGCCAGTGATACACCAGCTACAAATGCTCCGATTTCATGTGATAATCCAAGTAAGGTTGCAAGTTCTGCAATACCCAGACACCAGGCGATGGCCAATAAAAATATATATTCATGGATCTGATCGTATTTGATAATTAGTTTAATCAATACATAACGCTGAATCAGCCATGCAATACCAATCAGAACAGGCAATGCACACAATTGCACCACTATATCCATCACTAGATCTCCACCTTTGCCGTAACCCTGAAGTAGTAAAAGAATGATAATGGCGATCAAATCCTGAATCAGTAAGATACTGATGATGATCTGGCCGGTATGTTTGTGATGTAATGTCGTCGTAGGCAGTAATTTTAGCCCTATAATTGTGCTTGAGAACATGGTTACCGCTGCAATTAATATCGATTCTGGTACTGAATAACCAAATATCATTCCGATCAAATAGCCCATTAGAGAAAAAATGAATGAGCTAATTAGCGTTACTTTTAAGGCTTCACCCAACATAGTCATCAACTGCCTCGGTAAAAGATCAAGCCCGAGTAAATAAAGTAGAAATATGATGCCAATTTGGGCGATATCAGTGATCAGGCTCGTGTCATTAACTAAAGCAAAGCCCCAGGGGCCTAGTAAGATGCCAAGAATAATATAACCCACAATCATCGCCTGACGCGCAAACAGGGCTAGAGTCGCGAGTACGGCGGCTCCAGTGAAAATTAAGAAGATTGAATAGACTATTGTATTGTCTGGCATATTTTCAGTATAAAGTGATTTAGCCCTTTCTAATATTTTTTAACTGTTTTAACAATCTTGTCTCAGACACCGGGATTGTTGTCTTTAGCTCTTGCGCAAACAGTGATACGCGATATTCCTCCAGCATCCAGTGAAATTCATCAAGTGCTTCACTGACATTGTCTGAGGTAATATTTTTTTCCGCAAGTGCCATCCATTCATCCCACAATGGCTTTAATTGTGCCAGTTTGCTGGCATCTTTTTCAGGTGAATATGATAATTTTTCCAGTCGTTTCTGAATCGCATCGAGATATCGTGGCATGGATTTCAAATAAACCAACGGCGTCTCTTCTACGAAACCATCATATATCAGCATGGCAAGTTGCTCTTTAATGTCCGCAAAGGCCTCCAGTGCGGATGGTTGAATGCTACCTTTCATGGCAATTGTAATTTCATGATGCCTTTTTAAGATATCCACTAGCAATCGACACAGTTCATTACCTGTATCTATTAACTTAGGTATACCTTCGTTAAGTGATGCATAAAAATCTATCCTTGTACGAGCCATCTTCCCATCTGGTAGAAATAATTGTTCAACCACAGCATAAAGAATGCTTTCGACCATTTCATCGGCAGAGCCTAATGCTGCGTAATACATTTTTATTTTGTTAAGTTCAGGCAGATTCTTTTTCAGATAGTTAAGATCTTTTTTTAATTCCAGAAAATAAAGTCTGATCAGGCCATAACGCATGTATTGCTGTGCTTTCTTTGTAGTATCGAAATGTTGAATCAACACAGAATCATGGTTATCAACCAATGCTGGATAAGCTTTGATGATTAATCCATCGACCTCTGTTTCCACTACCTCAGGCAAGTTATCAAACTCCCACCTCCTGAAAGATTCCTCTGAGTCCTGAATATTCGGTAACTGCGTGAGAGAATATTCTAATTGTTCCGATAAATCTGATTTAAGCTGGCGAAGATTACGACCGCTGCCCAGCACATTGGCATCCTGATCCAAAACACGAATGTTCATCTTTAAATATTCTGGTAATTCAGTCTGTTTCCAGTCTTCATCTTTTATTTCTATGCCCTTTCTTCTAAAGAAGTATTCAGTGAGATTACCTGTGATCGATGATGCATCTATATCAATATGTTGTATGCATTCTTTAACCGTTTCCGGGATGGGTAGAAGTTGGCGTCTGATACGCTTTGGTAATGATCGTAGCAGGACTTCGATCTTTTCCTTTAACATTCCAGGGACCAATTGTTCCAGATGATGTTCATCAATCTGATTCAGCACGTGTAATGGAATATCGACTGAGACACCATCATTTTCATGTCCAGGCTCAAATTGATAACTTAATGGTAACCGAATGTGATTGATCGCAAGATTATCTGGATAGCTAATCTCTGTAACAGCATCTGCCTCATGCAGCATGATTTCAGCCGAATCCATGTAAAGATATTTACGGTCTGACTGCTCCTTTTCTTTCCGCCATTTCTTAAATTGTGCTGTGGCATATATCCATTTAGGGATTCGTCGATCATAAAATTGATAAATTGCTTCATCATCAAGAATATCAATTCTTCTCGACTTCTTTTCTAATTGTTTAATCTCCTCGATCACCTGATGATTATGTTGAAAAAATTCAGCTTTTGAATTGAGTTCTTCATAAACCAGGGCATAACGAATAAAGATATGGCGTGCTTCTTCAGGATCGACAGCACCAAAATTGATTCTATTCCTAGGAACAACAATCATGCCAAATAACATTACTTTTTCATAACCCGATACCTGTTGTGCATTAGCATCCCAGTATGGTTCGGAATAAGTCCTTTTCAGTAGATGCTTTGCTACTTTCAACAACCATTGAGAATCTATTCCTGCGACAACTCTGGCATAAAGACGCGTTGTTTCCGCCAGTTCTGCAGCAACTATCCATTTAGGTGTTTTTGAGAATTGACCCGATCCAGGAAAGATATGTAATTTGATATTTCTTGCGCCAAGATATTCCCTACTGTCCGCCTTCACCGCAACATGGCTCAGTAAGCCACTTAACAAGGCACAATGTATATTTTGATATTCCGCAGCTTTTGAATTTCTGAACAAGTCCATATCTGATGTCAGTCTGGATAATTGTCGGTGAATTTCCTGCCATTCAAGCATACGTATATATGACACAAAATTCTGACTACACATTTTTCGTAGCTGGCTTTTTGAAAGTTTTTTGGCTTGTTTGCGAAAGAAATTCCAGAAATTTACATACCAGAGAAAATCAGACTGTTCGTCATCAAATTCGGAATGGGCTTTATCGGCCTTTTCCTGTGCTTCCTGGGGTCGTTCTTTTGGGCTCTGAATACTCAAGGCGCTGACAATGATCAACATTTCAGTCAGACAGTGCCAATCATTCGCCGCTATCAGCATTCGTCCCATGCGCGGATCAACAGGAAATCTGGCTATCCATTTTCCCGATTTTGTTAAATGTCCTTTGGCGTTGATAGCACCTATTTCTGTCAGTAGTCGAAATCCATCCTTAATAAAACGTTTATCTGGTTTATCGATGAAAGGAAAGTCTTCAATATTACCCATCCTTAATGCTTTCATCTGCAAGATAACCGAGGCCAGGTTCGTTCTCATAATTTCAGGATCAGTAAACTCTTGCCGCTGCTCAAAATCCGTTTCTGAATAAAGCCTGACACATATCCCATCCGCGACACGACCACAACGCCCTTTTCTTTGATCGGCAGAAGCCCGCGATACTTTTTCTATTGGTAGTCGTTGCACTTTGCTTTTATGGCTATAACGACTGATGCGCGCATAACCGGCATCTATGACAAATCGAATACCAGGAATTGTTAGTGATGTTTCCGCAACATTTGTAGACAAGATAATATGCCGTCGTGAATGTGGCCTGAATATTTTTGATTGGCGTGATGAATTTAAACGTGCATACAAAGGTAAAATATCCGTGTTCGCCAGATTCTGTTTTTCTAGATATTTACTGACTTCATGAATCTCTCGTTCACCTTCAAGAAATATCAGAACATCTCCACGATTGACTGCGCTTAATTCATTAATTGCTGACAATATGGCATCTTCACGTTCAGTCTCTTCATCTCTGTCCTCTTCAGCACCTTCACTAATGGGTCGATACCAAATATCAACTGGATAAGTTCTCCCTGAAACTTCAATAATAGGAGCATTGAAGAAATGTTCAGAAAAGCGATTCACATCAATTGTCGCTGAAGTGATAATGATTTTTAAATCAGGCCGTTTAGGAAGAATGTTTCTCAAATAGCCCAGGATGAAATCAATATTTAAACTGCGTTCGTGAGCCTCATCAATTATCAAGGTGTCGTAGGCGCTTAATAAGCGATCCTGCTGTAATTCAGCTAACAGAAT
>SMVB01262817.1_pt1 | contig 15259 bp, 16 predicted proteins | sample 2456461 | NCBI WGS metagenome assembly SMVB01 (sample SAMN11095934, study PRJNA526329) | marine sediment metagenome | biome: Marine sediment; feature: Surficial sediment; material: Deep marine sediment; isolation source: Hadal surficial sediment | place: Pacific Ocean | collected 2014-05 | depth... | reverse complement strand
GCGTAAATCTCCACCCTCCATAGTAATCTTGGATTCGAACCAAATTAGTTGGGGAAAGTAATGTGGACAGCCGCTGATACTGCTCTATGGACTGAAATGCTGAGCACAGTTACCGAGTTCTCGATCGGACTTGCCGGCTTTTCCGGTGTAGCGGCGGCACTCATGCAGCGATCGGGGTCAGTTTCTGACTTCGACCGATTCAGGATAACAGCCAACATAGGCATATCGTTGTTTCCAGGTTTCGTTGCGTTCCTGGCGATCGCTTTGATCGGTGCGGGTTTGGAGCCTACCGAGATCGTCTGGCTCGGCTCCGGCTTTCTTGTCCTTTTCGAGTGTTCGAAATTGATTCAGATGCTCTTCCTGCGGAATCGCTTTGGAGGTTCTGATCGTTTCAGTCCCGTTTCGCTGGCGATCTTTTGGATTGCCACGCTCATAAACCTGCCGTTGCAGTTGTATAACGTGATCGCGCTTCCCAGCACCGCTTTTGGCGTATTTGTCGCGGGTCTCGCTCTCGTCCTGCTGACGGGTGCGGCTAACTTTGCCGGACTGGTATGGCAGATGTTGGGGTATGAACGATCGCCGGCCGCAACAGGAGACCAGTACCCATGAAGTGTTATTCAGCCCAATGGTGGCGTGAGGCGAACCGGCTTGAAGTCCCGATTCATCGCCTGGTTGGGCCTCATCTCGCTATCCCTCACTTTCAAACGCAATCAGGTCTGATTTCCGAGCCACCCTTCGCCACGACTTCTCGACCAAATCTCGGAAAATGGACTCATCAACCGTCGGGCGTATGAGGACGGCCGGATAATCAGCGTAGTGGTCCGTTATGAAGAAAGCCATGGGATCGCGCTGGATAAGCTCTCGCTGCTCATCTACCGTACCTAATAGCAATACGATTGCATCCTCTTTCTGGTGCATTCGTAGCACCAGCTTCTTTCCCACCTTGATCGCCGGCGTCCCGTAGGAAGTACTCACCTCTGTTCCGGGAAATGACTCTGCGAGACGCTTTATCCTTTTGAACGTGATCACGAATGACGCCTAACAGCTGTATCTCTTGAACATGTGTCTGTTATAGCGTCATTGGGCGCGAAATGCAGACTTCTCCAATTGCCGGCTTCGAGGTCGTAAACGACCCGCTGGCGGAACGGGCATCGCACCAAGACCTAGGTCTCAGGACTGATCACCCTCACTGAAGAGGGTGCCAAGAGGTCCAGGGCTGAATCCAGGCTCAATTCTTATCTCGGCCCAAGGCCCCCGCAGGATGTATGTTCCATTAGCTATCCGGGACTTCTATCGCTGCGTTGTGGTCCGCAATCTCCTCCAGCAGTTCGCGCATCTTGGTTACTACAGCTGGTGCAAGTGACCGCTTGAGGTCGTCCGGCAGGCTGAAGGTTCTTGCGCACAGCGAGCAGATCAAATATGGCGGATCGGCGTCAAATTCAAGTAGAACCATTTCTTCGCACTCTGGGCACATCATAGTGGCCGGAGGGTCTATCAGGTTTGGCATCATTCATCCTTCGATGTCGCGTAGACGCTCAGATCAGGGCTCTGGGATTGCATCTGCGCATCCGATAAAAATAGGGCTGATATGGCTGGCTCTTGTACGGGTTCAGGGGTTGGATCGAAGCATGTCCTTCTACATGATCACGCGCCTCAGCGGTCTCACTGACCAATCTTTCTTCGCTTCTGCCCATAGGCCTGATTCGTTTGCTCAAACAATTTGCTTTTCGATTTCGCATCGGTCAATACGCGACACCTGGATCGGACATTCGGTGACCCCTGACGAAAATCGGCCCCATCTTCTTCCGTTTCTGCCCAGCCGACAGCGACATCATCACGCAATCCGATCCGTTCGGGCTCTCGATCTTGAGTTTCTTCATGTCGGGTTTACTCATGATCTGAATACGCCCAGCGCCGTTGTCCTTTGAGGGAATACGGCAAATTTCGGCGCGCAATACGTCCAGGTCCTCGATGGAGCTGCTGATGCTAATCAGCTCATCGGGATTCGCGTAAGTCCCGTGAACGACCGCCTGATACGTCCTGAACATCCGGTCTCGGAGCATCCAGTAGTACTGCGCGCGCTTGTTGAAGAACGTCTCCTGGTTCGTCTTGGCCTTTCTCACCTCGCCGTCAATCGGCTGGTACAACCGATTCGGGTGATCGGCTACCTCCATCCCTTTGAACATGGAGATACCGGTTCTCTTGCCCGCGAGCTGCTCATCGATCTGTCGTCGCAGCCCTGCCCCCATGCCATCACCGTCCCAGACGAACTCATCGGCACGCACACAGATCGCATAGTCCATGGCCCAGTCGCAACCTTCGTTGATATCACCATCGGATTTGTAGCGGACATCGACAATCACAGAGCCATGGCGATAGCACAGTGCCTTGTCATCGGCACCCAGATCGGACGGGTCATGGGCCACGACTTCCACGCCTTTCGGCTCGAATCCGAGGTTTGTGTGCACGTCCACACAGGCATCAAACCATTCCGGGAAGATGATCGCGTTCTCGATCGTATCCGCATACTCACCCTCCCAGATGTGGTCGTAGGCCGCGGCAGGTAGCGAAGCCTTGTCCATGAGCCGCTGCCGGTTCAGCACCTCTGGGAAGAACGGGTTCTCGTCCCAGTTGATATTGATGATCAGCAGGTCCGCATCCTCATAAAATCCCGACCGTTTGAGTTCCTTTTCGTAGGGCTTCAAGAACTTCTGAGCGAATGGGTCTTTGCTGCTACCTCGGTTCAGGCTGAACCATATCTCCGACCCGGATTCGCGGATGGTGGGCAGCAGCACATCGATGGTCGATTGTGAAAGCGTCTGGGCCTCTTCGATCCAGATGCGATTCACGCCGAACATCGAGCGGATCGCATCGGTGTTGCGCGCCAATCCTCGATAGAAAATCTCCCCGCCGTTCCGGCTGTTGATCCTCTGTGCTGACGAGAACAGCGAGTGCTTCGAGGGATCCGGACCTTGAAGGTCGTAGATGCGCGACTTCAGGAGCGAGTGGACTGAATCATCGATGCTGTTCTGGAACTCTCGAGCACAGCACAGGCGCTCGCCATCGTCGCAGTACTTGAGGAACGTATCGGCAAACGCGATCGACTTGGACCCGCCACGGCCGCCTACGGCGATCTTGAACCGCTTGGGCGTGACCAGGAGTGGTACGAGCTTGTCCGCGACATTGACGGTGATCGTGTTGCTGGTGGGCCGCGCGTTAGTCCTCATGCGAGGCGGCTAACTCCCTTTCTGTTTTGATCGGATTGACGACCCAGGTGTTCTGGATGGGGCCACCCCCCAGCCCGGTATGCTCTTGAGTGATCCGGTCGCCGTACTTCCTCGGCTTCATCTTCGAGGCAAACCACTTTCGTACATCGATCTTCAGCCGAGCGCGTTGGACGTCGGGCTCGGTCTCAGCAATATCGAGGCATTCATCGGCAATGGCATCGGCCTGCTCTTCCCTCGCGCGCGCGTATTGCTCCGAGAACTCGGGGTGTTTGCTCAGCCATAAGAAAACCGTCGAACACGACGGCATCGCGGCGGCCTTACAGATCGACCGTAGGCTCTTGCCCTCCGAGATTTCGCCACAGATTTCTGCCGCCATCCGGTCAGAATACGTGGTTGGTCTGCGAAGTCGCGCTACACTCGTCAAGCAGACTCTAATCGGAAGGTACTTAGTAATCGGTGCCGTATTTAGCTCAAGATGTTGGTTCATGCCGACCAGGATCAGTCAGCATAGGTCGAGTTATCACAAGCAGATCAACGCGGCGTCATTTCAAATATCCAGAGATAGTCGCTGGTGACCGCATCATCCGGAAAAGGCGGACCGCCGCCGTACTTGCGGCCGAGTTCTGCGAGTATAGGTTGGATTTCAGGACCAGACTTGATGCGGACCAGGTTGCGGTTGTAGAGCTTGCCGTTGGCGCGCAGGATCACGCGGCCGTCGCGCTCGGCCTCGATGGGCCATTGCTTCCATATCCGCCCCCAGGTGGTCGTCATGTAACCACACGGAATGAAAATGCGACCGTCATGCACGGCGATCCAGGTTGTGCGGGATCGAGCGGGCTCCAGCGACTGGAACTCGACGGTGTCGATATCCACCAGATCGTCCCAGCTCGGTTCGGACCCTTCATAGAGCTCTCCGCTTGAAAAGGGTCCGCCTGCAATGATCGCCAGTGGTCCGTCCGAAAAACGAGCGGCAACCATCAGGACCGCCAAGCCAACGACGATTGAGAGGACGAGACCCAGCAATCCCTTGAGTATCATTTTCATGGGGTTTCCTTTCACGTAACGGAGCGAGAGCGCATAGCCAGTCCATAGCCACATTGATGATCAACGATTCAGCAGACTTGTTCAATGTCTGCTTCGGCGTCGGAAGGAGACATTTCGAGCCACGGATTCAAAACGGCAGCTTTGTGCCAGGAGGAGACGCTGGCTGGATGGAGCCTCTACTTCCGATTGGGCCCAAGTCGGCGCGGGAGGCGCGGCGGCAGCGCTGCTTCGAGTCATCGGGTTCAGGAAGCTACGCTGCCGGCCGACCCCAGGTCAGATTCGTCCGAATCTTATCCTTCCTATCCGCGTAACGGACGAGTACGGCTGCTGGCAAGGGCTCAAGCGCGTTGGTACAGATCCGTGATCGGCGCGTACATTACGATTCGTCGGATGTACGACCAATGCAGACCGACGCCGATCAGCACGAATACATGGAACGTTTCATGTGGCCCGACGATGCCTGGGAGGATGGTCGGCACGCCGGCGAACTCGAGCACTGCACCTGCGGTGTAGGCAACCGCGCCGCCAATCAACGGCATGAGTGGTTTGAGGCCGACCGCACGATACAGGACGGTCGCTGAAATCAAGCCGGCCCAACCTAAGCCGAGGTAGAGGAGAAGGCCGGCCCAGGTGGGAACGCTGGCGAAATAGATCGACTTCAGAATGATTCCGGCAGTCGCGGTGGTCCACACAGCGCCGAGAATTCCCCAGCGCATGAAACCTCGAAACTCGATGACATGCACGGGGGTGTAGGTCGCGGCAATCAGAACGAAGATGGCGGCGTGGTCGACTCTTCGCAGCAGCGCGCGCGAGGCGGTGAGCGGGTCCGCAAGATGAAAAATACCGCTGGCAAAGAGCGCGAACACGACGCCAACAACGTAAATCGAGACTGCCGCGACGCGCAGCCGCTTGCCGCCTGCGCGCGATATCAAGCCGACGCCGAGCACCGAGAATGCGACAGCGCCGCCGAGATGCATCAGCGAACTGACAGGGTCGGCGACTCCGAGAAAGGTAATTGAGCTGATTGTCTCAACATCGATGGCTTAGACGACCTCAGGGAGCCTGGCGGTTGCGAGGTGCTTAAACAAGACAGGAGGTCTGCGTAGACTTGAACCCCAATCTGCTCGGATCGACAAACTTCCATCGAGAATAGAAAATCCGCTCGACATCTTGGACGACCCTCCGTCATCCGGACGATGTAATGGGCGACATCGGCCAATACCTGGAGCAATGCAAGCCATGTCAGATAACACAAACCCGCCCTTTTTCGGTCTTGTTGCCAATGTCCGAGCGATGCGCAGACTGAAGCCAGATCCTGTTCCAATAGAGACGATCTGGAAGGTGCTCAACGCCGGCGTGCAGGCGCCCTCGGGGCAGAACACGCAACCCTGGAGATTTCTCCTGGTCTCAGATCCGGAACGGAAAAAGTGGTTTGCTGAGCGTTATGCCCTGGCCATCGAAACCCGTTTCAGAGTGACGAGGGGTGTCAAGGGTCGCAAGGAAAACCCCGGCCGACAATTGAAAGCCCTCTACTATCAAATGGATCATATGCACGAAGCGCCTTATCTCTTGTTGGTGTGTGGCAAGTGCGACTGGCCATTCAAGGTACCCAAAGAAGAGCGCATCGGCGAGGGACCTCCGAACTACGGTGCGGTGTACCCCTGCGTCCAAAACATCTTGCTCGCCTGTCGGGCACTGGGGCTCGGTGCCGCCTTAACCACCATGCATCAGGTGTTTGAGAAAGAACTACATGAGTACTTCGAAATTCCTAACGATTACGGTGTTGTCGTGACGATCCCTATCGGTTACCCGATCGGTAAGTTCGGACCCGTAACACGTACCCCGGCTGAAGAGCTGACCTATCTGGACAAATGGGGTTAGGGTCGTCGTGAATTAATCCACCCCGAAGGCGTGCGTCCTGTCTGGTACAGCGTATGCCGAGCCAGAAATCGCAAACAAGGGAGCCACTATGGAATACCTAGACATCAACCAAGCCATTCAAGCCGACGGGTTACGCATTATCTTGGTGCTCGGCATGCCGAGCCCGTGGGGCCAAGCGGCAAAAGCGATGATGGAATACAAAAACACTGCTACTCGACGTGATGCAAGCTTTTAGGCTCCTTATTCCGGGTTTTACTCAGGATTGAATTCATTCGGCCGGCTATGATGCCTGCGACGAGAAGGAAGATACCGATACCCAGCAGGTATTCCGGATGTGTCCTCGTGATGCCGCAATAGTAGATACCAGCGATCGCAATGACCTGAAAAACATTGATGAAATTACTTTTGCGCCGCGTCGCCTTCGGGAATCGCAGGCGCGAAATCATCAACAAGGCCAACACGAACATCAGCACGGGTAGAAAGAGGTGTAGGGGCAAAGATTCTGCCAGCTCTTCCTGATGGATCAGGACCAGTACCAACGACGACAGTATGCCGCCGCCGGCAAACGTAATCGGAACGCCAGTAAACCAGCCGTTAGTTGGTTTATCGGACACCAGGTTGAAACGAGCAAGGCGCATGGCGCCTGCGAGTACGAAAACTGATATGGCGATGAACAGAATCCAGAACTGCCCCGAGTCGTATTCGATACCACCCAGTTGCAAGCCCGCGTTCAATATCAATACGGCCGGCGCAACACCGAATGACACCAGGTCGGCCATTGAGTCGAATTCTGCACCAAAACTGGACGTCGCATTCAGCAGTCGGGCAGATACTCCATCCATTACGTCGAGCAGACCACACCAGACGATAATCCAGCCAGCCAGTTCCAGATCGCCCAGCTGAGTCGTGATGATCGAAGCTACGCCCAGCAATAAGCTCAGCGCTGTAAAACTATTCGGTACTGTGTATCGAAGAACACCCAGGCGCTGACCTCCCGCTGCCCGGTAAATTCCGTCAGTCTAGCCGAATCCTTCAGTGGCTGTTGTTGGCCGAACTGAGACCGTCAGGACCTGGTTGCGGAGTATCTCCTTTGGCGTCGGAAGGAGACATTTCGGACGCCGTCTCAAAACGGCAGCTATGTGCCAGGAGGAGACGCTGGCTGGATGGAGTCTCTACTTCCGCTCCCCGTGCATTTGCCAGGGCTGTTGAACAACCAAACAGCAGAAAACCGAGAAGTTAGCTAACGACTGCCGCGGTGACCATGTCCTGAAATCGAGCAGGTCCGAGTCCTATTTCTTCTGGAGATTCGGGCATCACGCTATCACCCTCCCACGTGTCAACGCTAAAAAACACGCCAACAACATCGTTTACCGAATCAACCCACAGCGCGGTGCCCCCAAAACCGGAGTGGCTATATGTACCAATGGGCAGCAGCGACCCATTCATGGACCATCGTTGGTCACCTATGACGAACCAGCCGTAGCCATAGGAAGCTTGAACTGCAGACCCTAGAAAACTGATCTCGCCAATGCCTTCCGGAATCTGATTTCTCGTCATTTCGCGAACCGACGCGGCGGACAGGAGGCGCTGGCTTCCACAAGTTCCGCCATTGAGAATGGTTTGTCCGAAGCGTGCAATGTCCATCGCGGTCGTATTGAGTCCTCTGCTACCCCAAGGCGTATCCAGTGATTCGTCATCGACAAGAAAACCTCGCGGCCCGGCCCAGCGCGGCTCCCGTTTGACGATGCGCCCTTCAAACTCTGGTTCCAAGCGCAGCGAGCTGTCACGCATTCCCAGTGGTTCGAAGACTCTCTGCTTCATGAACCGGTCAAGCGGCTGCCCGCTCACACGCCGAATGATTTCCGCGACGAGGTCATAGCCATAGTCGCAGTACGACATAAGTTCACCTGGCGGGCGCGACAACGGGCATGCAAAAGTGGCTTCAAGGGCTCGACGTATGGTTGGGTGCTCCTTGGGATCTAGGGATGTCTGGTCAAATTGCTCATTCAGGTGCTTGTCACGAGGCCGATTGTCGAATTGCCGGTAGTGGACAATCAGCTCGTCAAAGCCGGCGAATGCCATCACTTCTTCTTCCTCGTATCCCGAGGTGTGGGTTAACAACTGTGATACCAGAACGTCTTGCACACCGCTTCCCGACAGCTCCGGCAGGTATTTGATCGCCGGCAGCTGAAGGTTGACCAGCCCTTCCTCAACCAACATCAACAGCACGCTGGCCGTCAGCGGCTTGCAGAGCGACGCACAAGGAAACACCGAGTCGACCGACAGGGCCGGCATTTCCGAGTCGGGCGTTAGCCGGCCGTATGACTCATGTAGGGCAACCACGCCCCGCCGCGCCGCCAACAGCACCAGTGCTGGTGTTAGCCCGTCGCTAACCCAAGATGCAGCACGACTGCGGATACGGTCGAGCGTGGCCGGATCAAACCCGGCCTCATCGGGCGTCCCTTCCTCAAGAACCTGTGCCGGCATCGAGCACCTCCCAGACTGAGTGGGCCTTGATTCTACTATGCAGGAATAAAATCAGGCACCACAAGGCACTTCCGTTTCTGGCCGATCTGAGACGGTCAGGGCCTGGTTGCGAGTGTCTCCTTTGGCGTCGGAAGGAGACATTTCGTAGCTCCCAGCCGGGCCTCAGCCATGTCTCCTTTGTGCCGTTTTTGGACCTTCGCTCGAATCGAGATTCTGGGTTAGCCTTCTGCAAATCATTGCTGGAGGAAATCATGAATCTGATAGATGTGTCCCAGATACTGGGTAACTTTGGGGAGTTTGCTGGGTCGCTTGGCGTGTTAGCTACGCTAGCCTATCTGGCGATACAGATTCGCCAGAACACACACGCGACGCGCGCTGCCTCGCATCACGCAGTCACAGACTCCCTCAACCAGGGGAATATCGCTATAGCCCAGAATGCGGAGCTTGCGCAAATATGGGCGGCCGGCTGTACGGATCGCGGGTCCCTGACCGAGGTGGAGCGACAACGACTCGATATGCTCTTGCTTGCTTACTTTCACGCGTTTGACTCGTTGTTCTACTCGGCCCGCACAGGCACAGGAGAGCAAAGCCTGCTGCGTGCGGAGGAGCCAGGCTTCTCGTACCTACTCGGACTTCCCGGTATTCGCGAATGGTGGGACCAGAACCCCTACGGGCTCAGTCCAGAGTTCCGCAGTTATATGGACGGTTTCCGCGGCACCTAAGTTTGTGCCCGCACACTTCGACCGCCCACGCCTAGCCGAACTGAGACGGTCGGGACCTGGTTGGTCGATAGGAGACATTTCGTAGCGCCCAGCCGCACCACAGCCATGTCTCCTTTGTGCCAGCAGCGGACCCTCGGATTAGGCTCCCTTCATCAACTCGACCCCACGAGTTTCTCTATGTACTCGCGAAACTCCGAACTGAAGCCAAACGGATTCTCAATCCACCACTCATGACCACCTGGTGCCGCCAGGATCAACGCCATGCCCCGTTCTTCAGCGACTACAATGCCTCGATCGCCGGTGCCAACTCCGGCCTGAAAATACATCGTTTCGCAGACGTGAAAATAGGCCCGCAAGATAGAGTCGAACTGCCAGCGTTGTTCCTCGCTCAGCTGCGAACGGTTTTCGAGACCTTGCACCCATAACGCCGATACTTCAGTGCTCTGGCCGAACAAAATATTGATCTGATTCAGTGACTCAGAAATTGCGTGGTGGGACGAAGCCCGAGACTGCGCGGTGTTCTGACGAATTTGCAGTACCAGGTAACCGAGGGTCGCAAGTACAGCGATCGCGCCAACCATCTCACCCACTGCACCAATGGCATCCCAGTTCATGTCCACCCTCGCGTTGCGCGTTGATGTACGGAAGGTTAACCCAACATGCGGCCACGGCGAATGGCAGCTCTGGCGTCGAAAGCGGACGCTCGAGCTGGCCTCGATCATCTTATCAACTGGCGGCTTTGTGCCCGAAGCGGACCCTCAAGCCAAGGCGGAATCCCCTCTGGCACAGCTCAACTACCAAAGATAGTTTGCGCTATGCTCTTGCCACACATGACTGAATTGTCCATTCGACTTGAAAGGAGAACCACAATGCCCCTCGCAGAAATCGTTCAGCGCGGCTGGGATGCCGTTGCCGCGGGTGATATGGATACACTCGTCGCGGATTACACAGAGGACATGATTTTCGTAATGCCGGGTCAGACGGACTTGATTGAGGGTATCCCGGACTTTCGTGCCGCGGTGGAAAACCTGGGTTCCACCGCGCCGGCTGGTTTCGAAATTACTGGACTGCGGCACGTCGAAGGCGATGACGAGGTCGTGACGATTTGCTCGTGGAAATCAACGAAGGTCGAGGCATCGCAGCTTGCCGCACTGTTTCGGTTTCGCGGCGACAAGATTTACGAGGAACGTTGGTTCGTGGACACGGAGCAGTGGAAGGGGGCACTTTAGGCATTTTGTGATTCAGGGGTGTAAACACTCGGAAGTAGCTAATTGCATCCATTACAGGTAGTTCAATTTGCCTGATCTTCATGTTTGATCTAAGAAGAAAGAGAAAGTGATTCCGATGTAATCGAGCCCGGCACGCAGGTACCAAACGTCAGCAAACGGCCGAACTGGGACAGTCATGACCTAGTTGCGGGGTGTCTGCTTTGGGTTGCGGATTCAACCGGTGGACGCAACACACGCATTAAATCGTTCAGCCGGCGTCTCGTAGTCTAGTGTTTTTCTTGGTCGTTCGTTGAGCCGTCGCGCCACGGCATTGAGTTTCGCCTGGGAGTGCGCAGAGAGATCGGTTCCTTTCGGGAAGTACTGTCGTAGCAGACCGTTGGTATTCTCGTTCGACCCGCGTTGCCAGGGACTATGGGGATCGCAGAAGTAGACATCAATGTCGGTCGCCAGTGTAAAACGACGATGATCCGCGAGTTCTTTGCCTCGGTCCCACGTGAGGGATTTGTATAACTCGGTCGGTAGTTTCTTGGCCTGCTTGATGAGCGCATTGACTACCGATTGCGTGTCCTTGTTGGCCACCTTCGCCAACATCACATAGCGCGTATGACGTTCGACCAGGGTTGCGATGTAGCTGTTAGACGAACCGGCGAGGAGATCGCCTTCCCAATGGCCAGGAACCGCCCGGTCTTCAACCGAGGCGGGTCGCTCACTGATCGATACGGTCTCGGTAATCCTGCCGTGATCATCCGTCTTCTGCGTATGGTGGCGCGAGCGTCGCATCACACGAGTGCGCCTCAGGTGCGCCAACAGCTCTTTCTTCAAGGCGCCACGGGCCTGGATGAACAGACTGCGATAGATCGTCTCGTGTGACACGCGGTGATTCTCGTCGTCGGGATACCTGCACTTCAACCAGCCAGCGATCTGTTGGGGCGACCACTCCCGCTGAAGCTTACTGGCCACCAGGCGGGCCAACACCCGGTTGTGTGCCAGTTTACAGCGCTTGGGGCGATGCGCCCGATCCCAGGCCGCTTGGTCAGCTTGCGTTGCGCGATAACATCCTCGACCACCGTTGCGACTGATCTCACGGCTCACCGTAGAAGGCGATCGGTCGAGCGTTGCGGCAATCGAGCGAACAGAATGGCCCACCACAACGCCGCGCGAGATCTCTTCGCGCTCAGCCAAGGTGAGTGCGGACCCTGAACGGATTCGCTTAGCAGGACGGATCCCACCCGTTCTCGATAAGACACCCGATATCGATGAATGATTTCGACCAAAAAGCTGAGCGATGCGCTGCAGAGACTCGCCTTTCTGCCAGCGATCCCACATCAGCGCCTTGTCAGTCTCGGTGTAGTAAATCCTCGGTCTGTGCTTCATGTTCAACATCCTCCTCTCGATGTAGAGAGATTAGATGTTGCATCGACCGGTTGAATCCGCAGTCGAAAGCGGACGCCTGAGCTGGCCTCGATCATCTCATCAACCGGCGGCTTTGCGCTGCCCCTCAATTCGGCCAGGACGGACATTCGTTCACGGCCAGATACTTTCGATCGGGTCTACGCGAGCCGATCCAGGCCGTGACGCGCGAAATAGTCATTGAGCGCTTCGACGATCATTTCCTGACTGGATTTCTCCAGATCAAGCCCTAAAGACCTGAGCTGCTTGTGAGCGGTCTTTTCAACGTAGGCGGTAACCGGCTTCTTCCCTGCCCTGCTGGGTGGATGAGCAGTCTTAGGCATTTCCTTCGATGGCACAGGTCAGTCCTTCAGTTCAACACTGTCCTCTGGAAGTTTAGATTGAAAAGCCTCATTCGTTCCAGGTTGCAACGTCTCAATCTCTGCGGGTTGAAGCGTTGTAACGGCTTCAGGCTGGATCGATTGGGGAGTTTCAAGACTGATCGTCTGCATGGGATTCTCATCAGGTTTCGCGACTCGGACAATAGCCTGCACCAGCACATACAGCTTTTCGATTTCAGCCGCCGCCGCGCCTTTAGGATTGTATTCAGTCGCAGATAGGCCGTGCGCGTCACAATACTCAAAATCTGCTCGGCGAGAGAGACACAATGATAGAACCTTGATGTCGAAACTTTCCTGGATGCTGAGTTGTCGTTTGCGAACCAGTTTCGGTGCATTTGGAGGGACCTGGTTCATGATCACATACACCGGCTTCTGTGCTCGTTCTGCTTCAGTAATGGTAGGCAGAATCGCATCAACGTCCTTCATCGAAAGGATCTTGCACGGAATGAAAATTACATCGGCATAGGCCGCGGCCGCTACGGCGGCAGGATTGTGATGTCCAGGCGTATCGATAAACACCCAGTCAACGCCACGCTCACGAGCGTCCTCGAGCACATCACCTATCGATTGAGGCAGAGTTTGGTGGACTTGCGGATGATCAGCTTCTCGCCGATTTGACCAATCTTTGAGGGTGCCCTGTGGATCGAGTTCGACGATAAGGGTGCTTTGGCCGTGCTGATGAGCACACACCGCTAACGATTGCACGATGGTTGATTTACCCGCGCCCCCCTTCTGACTCAGTAAGCAAATCACATGCATACCTATCACCATTAGGGATTTTGACGCGTATCACCATAGCAACATGTAGACATGTATACAACCCCTCAGGCGCGCCCGATTTCAGGGCTCGTTGCTTGAACAAGCCCAGCGATCCGAGCACCGAGTCGGGTAAACCGCTTACTCGTCTCGCCGCGCCGCGGTCTCTGGCCCACCAAGGTGCAGTTGATCGTCGGTCTGAATGGACCGCAGGTGCAAATCCCGCTGTGGGAACGGAATTTCGATGCCTGCGGCTTTCAGCACCTCGTTCACCTCCATGTACAGGCGGCCACGGATAACGATGGATTCATCGAAATCCGCGATCCAGACGTACATCCGGAACTGCAATGCACTGTCGCCGAACTCTTCGAATATCACCATCGGCTCCGGATCCTGCAGTACGTCGTCATGGTTCACCAGAAGGTCCATCAATGTCCGCTGAACCTCCGCTGCGTCGCTTCGGTAGGCCACCCCCACAGAGATTTCCAGACGCCGCCGGCGATCGGATAACGTCCAGTTCGTTACCTGCTGCGAGACGAGATCACCGTTGGGCACGATAATCTCCGCACCGCTGAAGGTCCGCACGCGACTCGCTCTCAGTCCAATCTGAGTCACGCGACCAAACAGCGTGCCAACTTCCACCGCATCACCGACCTGTATGGGTCGCTCGAAGATGAGGATCAGCCCCGATACAACGTTGTTGACGATGTTCTGCAAACCGAAGCCGATGCCGACACCCAGCGCGCCAAGCATCAGACTCAGGTTGGACAGGTCGATGCCCAGGAACCCGGCGCCGATCAGAATGCCGATGAGAATGATCGCGTAGTTGACGGTCACGCCAATGGTGTTGGGTACGCCTCGGGGCAGCGGAAAACGCGGCAGTACGTCCTCCGCCAGAATCGCCCGCGTGATCCGCGAGGTAACGACCGCAAGCCACAGCGCGAAAACGAACGCCACGATGCGTCCCAGCGAGATGCCGATGTCGCCCAGGTGCGCTTCCGCGTTCAGTAGCGCGGCAAGCCCTTCCAGGGCGGGGTTGAGCAGACCGAAGAAAGACGCCGTAACCATGAGCCATCCGGCCACCGCCAGAAACAGGACAGGCTTGCGCGCGGCACTCTGAATCCGTTCTCGATTGCGGACCACGACGCGAAAGCGCGTGATGAATCCGGGGCGCAACAGCAGGGAAATCAGATCATTGGCAATCAGGTACAGCGTGAACACGACGATCAGCGACAGCAGACCGCGGATTACCCCACTGGTGAGCAGCGTGGCCAGATCCACGTTGCCCAGCAGATTCAGCCCCACCGCCAACGCAGCGAGCCCCAGCCCGACTGCGAATGTGGGCCGAGTAATCGATCGGCCCAGACCACGCTCGTGCATCACGTCGATGTATTTACGCTGTCCGGCAACTGCAACCAGTGCGACCGTCGCGATGCCAAGCCCCAGCAGCACCAGACGGTGCAACGGTGCCCCTCCAGCCACCATCACCAGCACCCGATCTACGATGTAGAGCGTCACCAATACGTACAGGGCGTTACGTAGGGCTCCCGACAGGAACGGCCGCAGCACCAGGATCGCCATGACGGCCGAGGTGATTCCGAAGGCAACCAATACGGTCGTTGGCGTCGTCGGGTAAAACACACCTTCCAACAGCAGTGCCAGCAGGACTCCGCTGGAAACGGGCGTCCTGAGAATCCGTGTCTCATCCGCTTCCACGCCAGCACGCTCAGCCTTGCGCTTGAGGATGCGAATTCCCACTAGAATGAGCACCAGGGTCACGAGATGCAGGAGCATGTTCGGGGCATTGCTGTCGAGGAACGAACGGGCGTCCTTGCGCCAGCGCCCCACGACGTCGGTCGTCGCCCGCCCGTAGCTCTCGGTTACGGCCGCGCCGTCTACCTTCCAGAGGGGCGGGTGCTGAAAGCGAAACAGATCGTCACGCCGCGCTTCCTGACGCTCGGCGAGCCGTCGGCGTATCTCCTGGATGCGCATTTGCATGGCGAGCACGTCGTTCTGCACCGCCGCAACCGAATTGAGCTGGGCCTGAGCAGCCTCGGAAACGTCGGGCGCGCGCTCGAGCATCTGGGAGATACGCGCTCGCAGCGCCTCCGGCAGCGCCGTCT
>SMVB01342385.1_pt1 | contig 15261 bp, 14 predicted proteins | sample 2456461 | NCBI WGS metagenome assembly SMVB01 (sample SAMN11095934, study PRJNA526329) | marine sediment metagenome | biome: Marine sediment; feature: Surficial sediment; material: Deep marine sediment; isolation source: Hadal surficial sediment | place: Pacific Ocean | collected 2014-05 | depth... | reverse complement strand
TCGACGGCGGGCCCGTGATCAAAGCGCCGATTCGCGATGCCGCGGCGATCGATCGACTGCGGGTCTCCGATCCGGAAGAATCGGTGCCTTTCGTCATGGAAACGATCCGGCTGGTGCGTGAAGAGTTGCCCGGGTCGATTCCGCTGATCGGCTTTGCAGGAGCGCCGTTCACCGTGTTCTGCTATCTGGTGGAAGGCCATGGCTCCCGTTCGTTCGCGACGGCGCGGGCGTTCCTGAACGCACAACCCGACGCGGCAGCCCGGCTGCTCGGGTTGATTGCGGACATGACGACGGCCTATCTCCGGGCCCAGGCGAAAGCCGGTGCTCAGGCACTGATGCTGTTCGACTCGTGGATCGGCCTGCTGTCCGCCGAAGACTTCGACGTGTTCGTGGCCCCACTGGTCGAGCGGATCCTTGGAGCGCTCGCGTCATTGGACATCCCGCTCATGTACTTCCCAAGGGGGGGACCTCACCTGTTGGAACGCGTGCGGCGATTCCCCGTTGATGTCGTCGGTATCGACTGGCAAACCTCGTTGACCACGGCCCGCACGATGTTGGGCCCCGACGTGACACTTCAGGGCAATCTCGATCCCGCCGCGCTGTTCGCCCCGTACGACCGCCTCGGAAAGTTGATTGATCGGGTGTTGCGGGACGCCGGCGGCGGCCGGCACATCTTCAATCTCGGGCATGGGATAGACCGGGCGACGGACCCCGATGCGGTGGCGTTTCTCGTGGACAGAGTGCACGCAGGAGCCGTCAGCTGATCGTTGCCTGACCGGCCAGTTTCATGGCCATATGCTCGGCCTGAGCCAATCGCCCGGTCACGCCCGGTCGCCCCATGTACCCCGCGCACAGTGAGACGCCGACCGGAAGCTCCAGTCCATCCAGTGCCTTCCAGCTCTCGTCGAATGCGGGCATCCGTGGCCGGCTGACCTCCAGCGCCTCGGCGGACCGGCCTGTGATCTGCTGGAATTCCGATTCGGCGATCGCGGCGATTCGGTCGTCCGGCCAGTCCGGAAGCTGGGGGTTTCCGGCTCCGCCGAGGAATGCCGTTACGAGGCCTTTCCGGTCGAACAGCCAGTCATTGAATGTTACGCCGCGAGTCTCTTGAGGCTCACCGAACGCCACCTGGTATCCGAATCCCGGTATCGGAGATCCGTCGGCGCGCAAATGCACGATGGCGAGCCTGTTGTATACCAGATCCGCCAACCGGTCTGCCGCCTCGGGCGCGACGGATCGCAATGCATGACTGGCCGCGTCGGCCGGTACCGCCAGCATGACATGGTCGAATGGCCCATGCTCCGATCCTCCGGCGTCGAGGACCCAGCCAGCGTCAGTCCGGGCCATCGACATGACGGGGCACTCGAGCAATAGATCGCCACCGAGCGAGCGAGCCAGGGCGTCCGGTAGCTCGCCCAATCCATTCCGGAACGATATCGCAGCAGGCGCTCGACCGGCCGCCGCAGGACGCAGAGCGTGCAGCAGAAGGCTGCGTGGGAATCCGGCTCGTGCCACGAATCCTGAGAGTGAGTCGGCCGCCCGCATCGACGAAGGATCCGACCCGTACAGCCCCCCAAACAGCGGCCCGAAAATCACCCGATATGCTTCGTCTCCGAACTTTCGCGACAGCGCCGCTGCCACCGTCTCGCCTGGCTTCACCGATCGAGTCAGCGGCTCGAGCATGACTCTGAGTCGGCCTGTCGGTGACAACAGGGGAGTCGTCCATAGGGCGCGAATGGACCGTGGTATCGCCTGGCAACTGCCTCCCCTGACCATGTAGATTGGCGCATCGTCGGGCGCACGTAACATGGTGTCGTGGAGACCGAGTCGCGCCACGAGCTCGCTCAGGGATGGAGTCAGCCGCAGACGCTGCGGTCCGTACTCCCGTACGTGCTCCCCCGTGCCCGACGAGCGAATCACGCCGCCGGCGCTACCGGACGCTTCGAACACAGTGACGGACACGCCGTAGTCGCGCAGACGATGTGCCGCTACCAAGCCGGATATACCGGCCCCGACGATGGCAGTCCTGCTTTGAATGGCCTGCTCCCCGCTCTAGGTTGGCGCCCGGATCTCGTGAGAAGAAAGGTAGCTGCCACAGCATGGATTCACAGGGTACCACGGAAGTCCATTTACTCGGGTTCGGCGAGCCGGAAAGCGTTTCGAACGAGGCGACCGTAGCCTATCTGGAGCGGATATTCAGGGCCAACGCTCGACTGGATGACGACCTCGGGCCCGATCAGATCCGGAACCGTTGCCGGTCGCTGGCAGAGCGCCGGGCGCCAGGCCTGCTCGCAGCCTATGAACGGATGGGTGGCTCTCCCATGCTGGAGCAGTGCCGGCGGCAAGCCGCCGACCTGTCCGCGGAACTGGCGCGCAGGGGTGAATCCGTTCACGTACGACTGGGAATGCAATTCACCGAGCCGACCATTGAGGCGATCGCGACCGATGCGGTTGCTGCGGGAGCCCGGCGGATCGTGGCACTGCCGCTGTATCCTCTTTGCGGACTGTCAACCACGTTCGCCGCCCTTGATTCGCTGCACCAGGCGCTTCGGTCTGCGGCGGAGAGTGCCGGAATTGAAACGCCTCGTGTGGTGGAGCTGACGGGCTGGCACCGCCACGACTCGTTTATCGATGCAGTCGTCCTGTCGGTCACTAGAGCCGTCGCTGATGCCGATGGTTCGCTCACCGACGGCCGTACGCGGCTCTATTTTTCCGCCCACGGAACGCCGGTACAGTATCTGTCAGAAGGCCCCCCGTACGATCAATACGTCGCCGAGGCGTGTGCTCTGGTGGCGGAGCGGCTGGGCGTTGCCGAGTATGAACTCGGCTATCAGAATCACTCCAACCGCGGAATCGAGTGGACGGCTCCGTCGAATGAAGAGCTGCTGCCTCAGGTGGATGCTGATCGGCTCATCGTCGTGCCCGTCAGCTTCATCCATGAACAGTCGGAGACGCTGGATGAACTCGATGAAGATTTTGTGGAGTTGGCAAGACAGTACGGGATGTCAGTGATCAGAGTGCCCGTACCCTGGGCTGCGAAAGCCCTCGTGGATGCCCTGGCGGACCTGGTACAACCACTGTTACAAGGCGCTCCGGGTGACTCGTCTGCCTTGCGTCAATGTCGTTGCCGGGCGTCCGGCAGCACGTCTGGCAGCACGTCCGACGATGCCTGGTGTCTCAACTGACGACCGTCCGGTCAAGGCTCCGCCCAGAGCTTGTCGTCCTTGAGTTCGGCCCGCAGCACGGGGTGGACCTTCAGCAGGTAACCGCCCATCGAGATGGCTGCGAGAATGTTCCCCACGAGTACTGACCACCAGGCGAGTTCCTCCATCAGCCACGTACCGAGCATTGCCACCATGAAGATGAAGAACGTCTCTACGATGACGAACAGGATGATGATTCCGAACACCAGGTGTGGAGCCTTTTCGGCCTGAGTTACGAGTACAGACGCCACGACACCCGCCAGAAGAAACGCCGCTACGTGCGTCAAGCTGTACCCGACGAGCGTGGTAGTTGAAAACTCGACGCCTGGAGGTCCGGCCGCTCCATTGAAGATCGCGGATCCGAGCGCCGCGGGGGTAAACAGGGGGCGGCCAGCCACCGAATCGACGATCAGGAACCACACGGCCACGACCCCGGCACCGATGAGTCCGGCGGCGATCCCCTGGCGCAGCATCGGGTTTGCCCGCAACAACGCCATGAGTCCGGTAATCCCGTCCTCGTCGCTGGCCCAGTGCAGGTAGCCGACGATCACGACCCCGGCTATCACATTTCCGAAGAACACCGCGGGCCACGCGGGTGCGGCAAGAATGTCCGTGCCCGTGATTACCAGTGCGGGATAGAACACCGCAGAACAGGCAAACAGGCCGTACGCGGCTCCGATCAACAAGTTCCTGGGCACACCGAAGGTCGTGAAGAACAGCGCGGCAACAATGCCCAGCAGAATGAACACCAGGAAATGAGCCGCGGTGTACAGACCGATCTGCAGAGATCGCGCCTCAGCCATCGCCTCTCCGAACAACACGCCAGCCAGGAACGTCGGGGTTGCCAGTGGATGGCCACCGATCAGGTCCATGACGAAGAACAAAACGATAAGTGTGGCGCCTGCCAGCAGGCCGGCGATCGCGCCTCTACGGACTACGGCTCGGTCGGATCCCACTTTAACCTCCTCGGCCTTCGTGTTCATCGGCTTCGGCAAGCGCTCGACGGTGAGCCCGGAAAAGACCGCCTCCGATACCGAAGATTACCAGAAAGGGCGCCGCCATCAGAAGCACCAGTCCGATCAACATGCCAGACATCATGGTCGGGCTCGACGTTTCGATGCAGCCCGGACAGTCCGGCGTCGCCTGCATGACCAGGCTCACGGTCTCGACGACGAACTCCGTGATCACGCTAGAACTTCTCCATCATGACGACGATCACCATGATCGCAGCCGGAAAAAACGGCGCCACCGCCAGAATTTTCAGCGAACGCGATTCCCATTTCAAATGCATGAAATACAGGGCTACGAGTAGCGCCTTCCAGATCGCGAATCCGAGCAGGAGAATCACCGTCACCCGCCGCTCGAAGCCCATGAACGCCACGGCGACTTCGATCGCTGTGAGTACGGCGAGTCCGCCAAACACCGCCATGTACCTTGGTTGATGCTTGCCTTCAGCGCTCATGGCCGTCCCTCAGATCAGATAGACGATCGTAAACAGAATGATCCACACGAGATCTACGAAGTGCCAGTATAGACCGATAACCTCAACGCCCTGATGGTCCGCCTGCGAATAGCTGCCACGAAAAGACTTCATCGCCACCCACAGTATGCACAGGACACCAATCGTAACGTGCAATCCGTGGAAGCCGGTCATCGTGAAGAACGCGGAACCGTATAGCCCGGAACTCGGAAGAAATCCGTGATGAATGAGCTCCGTGTACTCGTATATCTGTACGCCTACGAAACAGGCCCCGATGAACGCGGTCGCCAGCAACCATATTCTGAGCATCTTCTGGTCGCCTTCCTCGATTGCCGCGAACGCCTTGACCATCGTGACGCTGGAGCAGATGAGGATGAACGTATTCCCGGCCGTTATGGGCACGTTCAGCACTTCGCCCGGCATCGGCCACGGACTGGCGGCACCCCAGCGCAGGATGATGTAGGAACCGATCAGCCCGGTGAAGAACATCACCTCAGATGCGAGGAAGACCCACATTCCGAGTTTCTTGTCATTGACCTGGAAAGTGCTTGGCTCGAACCGGCTCGAACCCACATCCACAGCGTGACTGCTCATTCAGACTCTCTCGTTCCGAGTGCGCTCAGTGGTGTGCCGGCGAAACGATATCCGGCCTCTCGTTCTGCAGCAGCCAGTCTTTCTCGACGTCCGGGTGGCTGTACTCGTATGGCCCGTGGTAGACCGTGGGCAGCACCTCCCAGTTTCCGTGCTGGGGCGGCGAGGGCAGGCTCCACTCCATGGTCGTGGCATCCCATGGATTCTCCGGGGCGGGTTTGCCCTTGAACAGGCTCCAGAAGAACAGGACCATGAAGTACAGACCCGAAGCAAACAACCCGAAGGCCGCCCAGGATATCATTGTGTTCGTGTCCTGGATTTGCGCCAGGTGTTCGTACTGCGCCGGTTCATAGATGCGACGCATCATTCCGGCCATCCCGAGCCCGTGCATCGGGAAGAACACGAGGTTGAACAGCACGAACGTGAGGAAGAAGTGGATCCTCCCCGCCGTCTCGTTGATCATTCGCCCGAACATCTTTGGGAACCAGTAGTAGATGGCGCCGAAGATGGAGAACAGGCTGCCGCCGAACAGCACGTAATGAAGGTGCGCGACGATGAAGTAGGTGTCATGCAGGTAGATGTCGACCGGCGTCGAGGCCATGAAGATGCCGCTGAACCCGCCGATGGCGAACAACATGACGAATCCGACGGCAAACAGCATCGGTGTGTGGAAACGGATCGATCCGCCCCACATCGTGCCCATCCAGTTGAACACCTTGATCGCCGAAGGCACCGCGATGACCAGGGTCGTGATCATGAAGCTCATTCCGAGCGCCGGATTCATCCCCGACATGAACATGTGGTGACCCCAGACGATGAACCCGAGGCCCGCGATCGAAATGATCGCGAACACCATGCTCTTGTAGCCGAAGATCGGCTTACGTGACCCGTTCGCGATGATTTCGGACACGAATCCCATGCCCGGAAGAATGAGGATGTAAACCTCTGGATGGCCGAAGAACCAGAACAAATGCTGCCACAGCAGCGGCTGGCCGCCGGTCTCGGGCAGGAAGAACGTCGTGCCGATCGTCTGATCGAACAGCAGCATGATCAGCGCGGCCGTGAGCACCGGAATGGCGAGCAGACCGAGAATCGCGGTGATGAACAGGGTCCAGATCACGAGCGGCAGGCGCAGCCAGGTCATTCCCGGCGCCCGCTGGTTGATGATCGTCGTGATGTAGTTGACGGAGCCAAGCAGCGAGCTGAACGCGAACACGGCGATGCTGATGATCCACAGTACCTGGCCGGTGGATACACCGGACGCTTCGGGAAGCGCGCTGAGCGGAGCATATTGCGTCCACCCGGACGCTGAGGCGCCCCCAATCACCCAGAAGCTCGACAGCATGATCAGGCCGGAGGCGAGAAACATCCAGAACGACACCATGTTGAGCCTCGGAAACGCCATATCGTGCGTCCCGATCTGGACGGGGATCAGGTAATTCGCATACACGCCCATGAGCAGCGGCATGATGGCGAAGAACACCATGAACGTGCCGTGCATCGTGACGAGCGAGTTGTAGAATTCCGGCAGTATGATTCCGTCCGGCGCCATGGTGTCGGGCAACAGGCCACCGCCCGGCAAGGCCCCACCCGGGAAGCCCAGCTGGAAGCGAACCATCATCGCCAGCAGACCGCCGACGAGCAGAAAGAACAGACTGGTAAACAGGAATTGAATTCCGATGACTTTGTGATCGGTCGAGAAAATGTACTTCCTGATGAATGACCGGGGGTGCTCTTCCACCCGAACGGGAATTCCTGTAGGCTCGGCCGTCATTGTCGCCATGCGCGAAGCTACCTCCGGTTAATCGGCAGCGGCGACTACAGCCGCGCCCGTGTGTTCGTCGTACCAGCGATCGAATGAATCCGCCTCGTGCACGACAACACGGGCTCTCATGCGGTAATGGCCGAGACCACACAATTCCGCACATGCGATCTGGAACTCCCCTGTCCGGGTCGCCTCGAACCAGATGGGAATCACCATGCCCGGAACGGCATCCTGCTTCACCCGGAGTTGCGGGATGAAGAAGGAGTGGATGACATCTTCGGACTCCAGTCGAACGATGACCGGTTCACCCACCGGGAATTCAAATCGGTTCCGGATCGTGAAATCGTCGTCATTACCGAGCACACGATCCGCACCGGGATACGTCACGTTCCATTCGAACTGCTTCGCCATGACTCCGATGGTCAGCGCGTTCTCCGGAAATGAACTCGGACTGCGAATGTCCGCCCACATCCGGCCACTCAGGATGCCCAGGAAGACCATCGTGATCGCAGGGATGGTCGTCCAGATGATCTCCGCGCCCAGGTGACCGTGCGTGTACCGGGCTTTATGCCCTTCGCGAGCCCGATATCTCCACAGGAACCACAGCACGCCGACTTCCACGATGACGAAGGCGGCGCCGGTGATCCAGAAGATCAACCAGAACATGTTGTCGATGCCCACACCCTGCGTAGAGGCGTTGAGCGGAAACGACCAATCCATGGCGTATTCTCTCTCTAGGAGCCTGTGGAAGAACTGGGGCGATCCGCGGCAGTCACCCCGCCGAGTGGCCCGCCGGGTGCGTCAGATCGACGGGCTCGCCCATCGGAACCGGCCCCGAGGCCACGTCCTCGCTGAACGAGAAATTCGCCGTGCCGGTTTCCGCGTCGCCGACCGTCACGGACTGCGTGGACACTCCAAGCGTGGCATGCCAGGCCTCGATCACGTACTCGCCCGGCGGGAGACCGCTGATCGTGAAGGTACCGTCTGCCGACGAGACCGCATGGTACGGATTGTCGGTGACGCCGATGTAAGCGTTCATCCAGCCGTGGACATCGCATTTGACCGGGATCATGATCTCGGCGTCCTTGAATGTCCGGGTAGTCTCCATGGCCCGAGGCTGGCTGACGTTGAAGCTGCGGTTGATCTCGGACTTCGTGTTGATGTTGTGCAACAGGGGGTCACTATTCCGGATCGTGATGTCCTGTCCCGCCATGATTCCGATGACGTGGGGACTGTACTGGCAGCCGTTCTGATCGAGAATTACTGGAGTGGCCGGCGTCGGAAACGTCATGTCGCCCAAACCTTCCTTCACGTAGACGAACACATCGGCCAGGCCGCCTCCGTCGCCTACGCGCACGGGCTGGATCATCGGCGTCGTCGTGTGCTTTTCGGCACAGGCCGGTTCCTCGGACATGTCGATTGGAGTGCCCGCTGGCGCGGTGCCCACGAAGCTCACCATGCCGCTGATCGTGGCCGCAACAGCCGGATCGACCACGGGTGCCGCTGCCTGCGCGTCACCGGCGGCATCCGCACCGCCGTCACCGCCGCCCGCGCCATCGTCACCACCACACCCGACCGCCAGGGCCACCACGAGAGCGACCCACGTTGGATTCATGTTTGACATGCCATACTCCTGTTTGATGCTCATGTTAGTTTCTTTGATGCTCATGTTAGCTTCCGAAATCCTGAATCTCCACAGCCGAGGCGCGCCGCTGCGCACCCTTTACCAGCAGGAGGAGCAGTCCTCCGCTGAGCAGAATCGCGACGACCGGAGCGATGACGACGTTCGAGGAAGACGGCTCTTCGAGATACAAGAAGATCCAACTGCTTACCGACCCCCGGTCTGATGACTCGGCGCTCGAACCGTCCCAGGCGAACATGGCGGCGGGTATCACCACACCCTCCGCGAGATCGATCGCACCCTCCGCAACCGACACGATCGACCGGGTCAGCACCAACTCCCAGTGGCCCTCATTCCACCGCGCCTCGGCTCCGAGGTCGCTCCCTGCGAGTCCGTCGATGTGGCCGAGACCGCGTCCGGTGGCCTCCGTGGCGCCGGATCGACTGTCCCACGTCCACAGGGTGACCGGGTCGTTCGCCTCGCCCATCAGAAAATAGGGGCGTTGGGCCCCGTCCGGGATATTCGCCGGAAACTGGACGGCCATTCCGTCACTCATCGGAGCGGTGGGTGACAGGGTCGCACCATCGGAAGTCATGGCGGCTACGACCTTCGTCTGCCATTCGGTCCAGGTCGAGTCCGGGCTGTTGGACGGATCGCCCCAGGTCAGGTGCAACGCCACGCTCCTACCGTCGTGCAGGGCGCGAACCCACATTCCATCCACCGTCGGGGCAAAGTTACGGGGGGGGCGGATCACCTGGCCCGCGAGCGGTACGTAGTACGCTTTCGCGGCGGACCATGTCTCGTCGCCGGGTGTCGTCGGCAGGTCTCCCTCTACGCGCGAAGCGGAAATAAAGTCTGCCGTCCGTGGCTCGAGCGTCGGGGCGAGACTCGCCACGTAGTGGGCTACATGCCACAACTCTTCCCCGCTGACAATCTCGGAAGCAACAGCATCGCTGTAAGCCGGCATGGGTGTGCCGTCGAGGCCGGTCATCATGCGAAGGTAGATCGCGTCCGCACTGCCGCCACCGTTGAACATCCAGGGTTCCGTAAGGTCGGCCGCCCGGATCGGAAATTCCCGCCAGTCTTCGAGCGTCGGCGTCGACTGTCCGCTGCCTCTTCCCGCCTCCCCATGACACTTGAAGCATTCGAGCGTCTCGAAGGCCGTCCGGCCGGACTCTATGGCATCGGCTCCATCACCCGGGTCGGAGACGAGTTCCGGCAATAGCGGATCCGAACCGTCAAAGAAGCGGGAAAAGCTCTTGATGTACGCCATCACATCGCGGCGTTCCGACTCGCTGAGGTTCGGCCAGGCCGGCATGGCTGTGCCCGGCATCCCCAGCTCCAGAACGCGCAGGATGTCTGCGTCGGTCGGCAGCTCACCGTTGACCGTCGTGCGGATCTGGTAGCGGGCCTGAACGAAATCCCGCGGCCTCGGCAACATGTACTCTGCCGCCGGGCCGTCGCCCCGTCCATCCGCACCGTGGCATTCAGCGCACCACTTGTCGTAGACTTCGTTGCCGTTTTCAATGTCCTGTGCGGACACGGGCTGCGCATGCAGAAAGAGCAGGACGGACCAGCCGAGTGCAGCCGCTACTCCACGGCCGGGGCGGGCGGTGTTCAATGTTCACCCCCTTCGCCTTCGGACTCTTCCGCCTTTTCCCACGTGCGGGGCGACCAGCCGGTCTGATCGTACAGGAACAGGATGACCGACCAGACCTCGTTCTCCGTCAGCACGTCCTCCCAGGCGGGCATCGCGGAGTCCCACGGCGTACCCTCCTTCGGCAGGCCGGGCCCGCCTTTGGTGATTCGCCAGAACACGTAACTCTCGGTGAGCTGAGCGATCGTACCGTTACTCGTAAAGTCCGCGGGAACGGGATTGAATGCCGGGGCGAAATGCCCCCCACCATCCAGCCGGTCGCCGTGGCACGGCATGCAGTTGCGCACGTACACTGTCTTACCCGTCTGCAGATGCTCCGTCATGTCGCCGGTCGTCCGCAGCGGGTTCTCGAGCCCTGCGAGCTGTATCGACTTTCCGCGGAACGTGACCTGGTTCGGCGGTGCCGGATGTATCGAGCGCAAGGCAGGCGGAGCTCCGACACTGGCGCTCACCTGCCGGTAGGTCAGAAAGCCGATGAACAGCGGGAGGCCGATCAGCATAGCCGTGCGCAGGAGCTTCTTGTCGGCATCGACGGCCACTGCGTGGATCGGCTGTTTGAACTGTGTCCAGCGCGTCTCGTCAGCACTCACGTAGAGCAGCACGCCGACCAGCGCGGTCACCATGAACTGCAGTACCACGGACGCGGGTACGGGAGCGCTCTCGATGCCAAACAGCGGCGGAATCGATGCGATTCCGAACCGGATCAGCAAGTACGACACGACGAGCAACACGGCCGCCTGCCAGAACGGATGCCGCAGACCCCGGGGCGACTTTCCTGGTTCGCTCATCACTCCGCTCCACCTCCGAGGTACGCCACCAGCGCCTCGAGTTGGTTGGCCGTGAGTCGATCCCCGAAGTTGGGGGGCATCGTCCCGGCGAAAGCCTCGAAGCCTGCCGCCGTGTCGGCCGCCGGCTTGAGAATCGAGCGCCGGATGTACTCAGGCTCCAGCTCCGCCATCGCCGATATCGTCGGACCGAGCCCACCCGGATCATCGCCGCTGGCATGACAGACCGTACATCCCAATGCCTGGATCATCGCCGCCGGGTCGGTCTCGGAAAGCACGGCAGCGCCCGCTCCACCGCCCGCAGCCGGAGTGGCCGCAACATCGTCAGATGCAAGGTCGGCTCCCGTCACCGTCACCTCGCCGCCCTGGCTCTGCAGGAATGCCACCAGGCTCCAGATCTGGGCGTCGGACAGGGTGCGGCTCATGTCCGGCATGATCGGCTCGAAGCCATCGACCACATAAGCGGTGGGGTTCACGAGGGACTCGTGCAGATAGTCTTTGCAGGACAGCCCCGGTTGGCGCGTATCACACATGGTGCCGATGGTGCCAAGCAAAGTAGGCGCTCGCGTACCGAGACCATGGCAGGCCAGGCACCCGCCTCCCCCTGTGTAGAGTACCTCGCCGGCGGCCACCAGTTCTTCAGGCGAGACGTTCGCGCCGAGCACGAGTTCTTCGGGCACGTCCGACTCCAACTGGGGAATCATGTTCGCTATGGCCGTATAGATGCCGAGCGTACCCAGGACGACCAGTGCGACCGACAGGTTCGTGCGCCACATGTCAGGCCTCCCCTCCGGCCCGCGTGGGCGCCGGCACCGCCGTGATGAGATCCGCCCGGTCCTTGTGGGCAGGCTTTTCGGCGAGGCCGCCGAGCCAGAATATGAGCGCAACGAGAGACAGGAAAATCAGTACGCAGACGCTGATCATCGTCGCGGCCGGCCCGAGCGCCGGCGTCGCCGCCTGGCTGCTGGTGTCACGAATCACCTCGTAGACATGCCAGTGCTGGCGAATTCCACTTCGGGCGAAGCCCATGAGACCCATGAGCCAAGTGAACGTCACTGCCAGGATGATCAGCGCGTACTGAGATCGAGCCGGCATCTGGCCCCAGCGGATCTCGCCGCGTGACTTCGCTCCGCGCAGCATCATCATGTCGAGGAGGACCACGAACAGCATTGCAGCCAGCACGGCCAGCACCTGGTAGACGCTGAACCCGATCCTCACGATCGCCGTGACGAAGTAGCCGTAGACGCCGTAGAACACTACCACCACTGCCGCGATCGCCAGCGCCGCGCCCTGCGCTACCGTTCCCGACTTCGCCCAGCTGACGACCGGGATCTTATTCGCCCTCCGGTACAGCATGAACGAGAGGAACGTCGTCAGGATCATCAGGTTGACCGCGGTGTTCTTGGCGCTCATCACCCCGAGGGTCCCCAGGAACGGGTGATGCGTGCCACCCATGGCCGCAATCTCATCGCGGCTCGCGATCATCGTGTGGGGTGTCGCCCACACGATCACTCCCAGCACCAGAACGACCAGCATGTACTTGACGTACGGCGTGAATCGTTCAGCACCCGGAATGCGGCCCATTCCGATCCACAGATAGTAGTTGCCCGCGAGGAACAGCACTCCGATCAGGAAGGCCTGAATAATCCACAACCAGCTCATGAAACCACCCATCATCGTGATCCCCAACTGCTGGTTGAATTCGTAAATTTCCCGCCCGAGGTAGTAGCCGGCGAACGGCAGCACGATCAACGCGCCGATCGCGATGAAGTTGCCGATGTAGCCCATCCAGTCGTAATGCGCCCGCTCCTCATCCGTCGTCGCGGCGAGGAACCGGTAGGCCGCGTACATCCCGACGATCGCACCGCCAAATACGACGTTTGCGATCATCCGGTGGATGTTGATCGGCATCCAGGTAGCGTTGAAGATCGCGCTCCACATCTGCACCTGGTCGGGTGCAGTATCCGCCGTCACTTCGGCCGGCGGACTCATCATGTAGGTGAGCCAGCCGTTGGCGATGAACATCACCATCGTGCCCCAGACATTGAGCAGGAGTCCGAGGCCCCAATGCCCGTACTTCGCCTTCCCCGCACTCCAGCGATCCCAACCGTAGTAATAGAGATAGAGCGTAAACGACTCGATCAGGAACAGCCCGGCGTAGAGCCACATCGATGGGCCGAAGATCGTCGTCATGTAGGCCCAGAACACGGGATACAGAGACGACAGGGCGAAGGTCAGTAGCGCACCCCAGATCGCCGTCGCGCTGTAGGCGATCAGCAACAGGCGCGTGAATTCCTTTGCGAGTTTGTCGTACCGCTTGTCGCCACCGAAAATTCCGATCGCCTCGACCACCACCGCGAACATCGGTACGCCGAGCACGAACGCGGCGAACATCAGGTGGACCTGGGCGGTGATCCAGATCGCGCCACGCGCGCCGATGATCGGAAAGTCGCCGTAGTTGCGAAGCTGCGATGCGTCCTGGGCAAGCAGGTCGCCGGGAGCGGCCAGCGCCAGCAAGGCGAGGACGAGGCCGGCGAGGACGAGGAACCCGCGCTCCACGGATCGGCTCACCGTTTTCCTCTCAGAAAGAACGGGCGGCGGCCGGAGAACTCGACCGGCATCCGACTCCGCATCTGAGTCAACATTTCGGCGGTTACCTCGTCGTGTCCGTTTTCCCGGGCCCACGTCTCGACGCGCTCCACCACGACCCCGCGTACGAACGATGGAATCCGGCCGATCCGCGCTTCGGCATCCGGCGTCCACGCCAGACGTCTCGCCCGTCCATCTGAACCGTAGGTGACGGACTTCGTTGGCGGTCGGATGAGTTCCGTCAGCCCATCCGGCTCGTAGGCACAGGAGTCGTCCGGGCCGAGCGGGTCTCCCGTGTTCGCGTACGCCCGCGCCCGGCAACCGCCGCACACCTCGCGGTACTCGCAGATGCCGCATTTCCCCCCGAGCTGAGGATTGCGCAGGGAAGCGAACAGTTCCGAACCGGTCCAGATCTCACCAAACGTGGACTGCATGAGATCGCCCGCCACGGCAGGCATGTACGGGCAGGGCGTGACCTTCCCCTCGGGTGTGATGCGGCAGTAGTGAACACCGCAGGGACACCGCGTTTCATACTTCAGCAGCGGCGAGTCACCGCTCCCTTCATACGCATGGCGCATGATCTGGGGCTGGCACTTCGACCGGACCATCATGCGGCCCCGGTACTTCGCCTCGAGCAATAGCAACTCGGCCAGGACCGAGTCGTTTTCCTCCGGCGACATTCCCTTCATTCCCTCGCCACGCCCCGTTTCTACGAGGAAATATAGGTTGAACGAGACCGCTCCCTTGTCCGCCGCCCAGTCGACGAGCGCAGCCAACTCGGTCCGATTTCCACGCGTAACCGTCGTCTGGATGATGAAGTCGAGTTTGTGCCGGGCCAGACGATCGATGGCCGCCAGCGTCTGTTCAAGAGCGCCCACACCGTGGCGGAAACGGTCGTGGTACACAGGGTTCAGCGAGTCCACACTGACCGCCACTCCCTGTATGCCGGCCGCCTTCAGCGAAATGATCCGCTCGTCGGTCAATCCGATCCCGTTCGTACCAACGACGACCGTGGCTCCGCCGGCACTTGCCCGGGCCGCAATCGTCTCCAGGTCATCACGCACCAGGGGTTCCCCGCCCGACAGGATGAGCATGGGCGAAGGATTGGCAGCGAGGATCTCGTCGACGATGCGGAGGCAGTCTTCGGTCGACAATTCCGATTCTGCGGAGTGCCACGATCCCGCCGATATATAGCAATGGGCGCACGCGAGATTGCAGCGTCGCGTGATGTTCCAAGCGACGACGTGCGGAATGGGCACCTAGTCTGAATCCGCCATGAACTGCTCGACAGCCCGTTTCGCTTCCTCGGGCGTGGCCGTCTTGAATTCGACGGGGCACTTCTCGGCCTGGGCTTCCATGTCACGAATCGGACAACGGGTGACTCCGCTCGCTTTCGCTTCCTCGATGAACTTCCGCATTTCAGGCGTCAAACCGTCGACCCCCTCTGCGGCAGCTTTAATCTGCTTCGTCTGCAATTCCTTGAACATCACGAGCATCGTGTCGATGTCGAACGTGTCCGCGTCTATCATCGCCTGCTTGTTTTCGTCCATTACCATCGTCGTCACCCTCC
>SMVB01028618.1_pt1 | contig 15262 bp, 11 predicted proteins | sample 2456461 | NCBI WGS metagenome assembly SMVB01 (sample SAMN11095934, study PRJNA526329) | marine sediment metagenome | biome: Marine sediment; feature: Surficial sediment; material: Deep marine sediment; isolation source: Hadal surficial sediment | place: Pacific Ocean | collected 2014-05 | depth... | reverse complement strand
TAATCGCCGCCAAGGCTTTAACGACGGGGACGGGAAGCTCAAAGCTTCACGAATCGCGCTGGTTCAACCGCTCGTCCGGGTCGCGGAGCACAGCCTCGAGATCCTGTCCCTCGTCCGCCTCGATTTCTCTCTCTCCACGAGCCAAAAACTCGAAAATCTCACGACACCGCTCCCTCTGCGACCAATATAGCGTCTCCGTCAATTTTTGACAGCCCGGCGTGCTACATTCTTTCTATGGACGAGGGCATTCTCGACAACGCCAATATTGCGTCGCGGGAGCTGATCCCCGCCCCGAAGGAGGTGCGCGAGCAATACCCCGCGACTCCGAAGGCACAAACGACCGTGCTCGAGACCCGCCACGCGATCCGTCAGATCCTGACCCAAGAGGATCCTCGCCTGCTCGTCGTCGTTGGACCGTGCTCGGTCCACGACCTCGACGCCGCGATGGAATATGCCGAGCGGCTCAAAGGTCTCGCGGATGAAGTGAACGACACGCTCCTCATCATCATGCGCGTCTACTTCGAAAAACCTCGCACGAGCGTTGGATGGAAGGGCCTCATCAACGACCCGCATATGGACGACTCGTTCCGCATCGCCGAGGGGCTCAACATGGCGCGGGAGTTTCTCCTGCGACTTGCCGAGCTCGGGCTCGGCGTCGGAACGGAAGCGCTCGACCCGATAACGCCGCAATATCTGAGCGATCTCGTTTCCTGGGCGGCCATCGGCGCGCGCACGACCGAGTCCCAAACCCATCGCGAAATCGCCAGCGGTCTCTCGTCGCCCGTCGGTTTCAAGAACGGCACGGACGGCAATATCAACGTCGCCATCAACGCCCTCAAAGCTGCAGCGTCACCACAAAGCTTTCTCGGGATGACCGTCGAAGGCCGCTGCGCCGTGTTCCACACCCGGGGCAACCCTTTCGGGCACATCATCCTCCGCGGCGGCAACCGCCCGAACTACGATTCGGTCAGTGTCGCGATGTGCGAACAAGAGCTCGCGAAAGCCAGCCTACGCGAAAACATCGTCATCGACTGCAGCCACGGCAACTCGCTCAAGCAGCACGAAGTGCAGCCGCTCGTTCTGACCAACGTCGTCCGCCAGATCCGGGACGGCAACACGTCCATCGTTGGGGTCATGCTCGAAAGCAACCTGGAGGCGGGGCGACAGGACATCCCCGAGGACCGCAGCCAGTTGCGCCGTGGTGTTTCGGTTACGGATGCCTGCATCGACTGGAAGACGACCGAGATCGCTTTGCTTGAGGCCCGGTCGCAGCTCGCCGGCGTGTTGCCTGCGCGGCGTCCTCACTCTTAGCCTCCGGGCGTCCCCATCCTAGGCTCGAACAGCCCGGGTTTACGTTTGGAGCGAGATCGTGAACTTCGTCCAGCAGAAAATCAGTGCAAGGCGCAAATCCCGGTCCCCGTGACACCCCGTGGAATCAGCTCACAACCCATCCCTAACCACCGCTCTCGTCTTGTCGTTCCTTTGCGCCCTTGCGTCTTTGCGTCATGCTTTTCTTAAGATTGATCGGACGACCTCGAGGCTGCTCGGCTCGCCCTGTCCAGCAAATCGATCGCGTAGAGCACGAAGCCGAGCGCAATGAGAAAGATCTTCCAAGCACCTCCCCTCTCCGCCCAGGCCCCACCGTCGGAGAAAAAGATCGCCGCGAGCACACCGAGCGACGCGAGAAGATAAATCGTCCCGCGTCCGTGCTCTCCAACGACGACGAGCAACTGGTACGCGATCATGAGTACGGCGAACGCAAAAAGAAACGCCGGGGAGGTGGGCATCCCTCCCGGCCCGTTCACAGCCGTGAGTGGCGCGCTCATCACTGCAAGAACGGGCGGCGCGACGAGAAAGCACGCGTTCGGGTAACGGGAGAGCAACCGAGTCGTGCTGTTCACGAACGGAAGCAGGACCAGCACGAAGGTGCATGCGGTCGTGAACGAGATACGGCGCGCGGGGCCCGGAGCTATGAGCTCGACGAGGACCGCCGCAAGGGCTACCGCAAGCGCCATCCCCGCGTAGAAGCTCGTGCGCCGTACGAGCGGCCTCGCCCAAAGACCTGCCTGCTGCAAACGCACGAGCGCTATCACGAAAATCAACCCGGCGAGCACGAGAAGCAGCAGAGACGTCAGCAAGAGCGGTGTCGTGTCGTTCATACCGAACCAGGCATCGGGCCATTGGGTCGCACCGATGACGAGCGCCAGCGTCAATACGGGCCACTTTTGCGAGGCGACGAAGCCCCGTGCTTCCGGAGCGCTCAGATAAGGTGTTGTGGGGAGATGTAAAAACTTGGATTGCAGCAGCAGATAGCGCAGGAAGAGCATCGCGGCGACCAAAAACAAGCCCGCGCGCGGGTACGGGGACAAGGTGCCGAATCCGTCCCACACGAACACGGTGGCGAAAACGAAGAACGCCGCAAGCAAGTTTCGACGGATGACGTGCTGAAGAGCGAGCCCTTCTTCGTTCTCCGCTCCCGGCAGGTAGTAGATGGCCGCGCGACCGCCAGCGCGGATCGCGAGTACGCCGCCGGCGATGGAGCAAACGAGCCAGAGCGGGAGGCCTCCATATCCGGTACCCGCCATCTTCCCTCCCCACGCCACGGCGGCCACGGCGGGAAGCCAGAGAGCCAGCCGCAACGGTCGTGTCGAGAGTGGCGCGAGGAAAAAGCCCACGGCCGCCAAAGCGAGAATGACGCGGCGGGCCTCGCCCACAAAAGGCCGGTATTGGTAGACAAGGAGCGAGACGGCGACGAGCGCCGTCAGGAGGAGCGCTCTACTTCGCCAAGGCCGCCAGGAGCCCGAGGTCCGTGTAGAAGAACTGTCGCTTAATGCCACTCACCGGCTTCCCGTCGATCTCGGCATAGGGATAGATGAAGAAGTTCAAAGGACCGCCCGCTTGCTTGGGGTTGAGCATGATGTCCCGGCCCACCGTGAACGCCACGCGGTTCTCGTCATGCGCGCCGAAGAAATATTCGCGCTCATCGGGGTTCCTGTTCGCCTCGGACGTGTCGACCGGCACCCAGCCATAGCCCGGCACGAAGAACTCGGCCCAGCAGTGATAACCGGCCACTTCGCCTTCACCGCGATCGCGCGGGATCGGAAATCCGATGGCGAACTTGGCGGGGATGTTCACCGCTCGCGCAAAGCCGATGAAGACCGCGTGGAAATCCGTGCAGTTGCCGCGCTTCGTGTCACACGCGTAGTAAATATCGCCTCGCCCCCAGCCCGTCCCGCTCTGGTCATATTCAAGGCTATCGACCGTGTAGTCGTAGATAGCACGGGCCTTTTCAACCACCGTCGTCTTGCCTTTCGTGACCTCTTCCGCGAGCTCTCGGATGTAGTCGTCGATGGGCACGAGGCGATCGGGCTCGAGCCACCGCCTCTCCGCGAATCCGAAAAGGCCGTCGGGGTCCTCGAGCTCGGTGAACTCGCTCTTGCTCTCGACGTGCTCACGCCGCGTCACGCGAAACTGCATCTCGACGCGCAGCGTCTCGAGCTCCGTGGCCGACGTCGTCAGAAAGAGCATCGAGTTCCGATAGGTATATTCCTGATAGACCCTGGTCGGTACCGGCGAATCGATGGACAAAAGGCGGACGTCCTGGAAATCGTCCGATGTCGGATAGGGTAGCCACATCGAAAGCTTGCTGGAGCCCTCGGGAATCTCGAGCTCGGCGACATAGGTGAACTCGAACGTCCGCTCTTTCGCGACGAGCAAGGACGCCGCAAGCAAGCAAAGGACGAACGCTTTCTTCACATCGAGACTCCGTTCCTTATCGCCACGATCTCCGCCATGATAGATAGCGCAATTTGCTCCGGGGAATGCGAGCCGATGGGGAGGCCGATCGGTGCGCGCAGCCGTTCTAGATATTCCTCCTCAAGCCCCCTCTCGATCAAGCGCCGCCGCCTCTTCTCCTGCGTACGCTTGCTCCCGAGAGCCCCGACGTAAAACGCGTCACTCGGGAGCGCGACTTCGAGGGCGGGATCGTCGAGCTTGGGATCATGCGTCAGCGTGGCGACCGCTGTCGACCGATTCAAACCGAGATGCCTCAACGCATCGTCCGGCCATTCGCGGACGAGCTTCCCGACATGCGAGAAGCGCTCGTCACTCCCGAAGACCGCGCGCGGATCGACAACCACGGTGCGATAGCCGACCGTCTCTGCGATCGTCGTCATCGCCACGGCGACATGAACGCCTCCCACCATGACGAGCGTGGGTGGCGGCAGCTCGACATCGACGAAAATCTCGGAGCCGTCCTGAAGGCTTACGCGCTCGGAACGACCGACCTCGAGCGCCCGGCGCGCCGCTTCGGCGAGCGTCCCCTCCTCGGAGCTCGCTTCTTCGACAACGACGCTCTCCCCGAGCGCATCACCCTTGACGATCGTCGCTCGGGCGACGGGTTGCTCTTCGCCAAAGGCACGCCTGAGAGGAACGTAAACCTCGTCCGTGAGCGGCTCGACGAAAATCTCAATCCTCCCCCCGCAGGAAAGGCCGACTTCCCAGGCCGTCTCATCGGCCACGCCGTAATGAAGTAGCTTGGGCTTGCCGCTAGCGAGGACTTCGCGGCCCTCCTCGACGACCGCGGACTCGACGCAGCCGCCGCTCACCGATCCCGTGATACGGGCGTCCCGGGTGAGCGCCATTTTCGCGCCAGGGCGGCGGGGGCCGGAGCCCCAAGTTTGGATGACTGTCGCAAGGGCAATGTCCTGCCCCTCGTCGCGCCATCGATCGACATCCGAAGCGATATCTCTAATGCTCATTTCTGATTAATGCTCGCTCTCTCTTCTAGCATCGCCGGCCCAGTTTCTCGAGGTGCTGCGCAAGATCCTCGAGGCTCTTCAGATTGTGCACCGGAAGAAAATTATCCACGTGCGGGAGCGCCGCCTGCATGCCTCGCGTCAACGGTTCGTATTCGGGCGAGCCCAGAAGCGGGTTCAGCCAGATCAGACGATGACAGCTTCTTCGGAGCCTGTCCATCTCCTTGGCGAGAACTTCCGGGTCGCCACGATCCCAGCCATCGCTGATGAGAAGGACGATGGCGCCACCACTCAGGACTCGCCGGGCCCACTCGTAGTTGAACGTATGGAGGCAGTCTCCGATGCGGGTCCCGCCCGACCAATCGGTCACGGCCCTCGAGACGCCCGATAAGGCACGCTCGACATCCCGATCGCGCAGGTGCCGGCTCAAACGGGTGAGGCGCGTGCCGAACGCGAAGGCTTCGACGCGCTGGCCGAGGCCTTGCGTCAAGCTATAGCTGAAATGTAGAAGAAGCCGCGTGTAGCGCTCCATCGAGCCGCTGATATCGGCGATGACAACGAGCGGACGCGGCTTTCGACGTGGCTTGCGGCGGGCGAAGCTCAGAACTTCGCCGCCATGACGGAGGCTCTGCCGGAACGTCCGCCGAAGATCGAGGCGCCTCCCCTCGCCGACCCGATGGCGTCTCGTAAGACGCTCGCCGAGACGCCAAACCAGATCCGCGATGAGCTCGCGGACTTCTCGAATCTCGTCTTCGCTGAGCTCGGAAAAATCGCGCCGCCGGAGCGCTTCACGCGCGCTGTAGGTCTTCGTCACCTCGATGACGGGCCTCTCCTGCGCATCGTCAGGAAGCGCACCCGCGCTCTCGGACGCGAGCGGCGGCGCCACCACGAGAGGCTTGGGCTTCGTTCGTCGCACACGCCGCCCGCGAATCTCGGAGAGCTTCCACTCACCGAGCGGTTTTTGCCAGAACATCTCGAAGGCTTGGTCGAAAAGAGGTATGTCATCGCGCTGATGAACGAGAAGTGAGCGCGCCGCGTGGTAGAAGTCGGAGCGTAGACCGACCTTGACATATGAGAGCGCCTGGACGAGATCCATCATACGCCCGGGATTAACGTCGAGCCCGAGCCCGCGCAAGACACGTCCGAAGAGAACGAGGTTTCGGAGAAGGTGATGAGGCTCTGCGGCCATCAGGCTAGCCCGCCGCTTCGACTCGCTCCAGAACCGCTCGCGCACCGTCGCCCCGCAACTTGTCGATGTCCTCGCGATATTTCAGGAGGGCCCCGAGCGTTTCCTCCACGACGCTCTCGTCGAGCGATTCTTTATCGAGCGCCACGAGTGCGCTGACCCAATCCAATGTTTCGGCAACCCCTGGAACCTTGTAGAGCTCCATCTCACGAAGCTCTTGCACGAAACGGGTCACTTGGTTAGAAAGCTTTTCCGAAGCGTGTGGAAGCTTGGCGCGTACGATCTCGAGCTCTTTTTGAAACGTCGGGTAGTCGATCCAAAAATAGAGACAGCGCCTCTTGAGCGCGTCGTGTACCTCGCGGGTCCGGTTGGAGGTCACGATGACGAGCGGGCGCTTCTTCGCGCGGATCGTTCCGATCTCCGGGATTGTAATCTGGAAATCCGACAAGACCTCCAAAAGATAGGCTTCGAACTCTTCGTCACTGCGGTCGACTTCGTCAATCAGAAGAACAGGAGCCTTCTTCGCGGAGGGGTCGATGGCTTTGAGAAGCGGCCGAGCGAGAAGGAAATCCGGTCCGAAGAGATCTTTTTCCTCGAGCTTCTCTCCACGGCTCTCCGCGAGGCGGATATGCATCATCTGCCGCGTATAGTTCCACTCGTAGACGGCCTGATTGACGTCGAGTCCCTCGTAACATTGCAGCCGAATCAGCTCGGTGTCGAGAATCTCGGTGAGGACTTTGGCGATCTCGGTCTTCCCGACGCCCGCCTCTCCTTCCAGAAAAAGCGGGCGCTCGAGCTTCAGGGCGAGATAAATCGCCGTCGCAAGACCACGGTCGGCAATGTACAGTTTTTCCCGGAGCTGCGCTTGAAGCGCCTCGATGGATCCGATCGTCAAGCTATTTCTGCCGTTTCGCTCGCTTGAACGCCTCCGTGAGCGCCCGGCGGGTCAAGACCGTGGCGAGGTGCGTTCGATATTCTCCGGAAGCATAGACATCGCCAAGCGGATCCTCAATCGCCTCCGCTACCGTCTGCGCGGCACCCTCAATCACTTTCACGGTGGGGGCGTTACCGACGAGCGCGTCCGCAGCGCCGTCGGCGACCATCGGGACCGTAGTCGCACCGCCAATCGCGATCGTGGCATCGCTGCAAACACCTTCCTTCAAGCTTACGTAAGCGGCGACACCGACCACGGCATAGCTCGAGGCCGGATGGCGGTGCTTCAGATAGCATGCCCCTTGCCCGGTCTTCATCGCGGGAACACTCACTTCGGTCAGCACCTCGCCCCGTTTGAGCGCGGTTGTGAAGAGGTCGACGAAAAACTTCTCCGCGGCAACCTTCCGCTTGCCCCGGCTTCCCGTTACGGTAATGTCGGCGCCGAGCGCGAGCATGACCGTGGGATAGTCCGCGGCTGGATCGGCATGCGCGAGGCTTCCGCCAATGGTGCCGCGATTGCGCACCTGGAGGTCACCAATGAGCCCCGCGCACTCGCCCAGCACCGGGCACGCTTTCGCCAGTTCTTTCGAGCTCTCCACGGCCGCGTGCGTCGTCAGCCCCCCCATCCTGACCGTCGACTTCGATACTTTGATCCTGTCGAGCCCCTTGATGCGACCAATGTCGATGAGCGTCGAAGGAGAGCTAACGCGGAGCTTCATAGCCGGGAGCAACGAGTGTCCACCCGCGAGAAGCTTCGCGTCTTTGTTCTTCTTGAGGAGCGCAATGGCATCTTTCAGTGTCTTCGGTCGGTAGTAATCGAAACTAGCTGAGTACATGAATCACTCTCCCCCAAAATACTCGACTTTGGCAGTTTTGGCTTCGCCGACCTTCTGCATAGCGCTCCAGATCTTGTCGGGAGTCAGCGGCATGTCCAGGTGGCGGATATTGAGAGGCGCGAGCGCGTCCATCACCGCGTTCGCGACGGCGACGGTGCTCGCGATCGTGCCCATCTCACCTGCACCTTTCACCCCCAACGGGTTGTGCGGCGAAGGTGTCTCGATACGACCAATCTCGAACTTGGGAAACGAAGCGGCGCGCGGCAACGCGTACTCCATGAGCGAGCCGGTGAGCAGCTGACCACTTTCGTCGTAGACGCCTTGCTCCCAAAGAGCTTGGCCTACGCCTTGTGCGATCCCGCCCTGAATCTGACCTTCCACGATCATGGGGTTGATGACGTTGCCGACATCATCGACCGCGACATAGCGCTGCAGCTCGACTTCCCCCGTCTCCGGGTCGATCTCGATTTGCACGATATGTGCACTGTTCGGGAACGTGAAATTGGCCGGGTCGTAGAACGAAATCTCCTCGAGCCCCGGATCGAGACCTTCCGGAAGGTTGTGGGCGGTATAGCTCGCGAAAGCAAGCTCGGCGAAAGGCTTGGATTTATCGGGCGAGCCTTTGACGTAGACTTTACCTTCGGCCCGGTCGTAGACCATGTCCTCTTCGGCCGCTTCGAGCTGATGCGCCGCGATCTTGATGAGCTTCGCGCGAATCTTCTCCGCACTCTTCACCAAGGCGCTGCCACCCACGGAGGCGCTTCGGCTGCCGTAAGTGCCCATGCCGAAGGGTATGCGCCCGCTATCACCGTGCACGACCTCGATGTCCGTCATGGGCACGCCGAGCTCATCCGCGACGATCTGGGCGAACGTCGTTTCGTGACCCTGCCCGTGCGAGTGCGAGCCGGTCAACACCGTGACTTTGCCGGTGGGGTGGACGCGGACGACACCGCTCTCCCACAGACCGAGCGCGAAGCCCAACGAGCCAGCCACAGCGGACGGGGCGGGCCCGCTAGCCTCGATGCAACCGGAGATCCCGATGCCAACGAGCCGCCCATTGTCGCGAGCGTCCGTCTGGTCGGTGCGCATCTTGGCGTAATCCGCGAGACTCGTGGCTTTTTCGAAAAGCGCGTGGTAGTCGCCACTGTCGTACTCAAAGGCCAAGGGGGTCTGGTAGGGGAACTCGTCCTTACCGATGAAATTCTTCACCCGGATCTCGACCGGGTCGATGCTGAGCTCGTGAGCCGCTATGTCGACCAGACGTTCGAGCAGGTAAGACGCTTCCGGTCGTCCCGCACCACGATAGGCATCCACGGGAACCGTATTGGTCAGCGTCCCCCACATTTCGCCCCAGATGCCTTTCATCCGGTAGAGCCCGGCCAAGAGCGTGATGTAGAGCGCCGTGGGGATGAGCGGAGCCAAGGTCGAAAGATAGGCGCCCATGTTCGCCCACGTCGACACGTGCAACCCCGTGATCTCCCCATCTTTCTTGAGCGCCATACGGGCAACCGTGATATGGTCCCGGCCTTGCGAATCGGTTATCGACGCTTCGGAGCGTGTCGCGACCCATTTCGCCGGACGATTGACCGCGCGCGACACCCAAGGCGTGATGACCTCTTCAGGATAATGAAAGATCTTGCTGCCGAACCCGCCGCCGACGTCGGGAGAGATGACGCGAAGCCGGTGCTCCGGTATAAGGAGTGTGTAAGCGCTCAAAAGAAGCCGGATGAGCTGCGGATTCTGACTCGCCGTCCAGACGATCATTTCTTCGGTCGTGTCGGTCCACTGGGCGACACAGGCCCGAGGTTCCATCGCGTTCGGGATGAGACGCTGATTCGTCAGATCCAGCTCCACGATGTGGTCGGCCTCCTCGAACGCCTTGTCGCACACCGCTTTGTCACCGAGGGCCCACTCATAGCTCGTGTTCTCGGAGATGTCATCATGGACGAGAGGGGCTTCTAACTCCGTCGTCTTCCTGGCGTCGATCACCACATCGAGCGGCTGGTAGCTGACGTCGATGAGCTCGACAGCATCGGCCGCGATATAAGGGTCCTCGGCCACGACGACGGCTACGCCGTCACCGACGTGCCTGGCTTTGTCGACCGTCAGCGCGTAGCGCGTCGGCGTTTTTATGTCGGGTACATTCCACCCGCAAGGCAGCGGCCCGCAACCCCCATCCAAGAGATCCTGCCCCGTGAAGACCGCGACGACTCCGGGAAGAGCTTTGGCTTTCTTGGTGTTGATCTTCTTGATCTTCGCGTGCGCGTAGGGGCTTCTCTTGATGGCGAGATGGACCATCCCGGGCATAATGATGTTCCCGACATAGCTTGCTTTCCCCTGGATGAAACGCGGATCCTCGACACGCTTGACGCTCGAACCTACGTAACCCATTACGCGGTTCCCTTCTTGGCCTTGCCAGCCTTTTTCGCGGGCGCGACGCTCTGGGCGGCGACGATGGACTTCACGATGTTCTCGTAGCCCGTGCAACGACAGATATTGCCCTCGAGCCCGTGGCGAACATCTTGCTCGGTAGCTTTCTTGTTCTTCTTCAAGATCTCCGTTGCCGTGATGATCATGCCCGGCGTACAGAACCCGCATTGCAATCCATGATTGTCCCAGAACGCTTGTTGAATCGGATGAAGCTCGCCGTTCTTGGCAAGCCCTTCGATGGTTGTGATGTCGCTCCCGTCCCCCTGGACCGCAAGCACGGTGCACGACTTGACGGCCAGGCCGTCGATGAGCACAGTGCAGGATCCGCACTGGCTCGTATCGCAGCCTACGTTCGTTCCCGTTAAACCAATAACATCTCTGAGATAGTGCACCAGCAACAAACGGGGCTCGACCTCATGAGAGGTCTCCGTCCCGTTCACCGTGATGCTCACCGGCATCGTCATAAGGTTCTCCTCGAGATTCTGGAGCGTAAGAAGGGCTTAGAAGGCATCGAAATCAAGCTGTTTCGAGAACGCTATCACCAAGCGGCGAGGCGCCAGAGAATACTACAGGTGGGGTTCGCGGTGCTAGCGCGGATCGGGTTTTGGATAATGCGCGAAAAGAACCAAGAGCAAGACGACTAACAGGACTTCGATAACGGCCTCGACGCTACACCTCCAAGCAATATCGGCTCGAGCTGCAACAACGGTGCCAGGAAGGGTCTCGGACGATTCTCCGCGCGGAGCAAGGGTTTCACGCAGATCCGGAGGTGTAGCCACCTTCGCTATACTATCCGTCCCGTTAGCGTTTTTCTTGAAACGCGCGCTCGACCGGGGATCATGTACCAAGGAAGGATATACTAAGCGACTCGAAAAGGAGACACGCTATGAGCGCAGTGGATCGCCGAGCTTTCCTGAAAACAACGGCCGCCGTCGGCCTGGCTTCCCTTCCCACCCGTCATGGGCTCACGAGCCCCGCGGACGACGATCCGCTCGGGGTTCGGGCCAACTTCCCTGTCACTCGAGAGCAAACTTATCTGAACAGCGCTTCTGTCGGCCCAATGTCGAAGACCGCCCGGGACGCGGTCGTCCGCTATGCCGACGACAAGATGCTGCAGCAAAATGGCGGCCGTCGCGGCAAAGCGCGAACCGACGCCCGCATACGATTCGGCAGTCTCTTCGGGGCGGATGAAGAGGAAATCGGGCTTCTCTACACAACGAGCGACGGCGAGAACGTCGTCGTCCATGCGATCGACTGGAAGAAAGGTGACAACGTCGTTCTCGACGAGCTCCACTTCACGACCAGCTTCGTCATCTACCGTGAGCTCGAGCGCCAGAGGGGCGTCGAGCTCCGGATCGTGCCCGAAAAAGATGGACGCGTCCCCGTCGAAGCTTTCGAGGCGCACACTGACAAGAGAACGCGCCTTTTGACCGTCGCCTGGGTCTCGAACCGCAACGGCTACCGCTACGATCTTCCCGCGCTCGCGAAGCTCGCACACGCAAACGGCGCCTACCTCTATGCGGATGCGGTTCAAGCCTTCGGCTACTTCCCGACCAACTTGCACGACGAAGGCGTCGATTTCGCTTGTGGCAACGGCTACAAGTGGCTTTTCGCCGATTTCGGCTGCGCCCCGTTCTACGTGCGCAAGGAGCACCTCGACTGGGTCCAATCCGACCGCTTCGGGCACGGCTCGGTGGCTGAGAACCTACCCGACTTGCATTTTCGCCTCAAAACGTCGGCGCAAAAATTTGAATATGCCACGCCGGCCTATGCCTCCGTCGTCGCCATGGATGCCGCTCTCGGTTACTTGGAGAAAATAGGACTCGCGCGTATCGAGAAACACACGATTGGACTGGCGGCCGAGTTGAGAGAAGGCATCCAGAAGCTGGGCTGCGACGTCTTCACGCCGCCTAATAACGCATCACCGATCGTGAGCTTTCACCACGGAATCGATGTGAAGAGGCTGCGGGATAGGTTGAAGAAAGAGAGCATCGCCGTCACGCTCCGCGAGAGCGGCCTCTTGATGCGCGTCGGCGTCGCGATGTTCAACAACCGGAGCGATATCGATCGCTTGCTCGGTCTCTTGTCGAAGATGGTGTAATCTCGCCGCGGAGGCGCAGAGCACGCGGAGAAGAAAAGGTGTCCCTAGCCTCGGATTCACGAAATTCCGGATTTTCCTCTGCGTCCTCTGCGTCTCTGCGGTTCAAAACGCTTTCAGGTTTACCTGGCTAGGCTTAGGGCGTGGTTGAACGAAAACGCCCGCCCGGCGAGTCAATACCCCGCTGCCCGCCCAAGAAAAACCCTTCATTCCGGGATAGGGACCGCGGACCCGCGGGCTTGCCACATCACCACCCCGTGACCGGAAAAAGGAAGCCGCCTGCCGTTACACGAGAATGGGCGGGTCCACCTAGCACCGAGGGTCCGAGGAAAGTGGAGCCGGCGAGAAGATTTGAACTTCCGACCTGCTGATTACGAAGAAGCAAAGAAGGGTCACGAAAGACCACGAAAGGGCATCATTCCCTTCCCTTACAGGAAGATCGGGTGATTTCTTGTGCCTTCGTGTCCCTTCGTGTCCCTTCGTGAACGTGTCTAGGCTGAAGTTCTGCTCAATAATTCCTCCCTCTCTTTGGTGAAGTCCCTTTAGTCGCATGGAGTTACAGCGCTAAAGGTGTCGTTTTTACCTGCAAATTGTAGCCATGTAATAATGTATGTAATAGTTGCATCAGATACTATAAGTAGTGTATATAGTAGCCATGCACATCGATATTGTGCCCAACCGCAACTCCAAACCTACCGTTTTGCTCCGTGAGTCCTATCGGGATGGTGACAAGAAACCGCGCAAGCGCACACTTGCCAACTTGTCCAAACTGCCGAGCGAGCAGGTCGACTCCATCCGAAGGATTCTCAAGGGAGAGAAGCTCGTCGCGGTCGAGGACGTCTTTGAGGTTCTGCCCGACGGTTCCCGGCTCCATGGTTGTGTCGAGGCGGTGTTGAGCGCGATGAAATGCCTCGAGTTCGAAAAGCTTGTCGCATCCCGACGCTCGCGCCAGCGTGACCTGGTAGTAGCTATGGTGGCCGCCCGTATCCTCGAAGCCCAGTCGAAGTTGGCAACGAGCCTGTGGTGGCACAGCACAACCCTGCCCGAAATTCTGGGCGTGAGTGATGCAGACGAGGACGACCTTTACGACGCCATGGACTGGGTGTTCGCTCGCCAAGGAGTCATTGAGAAAAAACTGGCGGCGCGTCACCTCGAAAACGATGGACTTGCTTTGTACGATTTGAGCTCGAGCTACTTCGAGGGAGAAAAGTGCCCGTTGGCCCGCCTCGGATACAACCGCGACGGGAAGAAAAACAAACTCCAAGTCAACTACGGCCTTTTGACCAACCGAAGGGGCATCCCCGTGTCGGTATCGGTGTTCGAGGGCAACACCGGCGACCCGAAAACGTTGCTGCCTCAGGTAGTAAAGGTGCAAGAGCAGTTCGGCATCGAGCGGTTTGTGATGGTCGGTGACCGCGGAATGATCACCCAAAGACAGGTTGATACTTTACAAAAGCTCGAGGGCATTGATTGGATTACGGCCCTGCGGCCCGCGCCGATTCGCAAGCTCCTCAACGAAGGCGCGCTGCAGATGGGACTGTTTGACGAGCGCAACTTGTTTGAGTTGACACACCCGGATTTTCCCAACGAGCGTCTCGTGGCCTGTCGCAACCACGAACTCGCCAAGCGTCGAGCCCAAAAGCGTAAGGAGTTGCTCGAAGCGACCGGCAAAGAACTGGAAAGGATTTGCCGGATGGTCAAACGGGGCCGCTTGCACGGCAGGGAGGAAATCAATGCCCGGATGCAAAAGCTCCTTGCTGAATACAAGGTGGGCAAGTACTACAAATTCGAGACCCGTGACGACGGCTTCGACTTCAAGGTCGACGAGACGTCGATGGCTTTCGATGCTGCGCGCATCGCCAAAGGCAATCGTGTGTTAGCCGACAAGCAGCTCGCCAGGTGGAAACAGCACATGGAGACAATCGCCAGTCGATTGGAGCAACTGCGTCAGCGAATCGAGCACGGTCAGCTCCATGGAAAATCCAATATAGGTGTGCGCGTAGGCAAAGTCCTCAACAAGTACAAAGTCGGAAAACACTTCAAACTAGATATTCGTGACGATGCCTTCTCCTTCGAAATAGACGAAACGAAGGTCGTGGCAGAAGCCGCAATCGACGGCATCTATGTGATTCGCACCAGTCTCAGTGAACAGCAGATGAACACCGAGGATACCGTCCGCAGCTACAAGTTGCTCACCCAAGTCGAGCGCGCGTTTCGTGCATTCAAAACCATGGACCTCAAGGTGCGGCCTATTCGCCACCGTCTCGTAAACCGAGTCCGGGCGCACATCTTCTTGTGCATGCTGGCGTACTACGTCGAGTGGCACATGATCGAGGCGTGGCGACCATTGCTATTTTGTGACGAAGATCAGGATGCCAAGGCGACCCGCGACCCCGTAGCACCGGCCAAGCGTTCGAAAGCCGCTCTTCGAAAAGTCCACTCAAAGACGCTGGATGATGGAAGCCCGGTTCACAGTTTCAGAACGCTGCTCCGTCACCTCGCCTCTATCGTGCGAAACTCTTGTCGGCGAAAGGGTGCTCGAATCGACGCTGCGACCTTTGACATGACCACGTCCCCAAACCCCAAGCAGCAAAGAGCCTTCGAGCTCATCAAAACAATTACTTTGTAGCCAGAACAGCGTACCCTTTGCTTCATCTAACTTGTTGAAACAAAGCCGGAAACTGCCTTCAGGCAGACAGGAACTTGAGCCTAGTGAATCAGCGACTCGAGGGGTCGGACGCCTTCGCGGGCGCCGGTCTTTGGTGCGTTCCCGTCGAACACGAGGGGAATCAGAATTCGTCCGAGGAGGAAGTGGAGGCGGTTGCTGGCATCGTCGAGTCGCTGCTCGGTGGTGGCGTTACTTGGTGCGACAAGAACGGAGAGATCAGACCACTTGCCCGCGAAGACATCCTGATCGTTGCGCCTTACAACGCGCAAGTCTCGGACCTGGGGCAGCGTCTTCCGGAGGCGCGCATCGGAACCGTTGACAAATTCCAGGGACAAGAGGCGCCGATCGTTATCT
>SMVB01130427.1_pt1 | contig 15263 bp, 13 predicted proteins | sample 2456461 | NCBI WGS metagenome assembly SMVB01 (sample SAMN11095934, study PRJNA526329) | marine sediment metagenome | biome: Marine sediment; feature: Surficial sediment; material: Deep marine sediment; isolation source: Hadal surficial sediment | place: Pacific Ocean | collected 2014-05 | depth... | reverse complement strand
GCGATCGCGAGGATGTTGGTTAGCGGATCTACGATCGCATAAGCGATGGAGTTCGCGACACCCGCAGCCTTCACCGACGCATCCGCATCCTGAAACCGCCCTCGCAGAGCCCGCAGCTCGTGTCGACGGGCTTCGTCGGCTCGAACGCTCTGCGTCACATCGACGTAGTGTTCGATACGGCCCCCTTTGAAGGGGCCAGCCTCGATCGGCTGACTCCAGTGCTCGAGCCAGCGCTCTTCCCGCCCCTCCCCGGGCAGTACGTGACACCTGAAGTGCTCGATATAGCTGTTGTCTGCGTAGGTCGCGAGAACGCGCTGCTCGAAGTGGAGCGCATTTTCGAAGATGCCGTGAACCATATCGCGGATCGACGTTCGCAAGTCGAATCCGATGACTTGCTCTCGGTCGGTTCCAAAGTAGCGCTCGATCGCTCGATTGATCCATACGATTTTGAAATCGACATCCAACAAGAAAATTCCGACCGTCGAATTTTCGAACAAAGCGTCGGCTCTCTTGAAAGCGCCCGCTTCACTTCGACCGGACTTGCCCGAACCCTCGAAGGATTCGTCGACGTGATGAGTCAGCGCTTCGAGATCGGCCGGCAGTCCATCGGGTCGGCTATTCGCCGACGTGCGCAGACTCCAATACTTGCGACCGTCGCGGGTCTCGGCTTGCACATCCTTGAAGCGATCTCGCAACGCGCCGATCATTCGCTCCGCGGTTCGCCGACTGACGTCAAAGTTCTCCGCGACATCGTTCATCGTAAGACCGACAAGTGTGGTCTGGAGGAGGTCTTTGAGTTCGAGAATGTCTGTAGCGCGCTGGTAGCGCTCGCTCATCGCTTGGTCATCCAGGAAGGTGAAGCGACCATTTCAATTGTCTGGGGAGACTAGCGCCGATTGGCTATGAGAATGCAAGATCCCAGGGAACGGGAATCGACTGGGGTAGGGTCCCGGAGGTCTCTGAAACAAGAAGGGCCCCCGAGTGTTCTCTTTTTAATCGCTCAGCGACTATCGATCTTTACGGAAGCACCGACCAGGGGCAACGGAACCCACTCGCCGCCGATTCTGAATGACTCGTGAAACCCCAGGGCAATTTCCAGCGCTTTGAATCCCTGATTGATCGAGTTTGCGCTCTCGACGCCCCGGGTGAGACCCGACAGTAGGTCCGACACCGCACTTCCCGGCCGGATGCGCCGGCGCCTGGGATACGCCGTCGCGTGGTCGAGGGTCGCAAGGTCTTCGAAATGGCTCGCGTAGGGCGCGGGGGCGGGTTTCTGCAGGGTCAGGGGCGTCGAGTTTCCGATCCGGATCGCCCCCGCCGAGCCGAGAATCTCGAACTCGAAGACGAAGTAGTCCTTGGCTCGGGCATTGATCGTCCCGATCGCGCCGTTTGCGAAGCGCAGACTTCCGCTCGCACCGAGATCCGCGACGGCATGCTTGCCCGTGGAATCGTGGGTCAATTCGAGATCGCAATCGGGCGTCCCCCGCACCGCCACCACCTCACCCAACAAGAACCGCATCATGTCGAAGGCGTGGGTTCCCGTGTGGATGAGATTGCCCGAAAAGGTGGAAACGATCGCCTCGGGCACTCCAATGGCTCCAAGCTCGATGAGTTCTCGCGCTCGAATGTACTTCGGGCTCCAGCGTCTCGGGTGGTTCACGACGGTCGTGACCCCGTGCTTCTCGGCGAGTCGCACCATGCTGCGCGCACCGCGCAGGCTGGTGGCGATCGCCTTCTCCAGCCAGATCGCCTTCACTCCAGCCTCGACGCAATGCTTGAACATGATGTGCCGTTGGGGCGCGTACGCCGTGAGACTGACGATGTCGGGACGCTCCAGTGCGAGCAACTCGCGGTAATCCCGGTAGACATGCTTTACCCGCCAGCGTCGCTTGAAATCTTCCCGGCGTTCGCGATCGGTGTCCGCACCGGCGACGACGACGATCTTGCGGCTCTTGCGATAGTGGCCCATGTGACTGGCGGGTTTGCGACGCAGGGGATCTGCTTCGAACAGACTCGCCGTCCTGCCACAACCGATCACCGCACTGCGAAACGAAGCTGCCAAGTCAACCGCCCCCAGCACCTCATAGCGGCAACTCGATCCCGCAGCTTATGTTTGGGAGCCAGATGACCGGTAAAGTACGCCGCGATCGCGAAGGCAATCGGTAGAAGCTTTGAGCAACGATCGGAGGATTCTCACGCAATGATTCGAAGACAATCCGGAGAAGGGACAGCAGCTGTCAGCTCGCGTATTGATCCATCAAATAATCGACGATGTCGCTGGACTCGAACATCTCGACCCCGGTGTTCGGGTCTTTGAGCCACGGCACCATCATTTTGCCCGATCGCTCGACGAAGGCCTCGCGCGACGGGCTTCCCTTGGCCACGTTGCGCAGCAAGTACGGGATCTCGAGGCTGCAGAGCGTCTCCCTCACCAGGCGACTGAACGGAGAGGCCTCGAAGCTGACGAGTTCGAGGGGTTTGTCGGGCTCTCGAGACGGCGTGACTCTGGACCCCGCGGTGCCGCGCGACATGCCCGAGAAGATGGAGGAGATGTCGGTCAAGGGGCCCATGCCCAGCATCAAGGGGACGCTGCCGTCTCCGTACTCGCTGAACAGATATCGCACGATGTCGCTTGATTCGTACATTTCGACGCCGGTGTTGGGATCGACGAGATAGGGAAACAGCGCCTTGCCCCCGCGCTTGATCAGCGCGGGACGAAACCGCTCGCCTCCTTTGGGACACGGCAACACCTTCACTTCCAGATCGAGGATGCTCAAAGCCTCGCGTACTTTGCGGCAGAACGGGCAAGCCTCGAACTCGTAGAGTTCCAGTAGTTTCTCCGGGCGCGCCCCCAACTTTCCCACCGCACCGCCGGTCCCTAGGCGGGCGACGGACACGAGTACCGAAGTGGTGACGTCGAGTGTTCGATTCATCCAGGTCTCCATTCCCAATTTATTGGACTCGCGCTGCGCTTCCCCGCACTCAGTCTTCGAACGACAGTGCGCTTGGACTCGCCGGGTCATGTTCGAGCAACTCGATGACATTGCCGAACGGATCGCGGCCATAGGCCCATCGGTTCGGCGCTGCGCCGTTCGGCTCTGTGTTGAAGCGGACTCCCGCCTCTTGAAGAAACGCAAAATCCTTTTCGTACTCGTTTGCCGCGAGGCAGATGTGCGTGATGCCGTGCTTGTTCACCGGCCGATCGAGATCGGCTGTTGGAACATCGTCGCCGGTAAATTCGAACAGCTCGATGCAGGAGTTTCCCTTGCGAAGCATTGCGACCTTGTAGCCCGCTTCTTCGAGAGCGAAGGCTTTGCTCATCATTTCTATCCCAGCCGGGAGTTCGATCTCCATCACCGTCTCGAAGCCAAGCTTGTCGCGATAGAAAGCAAGGGCTTCGTCCATGCTCGGAACCGAAATTGCGGGATGGTGGATGCCAAGAATCACGTGGGCTCCAATCGAGGTGTTGGGGCAAGGGTATCTCGCTCGGGGGTCGTGCCGGGGTTATGATAGCTCGCGAGCGTGATCAGGGGACGGACTGCGTGAATTGGTGGAAAACACTTCTGGTCGGACCCGCTGCACTGCTCGTGGTTTTTGCTGCAACGACCTGGTGGGCCCTCGAAGCTTCGGGCGTTGCGATCATACAAACGGTTGCGCCCGACGGTTCGCTGCGCGAAACCCACGTCTGGTTCGTCGAACCTGACGGCGAGTTGTGGCTCGAGGCGGGCAGCCCGGAGAATCCGTGGTACCTGGATGTTCAACAGAATCCGAGCTTGAAACTGCGCGCGGACGATCTCGTACGAGACGCCGTCGCACGTCCCTCGAGCGGGACGGAAGCGCGCGAACGCATCCGCTCTCAGTTGCGGCAGAAATACGGGCTGCGCGACTGGTGGGTCGGCTTGCTCGTCGATAGCAGTCAATCCGTAGCGGTCGAACTCGTCGCGCCCTCGACACGATCCGAAAATTGAATCTGTTCTTTGCAGCTGCTGGAGCCAGAGACCTTCAGTTTTCGAACGAAGGGTTCGCGGGAGAATCGATCTCGATGCTCGGGCCGAGTTGTTCGCGAGTGCTGAGGATCTGCTCCACGCCGGGCATCGGGCGACACTTGACGAGAAACTGAAACGCAAAGGCGCCGGGCCAGATACGAGCCAAAAGCCCGGTCGCGCTCTGCAGGAAGCGACCCATGCGGCCGCCGATCACGGATTCCCAGGGAATCGAAACGGGGTCGATGCTCTCGATCGCGTAACCACAGTCGCGCAGAGTTCGGCGCAGGGAAACCCGGTTGAACAAACGCCGGTGCTGGATGTCGAGGATCCCGCGGTCCGTGTAGTTGAAGCGTCCGAAGAGCAGGCCGATGCGATTCGAAATGAACGCCACATTCGGGGTAATGACGATCATCAGGGGCGCCTTCCTTCCGGGTCGCAGCGCGCGACTGCAGTTGCGCAGGTCGAGCAGCAACCGCTCCGGATTGGGCAACTCTTCGATTACGTCGAGCAACAACACCATATCGGTGTCGAGCGCATCGAACGGCAGAGGGTGACTGAGGTCGGCCTTCTCGAAGCGGTCGACCGAACCGATCTCGGGTTCCTTGAGGTCTACACCCGTGACCTCGATGCCCATTTTTCGGCAGGCGCGTGCGACGATGCCCGGGCCGCAACCGAGATCGACGATCCGAGACGGGGCCTCACGCTCGATGATCGCGAGGGCGCTTTTGTGAGCGGTGTCCATGCCGTGAACTTCGTAGTGACCCGACCCCTTTTCGAGATCGCGGAACTTGAGCGAGCACAGCATGCCCAGGCGATGCAGGCGATAGCGAACCGTCTCCCGCAGGACGTCCTTGCCGTACTGCACCCCATCTACGTTGCAGTCTTCTTCACCGTAGTGGGTCGGGATATCGAACTCTTCGATATGAGCGCCAATGTTGGCCGCTTGCAGGAGCATCTCAGTGTCGAAGTGATATTCGTTGGTGTTGACCTCGAAGGGAACTCTGCGCAAGAAAGCCGAGGAATAGGCGCGATAGCCCGTGTGATATTCCGACAGGTTGAGACCGGTCAAATAGTTCTGAAACTTGGTCAGTCCCATGTTGGCGATGATCTTGTAGAGCGGCATGCCACCTGCGCGGGCGGAAGCGATGTTACCCATCCGGGTTCCCAACACGACGGCAGCGCCGGTGCGCTCCCAGATGTTGATGAACTCGGGGAGCATTTCGGGGGCGTACTGTGCGTCGCCGTGGAGCAGGATCGTGAAATCGAAACCCGCTTCGAGGGCAAAGCGATAGCCGAGCTTTTGATTGCCGCCATACCGCTGATTGACGGGGTTGCGGGCCACGGACACGTTGCCGATCTCCCGCGCTTCGATCCAGCGTTGCAAGACGTCTGCGGTGGCGTCGCCCCCGGCGTCGTCGATCACGAGGAACTGGATGCGATCGTTGTTGAACAGCTGTTCGGGGATACGCTCGAACAGGCCTTCGATCAGCCGCTCGTGCTGGTAGGCGACAACGAAGATCAAGATTCTCGACGATCGCCGGTCGAGCGCATCGGCATCGGCATCGGCATCGGAAAGGTTCTGCTGGGACTGTTCTTGGGACCGCTCTTGGGGCATAGGGGGCTCACTCATTCTCGGTTCTCGCGCGACGAACCTGGGCGCAGCCGATTGTAAGTCACAATGTCTACCCAGACGAGCGCGGCAGCCAGAGGCGGCGCACAACGGCGGAAGATCCCGCTGCGACCGGACATTCGACTTCAGCACCGTGCATGCGCGAGGCAACTTTCCCCGGGCGATTCATCCGGGGTGGAGCCTCTGCTAGTAGCTTGACTCCGCCACGTCGCACCCCCCCGGCTTCCGCACTACCCTACAAGTATCACCCCACAGGAGCCGTCCGATGCCCGCCACCCCCGCGAGAAGAGTCGTCACCGGAATCAACGCCCAAGGCAAGTCCTACTTTGTTCACGACGGCCCGACCCCAGGCCATCTCGACCTGGGATTGGCGATCGACGACGAAATCTGGGTCGACGATCCCGCAAACCCCGACCCCGCTGCCGAACAAGACCCTGCGCGTGCGGAAAAGTTCTACCTCGAGCCCCCACAAGACGGCTCGATCATCCGGGTCTTCACCTTTTTTCCGGAAGGCCAGGCACCGCCCAGCGGTGAAGACTTTGCAAAACAGATCGCAGAAGCCGGCGCGCGCTTCGACACCCGGGGCGTGATGGAAGAAGAAAATCCGGGTATGCACACCACCAAGACCATCGACTACGGGATCGTGCTGTCTGGAAAGATCATCCTCGAACTCGATGAAGGCGAAGTCGAGCTCGAGGCAGGTGATATCGTGGTGCAACGCGCGACCCGACACGGCTGGCACAATCGAGGGTCCGAGCCCTGCAAGATCGCGTTCATCTTGATCGGCAGCTCGAATTATCGCTGAACACAACGCGCCCACCCGAGGAACACGATGAGCGACGACCAAAAGAAGAGCCCGAAGTCATTCAACCTCTCTTCCGACCTTCACGCCTACATGCTCGCCCATGGCAACGAACTCGATTCCGTACAACGTGGGCTCATCCGTGCAACCGAGGCGCTCGGTGGGATCGCGATCATGCAGATTGCACCCGAACAGGGCGCACTCATGACCATGCTCACCCGCCTGATGGGAGCCCGGCGGGCCATCGAGGTGGGGACCTTCACCGGCTATTCCGCGCTCTGCATCGCCCGGGGCCTGCCCGACGACGGTGAATTGATTTGCTGCGACATCAGTGAGGAATGGACCGCCACCGGAGTCCCGTTCTGGGAAAAGGCCGGGGTGCGGGAAAAGATCGACCTCCGCATCGGCCCGGCGATCGACACCCTGCGTGCGATCAATGAGACCGACGCCTTCGACCTCGCCTTCGTGGACGCCGACAAGCCATCGTATGCGGTCTACGTAGAGGAGTTGATTCGATTGCTGCGTCCCGGCGGCTTGATCCTGGTAGACAATGTGCTCTGGGGCGGCAACGTAATCGACGAAGACGCCAAGGACGAAAACACCCTGGCGATTCGGGCATTCAACAAAAAGGTGGCGGCCGACGATCGCCTCGAATGTGTCATGCTGGCGATCTCCGACGGCCTGACCTTTCTTCGGGTCAAATGACGATCGCCCGATTGCCCAAATCGAGCTTGCGCAATCGCGTCCCGCATGTCGGGCATTGATATCGGCATGGATGGCATTGATGACATTGATATCGTCGAAGCGGATCTCGGCCGCAGCGATCACTGCGAAGCCGTGCTTTCGCTGGTGGATCAATACGCTCGAGATCCCATGGGCAACCAGGCGCCGCTCTCGAGTTCGGTGCGCGATGCTCTGATCCCCGGCTTGAAGGCCCATCCCACGACTTTGATCTTTCTCGCTTTCGAGAGCGGTAAAGCAGCGGATTCTGCGCTCGGGATCGCGGTGTGTTTTCGCGGGTTCTCGACCTTCGCCGCAAAGCCGCTGATCAACCTGCACGATCTATTCGTCAAAGAGACTGCCCGCGGCCACGATCTGGGGCGAGCGCTACTCGACGCGGTCGCGCAGAAGGCACGGGCGATCGGAGCTTGCAAAGTGACCCTTGAAGTCCAGAGCGAAAACCTCCGGGCGCGAGGAGTCTATGCTGCGGCTGGGTTCGAGCAAGCCGTTTACCAGCCAGAGGCCGGCGGAGCGCTGTTTCTCACAAAACTCGTATAGAACTTCAGCGGTCCGCGCGCTCAGTTCTTCGGTGTACGTTCCTCGTACAGGCGAGTCAGCTTCAAGCGTTGAATTCTCCACTGCCCGTCCTGCCGCAGATACTCTTCGTGGTAGTGCCCGTACCCGATCAGCAAATAATCCGGGTGGTCGACCCGGTCGTGCATCGACCAGATCCCCCGGGCGTGATCTGCGTCGATCAACTCGATCTCGGGCATATGCCCGTGATGACAGGTGACCGCACCTTCCAGGTTGGCAATCAAGCCGGCGAGGATCGCGTCCCGCCCCTCCATCACCTGCTCTACTTCGGGCCCCCATTGCAAGACCGCATCCTTGGTGAATACGTCGGACAATGCGTCCCAATCCTGCGTGTCGAGAAATCGAAAGTATCTGGCCTTGAGCTGCTTGATCTGCTCGAAGGACATGAAATCGGAATCGCTCATCGCGGGGCTTCCTCCTTGCTGGGTTCGGGGCTTGGTTCGGGTTGTCCATCGCCATGGGGTGGAGCGCGTGGGGCGTTGCGATCGACCGAGCCGGGAAGTTATCTCATCCCGGCGGTGCGCAGACTTCATAGCACCCCACGGGGGGCGCATCGCAGCTGCCGTCATGGGAAGCCGCTCTGCGCACCGGTTTTAATCCACAACCGAGAAGTCGGGCAACGCGATACTCCTGCGCACGGGAGAGGTTCGGACACGCACCAGACTGAACCCCAGGCTCGCTCCCGGGGTCAGCTTGTGATTGAATCCGCACGAATTTCGCTGGGTTTCTGGCGAGCTTGCCGATCGAGGAACGGAATGCAGGAACATACGGATTTGAGCAGCACCCGAGTCGCGGGGCTCGCGCTGGTTGCTCTGATGCTCGTGATCGCGATCGGGACGATCCCTTCGGTGGGCTTCGCGAAGGTCTTCACGGTGAACACCCTCATCGATGACCCGGGTTCCGAGGGAGCCGGTACCCAGTCGTTCCGCTGGGCGTTGAACGCGGCAAACGACGAAAAGAGTGGCGGTGGCGACACAATCAACGTCATCGAATTTGCACTCGACGACTTCGAACTAGCCGATGATCCTGTCGAAGCCGATCGTGATTTTGTCATCCAGGTCGAACTCTCCCTGGACCCCAATGCCATCATCTTTATCGATACGGAATTGGAAATTCGCCCGGGGACCTTGGGGGACGGATATTTCTTCGACATTGTGAGGACCGACGACGACGGTCCGGGAGCCTTTTTCATCACCAGTGAGAAACTGACGCTGTCCGACTCAGACTTGCGTTCCCAAGGCCTCATCGGGCATCGCGGCCTCGACGAAGCCACCGGCGAACCGATCGAAACCGGAGAAACGATCGATCTCGTTTATGCAATCCACGGTTTTGAGCACGATATCCTCGGGACAATCCAAGAGGCCTATTTCGAAAACCCGCCTGGCGACAAAGTACGATTGGTCAAGGTCGGTCTCGGAGAACTCGCTTTGCTCTCCGAGATCGTAAACGAGGCCGCCTATACCGGAAGCACCCTGCTGGTCGACGGAGTCCTGCGCACGGATACCCGCAGCCTGCAAGGGGATATCCAGATCTGCGATGACGGTCTCGACATCGACGACATCTACGGATCACAGAAGTGCAACGAAGCCGTGCTGATTTTCGAGATGCCCACGGTCACGATTGCGAGCCCCGACCCTCGAACAATCGACCCACCCGTAGACGGAACCTACGCTGGGAACATTACGAGCGAGGGAGATGGCAGGGTTGTCAAGTCAGGTGTGGGTAGCCTCACGCTGACCGGCGTCAACACGTACACCGGCGGGACCTATATCTTGCAAGGCGAGGTGATTGGCGATACCGCCGCGATTCAAGGGGATGTGCATATCTGCCCGGGCGTTACGAGTCTTTTCAAGCCCAACGACCCCATGAACGCACCGTCGCTCATCTGTGACCCCTCTACGTCTCAGCTGACCCTCGACATTTCAACCGAAAGCACTTTTGCCGGCACCCTTCATGGCCAAGGCATCGTCGCGAAGACCGGCAGCGGCAAACTCATCTTCAACTCCACCCAGCAGACCTTCGAAGGAACCGTGGAAATCGATCAAGGTGAACTCGCGATCAATACAGACCTCGGAGATGCCACGCTGATCGACGTCGCAGTCACGGTGAAAAGCGGTGGCACCCTGCTGGGCACCGGCACCCTGGAAGGCGACGTCACCGTCGAAGCTGGCGGAACCATCAAAGGCAGCCTCGACGTTGCGAAAGACCTGCAAGTGCGCGGAACGCTCGATCTGACCAGCGATGTCATGACGAGTGGCACTGCGACCCTCGATGACAACAGCATCCTCGCCGTAAAAATCAGCAACTCACCTGCGCCCGGCCGGCTCGACGTCGCGGGCGTCCTCACCTTGAAGGCGGGCTCGATCGACATCGCGTTCGACGTCGAGTTTGCCAGCGGATTGAGCGATGGCGACACCAGTCGTTTTGTCGTCGCGACCTCGCAGGATGATGTTGTCGGCGAACTAACCGGCGTCATCGTCGGTTCCGCCCTGTTCGATCTCTTCGTGACCTACAACGATGACGTCTGCGGCGGTGCACCCGGTTCAAAGAACGTGTGTATCACCACCGTCTTCGACCCCGAACTCGTCGACGATGCCGTGACGGAGAATCAAAAAGCAGTTGCCGTTGTGATCGAGGACGCGTTCGCCTGCAGCGCGAATCCGGGGGACCCGGATTGCATGATCGACACGGCGCTCGCCGACGACTTCAAATCGCTGTTCGGAAATTTTTCGGTCCCAAGCGACGAAATTCCCGGCATCCTCGACCAACTCGCCGGCGAAGAGTATTCGGCCTTCGCCGATGTGCGATCTGCTTCGGCGGCGCGCTTCCACCGCAGCATCTCCCGCCGCTTCGATCTCGAACTGGTGGCGAGCCCCAGTGACGACTCGGACGCATCCGAGTCACCGGTGGGCGACGTATCTGCCCCGGGGTCCGGACCCGAATGGAACGCGATCGGGGGCGAGGAACGCGCCGAGCGCAGCTACCGGGACTACCGCAATACGCGCAAGGCCTGGCGCCGGATGGGAAGAGAGCTCGAAGAACCCATGCCTATCGCACGCCACAGCGGTCGAGGCGGCTGGACCGCCTGGCTCGACGTGCACGGGGTGATGGGTAAAGTTGAACGGAGCACGAACGCCGAACGCATCGACTACCGCATCTTCGGGCCTCTGTTTGGTCTGGACTACGGCGTGAGCGAGCACATCACAGTGGGGGCCACTCTCGGTTTTACCCGCAATGAGATAAATACCCCGGGCTCAGCCAACGATGGAACCGGAAACACGTATCAGGGCGGGCTCTACGTAGGAGCAGTTTTCGACAAGTTTCATCTCGTGGGCTCCGGGCGTTACGCCTATAGCGACCTCGAGAATCGGCGTCGCATTCGCTTCAACACTGTGAATCGCTCGGCGACTGGCGATTACGACGCGCGAGACACATCGGCCTTCTTCGAGGCGGCGTATCACATGCGCTTCGCAGACAATGTGATCATGCAGCCGACGATTTCGGTCGCCTACAACCATCTCGACCAGAGTTCCTTCGCGGAGAACGGTGCCGTCAGCCTCAACCTCGTGATCGACGGGCAAGTGTTCGATACCGTGCAGACCAGTGTGGGCGTGCGGATCGCCATGTTTGGCCGCGACTCGGAGCGCCGCTATGTGCTCCCCCAGCTTCGCCTGGCCTACGAGCGCGAATGGTTGGACAAGAACCGCCACATGACCGCAACCCTCCCCACCGCAGGGCTGAACGGGACCTTCGAGGTTGCGGGCCTGTCCCTTACACGCGATCGCGCGGTCATCGGGGTGAGTTCCGAGGTTGGGATCTCCAACCGCGTCAACCTGTTCGTCGACTACGACCTGCGGGCCTCAAAGGATCTGATGGAACATTCGCTAGCGTTTGGCCTTCGCGCGATCTGGTAAGCGAACCCCACCCTGAGACTCGACGGTTTCTGCCGGGCCAGCCATGACCAACGCGTTTGTCATTCGTAAGAGGGTCTTGCCCGATGTCCTGGATGCAGTCCCCGCGAAATCCACTACAGCTTCTCCGCCGGTTTTGCCCGTTGGGTTTGACCTTTACCCTGATTCTTTGCGGCTGCGACGTAGGTGGGTCTGCGCAGACTGAGGCGTCCTGGGGCGAGATGGAAAGCGCCGAGTCGATAAAGCCCAACATTCTGCTGCTGCTCTTGGACGACCTGGGATACAACGATCTCGGGATCCAGAGCAACGATCCATCGATCCCGACCCCCAACATGGACCAGCTGGCGCGAGCCGGAACTCGCTTCACACGCTTCTATACCGAAAGCACCTGCACCCCGAGCCGCGCCGCCCTGCTGACCGGGCGATACGCCGCACGCGCCGGCTTTCGGCCAATCGCGCGGGGTATCCCACCTGAGATCACCACCTTGCCCGAAGCACTCAAGAGCCGGGGCTACCGGACGCATCATGTCGGCAAATGGCATCTGGGTACAACCGTCGAAGACGCATGGCCACTCGCTCAGGGCTTCGACACTTCGTTCGGCTTTTTGAATCAATGGTCCATGCGCGAGCCCAGCAGCAAGCATCCGGCTTCCTATCCCACTTACTACGATCCCTGGCTACAAACAGACAACCAACCCAGAAGGGCCTTCCAGGGACATTTGACCGATCTGCTTGCAGATCACACGATCGAGTTGATCGAGGGGGCGGATCCCGCGCGCCCCTGGTTCATCTATCACGCGTTCCTCGCACCCCATACGCCGATCGAACCCGCAGAACGATATGGCCGTCTGTTTCCAGATACGCCCGAAGGAAAATACAAAGCCCTGCTCAACCAGCTCGACGACGCCGTTGGTCGGATTCTGGAAAGCCTTCACCAGACAAAGCAGTTCGACAACACGATCATCGTTCTGGCCAGCGACAACGGCGGCACAAATTTTTCCCGGGACAACAACTACCCCTACTTTGGCACCAAGGGGACCTACTTCGAGGGAGGGGTGCGGGTTCCTCTCGTGATTCATTGGCCCAGACGTTTTGCCCCGGGTACGACGTTTGACGGGGCTGTCGCGATCTTCGACATCTATCCCACGCTACTCGATTTAGTGTCACCTTCATCCCACTCGGACAGCCGAAGGGAACTCGACGGCATCAGCTTGACTAGAGCCCAGCAGCAGCCGAATCTGCTACGACGGGATCTGTTCTGGGAAAGCTATCGCTATCGACACACGGTCTACGGAGTACTCACCGCAGACAACGTTCGCCTAGTGCACGAGGTTGGCGGCGAAGACCATCTATTAGACCTCGAACAGAACCCGACCGGCAACCCAAAGGCTGCAATCAACGAGACCGATGCGCTGGACCCTGCAAGCGCTGCCAACAAATCGAATCGGATCGAAGAAATTCGCAGCAAGTACGAAGCTTGGCGCAGGGAAACGCGAGAGGTAGAGACTCAATGGACCCCATCGGGCGCGCGAGGTCGCGGCGTGCTCAGTGGAGACGACTTTCAGCGCTCACCCGGGGTAGCGGGCTACACCTTCGCGATCGGAGTAACTCCGGACAAGCCCGCGGGCTCGTCCGACTCGGTGCAGATCATTGCGCAGCAGCGCGGGCTGTTGACCCTCTCATCCGATCGCACAGCTCGAATCTCGGTAGCACTCGACGGTCAGAAACTTCGATCGCCGCCGATCGAGCCGGAGGTCTGCCATTCCATCGTCGTCTCGAGTCATTTCCACCGGCGGCTATCCCCCAAGTCCTATCGAAACCTTCGTCAGACCCTACTCAGTCTCTATGTAGACGGGAAGTTGGTCGATGTGAAACACAGCGAACGATCCATGCCGGCTATCCAAGACCTTGCGGAGCCGACCTACATAGGCATTGACGCCGAGGGGAGACATCCATTCGCCGGTCTGCTTTCAAGGCCACGGGTGTACAACCAGGCGATGGTTGAAAAGGGCAATATGAGTTTCGCTGGCATTGAAGGCATACACGCTTTAGTCTGCCCGAGATCAGAAACAATGGAATCCAACCCGGCGCCAGACGGACTCTGAACCGACCTTTTCCCCGCTAAATCAACGTCTACAGAAACGAGGAGCCGCGCCGAGACCATGTTGTTCCTCGATCCGTGGTTCTGGCGCTTCGCGGTGATTGCGATCATCGGCTATTGGATCGTGCCGAGGCCGGCAAAGCTCGTCTGGTTGATCACCTCGAGCGCCTTCTTCCACTATCACTTTGCCGGTCCGGCCGGCGTTATCCCAATCATTTTTCTGGGCGTCTTCACTTACTTCACAGGCTTGCGATTGGCGAAAGAACCCGGGCGACCGCTGTTTTTGGTGGCGCTTACCATGCTGGCCGGCGCCCTGGGCTTCTACAAATATTCGGCCTTCCTGCTGGGCGACGCGGGGATCGCTGCCGGCGCAGTGTTCGGACCCGCATCGGTTGCCTGGTTGACGGAATGGGAGAATCCGGTCCCTCCCCTGGCCATCTCATTTTTTACCTTTGAATTCGTCCACTATCTCTACGAGGTCAAGACTCGCGGCGGCGCACCGATCCGGAATCCCCTCCACTTCACGCTGTTTGCGATCTTCTTCCCCACCCTGGCCTCGGGGCCGATCAAGCGATACGCCGACTTCGTCCCCCAACTGGAAAGGCTCCGAAACCCGAGCGTTGCCAGAGTCTGGGCCGGTGCACAACGCGTTGTCCTCGGGCTTTTCAAGAAGATTTGTCTCGCGGACTTGCTCGTGGAATTCATCCAGGCCATCGAACGAACGCCGGTGTACACGCCCCATCTCATCGCGGTCCTCGCCATGCTTCAGGGCTTTCGGATCTATTTTGATTTCGCGGGTTATTCCGACATGGCAATTGGTCTTGCGGAGATGCTCGGCCTGAAGGTGCCCGAGAACTTCGACCGACCGTACCGCTCAACCAGCTTGCAAGACTTCTGGCGACGCTGGCATATGAGCCTGAGCCTCTGGATTCGGGACTACATCTATATACCGTTGGGCGGGAACCAGGGGCGGCGTCACCTGCACATTCTCTTTGCCATGGGGATCTGCGGCTTGTGGCACGGCGCCGCCTGGAACTTTCTCGCCTGGGGTGTTTACCACGGCTTGGGTCTCGGAATCGAAGCGGCTACAAAAGCCCGTTTCCCGGAGCTGTTTGCCGCAGGCAGGGCCATCTCCTTTCTCAGATGGTTCGTGTGCTACTCCTACGTGAGCTATGGCTGGCTGTTCTTCTTCTATCCAATGGCAGAAGTCATACAGATGAACCAAGAGGCGTATCAATGGTGTTTCGCAGGCTAAAGATCGCGGCGGGCGTGCTGCTCACGATCATTCAATTGCTCATGGTCATGGCCCTCTGGAGTAACGATGCTCCGCAGTTCATCTACGTGGCGTTCTAGTTCGCTGCTGGGCGGCGGGCGCAAGCGCCTGCTGCCACTGCTTTTCGCTTTTACGCTGGCGAGTTCCTCTGCAGCGGGAAATATGTGCTTGCCGCATCTATTCGAAGATGGACAGCGGTTGCACGACTGGAATGGTCCGAACCTCTTTGACATCTCGCTGATCCTG
>SMVB01010893.1_pt1 | contig 15263 bp, 13 predicted proteins | sample 2456461 | NCBI WGS metagenome assembly SMVB01 (sample SAMN11095934, study PRJNA526329) | marine sediment metagenome | biome: Marine sediment; feature: Surficial sediment; material: Deep marine sediment; isolation source: Hadal surficial sediment | place: Pacific Ocean | collected 2014-05 | depth... | reverse complement strand
GAGCGCGAACACCAAGGTGATCAGTGCGGCGCTTGCTAGTGCGATCAGCGTTCGAAGCTTCATTTCGTCGACTTCCCTCGAGTTCTGCTCAGACGGCCACTCGATTCACCCACTAGACTCGCTCTCTGCGTAATAGTAAAGGCTTTTCCCTCCTCCACTCCATTCTCGCCCTCAGGTGGCGTATACGCCCCGCCAGCCGCTTGTTCTAGAACTAGTCGGCGCGACGCAACAGTTCCCGAGCCAGGCTCGAAACCAAGTCTCCGATGATGACCATCAACACGCCGAGGAGCACGAAGTAGACCAACACATCCATTTGTCCGCGTGTTCGGGCGTCGTCGATCCAGAAGCCGAGGGAGACGATTCCCAACAAGCCGAGCACGGTCGATTCGCGCACGCAGGTTTCCCAGCGATAGAAGAAGTACAGCAGCAAGCGCGGCAACAACTCCGGAAAGAACACCCAGCCGGCGATGCGCATGCGTCCGGCTCCGAGTGAACGCAGGGAGCGCGGGGCTTCGACTGAGATGTTCTCGATACTTTCGGCGCCGAGTCGCCCCAGGATTCCCGCGTTGTGGATCGTCAGCGCGATGATGGCCGTCCATGGCGTCGGCCCTAGGATCGCCAGCAGCAAAAATGCGGCGAGGTACTCTGGAATCGCCCGCAACAACATGAGAACGAAGCGGGTGGCGTTGCAGCCCAAGCGCCAGGCCAGTCGCACCCACAGCGAAGGCGGCCGTCCCAGTGGCATGAAGGGCTCGGGGGATGCGAAGTTTCGCGCCGCCGGCAGGGAGAGCCCGATACTCGCTGCCCCGGCGAGCAAGATGGCCAACAAGGATATTCCGAGGGTCGTGCGGGCCGCGTCGGCGCCGCGATCGGCAAAGAGTTCGCTCGACCAATTCCACGCGATGCCCCAGTCCCAGTCCACTCCCTGAAGCGGAAGGGGTCGTACTTCGACCATGAAGCGCGCCAGGTTGGTCGCCCGGCGCTGGGAAAAGAGATCGGCCCAGTCAAACTCTCCGACCACCCAGGACACGACCATCAAGAGGAACACGGCCCAAAGGCTCGCCCGAACGAACTGGCTGCGCGGTCGCTCTCGCCACAGCCCTGCAACCGCCTCGTCGAGGATTTCGTCGCGACTCATGCCAGCACTCGCTTGCGAACGGCTCCGCTCCAGGTGTCGGCGAGAATCACCAGGGCCAGCAAGGCGTAGAGGAAGGTCCATACCTCGCCGTAGTTGGTGGCGCTGAAGGATTGGCGGATATACAGACCAAGGGTGGGGAAGCCAAAAAATCCGAGCACCGCGGAAGAACGCAACACGCATTCGAAGCGGTAGAACGCGTAGGCGATGAGGTCCGGCAGGGCCCGGGGCAACAGCGCAAAGCAGTAGGTTTGAAAACCCGAAGCACCGAGCCCGCGCAGGGAATGGGCGCTGTCCCGGGGCGCCTCGTCGACGAGTTCGGAAAACATTTTGGCCAGGGTGCCGCCGTACGGGATCGCGATCGCGATCACGGCTGCGAGGTTGTTCAGACCAATGGCCGCGAGGAACAGCACGGCCCACATCAGTTCGTGGACCGAGCGCATCAAGACGATCAGCAGCCGGCTAAAGCCACACACCGCCGGCGCGATCGAACGGCGCATGAAACCCAGGGTTCCCTTGCCGCCGTCGATCCCGGGGTTGCGCCACCAGGCGGACGAAGCGGCAAAACCCAAGACGACTCCGAGCACCAGGGAAAGACTCATGGCCGCCGCACCCGTGGTCAGGGTGATCCAGGTCGCACGCAGAGCGACCGTGAGCAGCGGAGCCGCGTCCACGGGGATGAATCGTCCCTCGGATTGAAGCGCCGGGCTCAGCGCTCGAGAGAAAAACTTGCCGGCGATTGCGATGCCCCCCGAAGACGGCACCAAATCTTGTACGCGCAGATCCAACAGCGCGACCGCAAACGCGCCGGCCGCAACCAAACTGATGAAGATGCCAACCCGAACCCCGATCGGCTTCGGGCGAGCGAGGTCGTCAAGACCCATTGCGCCACATCTCGTCGCTGTCGAGGGTGTAGAGCGCGTCGAACTGTTCGTCGCCGATCTCTTCGCTGGCGCAATCGAAGATCACCCGTCCGTCGCGCAAGCCGACGAGCCGGGGAAGGAACTCTCGAGCCAATTCGAGATTGTGGAGACTCATGCAGAGCGTGAGCCCCTCTTCTCGGGATATGCGGGTCAACAACTCGACGGTATCCCGAGCACGCGCGGGATCGACGCTCGATACCGGTTCGTCGGCGATCAACGCCGTCGGCTGCTGGAACAGAGCCCGCGCCAGGGCCACTCGCTGTTGCTGACCTCCGGAAAGTCGATCGGTGCGCTCGAAGAGTTTTTCGGAGATCCCGACCCGGTCGAGAATCTCGAACACTTCGCGCAGAACTTGACGGGACGGAAACAGCAGCAGGGACAAGGAGTGCGCAAAGCCCACCTGGCCGAGGCGGCCCGCGATCACGTTTTGGGAGACTCGCAAATTGGGGACGAGGTCGAGACCTTGATGAATGAAACCGATGCGACTGCGCATCTGCTTGAGTTCGCGGCGGGAGAAATCGATCAGCCGCTTGTCTCCGACGTGGGCCCAGCCTTCGCTCGGGCGCTCACTTCCGTTGAACAGTCGAAGCAACGTCGTCTTGCCCGAACCACTGGGTCCGACGAAGCCCACGGCCTCACCGGGTCGTACTTTCAGGTCGACGCCGTCGAGGGCGCGAGCGGATCCGTACTCCACCGATACGCCTTCGAGCAAGAATTCCGCGCTGATCGCCACCGGGTCTCCGGACTAACGTATGAAATCGAGCTCCAACGCCAGCTCGTGAATGGCATCGAAGTCGGAGTTGTTGGCGCGAATCAGGGCACTGCGGGGAAAGGCCGAAAGTAGCTCTGGATCGGTCATTTCGATCAACGTCTGCTGCAGCCTGTCGGTAAAGCCGGCCCCATAGGTCGTTTCGAGATCGGGATGGGCCGTAAAGTTGTAGTCGGGGTACGAGGGCGTCTTCCAGATGATCTTGACGACCGAGGGATCGGTCGTGCCTTCGGCCACCCGACGGTCGTACACCTGGTAGTTGAGCACTCCGACATCGAACTGCCCCGATTCGACCAGTTCGGCGGTGCGGTCGTGACTACCCGAAAAGCTTATCGCGGACAAATACTGTCGCGGGCTCTGGCCGGTGTACTTTCGAATGAAGTACTCGGGCATCAACCGACCGGAGGTCGAGCCCATAGAACCGAAGGTAAAACGTTTGCCCGCGATCCCAGTCGGAAACCCATCGCTTCGTTCGATTCCGGCATCCTTGTGCGCGACAAAATAAGTGTAGAACTCGGGATCCTCCGCGCCCTGGGCGATTGCGCGAGCTCCTTTCACTGCATGGCGGGCCTGGACCCCGGTGAGTCCCCCGAACCAGGCGAGCTGAATATCACCGTTCTTGAACAGGTCGACCGAGTCCGAGTACTTGGTGGCGTGGACGTATTCGACCGGAATCTCGAGAGCCTGGCTGAGGTACGTCGCCACCGGGCCGTACTTCTCCCGCAAGCGAGTTTCGTTCTGATCGGGAATCGCGGTAAACCGCAGGACTTTCGCCTTGGAATCGTTCACTTCGGCCGCAGTCTGACCGCTCGCGAGCGCGGCGACAGCGAGGACAAGCCAACTACAATGAACGACACTTCGAATTATCAAGGTTCCCTCTTTTGCTCTCGCCGTCACCCGTGCCGTTCGACCGCAAGTCGCACTCAACGACCGGACTCACCCGCAGCACAACCCAATGCCCGGAGCGGTGGCATCTAAGGTTGCCGCGAAGAACTCCGGATCGCAACCGAGGCCCTGTGTTCTATGATCGAACTGAGGGGCTTACGAGGAATTGAGATGATCCAATTGCGCGCGCAAACTTCACCTCGCTGGCTAAGCGTGGTGCTCGACGACTTCGACAGCTTCCTCCTCGATCACGCCGCTGCCGAAAGAAAGGCCTCGGCGGTTGCCCTTTCCCTGATCAGCCACTATCCCGATCGGGAGCGTCTGGTCGCGGCCATGATGGACCTGGCTCGGGAGGAACTCGAACACTTCTACCAGGTCTATCGCCAGTTGCAGAGTCGCGGCCTCAGCCTGGCCAAGGATCGCAAAGACGGCTATGTGCGGGATCTGCGGGCCCAGATCCGCAGCGGCCGGGAAGACTACTTCCTGGACCGACTGCTGGTGGCCGGAATCGTAGAAACCCGCGGATGTGAGCGCTTTGGACTCGTCGCCAAAGCACTTTCCGAAGACGCCCTGGGCAAGTTCTACACGGCCATCGCAGAGTCCGAGGCGCGCCATGGCGATGTCTTCATGGACTTGGCGAGAGAATACTTCCCGGCTGAGCGCATCGATCCGCGGCTCGACGCCCTGCTCGACGCCGAGGCGTCGATCCTGGGAGAACTCGAAATTCGCCCAGCGCTACACTGAAGCGCCGATGCCCACCGGATCGATCCAGCTCACGAAAGCCGCGAGGAAGTATCTCGAGCGTCACGCTGAACCCGAAGCCAAACTGGCGGGAGCGCTGGCCGAACTCAGCGCTCCCTACGAAGCGGTGGTGGTGATCCCCGCCTACGCCGAATACGACTTGCTACTGCGCACGCTCGCCAGCCTTCCCGGGTGTGGCCGCGGCAAACCGTTGGTCGTGCTGGTCGTCAACCAACGCGATGCTTGCCCGGATTGGGCAAGCGAAGTGAACCGCAAACTGCTCGAGACCTTGCGCACCGGTCCTGGGAACGAGCGGCCGCCGCATTCGCTGGGCCCCCATGTCGAATGGCTCGTGACCTCGGGCTTCGACATGGTGTTGATCGATCGATCTTCACCGGGTCGACGCTTGCCGGCGCGCCAGGGTGTTGGACTTGCGCGCAAGATCGGCGCCGACTTTGCACTCGCACTCTGGGCTGCGGGGGGATGCACCAGCCCTTGGATCCACTGCACCGACGCAGACGTGACGCTGCCGGAAGACTATTTCGATCGCGCCATGGCAAACGAAACGCAGCCAGCCACGACGGCCGCCCTGCTGTTTGACTTTCGCCATCTCTCGGGCGACGGCCCGGATCACGATAGCGCGATCCTTCAATACGAAATCTATCTGCGCTACTACGTCTTGGGTCTGCGCAGCGCCGGTTCGCCCTACGCGTTTCATTCCATCGGAAGCACGCTTGCGATCCACGCAAACGCCTACGCCCAGGTGCGCGGTTTTCCGCGACGCGAAGCAGCCGAAGATTTTCACCTGCTGGCAAAGCTCGCGAAGGTCGGGGCAGTCCGATCGCTGCGCGGTTCTCCGATCCTGATCAGCGGACGCAGATCCGAACGGGTTCCCTTCGGTACGGGCCATGCGATGTTGACCGCCAACGCTCGGGCGCAACGCGGAGAAGCCTTCCCCGCCCACGATCCCCGGAGCTTTGGCTGGCTCGGTGTCTGGCTTGCAACACTCGCGTCGATCGCCAGACCGGCCGAGCAGCCCAGTCTCCCGATTTCGCAGCAGCTCGCATTCCACGCCGACGGAACCGACACCGACCCGACCCGACTGGCCCGGCTTCTCGACTCACTTGGCGCCCTCGAGGCTGCCCAAAAAGCTCTTCAAAACAAGGGGAATACCCGGCAATCCCTCAACGAGAGCTTTGATGCCATGGCGACGCTCAGGCTGATCCACGCCCTGCGCGACCAGATCTTTCCCGACCTCCCTCTCGCGTTGGCACTCGAGCGAGCTGAGTTCATCGACTGCGACCCGAAGGCGAGTCTCGCCGAGCAACGGACGCGCCTCGCCGAACTCGAGGCAACGGCCTAGCCCTAGTCTTTCAGCGCGCGCCCGACGATCTCGAATACATCCTTGGAGAGCGATGAGCGGTCGGCGATGCGCTCGAGTTCGAGCTTCATCAACTCGCGACGTCCAGACGAAAACCGCTTCCACTGATTGAACTGGGAAACCATCCGCGCCGCGACTTGTGGGTTTTTGTCGTCGAGTTCGAGCACGACATCTGCCAGGAAGCGGTAGCCCTTTCCGTTGGCATCGTGAAAGCGAACCTGATTGGCCCCGCAGAACACCCCGACCAGGGAGCGCAAGCGGTTCGGGTTCTTGAGGTTGAAGTCCGGATGTTGCGAAAGGGAAATGACTTGATCGAGGGCCTCGGGGCGCTTGCACAAGGCTTGGGTCGAGAACCACTTGTCGAGTACCAGGGGGTCCTTGCGCCACCGCTCGTAGAAGGCCGCCAGCGCTTGCTCGCACTCGTCCCCTCCGAGATCCACGAGCAGCGCGAGTGCCCATTGGGCGTCGGTCATGTTGTTCGCGCTGGTGAACTGCTGGTAGATCCAGGACGTAATCTCGTCCGACCCGAGACAGGCGAGATAGCCGAGCGACGTATTCTTGATTCTGCGATCCGCAATCGAACTCTTGTCACTGCGATAGGGTCTCGGGGTGGCGAGGGATCGGTAGAGATCGCTCAAGGCCTCGCGGTGTTCCGCAGCGAGTTCGGCGATGACGAATTCCCGGGCGGCGTGGAGTCCATCGACGTCGATCACATCCATTTCCTGTCCCAGCACCTTCTCCCCCGGCAGGGTCAACGCGAGAGCGCGCAGAGAATGGTCGAGTCGATCGTCTGCGAGGATCTTGCCGAAGGCATCGCTCTGCAGCGGAGAGAGGCTGAGGGAACGGCCTGCCGCCGAGTCTTCGGCTAGTTCCAGCAAAAGTTGCGTGGCGAGTTCCTGGCCCGCGTCCCAGCGCGAAAATGCGTCGCCGTCGTGGGCCATCAGAAACGCGAGTTCGTCGCGAGTTCGATCCATTCGCAGCCTCACTGGGGCAGAGAAGTCTCGCAGCACCGAGAGCACCGGGCGCTCTTTTAGCCCGCGGAACACGAACTGCTGCTCTGTCTCGGTCAACTCGAGCACGCAGCTGGTCCCGCGCCGACGTGCGCTCCCGGCCGCAAGGTCTAGAGGGAGATCAGCCCCGTCGCGACCGAGCAGACCCACCACGACTGGAATATGCAGCGGGGGCGCTTTCCCTTCCTCTACCCCACTGTCCGGGTTGCTCTGGCGAAGACACAGGGTGTAGCAGCCCGAGGCTTCGTCGTAGCTTCCGGACGCGGTGACTTCGGGCGTTCCCGACTGTCGATACCAGTTCTTGAATGACTCGAGATCTTCGCCGTTGGCGTCGGCCAGAGCCGCGACGAAATCGTCGCAGGTAACCGCCGAGCCGTCGTGTCGCTCGAAGTACAGATCCATGCCTCGGCGAAAGCCTTCGACGCCGAACAGCGTATTGAGCATGCGGATGACTTCGGCGCCCTTGTTGTAGACCGTGGAGGTGTAGAAGTTGTCCATCGAAATGTACGAGTCGGGACGAATCGGGTGCTTCATCGGACCTGCGTCTTCAGCGAACTGCGCCGCCCGCAAGATCTTTACGTCGGCGATGCGCTTGACGGCCTCCGAGGTCATGTCGGCGGTGAAGCGCTGGTCGCGAAAGACGGTCAGCCCCTCCTTCAAGGTCAACTGGAACCAGTCGCGACAGGTCACTCGATTGCCGGTCCAATTGTGAAAGTACTCGTGCGCGATCACCGCCTCGATACTCTCACAATCGTCGTCTGTTGCGGTTTCAGGCTGAGCCAGTACGCACTTCGTATTGAACACGTTGAGACCCTTGTTCTCCATCGCGCCCATGTTGAAATCGTTGACGGCGACGATCATGTAGATGTCGAGATCGTATTCCCGGCCAAATTTTTCCTCATCCCACTTCATGGCTTTCTGCAGGGAGACGAGGGCGTGGTTGCAACGTTCGATGTTTTCGGGTTCTACCCAGATCTCGAGCTTGACCTCGCGCCCGGATTGGGTGACGAAGCTACCGCTGTGACAGCGAAGCTGTCCCGCAACCAAAGCGAATAGATAACAGGGCTTGAGGTGCGGATCTTCCCAGCGCACCCGCCTTCGACCGTCGTCGAGAGTTTCGTCTGCGACTAGGTTGCCGTTGGAAAGCAGCACCGGGTAGCGCGCATCCTCGGCCGTGATGGTTGTCGTGTAGCGCGACATGATGTCCGGGCGATCCGGGAAATAGGTGATGCGCCGAAAGCCCATGGCTTCGCATTGGGTACAGAAGAGGTTCCCGCTGCAGTAGAGGCCCGACAACGCGGTGTTGGCCTTGGGGTCGATCGTCACTTCGGTTTCGAGGGTGAAGCGTGCGGGCACGCTGTGGATACGCAACTCGTCACCCTGCGCATCGAACTCGCTCTTTTCTAAAGTCCGTCCATCGAGCACGACCCGAACGAGCTCGAGTTCTTCGCCATTCAACACGAACGCGGGCGGGTCACCCGAGAGGATCTCATTGCGCCGAACCGCGAGGGTCGCATGGACTCGGGTGCATCTTTCGTCGAGATCGAAGTCGAGGCGAACGCTGTCGATCCAGTAGTCGGGTGGGGCGTAGTCGTCGCGGTAGGTTGTCTTGGGTTTTTCTGCCTTGGATCCACTCACGCGTGTTCCCCCCGACGCTCAACAGGATGCGATCACAGGCAATAGCAAAATTGATCTGGCCCGTCCCGTGAGTCAGCTGCGAGATGGATCTGTGGTGGAAATGGGCGAAGCAGTGTGGGGATCGGGAGAACCGGCCGGCACTCAACGCGAGATGACGCGTCCGCCCCGACTTTGACAATCGAATTTGCGCGAATACTCGACGCGGCCTTCGATTCGGCAGCTGACGACGACATTTGCCGGGTCGGGAGCCTTCTTCAGGGCCTCTTGTACGCGCCCGGACAGGTCGCTGAAAACGTCGGCTCCCCGCTCTTTCAGTCCGGCGAACGTGAGTCCGCCGCCTGCGCCGTCCTTCTTCGCAGCACCCGGTTCGGCAGTCCCCTTTTTCGGGGCGCGAGAGTGATGCTCCAAGATCTCCTGGCCCTTGTCGATCTCGTCCAACACGAAACATCCGGTTCCGAAGAGACAGACCCCCACAAACAGGACTGTTTGCAAACCTCGCATTCCCAGCTTAACGGCATAAAAGACCGAACGATTGAGCAGAAAACTGCCCCCTGGGCGTTTCCCTCAGACCTCCGGTAGATTCCCCACCCCAAAGGAGACGGATCTAGCTGCCGGAACCGACGCCATTGCCGGCCTTGTTGAAAGGAAGTTTCTCGAGCCCATGGAAGCGAACATGCGACCGAGTTTTGAAAACATTTACATGGACCTGGCGCGCAGCCTGGCCAAACGCTCCACTTGTTCCCGCTTGAACGTCGGCACGGTGATCACCAGCACCGACTACCGCAAAGTGCTCGCGGTGGGTTACAACGGGAACGCCACGGGGCTGCCGAACCGATGCGACCGAGACGACGCCGGCAATTGCGGCTGCCTGCATTCGGAAGAGAACGCCGTGATCAATTGCGACTCACCGCGACAGGTCGAAAAAATTGTCTTCGTGACCCACCTGCCGTGCGCGGCCTGTGCCAAGCGTTTGATCAACTTGGGAAACGTTCGACACGTGTTCTACGCGGAAGACTACCGGCTGCGCGACTCTCTCGAATTGCTCAAGAGCGTGGGGATCAAGGTAGAGAGACTCGCGGGCTAGGAGTCTGCGCGGCTGGCGCGGACCAGAACTTCGAAGCGTCGTTCAAAGATTTGGAATCTTCAGCTCGGCAGCCTGAATTCGCTTCAGGGTAAAGAGCTTGGGGTCCAGCGGTTTCTCCAACGCGAGCTTCACGACCCGCGCCTCGTCGATCTGGTTCGTCTGGAAGTTCCGCGAGATCACGCGCATGGGAACCAGAGCCTCGCCGAAGGCCTTCATGTCGCTCCTGGGATACTGGATGATGCGATAGGGTCGCAGTCCCAGGCCCTTGAAGTAGTGGACCTCGACCAGCGCAAAATCCTTTGCATCGACGACGAACTCGACTCGCTCGTATTCCGCAAGGTAGCGGGGCTTCGCCGATACTGCGTAGAAGTGTTGATCCTCGATGCGAGTCCGTTCCATGTTGTGGATCACGTAGTGTTTCGAGGTCCGAACTCGAAAGTCGTCGTATTGAAACGAGCTGCCGTAGAACGGATCGCGTCCGCGGCCGCCCTTGAGCTGTTCGAGTTTGCCCCGCGCCGGGCGGTAGCCAAAGCGCTCGTCCTCGAGCTTGCCGGTCTCGATGCTGAGAAAGCGACTTTCAATTTCGCGAGGGTTGTTGCTCACGTCGCCGGTCAACACCCCAACCGTGAGGATGCGGGTGTTGCGCTTGATGCGGGCCAGCTTCAGGGTCTGGGTCAGCTTCGCTCCCTCCGCCCCGTGCTTGAGAATTTCGATCAGACGGGTGTGGTCTCCCGGCTGGGATTTTGCAAACGCGCGATCGAGCACCGTGGCCGCGGACGGAGGGGGCTCGGGCTTTTTCAGCGCGATCACGGGTGCAGGGGCCGGCTTTGCCGGGGGCGGAACGACTTTCTTTGGCTTGGCAACCACGATGGGTCGGGGCTTTGGCGCCCGCGGCCTGGGCTTCACCGGCACCTCGACTCGAACGATCTTCACGACTTCGACCGGTACTTCGACCGGCACCTCTACGATCTTCTCCACCTCGATCTCAACGATCTGGACTGCGGGCGGAGCGGTCGGTGGCGGTTGATTGAAGTACAGGAAGCCCATGCCTCCAGCAATCACGCCCAACAGCGCGGCGCAGACGATCGCCCAACCCGCGTGAGACCGTTCTGTTCTTCTTTCCAAGATCTCGACACGAGTCGAGACCGACGGTTCGTCCAGCAGCGCATCGCGGGGCGCCACTTTGACCTTCGGCTCGACTTTGGGACTCGCCACTGCCTGGGTCGGGGCCTTCTGGCTGGCGGGAGCCGGCGCCGGCGTGGGATTGCCACGCAATCGCCTGGCCGCCGTTCCGATCGTCTCTGCATCCACCACACTGCTTCCGCGCGATGCCGCCACGTTGAGCGCCGCTGCGCACAAGAGATTGATGGCGCGAGGATTGCCCCGGGCGCACTCGGCGATTCGGTCTAGCGCGTCCGCTGAAAAAATTTGAGCTTTTGCAGCTTGTGCGATCTGTACACGTCGAGCCACGTATTCTCGGGTCTCGTCGAGCGCGAGAGGCGTGAATTCGACGCGCGAGTGGGCGCGACTCGCAAGCCAGCGAAACACCGGCGCATCCTTGACTTCCCGGGCCGCCAATACGACCTGCAACCGATGCAACCGCCGGTCGCCGCCTACCTTCATGTCGAGATAGGCGCCGAGGTGTTGGATCGATTCGTGCTCCAACCGCTCGGCGTGATCCACAATCACCCGAAGCGTCTGCACCACGCCTTGATCGGCCGACATGGCTCTGGGCGCCAGACGTCCTCCGGCGAGCCTGAGCTTCTCGCCGATCTCCTGTCCGATTTCGCTCCAGCTCAAGGTCGGATCTGAGACGTACGCGGTTCGAATACCGTCCTTGAATTCCCGGGACATTGCGTCAATCGCGGCGGTCTTGCCGATCCCGGCTTCGCCGACCACGATCGTCAGGTTGTTGCCGGAATCCATCATCACGCGAAGAGATTCGAGTACCCGAGCGAGGGGACGGCTACGCAAGAGAAACTGAGGATTGTGCTTCACCTCGAACGGGCTCATCCGGAGCCCGAAGCGACCGAGATCGTCGCCGGTCATGCCGCTTTCCATGCCACCGGCCGAGCGGCGCTCGGCCGCCCCCAACGCTCTCGCATCGCGTTTCATCTCACCACCTCAACTTCTGCCGCAGCGTCGATCCAACAAACCCCTGCAACCTGCCAATTCGTCGCGATGCGGGGTGTCAGCACCCCCTGCATCGTCTCGCTGGTCTAATTCGACCGACTAGAAAAAAAGTGAACTGTTTTGCAGCCGGTCTGCCGGTGCCCTCGTGCTCGGGTGTGCATCCCGGCTCGATTCTTGTAAGTCAATTGGATTCGGTTCGAATATCTGCGAGATCCGCTAGCAGATTCCAACAGGGCTTCTAACTTTCACGGATGCAGAAGCCGTATCCCGCGGAGTTGTACGCCAAGCTCCACCTCGGGAATCCGGGAGATCTGGACTTCTACCGCGGGCAGTGCCGAGGTGCGGGAACGATCCTGGAACTCGGGTGCGGCTATGGCCGTGTCCTCGAATCCCTCGCCGGCGAAGATCGCTCGCTCGTGGGCCTCGACCTGAATCCGGGATTGTTGGAACTCGCCGAAAAACGCCTGGGCACCCGCCCGCGCGTCTCACTCGTGCGAGGCGATATGCGGTGCTTTGCGTTTCGCCGCAAGTTCGATCGCATCCTGATTCCCTACAGCGGACTGTACTGCCTGCTTTCCGAAGACGAAGTGAAGTCGTGCTTTCAACGCGTCGCCGACCATCTGGCACCAGAGGGCCGCCTCATCTTCGATACATACTCGGCAGACGCATTTCATCGCGATCTTCCCAGCGCCGAGGGCGGCGAGTCCGAAATCGACGCGATCGCGAACATCGTTCAAGACGGCACCGCCTACGCGGTGGTCGAGCAAGCAGATTGGTCACGCGACGAACAACGACTCGACGTCGTCTACACCTACGAGCCACGCCAGGGCGGGCAGTCCATCGCAGCACCCATCGCACATCGCTATCTGCTGAGCGATCAATTCGCGCCCCTGCTAGAGGCGGCTGGACTCCAACTCGTGACGCTCTGCGGAAGCTACGACGGGGCCGCGCTCAACGACGACTCCGACTTGATCGTCGCCACCGCAAAGCTTTCTTGACGCGGGCTCCTAAGAACCGAGCCTGTCCAGATCCGCCTTCATCATGATTTCGACGAGTTCGTTGAACTTGACCTTGGGTTCCCAGCCGAGCCGCTGCTTGGCCTTCGCCGGATTGCCGAGCAGCATGTCGACTTCGGCGGGTCGATAGAATCGCCGGTCGATGTTGACGATCACCTTGCCCGTGTGGGCGTCCCGGCCTACCTCGTCCTCGCCTTTACCTTCCCACTCGACACCAATCCCTGCAAAGCGTGCCGCGCTGACGATGAATTCCCGTACGGTGTGGGTTTCCCCGGTCGCCACGACAAAGTCGTCGGGCCGATCGCATTGGAGCATCATCCACATCATTTCGACGTAGTCTTTTGCGTAGCCCCAATCGCGTTTTGAATCCAAATTGCCCATCGACAGGGATGCTTGCTGCCCCGCCTTGATGCGCGCCAACCCCATCGTCACTTTGCGCGTGACGAAGTTCTCGCCCCGTCTCGGCGACTCGTGGTTGAAGAGAATCCCGTTGCTCGCGTGCATCCCGTAGGCATCGCGGTAGTTGCGCACGATCCAGTATCCGTAGAGCTTGGCCACCGCGTAGGGCGAGCGCGGGTGAAAGGGTGTCGTTTCGGATTGCGGCGTTTCCTCGACCTGGCCGTAAAGCTCGGAGGTCGACGCCTGATAGAAACGACACGGCAGATCGAGGGAGCGAATGCCTTCGAGTAGCCGCAGCACGCCGGTGGCGTCCACGTCCGAGGTGTATTCCGGTTGATCGAACGAGACCCCCACGTGGGACTGTGCCGCCAGATTGTACAACTCGGTCGGGCGCACCTTGCTGAGGATCCGGTTGATGCTGCTCGAATCTCCCATGTCTCCGTAGTGGAGTTCGTAAACCTGCCCGTCGCTTTGCGCCTGCCGAACCCGGTCTTCGACTCGCGCGCGATTGAAGAGCGACGTCCTGCGTGCGATCCCGTGGACGTCATAGCCCTTCTCGAGCAGCAGCTCGGCGAGATAGGACCCGTCCTGACCGGTGACACCGGTGATCAGCGCGATTTTGTCGTTCATGGCTTTCCTTCCCTGCCAGCGCCCGTAAGCCCCGCATGTTAGCAGCCCGTTGAAAAACCCTTCAGTACTTCACCCGCATCGCATCGCCCCGGTAGGAGATCAGCGGGATTCCGCGGAAGGGTCTGCGAGAGAGACGATACTCCGCTTCTTCGAGAACCACTTCGGTCACCGAGATAATCGGAAGCTTGCGGGCCTGTTCGAAACTCAACCAAGCCAGGTCCAGCAGCTCGCCGTTGCTCCGCAGGCGGCCCTTTGCCCGCTCGCTTTGGACCATGAAGAAGCGAGCGTGATAGCGAATCGCCGACTGGGTCGGGGTGATGGCCCGGGCGATGAACTGGAGGCGATCGAGGTCGGGTTGGATCCCGTCGACAACGGGCTTTCCGATCAACAGCCCGGTCTCCTCATAGGTTTCGCGAACCGCCGCCACCGCAAGCATGCGTGCGCGCCGCACCGACGAGCAGTCGGCCATGCGCTCGAATTCTCTGGCGGGCAGTTCGCTGCCCGCGGTCAACGTCGCATCGGAGCCTTCCACGCGCCCACCCGGAAACACGAATACGTCGGGCATGAAACGGTCTCTTGCGGGACGCCTTCCCATCAGAACCTGATGCCGGCCCCGAAATTTGCGCACGATCAACAAACTTGCGGCGTCCCGGGGCACAACGGGAAAAGTGCGCTGTTTCATTCGGCCAGTTTTTCCAACACAAAGTCGCCCATCTGTTCGGCTACGAACTGGTTCCCCTCGAGGGTGAGATGACAATAGTCCGTGAAGAGTTGAAAATCTGAAGCAAGGGACTGGCTGCTTCTTCCAAGGTCGATGTAGCGAAATCCGGCCCGAGTCACGCGCTCTTCCATTTCGTCCGAAAGGTAGTCATCAAAGAAGTAGCGGAGAATCAGTCGGTAGTCGGGATGCTCGTCCTTGAATGACTGGACGTAGTGTTGCCACTCGGCTTCTGACGTCGTCAGGGGCTTGTTGATCCCGCGCTCCACCATCGGCTGCAGGGTGAACATGAATTCGACGCCGTCTTGCCGCAGGAGCGACATGTAGTGGTCCAAAATCTCGAGCAGCCTTTGTGATGCAGCGATGAACTCCGGCCGCTTCGCAAGATACGCCGATCGCGGCACGCTGTCTGCCGGGTCAGCCTCTTCGATGCGAATCTCGAGTCCCGTCTCGAACGGACGCACAAAGATTCGATCCACGATTCGCTTGGCAACTTGATAGGAGTTCAGAACTTCGGGCAGCCCCGGCGGCGCTTCCAGTTCGATGTAGGTCTGCAGTTCTTCGTGCAGATCCGCATACGGAGTGCCGGTCACCAGGGCATTGAGGTCGTTGTAGCCGTCCATGTTGATGACGAAGTCCGGTGACATTCGACTGATCACGCTCAGATAGTCTGGAATCGACTGGTGCAGTTTTTTCGTGTACGCCGCCGCATTGATCACCTCGAAATCCAGATCGGGCCGGGCGAGCGAGAGATAGGCTTTGAGCTTGCCCGCGATGCTGATCGGGTAGCTGTAGAGCGGG
>SMVB01418675.1_pt1 | contig 15272 bp, 9 predicted proteins | sample 2456461 | NCBI WGS metagenome assembly SMVB01 (sample SAMN11095934, study PRJNA526329) | marine sediment metagenome | biome: Marine sediment; feature: Surficial sediment; material: Deep marine sediment; isolation source: Hadal surficial sediment | place: Pacific Ocean | collected 2014-05 | depth 0-1... | reverse complement strand
TCCTTGCCAATCTGGCATACGGAGTCACGACGGGCCGTGATGCAGTGAACTCCTACGACATTTTTGCCTACCAGGATCTCGTGGACGTTGGGGAGATGCTCGGGCCGAGGGCGTTTTCGACCGGGCCGGAGATCGGACAAAACACGAATTTTCAATCCGTCACGGATGCCAACAATGTGGTGGCCAAGTTCGCAAAGTACTACCGAACGAAGACTTTAAAGTCCTACCTGGTCGGCAACCGCACCCAGCGGCAATGGGTGGTGGAAGCCAGCAAGAAATTCAGGATGATGCCCACCACGGAAGGCGCCTCCAGTCTCAAGTTGGACCTGACCCACGCGATCGACGGATTCAGCGGCAACGAGCACAGTTTCGGCACTGCGCCCATTTATAAAGACGTCGTGGAACTGGTGGCGCAGGTTGGAATCTTTTACACGCCGACGTTCATGCAGGCATACGGCGGCGCCCGTGGCGAGCACGACTTTTATTTGAGCACGGAAGTTCATGACGATCAGAAACTGCAACGATTCATCCCCCATAACCTCATCGATTCTCGGACCAAACGACGACCGTGGTACCGCAAGGAAGAATACGTCTATCCGAGAGCTGCCGCCGCGGCCGCCAAGATCGTCCGAGCTGGAGGACGTGTCTGCGTTGGGTCACACGGCGCATTGCAAGGGATTTCGGCTCACTGGGATATGTGGGCGATGCAAAGCGGCGGCATGACGAATTTCGAAGTGCTGCGAGCAGCAACTTTGCACGGGGCAGAAGCGATTGGCTATGCCCAGGACTTGGGGAGCATCGAAGTAGGAAAGCTCGCCGACTTGATCGTGCTCACCGAGAATCCTTTGGAGAACATTCGGCACACCAACACCATCAAGTACGTGATGAAGAATGGAGAGTTGTTCGAAGGGGACACGCTCAACCAAATTTGGCCGCAGCAGAAAACTCCGCCACGAATGTGGTGGTGGGATGAACAACAAGGAGACTCCAAATGAATGTGGACATGCGCAGTATTCTTTTTCACCAGTTTTTGTTCGTGCTCTTGTTACTGCCAATGGCTTATGGCGCAAATGCTCAAGATCTGAAAGTCTATATTTCTGCAGATATGGAAGGAATTGCCGGAGTCGTAACCCAGGACCAATTGGGGCCGAGCGGATTTGAATACAGTCAGTTTCGCGAATTTATGACTGCGGAAGTCAACGCGGCCATTGAGGCAGCGCGCGATGTGGGCGCTACCGAGATTGTCGTCAGCGATTCACACGGAAACGGTCTGAATTTACTGTTGGATGCTCTGCCGCAGGACATTTTGCTTATCAGGTCCTGGCCAAGACCGCTCGGCATGATGGAGGGAATCGACGATAGCTTTGGTGCTGCCATATTCATTGGATATCATGCCAGTGCGGGCAACACTGGCGGCATCGCGGCTCATACTATGTCAAGTTCGGGTTTTTTATCCGTAAAAATTAATGGCAGCGAAATAACCGAGGGCGGCATCAACGCCCTGATTGCCGGGCACTTCGGCGTTCCCGTGGTGATGATCAGCGGCGACGATGCTGCAGTTCGCGAAGTGACGGATATGGTGGGTCCTATGGAGGGGGCTGTCGTTAAGTGGCATTACAGTCACACCTCAGGTCGCACTTTAATGCCAGAGGCCGCACAGGCCCTGATTAAGGAAAAAGCTGAGGCGGGCCTGAGGCGCCGGCACGAACTGGAACCGTTTGTCATCGAAGGACCGCTGTCTCTGGATTTGACGTATAAGAATGACAAAACGGCGGAGCTGATCGCTTATTTACCAAGCGTAGAGCTTATCGACAACCACACCGTGCGCTATGTCGGGAACATCATTGAAATTAGTATGTTCATAGAGATGGCGCTGGGCTATCCAGAGACGATGAATTGACGGGAGTACGAGTCGCTCCGCCGTCACTTTGTCAACGTGACCGGCGGCACCGACGATAATAATTTTCATATTAGTCGATCGGGTAGCGCTCAAGGAGCGGCCCGAGTGCTTCTTTCAACGGGTCGAGGTGTGCTTCAAAGTTTCGCCACTGTTCGAGTCCGTGCGTGTACACAGGCTGCCGTACCTGCTCCGAGCTCGGTGTGCGCACGGCGCGTTCTGTCTCGTAAAAACGCAGGCACTGTTCCTCAAACTCGAGTCCACAATACTCAAGCAGGCGTCGAATCTGCGTTTCAGTATCATTGACCATGTCTTCGTATTGAACACGATGTACCCGACCTGGCAAAACCTCGTCCCAGTGGTCCATTAGCTTCATGTAGTCGCGATAGTAATATCCGATGCCTTTAAGATCGTAGGTGAACGTTTGCCCACTCGCGAAGAGTTGCTTATAACCAGAAAAACACGCAGCCATCGGATGACGTCGAGCGTCAATAATTTTGGCGTTGGGCAGGATCAGATGAATCAGGCCGATGTGGCGAAAATTATTCGGCATTTTGTCGATGAAATACGGCGTATCAGTGCGTTGTACGCGCGTGGTATCGATATAACTTTCCCCGAGTTCATTGCACTGATCTTGCGTCAGATCGGGAAGTATCTCCGGGTACTTTCCTGCGGGCTCTTTTCGCGAAACGCCACCAAGCTTGCGAGAGATTGCGATGATGTCCGGTAATTCAGACGTTCCCTGGACTTGCGAATGACTGGCCAGTATCTGCTCAACGAGTGTCGAACCGGATCGCGGCAGGCCTATTACGAATATCGGATCTGCTGCAGTAAAGCCAAATTTCTCTCGTGTCGCAAAAAACTCGGCGTCGAGGGTCTTGATCTGGCGTGCGGTGTCCAGAATATTTATTTTGATATCGTGTCGATGACGTCGCGCGCGGATCGAGTTGCCCTGCTCGTAATATTGAAAGGACTGATCGAAGTTTTCGCGATCTTCAAATGCCTTACCGAGTGCAAAAGCGAGGTGTCCCTGTTCATCGGGGTCGCCAGTTTCCGGCAGAAACCGTTCGCGCATGGTTGTGATGTCTTCGTCGGTAAATTCAAACGTCTTGAGATTTGCCAGGCTCCAGTAGGCCTCGCCGATACTCGGGCCTAAATCAATTGCCTTTCGATACGCCACGACTGCTTCATCAGTTTTGCCGACAGTCTTTAGCGTGTGACCGTAAAACATCTGCGCACTCGCGTGGTAAGGGTAGTTTTCGAACAATTTCTCGTAAATTTGTATAGATGGGAGATGATCACCCTTCCGCGAAAGTATTGCCCCTTTAAGTATCAGGTAGGCAGGATTCTCGGGTTCCAATGTCAGCAGTCTGTCAATCTCGGTCGCGGATTTTTCGAGATAATTTCGCCGCATAAGAAGACCGGCGTATGTGTGTCGTGCGAGATGAAAGTCCGGTGCTAACTCGAGACAGCGTTCAAGGAGGTTCTGAGCGTCATCGAGCTTGCCAGTCTTAATTCCGATTTCGGCCAACATGCGAATCGCATTAACGTCACCCGGGTCCTTCTTTAGGACATCTCGAATCAGGTGCTCAGACTTACCCAGCTTGTTCGTTCGAAGATGATCTGCGGCCTCAATCAGTTCCGGATGGTGCGTGGACGCCTCTAGGTGCTTTTCGTACGCTTTCCGGCTTTCGTCTTCGTCACCCGCGGCGCTGAATTGATCACCGAGCGTTCGCCAGGCGCCTGCATGCTTCGGATTGATGCCAACAGCTCGCTGCAGGCACTCTATCGCCTCTTTGCCCCGCCCGGTAGCGCCCAGGCAAAGCCCCAATTCATGCAGTAAATCCGCCGATTCTGCATTCTTTTCCGCCAGTGGCTTGAGTATTTCCAGGCCTTTATCCGGCTGTCCTTGCAGGCGATACGCGACGCCGAGAATCCTCTCGGCGGGCTCGATGTTCGGGTGAACCTTGAGTATTTCCCTGGCCTGCTGTTCAGCCAACTGCGGATCGCGCTGCAGCAGGCTGGTTGCGTGTTGCAAGGCGGTTTTAAGATCGCCGCTGGGTTGTGAGGCTGTTGAAACCATAGTAGTCCATTGGATAAATGCGAATTGTACATGCTCGCATGCACTACGCTTGACATCATACTGTACGGGATGCAATATGGTATTCCAAATCAAATATCGAATATAATTCAGAGTGTTTGGGCTCACTCAATTGCAGTACTTCGCTCATTGCAGCAGTAGTTTGATCTACCAGATCACGGGGGATGGATGATGTTCACAGACAAATCACAAGCTAAAGTCTTTTCGGGAAATCGTATTGCCATGACGCCGCTGGCGGCTGCTGTTGTTTTGGCGATAAGTCCGGCTGTGCCGGCGCTGGCTCAGGACGCAGCGTTGGAGGAAATTATCGTAACGGCACAGAAACGCACACAGAATCTGCAGGACGTGCCCATTTCGGTGCAAGTACTTGGAAACCAGAAGCTCGAAGAATTGAATATCAACGGATTCGAGGACTATATCCTGTTCCTGCCGACGGTCTCGTTTGTATCCGAGCGCCCGGGTATATCTCAGGTTTACATGCGCGGCATATCCAGTGGCGGCGATGGCAATCACTCCACCTCGATGCCCAGTGTCGGTGTTTATCTCGACGAACAACCGATCACGACGATTAATCACTTTCTCGACATGCATATCTATGATGTGGCACGCATCGAAACCCTGGCTGGACCGCAGGGATCGTTCTTTGGCGCCAGCAGCCAGGCTGGCACGATACGCATCATCACGAACAAACCGGAAATTGGCGAGTTCCAAGCCGGCTTTGATTTGAGTGGTAGTTCGGTCAAGTCCGGCTCGACCGGCTATACAGTGGAGGGCTTCGCAAATATCCCGATTTCTGATAATGCCGCAATCCGCCTTGTAGGCTGGACCAAGGAATCTCCCGGCTACATCGATAACGTGCCTGGAACCATAACCATGCACGGGACCCCTGAGTTCGTGATCGACAACGCGGACATGGTTGAGAAAGATTTCAACGAGTCGACGATCAGCGGCATGCGAGCCTTGCTGAAACTCGATCTGAACGAAAACTGGACGTTGTCGCCCGGCATCATTTACCAGCAACAGGACACGAGCGGTGTATGGCAGCATGATCCCGACGATGTCGGGGACTTGAAGATTCGGAGATATTCGCCCGATACCTATGAAGATTCTTGGTACCAGGCCTCGTTGACCCTCGAGGGTGACCTTGGTGGTGTCAATCTCGTCTATGCCGGCAGTTACCTGGACCGTGATGCCGAGAGAACAGAAGATTACATCGGCTATGCGCAGTACCTGCAGAATTATTACTACTATGACTTTGGTGGTTGCTACCACCATGCGGATAATTCTGTCGATCCTGCGTATGTCTGCACGAACTCGACTCAGTTTATTTCGCGTGACGAAAAGTTCCTTCGCCAGAGCCATGAGCTCCGTCTGCAATCATCGGCGGACGATAAATTTCGCTGGACAGCAGGACTGTTCTATCAGCGTCAGGAGCACGACTTCGATCTGCGCTGGAACGTGCCGGGGATGGATCCGCTGGGCAGCGACATTTGGCCCGTAAGGCCGCCATCATTGGTCCCGGGCGACCTTGTCGTATGGCAGACCGATCAGAATCGCGTCGACCGCGACAGGGCATTTTTCGGAGAAATCGAGTACGACCTTACGGACAATCTGACCGTGGTGGGTGGATACCGTTACTTCGAATACGAAAACTCATTGGTTGGTTACAACGGTCATGCCCCTCGCGGGTGCCTGGTCGACGGTGTGCTGCTTGCTCCTTGCGCCAAGAACGCTCCGAATATCGACGATGTATCGGAGGGCGACGGCAATATTTTCAAGCTCAGCGCCAACTACCGGATCGACGATGACAAGATGGTGTACGTCACGTATTCCGAGGGCTTCAGAGCCGGTGGGGTCAACAGGGCAAGGGCCGATCGTGGAGAGTTTCCTCCGGCATATGACCCTGACTTTGTCGATAATTTCGAATTCGGCTGGAAAACGACATGGCTGGACGGTCGCCTGCGTTTCAATGGGGCAGCCTATGTGATGCAGTGGGACGATTTCCAGCTTTCGTACCACGATTTTGACGTCTCGATTCTCACGATCGTCCAAAATATCGGTAAAGCGGACACGACCGGCGCCGAATTTGACCTGGCGTTCGCCGCGACCGACAAGTTGCAGCTGACACTTGCCGGCTCGTATAACAAAGCTGAGTTAGGGGAGAGTTTCTGGGGGGACCTTAATGACAAATTGGACGGGGAGGACCCGGACGCTAGCAAGGGTGCGGAGATGCCGTATGTGCCTAAATTAAAGTACACGGCAACCGGCCGCCTGAATGTCGATTTTGGCGAGTTCCCCGGGTATGTTCAGGCAGCTTTAACTCATACCGGTAAATCATGGAACGAGCTCGACGACTCAGCCCGGGAGATACAGGCGTCGTACTCGATCTTGAATTTAGCAGCCGGGATACAAGGTGACGATTGGTCGCTCGATCTGTTTATTGACAATGCGAATGATGAAAGGGCGGAACTCACACTTTACGATCCGAACTACTATGATCCGTACGGTGAACAGGACTTCGACTCAAATATCACTGTGAACCGGCCACGGACTATTGGACTAAGATACGGACGTAGATTCTGATATAAAGGGATCGATTTTCAATACGTCGAGTCGCGGCCAGGCACTGAGTTTTTAAGTGTCTGGCCCGGTTTTGTCAGGAATAACAATCGCGTAGTTATAACCAGAACGTATATTTACTGGACAGAAAAATTGACGGCATGCAGAATGGTATTCCAAATGGTACGTTTATGGAACTCCCATCGTCATGGTAGCTAACAAATCAGAACCGCTGATTGACAGCGTTTATGCGCGTCTGCGCGATTTGATTCTGTCAAACGTGTTTCGAGCGGGGCAGAAGCTCGTCGACAGGGACCTGGCGGAGCAACTGGGCGTCAGCAGGACGCCGGTTCGCGAAGCTCTGGGTCGTTTAGCCATGATGGGTCTGGTGGAGGCACGCAGCCGGCGCGGCTACTACGTGAGGCAGTACACGGCGGAAGAGATGACTGACCTGTACGAATTTCGAAAGATTCTCGAGGTTAATGCGGCAAGACTGGCGGCACAGAACGCCGGGCCTGCGCACATACGCGAATTCGAAGACATCTTGACCAAATCAGAGGAATTGGCGGCTAACCCGATGAACCAGGCCAAAACCGTCGAACTGGATTTGGATATCCACGATCTTATTGCCCGGGCAAGCGGTAACGTTTCACTGTATCAGGCGATTCATAACCTGATGGACAAGGTGATGTGTTTTATCTGGGTTGACTGGGTGGATGCGTCGCTTGCCGATCCGGTCTCAATTGCTGCCGCTCACCGCGAGCATCAGGGAATCATAGAAAGAATCATTGCGAAAGACGCGGATGGTGCTGCGGACCAGTTGGGCGCGCATATCGACGATGCACAGGACGGGTTGGCGGCGATGCTAAGGGCTCGCGACGACTTACGAAATGTTGTTCTGGCCGGAACAGCGTCTAAATAAAAAGTAAGTAACTCCAGGGGAAACGATTTGGACTTCACGGATAAGCGCGTCCTCGTGACGGGCAGCAGTCGCGGAATTGGCTTTGATATTGCAAGAATGTTTCTGGGCGCAGGTGCGCGTGTTGCGATTCACGGCAGTTCCGAGCAATCTGCTGGCGCCGCGCTGGAGAGACTTGGCGAATACGAACACAAGGTCGCAACGCCCGGCGACATCGGAACTGTCGCGGGCTGCGAATCGGCGGTAGAAACGGCGATCAACGCGTTCGGCGGACTGGACATCCTCGTCAATTGCGCCGGTGTTGGTGTGGGTCGGCCAATTGCGGATTGCGACGAGGCGATGTGGGATGCGCACTGCGACGTTAATCTTAAGGGCCTGTTTTTCTGCTGCAGGGCGGCCTTGCCGGAACTAAAAAAGTCCAACGGCAATATCGTCAACATCGCATCGGATGCCGGCTTGATGGGGGTGCCGGGGATTACCGTTTACTGCGGGACGAAGGGCGGTGTCGTTAACATGTCGCGCGCAATGGCGTTGGAAATTGCCCCCGACGTACGCGTCAACTGCGTCTGTCCTGGCTATGTCGACACTGACATGATCCGCATTAGCGTGAAAAAGAAACCGGATCCTGAAGCCGCCTGGCAAAAAATGATCGATTACGCGCCGCTCAAACGGATCGCGTCCACTGAAGAAATAGCCCATGCTGTTATGTATCTCGCCTCGGACCAGGCGCGCTTTGTCACGGGGACGTCGCTGGCGATTGACGGTGGCTCAACAGCTGGCAAGTAAGAGAGAGAAACAAATGCTTAAAGTACTCAAACTTGATGAGATCAAACAACTCATCGATGTTCCGAAGCTGATCCAGGCGATCGAAGACGGTTTCGTTCTTTATTCGGAAGACAAAGTCGTCGTCCCGCCGGTGGGATTCTTAAATTTCGAGGAGCCGCCGGGCGATGTCCATATCAAGTATGGCTACGTCAAGGGCGACGATGTGTACGTTCTGAAAGTGGCGTCCGGATTCTACGAAAACGAGAAACTCGGCGTGCCGTTTGCAGATGGCGTGATCCTGGTATTCAGTCAGCAAACGGGACATCTCGAACTGGTGCTGCACGACCAATGCTGGCTCACCGATATGCGAACAGCCGCAGCTGGCGCCGTTGCCGCGAGACACCTGGCGCCCAAAAACGTCAGCTGCATCGGAATTATTGGCACGGGCGCACAGGCCAGAATGCAGCTTGAATTATTGAAAGATATCGTCGATTGTCAACAATGCCTTGTCTGGGGTCGGGATGCCGGCAAAGTGGAAAAGATGATCGGCGACCTCAAGGCGAACGCGACGATTCAGGACTGGGGACTGGAACTCAAAGCCGCAACCGATATCAATGAACTCGCATCGACGTGCAATCTCATCGTCACGACGACATCCGCGAGGGAACCGCTGATACGTGCCGATCAGGTCCAGCCGGGTACACATATCACTGCGATGGGCTCCGACGATCACGGTAAACAAGAACTGGAAGCTGAGCTTCTGGCAAAGGCCGACCGCGTCGTCGCGGACAGCATTTCCCAGTGCGTCGATCACGGTGAGTGCTTCCATGCGGTCGAAAACAAAATGCTTGAAGAGAGTTCCATTCTTGAACTGGGCAACGTGATCAAGAACCCGGAACTCGGTCGCAGCAGCGACGAACAAATTACAGTCGTGGATTTGACGGGCGTTGCCATACAGGACATTCAGATAGCCAAAATGGTTAATCAAGCCATGAATTCAGGAGGCAGTAGTGACGGCTGAGAATCAACCACTCGATTTAGCGCAGCTGGTACAAGAGGCATATGAAAGAAGTAAGGACTACTTGACCCCCACGCCACTTGAGTTTTCGCGTTACCTGAGCGACGAAATCGACGGCGAAGTCTGGCTCAAGCTGGATCTGGTGCAGAGAACAGCGTCGTTCAAGTTTCGCGGGGCGATAAACAAAATTCTGTCGCTGACCGAAGCGGAATTGGACGGCGGCGTGGTCTCCGCATCGACAGGAAATTATGCCCTGGCCGTAGCAGAGGCAATGCGTCTTAGAAATCGCCGCGCAACGATCTACGTTGGTAATGACATGGACGAATCGCGTCTCGAGATCTTGAGGGCTCATGGATTGGACCTGGTGGTCTTCGATGGAGATGCCTGGGGCGCGGAGAAGGAAGCCCGCCGGGTGGGTGATGAGGAAGGCAAGACCTATGTGTCGCCTTACAACGATCCGATCGTTGTAGGCGGTCAGGGAACCTGCGGTTATGAGATAGCGCAGCAATTGCCGGATCTGGACGCAGCCTTCTTCGCCTGCGGTGCGGGGGGGCTGCTGACCGGTTCATCGGCCTGGCTCAAATCGCACAATCCGGATATACAGACTTATGGCGTTTCGCCCGCTAACTCGCCGGTCATGTATGAATCGGTGCGCAACAAAAAGATGATCTCTATGGACACGGAGCCGACGCTGGCCGATACCTGTGCTGGCGGCGTGGATCTGGACAGCGTTACTCTGGATCTGTGTCTGCGATACGTGGACGAGATGATGTTGTTGACCGAAGACGAGATTGCCGCGTCCATCCGCCTGCTGTTCGAACAGCACCGCTTGGTGTCCGAAGGGTCCGGTGCACTGGGTGTTGGAGGCATACTCAAGACTAAAGAGCGGTTCAAAGGCAAGAAAGTCGTCGCGGTTGTCTGCGGGCGGAATATCGACCTGGAAGTCTTCAAAAAGATCATCGCATAGCCCCGTAAATGCCAGGCGGCTTGACACGAAAATAGTCGGGATGCACAATGGAATTCCAATCTGCATGGCGGGCATGCTCGTGCAGTTTGAAATAATAATATAAAAAATTTCGCCCATCGAGTAAACAGCATGATCTTAACGATCACGGGGGATGAATGATGACCAAGCCCAATTCGAAATCCAGAACCTTGACAGCAACGCATTTTGCAATGACGCCACTTGCGGCTGCGATCGTGGCGGCAGTGAGTCCGGCGGCAACGGCACTTGCCCAGGATGACGACTTCGGTATTGAAGAGATCATCGTTACCGCCACGAAGCGGTCCATAAGCATCCAGGATGTAGCCCAGTCGATCACGGCCTTTTCAACGGCGGAAATTGCACGCCGTGGCATCGTCAATATGGCCGATATTGCGGTCAACCTGCCAAGCATCTCGCTGTCATCAAACAGAGCCGGTCGTAACGAGCTCGTATATCGCGGCATATCAACCGGCGGCTCGTGGCGACTGGAAAGTCAGGTCGCCATGTACCTTGACGAAATGCCGATGACGATGAGTACAACACAGCTTGATCCCCGCATGGTCGACATCAAGCGTGTCGAATCACTGCCCGGGCCGCAAGGGACACTTTTTGGTTCAAGTTCCCAGGCGGGAACACTTCGTGTCGTCACCAACAAGCCCGAGTTCGATGCGTTTTCGTCTCAGTTTAGTGCCGAGATCAAAACAACAGATGGCGGCGAGGAAAGTTACGACGTAAGCGGTATCTTGAATATTCCGGTGTCTGAAAATTTTGCCATCCGCATGGTTGCCTATTCACTTAAAGAAGGCGGTTATATCGATAACGTTTATTCCACATCGCCCCACAGCGTGTGTGCGGCTGGCTTTGCGTGTGAACATATAGGCTGGGTCCTGCCAGACGGCCATCTCAACAGTGCGACTCCGGATAACGCCGGCCTGGAAGAAAAAGATTTCAATGACTACGACATGACGGGTGGCCGAATTTCCGCCCTGTGGAATATAAATGATGACTGGAATCTCCTCGGCACTTATATGATGCAGGAATCGACAACCACCGGGGTTTGGTTTTCCGACACCGCGATTGGGGACTATAAAGTCGCGCGGTTTAGCGATGAATGGCGTAAAGACGATTGGAACACATTTTCGCTCACTCTCGAGGGTGACCTCGGTTTTGCTGTGCTCACCAATTCATTCGGCATAGCAAATCGTGATCAGTCCTATCAATTTGATAACACACATTATGAGGCCTACCACACGCGTCTTAAGGGCGGGTATTGGTCATACTCTTGTAATTTTTGGAATGCTTATTATGCCGCATATCTGCCGAACTACGATTCGTGGTGTAGTACCTACTACTTTGGTGCTTATAATTATTTTGATAAATACGATACCGACTATAATGGTGGCGTGTATCGCAGCCTGCAAGAAGCAGACCGCATTACTAACGAACTCCGACTGACGTCTAAGGGCGACAGCCGATTTCAATGGATGATTGGCGCATTCTATGAAAATCACAAGGACGGTTGGGTCGATGACGGTGAAATCCCGAACCTGAATAGCACGAAACACTGGCGCTATACACAGTGGAGGAGCTGTGACCTTGCTGGGCAGGGACTTGACCTTTTCACGTGTCCTGCACCGGAAGTGAATAATGTCTGGTACCAGGACAGTTATCGCCGCGATATAACGCAAGTGGCTGTATTTGGCGAGATTGACTATCACATTACTGAGAATGTAAAACTTACCGCTGGCTTGCGGTGGTTCCAGTATGATCGCCATGTCATCAATGACCGGCAATGGCCATTGCATATGCCGGTCGAGGCCATTGGGATTGACGGTGAAGGTGCCAGCATCGAAAAAGGTGATGAAAGCGATACGACGCCGAAGTTGGGTCTTAGCTGGAACGTGAGCGATAACAAGATGGTCTATGCCCTTTTCAGTCAAGGGTTCCGACTGGGCGGCCATAACAATCCGAAAGCAGTCAGAGTTGACTTTGTTCCCGAACTTTATAACCCGGATAAATTGAATAACTATGAAGCCGGCATCAAATCGGAATGGCTTGGGAGTCGATTGCAGGTAAACGCCGCCTTCTTTCACATGGAGTGGGACGATATTCAGTTAGTTATCGGTTCCGCAGGTGATGGATTGTGGTGGCTGAATGGGACGGTTAACGGCGGTGGTGGCGAAAACACCGGTTTTGAAGTCGACGTTGACTGGCGGGTTACAGAGAATCTCAGACTTTCTGGCAGCGCGTATATAGGTGATGCGCATTTCACGCATGATTACATTACCCCGGAAGGTGAGCTGGAAGTGTCAGCGGGAACACAGATGCCGGATTCAGCGAGCGAAAAACTATCGTTTGCCGTGGATTACACATTCCGGAATGTGTTCGGCGGCGACATGTTCATCCGGTATGACACCTATTACGTGGGCCCCATGTTCTCTGCCTTGTGGAGGGCCGACGACGCTAACCCGAACAGCCCGGAATATGAAACAGGAGCGAAGGAAGATGTCGATAGTTACACGAAGTCTAACCTCCAGCTTGGTTACTCGTCGGCCAGAGGCGACTGGACAGCGACCCTCATGGTTCGAAACCTGACTAATGCAAGGGCGAACACGTTTACAGGTCGTGGCGCAGGTTATTACGCGGAGGAATATTGGGGCCATACGGGATTTAGTGATACCAACAATCTTGCCAGACCTCGAACGGTCAGTTTGAAGTTCACGAAGAGATTCTAGGGATCTGACTTAGGCAAAAGACGGCCGCCCCCTCATCCGGGGCGGCCGTTTTCGTTTTGATGGGGGTTACAATCATCACATGGTAAAACTAATCGCTACCTCCGTCGTCCTTGGCAGCGAACAGGGCGAAAGCCATGGCGGAGTCTACTTAATTGACCTGGAAACACAGGATGTGCGCCAGGTCATGGACTTTGAATCACCCGATACCGCCTCGCAGAAACGTGATTGGGACCGTGGTCTGCGCGGCATTGCCGTTGATGGCGAGATTGTCTATTTCGTAGCGAGTGACACTCTTCTCGCCTTCACGCCGGACTTCAAACTCATCGGGTCGTGGCGCAATACTTACCTGAAGTACGCACAGGAGATGAGCATTTTTGAACGCAGCCTCTATATCACTTCCTCCGGATATGACAGCATTCTCGCTTTCGAACTGGACGAAAAGAAATTCTTCTGGGCACTGCATATCGATATGGATCGTTTTAAATTCAAGGGATCCATTTATGACCCGATGGGTGACGAAGGGCCGCTACTCCTCAACAAACTGCACCTGAACAATGTCCACACCAATGACAACGGCATGTATATTTCTGGCCTGAATTCTGGTGGGATGCTGCATTTCAATGGCGAAGCCGTCAACATGTCCGTTACTCTACCGGAGGGAATACGCAACGCACAGCCCTACCGGGACGGCGTTTTGTTTAATGACAGTAATGCCGATGCGGTGCGCTACGCATCGCGCTCCGGCGAGGAAGATCGGGCGCTCAAGGTTCCGCAATACGACCCTGCCAATATCGAGAACAAGGCTAATGATGATGCCGGGGTCGCGCGGCAGGGCTTTGCCCGCGGCTTATGCCTGATCAATGAGCGGATCGTCGCAGCTGGATCGTCACCAGCAACAATCTCACTCCATGATCTGCAGGAGTCGAAGACTTTGCTGTCGGTTAATCTGGACATGGATATCCGCAACGCGATCCATGGCCTTGAGGTATGGCCGTTCTAAGACCCTTCGATAATCATCGCGGCGATTCATGCATAGTCCGGGCTAGAGCCCCGCGTTTTTGACCACGTCGGGCAGGTCATCGATAATCGGGCCGAGTTCTTCTATCCATTCGCCAAGGTGGCTTTCGTATTTGCGCCACTTACCCATGCCACCTTTGTAAATCGGCTGCCGAACCTGCTCTGAACTTGCGGTTTTAACGGCCCGCTCGGTCTCATGAAAGCGCACGCATTTTTCTTCAAACGGCAGGCCGCAGTGCTGCAGAATGCGGGCTACCTGACCTTCAAGATCGGTAACCGTCTCTTCATAATGCACATCCAGTACTTTGCCTGGCAGAACTTCATTCCAGTGATCCATTGTCAGGCAATATTCGCTGTAATAGTCCGCCAATTCGAACATGTCATAGGTGAAATTCTGGCCGTGGCCAAACAGCTGCTTGTAATTGCCAAGACAGGTGTCCAGCGGGTGGCGTCGCGCGTTAATGATTTTCGCATTCGGCAGAATAAGGTGAAGCAAACCGACGAAGGGAAAATTATTGGGCAGTTTGTCAGTAAAGATCGGTTTGTCGGTCATGCGATACCGCTTGGCTCCTTCGAGATACTCAAGTCCCAAGGCACGCCAGTCGTGTGGGCGCATGGTGTCCAGTATTTCAGGAAAGTGCTGTTTGTCAGGGCGATAACGGCCAATGGTATCTGACAGGTTTCCAAGAACCGACAGTTCCTCCGTCCCTTCAACCTGGCTGTGGCTGGCAAGAATCTGCTCAACAAGGGTAGAGCCGGACCTGCCTAAGCCGACAATGAATATCGGCCCTTCATCGGGGTATCCGTTACCTTCTGCTTTGCTCAGCATGTCGCGCGTAAAATACGATCGAATAGCCTCTCGTAGAACGCTATATTCTACTGGATCATATTTCACGTTCGGACGCTGGCGTTTGTTCCCGGAATGATAATAAGCCCAGGCCTTATCATAATCTTTAGCGTCCTCATACGCCTTTCCAAGCGCGAAGCGGAAATGCACTTCCGTTACATCCCTCAGCTTGGCGTTTTCGAGCTGATCCTCCATGGCCTCGATCTCCGCGTTCTCGAACGTGAAGACTTTGAGATTGGCCATGCTCCAGTACACCTCCCCAAAGTCCGGTCTTAGTCGGATGGCTTCGCGATAAGCACGCAGGGACGCGGGCTGATCGCCCAGCGTCTTCAAAACATGGCCATAGCCCATATGGTAGCCGGCGGCATTCGGAGATAAGGCAATCGCTTTGCGGAACGCCTCAGCGGCCTGCTCCGGATACCCGGCACT